>CAJIAT010000103.1_pt1 | contig 12872 bp, 8 predicted proteins | sample 9199161 | NCBI WGS metagenome assembly CAJIAT01 (sample SAMEA7708281, study PRJEB35096) | sediment metagenome | biome: marine neritic benthic zone biome [ENVO:01000025]; feature: sediment [ENVO:00002007]; material: shallow marine sediment [ENVO:03000034] sea grass bed [ENVO_01000059] ... | reverse complement strand
GGCCAAGATCATCGAGTGAGCCGGCGGCGGCGGTCCGGCCCCGGGTCTGGCGAACGCACCTCGATTTCGGATAGAATTCAATGTTGCCCTCGCCCGAGCTGCTCGAGTGGGGCGCACGGTTCAACAGGCCAGTAGCTCAATTGGCAGAGCGGCGGTCTCCAAAACCGCAGGTTGGGGGTTCGATTCCCTCCTGGCCTGCCATCGTCCCGGTCGAGAGCCGGGGGGTGATGGTCCCTGATGCCTCCGGGCCGGTGGCGGTCCCGATTTCGGCCACGCGCTGCGAGCCGACTGGCGGGCGTTTCCAACTACTACCAGAGCTGACGGAGTCACGAGCACCGACATGGGCGCAAGAGTAGAGACGGCCGCCGGCGTCCCGGACGTCGTGAAGTGGGCGATCGTCGTCGCCCTGGTCGGCGGCGCGATCGGCGCCTTCTACTACTTCGCCGATCAGTCACTGCTGCTGCGGGTGATCGGGTTGCTGCTCGTCACCGGCGCCTCGTTGGTCGTGGCGATTCAGACCGAGAAGGGGCGCACCGCATGGGACTTCGTCCGGGAGTCGCGCACCGAGGTGCGCAAGGTCGTCTGGCCGACCCGTAAGGAGACGGTTCAGACGACCCTGATCGTGCTGGCGGTGGTGGCCCTGACCGCAGGGTTCCTGTGGATGGTGGACGCCCTGTTCTCGTGGCTGGTCCGACTGCTGATCGGGCAGGGAGCCTGAGGTGATGACGATGCGCTGGTATGTCGTCCACGCCTACTCCGGCTTCGAGCAGCAGGTGCAGAAGATGCTCAAGGAGCGGGTCGCCCGGGCGGGGATGCAGGAGAGCTTCGGTGACGTCCTGGTGCCTACCGAGGAGGTCGTCGAGATGCGTGACGGCCAGCGCCGCAAGAGCGACCGCAAGTTCTTCCCCGGCTACGTGCTGGTGAACATGGAGATGAACGACGAGACCTGGCACCTGGTCAAGAGCGTGCCCAAGGTCATGGGCTTCATCGGCGGCAGCAGCGACAAGCCGGCGCCGATCACCGAGCGCGAGGCAGACGCGATCCTGCAGCGCGTCCAGGAGGGCTCGGAGAAGCCGCGTCCGAAGGTGCTGTTCGAGCCCGGTGAGGTCGTCCGGGTGGTCGACGGGCCTTTCAACGACTTCAACGGCGTGGTCGAGGAGGTCGACTACGACAAGAGCCGCCTGAAGGTCGCGGTGCTGATCTTCGGTCGCTCGACGCCGGTCGAGCTCGAGTTCGGCCAGGTGGAGAAGGACTAGGACGACCGAGGACGGCGCAGGCTGCCGAGGGCAGCCTGCGAAGCGCGATTTCACGGGGAGCTCGGTCCGTCCCGAGCGTCGGCACCCGGTCGACAGAGGTGAGAGATGGCGAAGAAGGTCCAGGCCTACATCAAGCTGCAGGTGCCAGCCGGTCAGGCGAATCCGAGCCCGCCCGTCGGGCCGGCGCTCGGCCAGCACGGCGTGAACATCATGGAGTTCTGCAAGGCATTCAACGCCCAGACGCAGGGCGTCGAGGCAGGCCTGCCGATCCCGTGCGTGATCACGGTCTACCAGGACCGGAGCTTCTCGTTCATCACCAAGACCCCGCCGGCGTCGGTGCTGCTGCGCAAGGCGCTTGGCCTGGACAAGGGCTCGAGCACGCCGAACTCGGTGAAGGTCGGCACGGCGACCCGCGCGCAGCTCGAGGAGGTCGCGCGTACGAAGATGCCCGATCTCAACACGGACGACCTCGACCAGGCGGTCCGGATCGTCGCCGGCACCGCCCGCAGCATGGGCATCGAGACCGAGGAGGGGGCCGTCTGATGGGTGCCCGATCGAAGCGTGTGCGCGCCTTCCGCGAGAAGGTCGACCGCAACACCGAGCACGAGGTCGACGCGGCGCTGGCGCTGGTCAAGGAGTTCGCGAGCGCGAAGTTCGGCGAGGCGATCGACGTGGCGGTGAACCTCGGCGTCGACCCGCGCAAGTCCGACCAGGTGGTGCGCGGCTCGACGGTGCTCCCGAACGGGACCGGCAAGACGACCCGCGTCGCGGTCTTCGCCCAGGGCGCTGCCGCGGACGCGGCGCGCGAGGCGGGCGCGGACGTGGTGGGGATGGACGACCTCGCCGAGCAGGTCAAGGGCGGCAACCTCGACTTCGACGTCGTGGTCGCCGCGCCGGACGCGATGCGCGTGGTGGGGCAGCTCGGCAAGATTCTCGGCCCGCGTGGCCTGATGCCCAACCCGAAGGTCGGCACGGTGACGCCCGACGTCGCCGATGCGGTGCAGAAGGCCAAGGCAGGCCAGGTTCAGTACCGGACCGACAAGGGTGGCATCGTGCACTGCACGCTCGGCAAGGTCGAGTTCGAGGTCTCGGCGCTGCGCCAAAACCTCGAGGCGCTGATCTCGGATCTGAACAAGGCGAAGCCGAGCGCCGCCAAGGGCGTGTACCTGAAGAAGGTCACGGTCTCGAGCACGATGGGGCCGGGAGTGCAGATCGACAAGGCCAGCCTGGCGGCCTGATCGAGGTCATGGCTGGAGACGGGCCGGCGCGGCGCGAGGCGCGCGCGACGGCCACAGGCTTTGGGCTGCCCGGCGAGCCGGGCGGCTGTCAAAGACCGCGGGTGCGCTCTGGAGCGCTCAATCGAGGGACCTCGCGTCCCGACGCCCGCGCAGACGGTGGAGCCCGGGACTGCGAAGGGCGAGCACCGTGGGTATGGCGGCGAGGCCGGTTCCGGCTGCGCCGTCGAAACGAGGTGTTCGGCAGGTCCGGCGTCCATCACGTCTCGGCGTGGGGCGCGGGGTGGGCCGGACGAGCTGGAGGTCGCTGAGCGTGCCGCTTTCGCTGGAAGGCAAGAAGGCCGTGGTCGCCGAGGTCTCCGAGGTCGCCCGGGGTGCATCCGGGGCCGTGGCCGCGGAGTATCGCGGGCTGAGCGTCGGGGATATGAACGAGCTCCGCAACAAGGCTCGCGAGAAGGGCGTCTACCTTCGCGTGGTGCGGAACACCCTGGCCCGCAGGGCCGTCGAGGGGACCACCTTCGAGTGCATGAAGGACGGTCTGGTCGGACCGCTGCTGCTGGCCTTCGCCGGCGAGGAGCCGGGCTCGGCCGCGCGCGTCGTGCGGGATTTCGCCAAGGCGAACGAGAAGCTCGTAGTCCGGCTCGTCGCCATCAACGGCGAGCTGGTGCCTGCCGAGCGCATCGACACCGTGGCGAACCTGCCGACCCTCGACGAGGCGCGGTCGAAGCTGCTCTCGGTGCTCAAGGCGCCGGCGAGCAAGCTCGTGCGCACCCTCGCCGAGCCGCATGCGGGCCTGGTCCGCGTGCTCGCCGCTCGCGGCGAGCAGGCCGGGTGAGGCATCGCGCGAGTCACCGCCCCGAGTCGATCGCCGTGGGCAGTCCTAGAAACACGTAGTCAGGAGAATTTCCGACAATGGCTCTCTCTGTAGAGGAACTGAAGTCCGAGCTCGGCCAGCTGACGGTCATGCAGGTCGTCGATCTGGTCAAGGAGCTCGAGGAAGAGTGGGGTGTCTCGGCCGCCGCGGCGGTCGCGGCGGTGCCGATGGCCGCCGGAGGCGGCGCCGAGGCGGCCGCCGCCGAGGAGGAGAAGACCGAGTTCGACGTGGTCATGTCCAGCTTCGGCGCCAACAAGGTGTCCGTGATCAAGGTGGTGCGCGCAATCACCGGTCTCGGCCTCAAGGAGGCCAAGGATCTCGTCGAGGGCGTGCCGGCGGCGGTGAAGGAAGGCGCTCCCAAGGAAGAGGCCGAAGACATCAAGAAGCAGCTCGAGGAGGTCGGCGCGAGCGTCGAGGTCAAGTAGGCGCTTGGTCGTCTCGTCCGAGCACGTCGAGGGGCTGGTGGCGCGGGCGCGTCGCCGGCCTTCTCGCGTGTCTCCGCCCGTGAGGCGGGGTCCGCGGGTCGTCGGCGCCAGAGCCCGGCGCCGGCCCGCGATTCGAGCAGCTCACATCTGAGGATCTGCCATGGGTTATTCCTTTACCGAGAAGAAGCGCATCCGCAAGGACTTCGGCAAGCGTCCGGCCATCCTGGAGCCGCCGTACCTGCTCTCGATCCAGCTGAACTCGTACCGCGAGTTCCTGCAGGAGGGGCGAGACGCGGTCGAGCGCAACGAGCGCGGCCTGCACGCGGCCTTCAAGTCCGTGTTCCCGATCCAGAGCTACTCGGGAGACGCGGCGCTCGAGTACGTGAGCTACCGGCTCGGTAGCCCGGTCTTCGACGTGAAGGAGTGCCAGCTCCGCGGCATGACCTATGCAGCCTCGCTGCGCGTGAAGCTGCGCCTGGTGATCTACGACAAGGAGGCGCCCGGTCCCGATCGCACGGTGAAGGACATCAAGGAGCAGGAGGTCTACATGGGCGAGATCCCGCTCATGACCGAGACCGGCACCTTCATCATCAACGGGACGGAGCGGGTCATCGTCGCCCAGCTCCACCGCTCTCCCGGCGTGTTCTTCGAGCACGATCGGGGCAAGACGCACTCCTCGGGCAAGCTCCTGTACTCCGCGCGCGTGATCCCCTACCGCGGCTCCTGGCTCGACTTCGAGTTCGACCCCAAGGATCTCGTCTTCGTGCGCATCGATCGGCGGCGCAAGCTCCCCGCCACGGTGCTCCTGCGCGCCCTCGGTCTGTCCACGGAGGAGATTCTCGGGATCTTCTTCGAGTCCAACTCCTTCGCGATCGAGGAGGAAGGACTCAGCTTCGAGCTCATTCCCGAGCGACTGCGTGGCGAGACCGCGACCTTCGACATCAAGGACAGGAAGGGCAAGATCATCGTCGAGGACGGGCGCCGGATCACCGCGCGTCACGTGATTCTCATCCGCAAGGCCGGCATCGAGTCCCTCCAGGTCCGTGACGAGTACGCCGAGGGCCGGGTTCTCGCCCGTGACGTGGTCGACCAGGGCTCCGGCGAGGTCATCGTGCACGCGAACGACGAGCTCAACGCGGAGATGGTCGGGAAGCTGCGCGAGGCCGGGGTGGCCGGCTTCGAGACGCTCTACACCAATGACGTCGACCGCGGACCCTTCGTCTCGCAGACCCTGCGAGCGGACAGCACGCGCAGCGAGATCGAGGCCCAGGTCGAGATCTACAGGATGATGCGTCCCGGCGAGCCGCCGACCAAGGAGGCCGCCCAGACGTTGTTCAACAACCTGTTCTTCACCGCCGACCGCTACGACCTCTCGGCGGTCGGGCGGATGAAGTTCAACCGGCGCGTGGGCCGCGACGAGGTGACCGGGACCGGCGTGCTGTCGCGCGACGACATCATCGACGTGCTCAAGGTGCTCGTGGATCTAAAGAACGGCAGGGGCGCGGTGGACGACATCGACCACCTGGGCAACCGCCGCATCCGCAGCGTCGGCGAGATGGCGGAGAACCAGTTCCGCATCGGGCTGGTGCGCGTCGAGCGCGCCGTGAAGGAGCGCCTAAGTCTCGCCGAGACCGAGGAGCTCATGCCCCAGGAGCTGATCAACGCGAAGCCCGTCTCCGCGGTGGTCAAGGAGTTCTTCGGCTCGAGCCAGCTCTCGCAGTTCATGGACCAGAACAACCCGCTCTCCGAGGTCACCCACAAGCGCCGCGTGTCCGCGCTCGGCCCGGGCGGCCTCACCCGCGAGCGTGCGGGCTTCGAGGAGCGCGACGTGCACCCGACCCACTACGGGCGCGTGTGTCCGATCGAGACGCCGGAAGGCCCGAATATCGGGCTCATCAACTCCCTCGCCGTGTACGCGCGCACCAACCAGTACGGGTTCCTCGAGACCCCCTACCGGAAGGTCGAGGGCGGCAAGGTGACCGACGACATCGAGTACCTGTCGGCGATCGAGGAGGGCCAGTACATCATCGCCCAGGCCAACGCGGCGTTGAGCGACAGGGGCGCGCTGACCGACGATCTGGTGACCTGCAGGCACCTGAACGAGTTCACGCTCTCCACGCCCGAGCGCGTCCAGTACATGGACGTCTCCCCGCGACAGATCGTCTCGGTCGCGGCCTCGCTGATTCCATTTCTCGAGCACGACGACGCCAACCGCGCGCTCATGGGCTCGAACATGCAGCGCCAGGCCGTGCCGACCCTTCGCACGGAGAAGCCCCTCGTCGGCACTGGGATGGAGCGAACCGTCGCCATCGACTCCGGCGTCACCGTGGTGGCCATCCGGGGCGGCGTCGTCGATTCGGTCGACGCCGCGCGCATCGTCGTGCGGGTCAACGACGAGGAGACCGAGCCGGGTGAGCCGGGCGTCGACATCTACACGATGACGAAGTACACGCGCTCGAATCAGAACACGTGCATCAACCAGCGCCCGCTGGTGAAGACCGGTGACACGATCGCGCGCGGCGACGTGCTGGCGGACGGTCCGGCGACGGACCTCGGCGAGCTCGCTCTCGGCCAGAACATGCTCGTCGCGTTCATGCCGTGGAACGGCTACAACTTCGAGGACTCGATCCTCATCTCCGAGCGCGTGGTCGAGGAGGACCGCTACACGACGATCCACATCGAGGAGCTCGTGTGCGTTGCCCGGGACACGAAGCTCGGCCCGGAGGAGATCACCGCCGACATCCCCAACGTCAGCGAGAGCGCCCTGTCGAAGCTCGACGAGTCCGGGATCGTGTACATCGGCGCGGAGGTCAATGCCGGCGACATCCTGGTCGGCAAGGTGACGCCGAAGGGCGAGACCCAGCTCACCCCGGAGGAGAAGCTGCTGCGCGCGATCTTCGGCGAGAAGGCCTCCGACGTGAAGGACACCTCCCAGCGCGTGCCCTCGGGTATGAACGGGACGGTCATCGACGTCCAGGTCTTCACCCGTGATGGCGTCGAGAAGGACGCGCGGGCGAGGCAGATCGAGGAGTCCGAGCTCGAGAAGGTGAAGAAGGATCTCGAGGATCAGTTCCGAATCGTCGCCAACGACACCTACGAGCGGCTCGAGCGGATGCTCGTCGGCAAGATCTCCGAGGGAGGACCGGCGGGGCTCAAGAGGGGCACGAAGGTCAGCAAGCCCTACCTGACCGAGCTGCCACAGGAGAAGTGGTTCGAGGTCCGGATGCGCAACGAGGAGGCGAACGAGCAGCTCGAGCTCGCCCGCGCCCAGCTCGAGGAGCAGCGCGAGGACCTCGGGCGTCGCTACGAGGAGAAGAAGGAGAAGCTGACCTCCGGCGACGACCTCGCGCCGGGCGTGCTCAAGATGGTGAAGGTGTACCTCGCCGTCAAGCGCCGCGTGCAGCCCGGGGACAAGATGGCGGGCCGCCATGGCAACAAGGGCGTGATCTCGATGATCGTTCCGGTCGAGGACATGCCCTACATGGAGGATGGCACGCCGGTCGACATCGTGCTCAACCCGCTCGGTGTGCCATCGCGCATGAACGTCGGGCAGGTGCTGGAGACGCATCTCGGCTGGGCTGCCAAGGGCCTCGGCATGCGAGTCGCGGATCTGGTCGATTCGGGCAAGGGGTCTCGCTCGGTGCGCTCGTTCCTCGCCGACGTCTATGGCAAGACCGGCCAGGGCAAGCACCTGGCGGATCTCGACGACGACGAGGTGATGGAGCTGGCCGAGAACGTCCGTGAGGGCATTCCCATGGCGACCCCGGTCTTCGACGGCGCCGGAGAGGAGGAGATCAAGGGTCTCCTCGAGCTCGCCGGGCTGCCGTCGAGCGGCCAGACCACGCTCTACGACGGTCGCACCGGCGAGGCGTTCCACCGCCCGGTGACCGTCGGCTACATGTACATGCTCAAGCTCAACCATCTGGTCGACGACAAGATGCACGCTCGCTCCACCGGGCCGTACAGCCTCGTCACCCAGCAGCCGCTCGGTGGCAAGGCGCAGTTCGGCGGCCAGCGCTTCGGCGAGATGGAGGTCTGGGCGCTCGAGGCCTACGGTGCGTCCTACACGTTGCAGGAGATGCTGACCGTGAAGTCCGACGACGTGAACGGCAGGACCAAGATGTACAAGAACATCGTGGATGGCGACCACCGCATGGAGGCGGGCATGCCGGAATCCTTCAACGTATTGATGAAGGAAATCCGTTCGCTGGGCATCGACATCGAGCTCGAGCACGACTGATTAGGCCGGTCGCCGGATTGACCGGCCCAACGCCTGCAGCCGGCAGGCAGGAGAAGAGAACGTGAAAGATCTTCTGAATCTCTTGAGACAGCAGACACACGTGGAAGGCTTCGACGCCATCCGCATTGGACTAGCGTCGCCGGACAAGATCCGGTCGTGGTCATACGGTGAGGTGAAGAAGCCGGAAACCATTAACTACCGCACTTTCAAGCCTGAACGAGATGGTCTGTTCTGCGCGAAGATTTTTGGGCCCATTAAGGATTACGAGTGCCTGTGCGGGAAATACAAGCGGCTCAAGCATCGCGGTGTCATTTGCGAGAAGTGCGGTGTCGAGGTCACGCTGGCGAAGGTGCGGCGAGAACGCATGGGCCACATCGAGCTTGCGAGCCCCGTGGCGCATATCTGGTATTTGAAGTCTTTGCCCTCGCGCATGGGCTTGCTGCTGGATATGACGCTTCGCGATATCGAGAGGATCCTCTATTTCGAGGCCTTCGTGGTCATTGACCCGGGCATGACAGAATTGGAGCGAGGCCAGCTGCTTTCCGATGATATGTACCTGGAAGCCATCGAAAAGTACGGTGACGAATTCAATGCGCTTATGGGCGCGGAAGCCGTATACGAGCTACTGAAGACGATCGATCTGGATGGAGAGATCGTGAAGCTCCGCGAGGATCTGCCAAAGACGGGCTCCGAGGCGAAGATAAAAAAGCTTTCCAAGCGGCTCAAGCTCATGGAGGCCTTCAAGGAATCGGGAAACAAGCCCGAATGGATGGTCATGAAAGTCTTGCCGGTGCTTCCTCCAGAGTTACGGCCGCTGGTGCCGCTCGATGGCGGTCGTTTCGCCACATCAGATCTCAATGACCTTTATCGTCGCGTAATCAACCGTAACAATCGCCTGAAGCGACTGCTGGACCTGAATGCGCCGGATATCATAGTGCGCAATGAAAAGCGGATGCTCCAGGAGGCGGTCGACGCATTGCTGGACAACGGGCGTCGCGGTCGTGCCATTACGGGCACCAACAAGCGTCCCCTCAAGTCACTGGCCGACATGATCAAGGGAAAGCAGGGGCGATTCCGTCAGAACCTGCTCGGAAAACGTGTCGATTACTCCGGCCGCTCGGTGGTCGTCGTCGGTCCTACGCTCAAGCTGCACCAGTGCGGCCTACCGAAGAAAATGGCTCTGGAGCTCTTTAAGCCCTTTGTTTTCGGAAAGCTGGAGATCCGGGGGTTGGCCACCACCATCAAGGCGGCCAAGAAGCTGGTTGAGCGAGAAGGTCCCGAGGTTTGGGACATCCTGGAAGAAGTCATTCGCGAGCACCCCGTGATGCTCAACCGAGCGCCTACCTTGCATCGCCTAGGGATTCAGGCATTCGAACCGGTGCTGATCGAGGGTAAGGCCATCCAGCTCCACCCGCTGGTTTGTACGGCATTCAACGCCGACTTCGACGGCGACCAGATGGCCGTGCACGTTCCGCTATCGATCGAGGCGCAGCTGGAAGCTCGTACGCTCATGATGAGCACCAACAACATTCTGTCGCCGGCGCATGGGGATCCCATCATCGTGCCGACGCAGGACGTCGTTCTGGGCCTGTATTACCTGACCCGTGAACGTGTGGACGCCAAAGGAACCGGTATGGTCTTTGCCGACACACGCGAGGTCCATCGCGCCTACGAGACGCGTTCGGTCGACCTGCATGCCCGCGTCCGGGTTCGTATTAGCGACGCGGTCATTGATGAGGATGGCGACATCACTGAGCGCACTCGCCTGGTCGAGACGACCATCGGCCGCGCCTTGCTTGCCGAGATTCTTCCTCCTGGTTTGCCTTTTGAACTGATCAACTGCCCAATGGGAAAGAAGGCGATTTCCTCGCTCATAAACACGTGCTACCGGCGGGTGGGTCTGAAGGAGACAGTGGTCTTCGCAGACCAGCTGATGTACACCGGCTTCAATTACGCATCCAAGTCTGGTGTGTCCATCGGTGTGGACGACATGGTGGTTCCGCTTGAGAAGAGAAAAATTCTCGAGCAGGCCGAGATGGCAGTGAAGGAGATCGAGGGACAGTACAACTCTGGCCTCGTCACCAAGGGTGAGAGGTACAACAAGGTCGTCGATATCTGGTCACATACTAATGAACAGGTGGCCAAGGCGATGATGGATAAGCTGGGAACCGACACTGTCAAGGACATCGACGGTAACAACGTCGAACAGCAGTCCTTCAATTCAATCTATATGATGGCCGACTCAGGGGCACGTGGTTCAGCGGCGCAGATTCGGCAGCTTGCCGGAATGCGCGGGCTGATGGCGAAGCCCGATGGCTCCATCATCGAGACTCCCATTACTGCGAACTTCCGTGAGGGTCTCGACGTACTGCAGTACTTCATTTCCACCCACGGTGCCCGAAAGGGTCTCGCGGATACTGCGCTGAAGACCGCCAACTCAGGTTACTTGACGCGGCGTCTGGTGGATGTGGCGCAAGATCTGGTCGTTACGGATCACGATTGTGGTACCAAGGACGGTCTCGTCATCAAGCCTCTAATTGAGGGTGGTGATGTGGTTGAGCCACTGAGGGAGCGGGTGCTTGGTCGAGTGACCGCAACGGACGTTACCAATCCGAGCGGAGAGACGGTGGTGCCTGCAGGAACACTGCTGGACGAACTCTGGGTGGATACCCTCGAGGGCGGCAGCGTTGACGAGGTGAAGGTTCGATCTGCCATCACTTGTGAGACGCGATTCGGGGTCTGCGCGCTGTGCTACGGCCGTGATCTGGCGAGAGGCGAGCTGGTGAACTCTGGCGAGGCTGTTGGCGTCATGGCAGCCCAATCCATTGGCGAGCCAGGTACCCAGCTCACAATGCGTACCTTCCATATTGGTGGCGCGGCCTCTCGAGCTGCCGCAGTGGACAATATTGAGGTGAAGTCCAGCGGCACCATCAAGCTGCACAACATCAAGACTGTGAAGCATCAGAGTGGGAAGTGGGTTGCGGTTTCTCGTTCCGGTGAGCTCACGGTTCTGGACGATCACGGTCGCGAACGTGAGCGCTACAAGTTGCCTTACGGTGCCGACCTGAGCGTAACCGACGGTGACAAGGTTCCGGGTGGACAGGTCGTGGCTACTTGGGACCCGCATACGCATCCCGTGATCTCCGAGGTGGCCGGCCGCGCGAAGCTGCAGGACGCGATCGAAGGTGTGACCGTGCAGCACCAAGTGGATGAAGTCACTGGTCTTTCCAGCATTGAGGTTATTGATGTCAAGCAACGTAGCGCAGCCGCGAAGGACCTCCGTCCGACGGTGCGCCTGGTTGATGACAAGGGTGAGGAGCTGCGGCTTCCTGGCACCGACGCTGTCGTCCACTACGTTCTCTCTGACGGCGCCGTCATTACTGTCGAGGACGGTGGTGAGGTGGGTGTTGGTGACGTTATCGCCCGCTTACCGCAGGAGTCCTCGAAGACGCGTGACATCACCGGTGGCCTGCCCCGCGTAGCCGATCTGTTCGAAGCAAGGAAGCCAAAAGAGCCGGCCGTGCTTGCAGAGACCAGTGGGACCATGAGCTTCGGTAAGGAAACCAAGGGCAAGCAGCGTCTCATCATTACGGACCAGGAGGGTGAGCAGGTCGAGACCCTTGTGCCCAAGTGGCGCAGGGTAGAAGTGTTCGAGGGGGAACACGTGGAGAGAGGTGAGAAGGTGGTCGACGGCGCGGAAAACCCACACGACATTTTACGTCTGAGGGGCGTCAATGCTCTGGCCAACTACGTGGTAAATGAGGTGCAGGAGGTCTATCGCTTGCAGGGCGTCAAGATCAACGATAAGCATATCGAGGTCATCGTTCGCCAGATGCTGCGCAAAGCCGAGATCATTGATCCAGGTGCCACCCGCTTTCTTCGGGGCGAACAGGTGGATCGGGCCAGGGTATTGGAGGAGAACGAGCGGGTCGGGGTTGATGACCTGGATCCCGCTATCTGGCAGCCTGTGCTGCTGGGCATCACCAAGGCGTCACTGGCAACGGAGTCGTTTATTTCTGCCGCGTCTTTCCAGGAGACGACTCGGGTTCTCACCGAGGCGTCCGTGAACGGCCGCATGGACGAGTTGCGCGGTCTAAAGGAGAACGTCATCGTCGGGCGCCTGATTCCGGCCGGTACCGGGTTCGCGTACCACGAGGAGCGGCGGCGCAGCCGTCGCCAGGCGAGCGAAGGGTTGACGCCGGAGGAGATGCAGGCACTGATGGATGCGGTCGCCGAGGAGACGCAGGCGGTGGACGACGAGGCAGCTTCGGCTGAGGCGCCGCAAGCCGAGGACGGGCCGGGCACGGTCGGCTGAACAGCGGGGCTGTATGAGCTGAATGAGGCTGCCCCCGGCACCTTGACATGGGTACGGGGGGCTCATATGATTCCGCGGCTACGACAGGCGGGCTGAAGCCCGCCTGTTTCTATTCGAATCAATGACTTACGCTCAACCGGAACCTGCCGGGTTCTGGTCCGGGCGCATTCGGTCGCAGAGGTCATGACCTCGCGACATCACGCAACGGAATCACAACGCGATGGCGACGATCAATCAGCTGGTACGCAAGCCGCGTAAGCGCCAGATCAAGAAGAGCAACGTCCCGGCCCTTCAGGGTTGTCCGCAGCGCCGTGGCGTCTGCACGCGCGTCTATACCACCACGCCGAAGAAGCCGAATTCGGCGCTACGCAAGGTGGCTCGCGTGCGCCTTACCAGTGGCATGGAGGTTACGACCTATATCGGCGGTGAAGGCCACAACCTTCAGGAGCACTCCGTGGTGCTCATCCGCGGTGGCCGAGTCAAGGACCTTCCGGGTGTTCGCTATCACACTGTTCGCGGCAGCCTCG
>CAJIAT010000685.1_pt1 | contig 12919 bp, 11 predicted proteins | sample 9199161 | NCBI WGS metagenome assembly CAJIAT01 (sample SAMEA7708281, study PRJEB35096) | sediment metagenome | biome: marine neritic benthic zone biome [ENVO:01000025]; feature: sediment [ENVO:00002007]; material: shallow marine sediment [ENVO:03000034] sea grass bed [ENVO_01000059] ... | reverse complement strand
GGACGAGACCGTTTCGAGAATGACCGTCGTCACGAGCGGCTCGGAGGACATCATCGAGCAGATCACCAAGCAGCTGAACAAGCTCGTCGACGTGGTCAAGGTCCTCGATCTAACCGAGGGCGCCCACGTCGAGCGGGAGATGATGCTCATCAAGGTACGCGCCGCGGGCGGCGCGCGCGAGGAGGTCAAGCGGCTCTCGGACATCTTCCGCGGGCGCGTGCTCGACGTGACGGCGTCGACCTACATCGTCGAGCTCACCGGCAACGGCTCGAAGCTCGACGCGTTCCTGGGCGCGCTGGACGAGAGGAGCATCCTCGAGGTCGTGCGCTCCGGGGCGCTCGGCTGCGGGCGAGGCGAGAAGGCGCTGCGCGTCTGAGCGCCTGTGATTCGGGTTGCCCGCGTCCCGCGGCGGCAGGCGACCCGATTCACAAGGCTACTGGCGCCGCACGTCGGGGCTCACCGACTCGAGCGACCGCGCAGGCGAGGAGGGCCGGAGGCCCTGGCAGGCGCGAGCGCGTCCCGTGCCAGCGCCTACCGGCGACGTCAGGAGATCCGACGGACTGCCTCCGGGCGCGCAGGCGCCGCCCGCGCGCCCGGGGACGAATGAATCGGCAACGAGGGGGGGACCCAGCATGAACATCTACTACGACAAGGACGCGGACATCTCGATCGTCCAGGGCAAGAAGGTCGCCGTCATCGGCTACGGCTCCCAGGGCCACGCCCACGCGAACAATCTCAAGGAGTCCGGCGTCGAGGTGATCGTCGGCCTTCGGCCGGGCTCGTCCTCGCAGGCGAAGGCCGCCAACGCCGGGCTCGCGACGGCCTCGGTCGGCGAGGCCGCCGCCGCGGCGGACATCGTGATGGTCCTCGCGCCGGACGAGCACCAGGCGCGGATCTATCGCAACGAGGTCGCGCCGAACATCAAGGCCGGCAGCGCCCTCGCGTTCGCCCACGGGTTCAACGTTCATTTCGGCCAGATCGAGGCGGGTCCCGACGTCGACGTCATAATGGTCGCGCCCAAGGCGCCGGGACACCTGGTGCGCTCGACCTACGCCGAGGGCAGCGGGGTGCCGATGCTCATCGCCGTCGCGCAGGACGCGAGCGGCCAGGCGCGCGACGTTGCCCTGTCCTACGCCGCGGCGATCGGCGGCGGGCGTGCTGGCGTCATCGAGACCAACTTCCGCGAGGAGACCGAGACCGATCTGTTCGGCGAGCAGGTGGTCCTCTGCGGCGGCCTCACGGCGCTCATCCAGGCCGGCTACGAGACGCTCGTCGACGCCGGCTACGCGCCCGAGATGGCCTACTTCGAATGCCTGCACGAGGTGAAGCTGATCGTCGACCTCATCTACGAGGGAGGCATCGCCAACATGCGCTACTCGGTGTCGAACACCGCCGAGTACGGAGACCTCACCCGCGGGCCGCGCATCATCACCGATGAGACCCGCGCGGAGATGCGGCGCATCCTCGCGGAGATCCAGACCGGGCAGTTCGCCAAGGAGTTCGTGCTCGAGAACGAGGCGGGGGCGGCGACCATCAAGGCCATGCGTCGGATCAGCCAGGCACACTCGGTCGAGGAGGTCGGGGGCAGGCTGCGCGCGATGATGCCCTGGCTCAAGGAGAACCAGCTCGTCGACAAGACCAAGAACTGACCGCGGCGCCCCGCCGGTGCGCCAGCCATGCCCATCGCCGCGAGGTGAGCCGGCGGTGCTCGCCCCAAGGCTCTGCGGGCGGGGCTCGGGGCGTTGCTGACGCGCGAGGGACTGGCGCCGGTCGGCGCCATGGCGGCTGCGGCGCTGGCGCTGGGGCTCGCGGCGGGGTGGCTCTACGCGCTCGCGCCCGCGGCGCTCGCCGCCTGGCTGGCGGTGCTGTTCGCCGATCGCCGCTCGAACGCCCCCGGCGAGGCGCTCGGCGTGATCGCGCCGTTCGACGGGCAGGTGCTGCGCGTCGACTCGGTCGAGGACCCGTGGCTGAAGCGGCGGGCAACGCGGATACGGGTCTCGGCGACCTGGCCCGGCGTGGGGATCGTCATGGCGCCGACCGAGGGGAGCGTCACCGGCTACTGGCTCGCGGGCGCGCCGTTCGATTCCGGCGCTCCGGCACCGGAGCGCCCCGGGCGCTCGCCGAGCTGCTACGCGGTCGGGCTCGAGACCGACGAGGGGGACCAGGTGCTCGTCGCCATCTCCTCCCCTCGGCCGGTCTCGCGGTTCCGCCTGGACGTCTCGCCGGGCGAGCGGGCCGGGCAGGGTCGGCGGCTGGGCTTCGTCTACTTCGCCGGCTACGCCGACGTGCTCGTGCCGCGCAGCACCCGCGTGATCCTCGAGCCGGGCGCCCCGGTCCGAGCCGGGGAGAGCACGCTCGGCTACCTGGTGCGCGACTAGTACCTCGCCACAGTGGTTTTGACGGGTCCAGCCAACCGAGAAGCGGCCATCTGCGTCGTTGCGCCTCGTCGCAACAGCGACGGCTATTGCTCCTCGGCGCGCCTTGCATCTGAGCGCTTCTCGGATGGCTGGACCCGTCAAAACCACTGTGGCGAGGTACTAGATGGGTGTTCCGAGATGGCTACGCGTGGGGGTCTTCGACCTGCGGTGTGGCGTCCGATCCGCCCACCGTGTACCGGCCCCAAAGGGGGGGCGGCTACCTGTGGGTGCTTTCTGCGGGCGAAGCCCGTATGTCGACCGGGCAGAATCGGTGAGAGATGCGGGCCATATGGCGTGAGACGCGGTGGGAGCGGGCTGGATCCGACGCCGGTCGAGATCGCCCATGGCCACGAGCTATGATCTCCCGGGAACGCGGATCCCGCCCGGACAGGCGAAGGTCACCCACGTGAGCGACGAGCAGGGCAAGAAGCAGCGGCGTGGCATCTATCTGCTGCCGAATCTGTTCACCACCGCGGCGCTGTTCGCGGGGTTCTACGCCATCGTCGCCGCCATGGGCGGGCGCTTCGAGGCGGCGGCGGCAGCCATCTTCGTCGCCATGATCCTCGACGGGGCGGACGGTCGAATCGCACGCCTGACCAACACCGAGAGCGCTTTCGGCGCGGAGTACGACAGCCTCTCCGACGTCATCTCCTTCGGGCTGGCGCCCGCGCTGGTCGCATTCGAATGGTCCCTGTCCTGGCTCGGGAAGATCGGCTGGCTCGCCGCTTTCTTCTACGCCGCCGCGACGGCGCTGCGTCTCGCGCGCTTCAACACCCAGCTCGGCACTGCCGACAAGCGTTTCTTCCAGGGGCTGCCGTGCCCCGCTGCGGCTGCGGTGGTGGCCGGGCTGGTCTGGTTCGCGACCGATCTGGAGCTGCGCGGGGACCAGGTCGCCGGGCTCACCCTCGCCATCACCATCGCGGCGGCGGTGCTCATGGTGAGCAACGTGCGCTTCTACAGCTTCAAGGATCTCGATCTGCGCGGACGGGTTCCGTTCACGACGGTGCTGGTCGTCGTGCTCGTGCTGGTGCTGGTCTCGAGCGATCCCCCGATGGTGCTCTTCGTCGGCTTCGCCCTCTACGCGCTCTCCGGCCCTGCCATGACGCTGGTGAACGTACGCCGGCGACGCGCCGAGCGACGCGCCGCGACCGGCTACTCCGAGCGCCGGGTCGGGCGCGATTGAGGCTGGCGTGGTGAGCCCGGACTCGAGCACCCGCGCCGCGATGAGCGAGGCCGCCCGCCGGCGCTACCTGACGGCGATGGGGATCCCCGTGTGGCTCGAGCGCGGGGCGGGACCCGAGCCCGCGGTCGGCGAGCCGCTCCCGGACCTCGACACGCTGCGCGAGCGCGTCGCGGGCTGCACGGCGTGCCCGCTCCACGAGAGGCGCACCCTGACCGTGTTCGGCGTCGGGGCGTCCCGGGCGAGGTGCATGATCATCGGCGAGGCCCCGGGGGCAGAGGAGGACCGCCAGGGCGAGCCGTTCGTCGGGCGCGCCGGCCGGCTCCTCGATGCGATGCTGGCGGCCTGCGGCCTCGACCGGCAGAGCGTGTACATCGCCAACATCGTCAAGTGCCGGCCGCCGGGCAACCGCGACCCTCGCCCGGAGGAGGTGGCCGCCTGCGCCGGATACCTGCGCCGTCAGATCGAGCTCGTCGGGCCGGAGGTGATCGTCGCCGCGGGTCGCGTCGCGGCGCACCAGCTCCTCGGCACCGAACGCCCCATCGGCCGGCTGCGCGGCCAGCGTCACGTGCACGCCGAGACCGGCCTGCCGGTGATCGTCACCTACCACCCCGCCTATCTGCTGCGTCGTCCGGTCGAGAAGGCGAAGTCCTGGGCCGACCTGCGTGACCTGCGACGCGCCCTGGGCATGCCCGCGTGAGCGCCGTCCTCGAGCGCGAGGCCCCGGCGCTGCGTCCGATGCGCGAGTCGGACCTGCCGCGGGTGCTGCTCGTGGAGCGCGAGGCCTACCAGTTCCCCTGGTCCGACGGGGTGTTCCGAGATTGCCTGCGCGTCGGCTACTGCTGCTGGGTCATCGAGCGCGACGGCTCGGTCGAGGGGCACGGCATCGTCCAGATCGGTACCGGCGAGGCGCACGTGCTGAACCTCTGCATCAGGCCCGTCGCGTCTCGCCAGGGGCTCGGGCGCACCCTGCTCGAGCGACTCATGGAGGTGGCCGCGAGCCACGGCGCTCACACCGCGGTGCTCGAGGTCCGGCCGAGCAACGCGGCGGCGCTGTCCCTATACCAGGGTGCGGGCTTCTCCGAGGTCGGGATGCGCAGGGGCTACTACCCGGCGGCGCGGGGCCGCGAGGACGCGCTGATCCTCGCGCGCAAGCTGCCGCTGCCGGCCGCCTGACTCCGCCTTGACCGGCCCGCCGCCCCAGGACGAGCCGAACAAAAAAACGCCCCGCGCTGGCGGGGCGTCGCGACGCGTTCTCGCGAAACGTCGGGGAGAAAACCGGCGGCTCACTCGAGACGGGCCGACCACGGCCTGGGTGCCCGGGCTGTGCAGCCGATTTCACCGAGTCTTTGCAAACTCCGGGCCAGGTCGCGCAAAGGCACTGCAAACAACGCGTTGCGGCCCTGGGTCCCCTTGCTCGCGTGCGGCGGTGTCAAGATTCCCGACACCGGCGCCACGCCCCTGCGCGCCGCGCCCTGCGAGATACGCGGCATAGCTGCCGGGAATGCCGCAACTCCTACGGGACAGCACGCCAGGGGCCTCGAGCCCGAGCGGATGCCGCCCACGGCGCTCTCGCCGGCCCGCGATCCTTCGACGCCCGCACTCGGCCCTCATCTGCGCGGCGCTCGTGCTGGCGGCCGCGGGGGTCTCGGCGCTCGATGCCCTGGAACTCGCGCTCGGCCCGGCCGCCGGCGCCGGATGGCGGATCGCGAGCGCGACGGCGCGACTCGACCTCGCGGGCCCCGACGCCGGGATCTCGCTGTCGGTGAAGGGTGTCGAGCTGCCCGGGCTCCTCCAAGGACCGCTCTCGCTCGAGGCGCGTTGCGCCGAGGCCCCGGTTCGCCCGGGACGCTTCGAGTGCGTCGACGGGAGCCTCGCGGCGCGCGGTCCGGGCGGAGGCCTCGCCGCCGAGGGGCCGATGACGCTGGTCCTGGATCAGGGCCTCGCACTCGACCTCGGGCCGCTCCGGCTCGGTGAAGGCACCCTGACCGCCCGGGTCGAGCTGGGCGCCGGCGCCTGGCGCGCCGATGTGGCCCTCGTCGGCGCTCCGGCCGCGGCGCTCGGACCGCTGCTGGCGGCGGGCGGCGTCGAGGCTGCCGCCGGCATCGTCGACGGCGTCGTGCGCCTCGCGGGGCGCGACGAAGGGGTCGAGGTGGATGTCGACCTGCGGGCGGCCGAGCTCGCGTTCAGCGACGCTCCCGGTCTGCGGGCCGGCGAGGGGCTGGCCGCACGGCTCGCCGCGCGCGGTCTCGCGACGCCGGATCGCTGGCGCGGCGAGCTGTCCTTCGGTCTCGAGGCCGGCGCCCTGTTCCTCTCACCGGTCTTCCTCGACGTCGGCGTGCATCGGCTCACCGGCCGCCTCGCCGGAAGCTGGTCCCGGCTCGAGGACGACCTCCGGCTCGAGCGCCTCGAGCTCGCCCAGGAGGGTGTCGGGAGCGTCTCCGGGCGGCTCGGCGTGAGCCTCGACGGCGGCCTTCGAAGCGCCACGCTCGAGCTCCCGGAGCTCGACCTGGGCGCCGCCTTCGCGCTGTACGGCGCGCCGGCCCTGGCCGGCTCACCGGCCGGGGATCTGACCCTCGCCGGGAGCGCCTCGGGGAGCCTCGAGTGGTCCGAGAGCGGACGACGCGCGCTGGACCTCGAACTCGGGGGGCTGGAGGCCGAGCTCGCCGCGGCGGGACTCGCCGTCTTCGGCGTCGATGGGCGCATCAGCTGGGAGGAGGCGCACACCGCTCGGCCAAGCACCCTCGCCTGGGCCGGCGCCCAGATCTACGGGGTGGACCTCGGCTCCGGGACGCTTCGAGCCGAGCTCGCCGGAGCGCGCCTGGACCTCCTCGAGCCGGTGTCGATCCCGGTCCTCGACGGCCGGGTGGTGCTGACCGCGCTGTCGGCGAGCGCCCCCTGGGCCGAACGTCCGCGCGTCGAGCTCGCAGCCTCACTCGAGGCGCTGTCCCTGGGTCTCCTGGCCAACACCTTCGCCTGGCCACCCTTCGAGGGGACCATCGGCGGGCGCATCCCGGCGGCGCGCTACGAGGGCGACGTCCTCGAGGTGGGCGGAGCGATCGAGGTGGACGCCTTCGAGGGGCGCATCGCGCTCGACGGGCTGCGCATCGAGCGCCCCCTCGGGCCGACCCCGGTGCTCGAGACCGACGCGGTTCTCGAGGGACTCTCGCTCGGCGCCCTGACCCGTGCATTCGCCTTTGGTAACATCGAGGGCACGATAGCGGGGCGTGTTCAGGGACTGCGCCTCGAGGACTGGACGCCGACCGCATTCGACGCGGTCCTGGCGACGCCGCGCGACGATCCGGTCCCGCACCGGATCTCGCAGCGCGCCGTCGACAACCTGGCGAGCCTTGGCGGCTCGGGCGCCGTGCTCTCGGGAACCTTCCTGCGCATCTTTCGCGAGTTCTCCTACGACCGCCTCGGTCTGAGCTGCCGTCTCGAGCGCGGCGTGTGCCACATGGGCGGCGTCGCCCCCGCGCAGAGGGGTTATCACATCGTGATCGGCGGCGGCATCCCGCCACGCATCGACGTGATCGGCTACAACGAGGTGGTCGACTGGACGACGCTCCTCGAGCGATTGCGTACGATCACGGGCCGCGCGCCGGTCATGCGCTAGGAGTTCTGCGCTGGGACTTTTCTGCTCGGGTCTTTCTGCTGGAGGCGCACGCCGATGGGAATGCTGGGTCGAATGTTGAACAGGAGAATCGCGATCGGCTACGTGGGTGTCGGGATCGCGCTCGTGCTGACCGCCTGCGTCACGATCAACGTCTACTTCCCCGCGGCGGCAGCGGAGAAGGCCGCGGACCGGATCATCGACGAGGTCTGGGGCGAGGATGCTCGTCCCTCCGCCGAGCCCTCCTCGCGGGCGCCCGCGCCGGGCCCGGTGCTCGCCGCCGCCCTCGCCTGGCTGGTCCCCGCGGCGCATGCGCAGGGCGCGAACATCGACATCTCCTCGCCCGCGATCGACGCCCTGACCGCGAGCATGCAGGCGCGTCACGCGCAGCTCTCGCCACTGTTCGACGACGGCGTCATCGGCGTGACCGACGAGGCGCTGGTGGCGGTGCGCGATGCGAAGGCGGTGCCGCTCGCCTCGCGCCAGGAGGTGAACCGCCTGGTCGCCGACGAGAACCGCGATCGCAACGCGCTGTACCGGGAGATCGCCCGTGCGAACGGACACCCGGAGTGGGAGGCGGAGATCCGCAGCACCTTCGCGCGCCGCTGGGTCGATCGCGCGCGCTCGGGCTGGTGGCACCGCAGCGGTGGCAGCTGGCAGCTCAAGTGAACGTCTTCGTCTTCGACATCGAGACCGTTCCCGACGTCGAAGCCGGGCGGCGCCTGCACGACCTCGCCGAGCTCGACGACCGGGATGTCGCCGAGGCGATGTTCTCCCGCCAGCGCGCGCGAAGCGGCAACGACTTCCTTCGCCACCATCTGCAGCGCGTGGTGGCGATCTCGGTGGCGCTGCGCAGCGCCGACCGCTTCACCGTCTGGTCCCTCGGCGAGCCGGATGCCCCCGAGCGCGAGCTCATCCAGCGCTTCTTCGAAGGCATCGAGACGCTCGCGCCCACCATCGTCTCGTGGAACGGCAGCGGCTTCGACCTGCCGGTGCTGCACTACCGCGCACTGCTCCACGGGGTGATGGCACCGCGCTACTGGGATACCGGCGAGGAGGACCAGAGCTTTCGCCGGAACAACTACCTCGGCCGTTACCACGAGCGACACACCGATCTCATGGAGGTGCTCGCGGGCTACCAGCCGCGCGCCTTCGTGCCGCTGGACGAGATGGCCACGATGCTCGGCTTCCCGGGCAAGCTCGGTATGGACGGATCAATGGTCTGGGACGCCTACCAGGGCGGTGAGATCGGGGCCATCCGCGCCTACTGCGAGACCGATGTCCTGAACACGTACCTCGTGTATCTGCGCTTCGAGCTGATGCGCGGCCGACTCGCCCTCGATGCCTACGACGTGGAGTGCGAGTTCGTGCGCAGCTCCCTCGCGACTGCCGGTGAGCCCCACCTGGCGTCCTTCGTCGAGGCCTGGCGAGAGGCCGGGCGCGCGGCGTGAGCGACGCCTCGCCCGGGGGCTCGCCGCAGGCCGATCCGGTCGTGACAATCACCGCGCTCGACGAGCGCGGCGCAGGGCTGGCCGAGCTCGACGGCCGGCGCCTGGAGATCGACGGCGCGCTCCCTGGCGAGCGCGTGCGCATCAAGCGCCCGCGGCGCAAGCGCCGCCGCGTTCCGGCCGCCCACGTCGAGGTGCTGGAGGCCTCGCCGGAGCGCGTCGCCGCGCGCTGCGCCCACTTCGGGGTGTGCGGCGGCTGTGCGATGCAGCACCTCTCCCACGGGGCCCAGCTCGAGCGCAAGGAGGCGGCGCTCCGCGCGGCGCTCGCCGCCGAGGGCGTCACGCCCGAGTGCTGGCGGCCGGCCATCGCGGCTGCCCCCTGGGGCTACCGCCGCAAGGCCAGGCTCGCGGTGAAGGAGGTTCGCGCGAAGGGCGGAGTGCTCGTCGGGTTCCGCGAGCGCAACGCGCCCTACGTCGCGGTCCTCGAGCGCTGCGAGGTGCTGGTCGAGACCTTCGGTCATCGCATCGACACCCTGCGCGAGCTCGTGGGCCTGCTCGACGCCCGGGCGACCATCCCGCAGATCGAGGTCGCCGCCGGGGACTCGGGGGGCGCGCTGGTCGTGCGCCACCTCGAGGCGCTCTCGCCGGGCGACGTCGCGCGCCTCGGCGACTTCGCCGCGGCCACGGGACTGGACGTCCAGCTGCAGAGCGCCGGCCCGGACAGCGTCGCGCCGCTGGACGGCACCGAGCCAGCCGAGCTCACCTACGCGCTGCCCGAGTTCGACCTCGAGCTCGCTTTCGGTCCCCTCGACTTCGTCCAGGTCAACGGGGAGGTCAACCGCACGCTGGTCGGCGCGGCGATCCAGGCGCTCGCGCTCACCGGCGCCGAGCGCGTGCTCGACCTCTTCTGTGGCATCGGCAACTTCACCCTCGCGGCGGCCCGGCGCTCGGATACGGTCCACGGCATCGAGGGGAGCGCAGCGCTGGTCGAGCGGGCCCGGCGCAATGCGGCGCGAAACGGAATCGACACGGCGAGCTTCGAGGTGTGCGATCTCTATGCCGGGGAGCTCGGGGACACGCTCGGCGGGAGCTGGGACCGCCTGCTCCTGGATCCGCCGCGCTCGGGAGCCGGGCCTGCGATCGCCGCGCTCGGCACGGATCCGGCGCCCCGGGCGGTCTACGTCTCGTGCAACCCGGCGACGCTCGCGGTCGATCTCGCCGCACTCGTGCGCGCGTATGGCTACCGGGTCCTCGAGGCCGGCATCGTGGACATGTTCCCCCATACCACGCACGTCGAGTCGATTGCCGTGCTCGAGCGTGACTGAGCGCGCCGCTCCGGACTCGCCTCGCGAGCTCGCGGCGCCGGCCGGCGCGATCGCGTCGGGACGCATCCGTCGTCTCGGTGAGACCCTGGCCAACCAGATCGCCGCGGGAGAGGTGGTCGAGCGACCCGCCTCGGTGCTCAAGGAGCTGCTAGAGAACGCCCTCGACGCAGGTGCGACGCGCATCGAGGTGGACCTGCGCGGCGGCGGCGTCGCGCTGGTGCGAGTTCGCGACAACGGGGTCGGCGTCGTGCGCGACGACCTCCCGCTCGCGCTCGAGCGCCACGCGACGAGCAAGATCGCGAGCTTCGACGACCTCGTGGCGGTGCGCTCCCTCGGCTTCCGTGGCGAGGCGCTGCCGAGCATCGCGTCCGTCTCGCGCCTCGAGATCGACTCGCGCGCGGTCGGGTCCGACCTCGGCTGGCGGATGCGCGTCGAGGGCGGATCCGCCCGAGATCCGGAGCCGTCCTCTCACCCCGTGGGCACGACCGTCGCGGTGCGCGATCTGTTCTTCAACACGCCGGCGCGCAGGAAGTTCCTGCGCACCGAGCGCACCGAGCTCCGTCACCTCGACGAGGTCGCCAGGCGATCCGCGATCGCGAATCCCCGGGTCGCGTTCACCGTGCGCCACGAGAACCGGGCGTTGCTCTCGGTGCCCGCGGCGCTCGACGCGTCGGGGGAGCTGCGCCGGCTCGCGACGCTGTGCGGGCGCGAATTCGCGCGCGCGGCGCGCGAGGTGGCGCTCGCGGCGACGGGACTGTCGCTGCGAGGCTGGATCGCCGGTCCCGGTGGCGATCGGGCTCACGCCGATCTCCAGCACTTCTTCGTCAACGGGCGTCCAGTGAGCGATCAGGTCGCGCGCCATGCGATCCGCGTTGCCGTCGGCGACGCGGTGGCGCCGGGCCGCCACCCCGCGTACGTGCTCGCGCTCTCCATCGATAGCGGCGAGGTCGATGTCAACGTCCATCCTGCGAAGCGTGAGGTGCGCTACCGCCAGGCCCGGCTCGTGCACGACTTCATCGCGCTCGGCCTGGGTCGCGAGCTCGCCGGCGAGGGCGAGGTCGAGGGCGGCGCCCTGCCCGGGCTCGCCGTGGCGGTGGCACCGCCGCGGCCGGGTCCCCGGGCGGTCGCCGAGGTCCTCTCCGGCTACGCGCGCCTCGCGGGCGACGGACGCGGTGGCGCCGGCATCGACCACCGCTCCGGGGTGCTCGCGCTGCCGGGGGGCCGACACCTCGCCCTCGTCGCCGACGGGGGGCTCGCGATCGTCGATCTCGCCCGGGCGCGTCGAGCCTGGCTCGTGCGGCGCGCCGGGAGCGGCGAGGAGCACCTGGCGCGACCGCTCCTCGTGCCGGTCTCCAGGGTCGTCGCCGAGGCGGCCGCGGAGCGCCTGGAAGCGCGCGGCGAGGCGCTCGCGGCGATCGGCGTCGACGTGAGACGGGTGTCTCCCGGGACGGTGTCGCTGCGTCGCGTGCCGAAGCTGCTCGAGCGAATCGAACCCGGCGCTCTGCTCGCGGCGCTGGTCGCGGTGGCCGGAGGCGAGGGCGCCCCTGCCGGCGCCGCGGAGCTGCGCGACGCGCTCCTCGAGACCGTCGACCTCGCCGCCGACTGGCGCGGCGACGCCGAGGACACGACGCGTCTGCTCGCGTCTCTCGACGAGCTCGCAGACGTCCCGGGGGTGCGCGTCGTCCTGGACGCGAGCGCCCTCGAGCGCCTGGTCGTCGGCGCCCGTTGAGGCCGGTTCCCTGCATCATGGGCCCGACGGCCGTCGGCAAGACCGATCTGGCGGTCGCCCTGGTCGAGGCCGGCGGCTTCGAGATCGTCAGCGTCGACTCGGCCATGGTCTATCGGGGAATGGACATCGGCACCGGCAAGCCCGATGCCGAGACCCTCGCCCTTGCGCCGCACCGCCTCATCGACGTGCGCGACCCGGTCGAGGCGTACTCGGCGGCGGACTTCGCCCGGGACGCCCGCGAGGCTATCGCCGACATCCGCGGGCGCGGGCTCGAGCCGCTCCTGGTCGGTGGCACCGGTCTGTACTTCCGTGCGCTGCGCGAGGGGCTGTCGGCTTTGCCGCCGGCCGATGCGCAGGTGCGAGCCGAGCTAGAGCGCGAGGCGCAGCGGCTGGGGTGGCCGGCCATGCACCGCCGGCTTGCGCAGGTCGACGCGGCTTCCGCCGCGCGAATCCATCCGAACGATCCGCAGCGGATCCAGCGCGCGCTCGAGGTCCACGCGTTGACCGGGCGGGCCATGAGCGAGCAGCTCGCGGACGCGTCGAGCCGCGATCCGGGGCTGGTCTTGCGGGCGGTGGTGATCGAGCCGTCCGATCGCGCGCTCCTCCACGCGCGGATCGGTGCGCGCTTCGCCACGATGCTCGCGCGCGGCCTCGTCGCGGAGGTCGAGGGGCTGCGAGCGCGCTGGGCGCTCGAGCCGTCGCTGCCTTCGATGCGCGCGGTCGGATACCGGCAGGTGTGGGAGCACCTCGAGGGGCGCGCGGGGCACGAGGAGATGGTACGACGCGCCGAGGCAGCCACGCGCCAGCTCGCCCGCCGGCAGCTCACCTGGCTGCGCGCGCAGCGCGGGGTAGAGCGTCTGGCGGCGGACCGCGCCGATCTCCTCGACGCGGTGCGCGCTTCGCTCGCGGGCTGAGGGCTCTGCGCGTTGCTCGCGCAGGTCCTCTGACTCGACGCGCCGACGCGCGTGACCGCCTGCTCGCCAATGACGCCATTCTCACGAAATCAACGGCTTGCGATGGCAGGCATCGCTCTAGCCCGGATATTGCACCAATTCTCTGCTGCGGCCGCCGATCCACCTGCATTTCCAGGCCGTACTCGCTGCGGACTCCTCAACGTACCGTAAAGTACGCGGTCGTCGTTCCTCGCTCCGTGCGGCCTGGAACTACAGGCGTCTCGACGTCCTCGCGACGAGAACTGGTGCAATAT
>CAJIAT010000025.1_pt1 | contig 13004 bp, 9 predicted proteins | sample 9199161 | NCBI WGS metagenome assembly CAJIAT01 (sample SAMEA7708281, study PRJEB35096) | sediment metagenome | biome: marine neritic benthic zone biome [ENVO:01000025]; feature: sediment [ENVO:00002007]; material: shallow marine sediment [ENVO:03000034] sea grass bed [ENVO_01000059] ... | reverse complement strand
CGACCTCATCGCGCTCGACATGGGCTGGGCGCAGGAAGCCGCCGCGTCGGGCGTCGCGCTGCCCCTCGACGACCTGATCGCGGCCGGGCAGGTCCGCTCTGCGACCTTCCTGAAGAGCGCGCTCGAGGGTGCGACCGTGGACGGGCGCATCATCGGGCTCCCGGTCCAGCCGCACGCGGAGGTGCTGTTCCTGAACCGCGGTCTGCTCGCCGAGCACCGGCTCGGTGCGCCCGCGACCACCGACGAGCTGCTCGCCGTGGCCACGCGCCTGCACGGCAGCCGCGAGGGGCTGGCCGGGATCTGCTGGAACGCGCATCGCGGGCCGGCGCTCGGACAGACGATGCTGCACTTTCTCTCGGCATTCGGCGGCCGGCCCCTGGACGCCGCGGGCCGACCGACCCTGGACACGTCCGAGATGCGCGCCGCGATCCGGTTCGCGCTCGCGCTGCGCGACGCGTCTCCGCCCGACATCCTCACGATGGCCTGGGACCAGCGCATCTACGCTTTCGCGACCGGGCGCTGCGCCTTGACCTACGGCTGGACCGGGCGCTCGCTGCTGCTCGAGCGGTTCGGGCTCGACCTGGCCGCGGACCGGATCGCGGTCGCGCCGGCGCCGCACGCGCCGGACGTCGCGCCGGTGAGCCCGCTCGGCGCGTGGCTGCTGGCGATCCCGTCGAACGTCGCGAGCGGCCGCGTGCCCGTCGCCTTCGACGCGCTCGTCGCGCTCACGTCGATGGACGCGAACCGCCTGTACGTCGAGCACGGGGTCGGCACGCTGATCCATGCGCCGCTCGTCGACGACGCGTCCGTGACCGCGCGCAACCCCGCCGTCGCCCTGATGGGGCGCCTCGAGCGCGACGGGGAGCTGCAGGCATGGATGCGCCCGAGCATCGCCGAGTTCCAGAGCCTGACCGAGATCCTGGGCAACGAGGTGCACGCGGTCCTCGTCGGCGCCCAGACCGTGGAAGAGGCGGTGCAGGCGTCGCAGGCGTCGTTCGCGGCCCTGCTCGGCGAGTAGGCCGTGTCGCGCCTCACCCGCTGGTGCCGTGACCTCAGCATCACCCGGCGTCTCCTCGCCGTCTTCGTGCTCTTCGCCGCCTCGATGGCAGCCGTCGCCGTCTACCTCGGCCAGCTCACGGACGAGAAGCTCACCGATCTCGCCGCCCTGAGCACGTCGCTGGAGCTCAAGCGCGAGATCATCGGCCTCGAGGCCGCGATCGACGCGTACTCGTCGCAGCTCGACGCCCGCGAGAGCGTGATCGCGAGCCGCGACTTCCGCGGTCTGCAGGCGCTGAAGTCGGCGATCGCGTCGAGCGAGTCCGCCGTGGCCCTGCACGCGCGTCGATTGCACGCACTCTCGAACGAGGTGGTCTCCGCGGAGCTCGCGCGGCGGCTCGAGGCGCTGCGCGCGGCCCACGACGAGTACCTGGGTCACGTGGTGGCCGCGGACGTCGTGGCGGCGGCGCTCGCGCAGACGGTAATTGCACAACGGCGTTCCGAGCTCGAGGATGCCATCGACGGAAGCACCGACACGGCGACCGTGGAATTCGATTCGATCCTGGACGACCTGGCGACGCTCTCGAGCGACTTCTCCCTCGCCATCGGCGTCACGATCACGCTGATGGTGGTCGCGACGCTGGGCTTCAGCATCCTGATCGTCCTCTCGGTCTCGCGGCCGCTCGGACGGCTCTTCGTGGCAATCGACAGGCTCGACGCGAGCGAGGGCCGGGCGTTTCCGCCAGACCGCGGGCCGAAGGAGTTCCAGGCCATCGGGCGCGCGCTCGCGGCGCTCGGCGAGCGCCTCGCCGCCCAGCGCGCCGCCGAGGAGCAGCTCCGCGACAGCGAGGCGCGGCTGCGCCAGTTCGCCGAGTCCAGCGCGGACGTCTTCTGGGAGACCGACGCGGACCTGCGCTTCGTCTGGATTCACGCGCAGGACGACAGGCAGGCCGTGCGCCCGCCGGAGGCGCTCGGCCAGACGCGCTGGGAGGCGGCCGACGCGGACCCGGACCAGGACCCGTCCTGGCGCCGTCATCGCGACGCCCTGCTCGCGCGCGAGCCCTTCCGGGATTTCGAGTACCCGGTCGCCACGCCGGACGGGCAATGCTGGTGGCGCGCGAGCGGCGCGCCCATGTTCGACCGGCAGGGCGCGTTCCAGGGCTATCGCGGCACGGCCACCGACATCACCGAGCGCAAGGCCGTGGCGGAGCGGCTGCGCCAGTCGCACAGCCGCGAGGCGATCGGGCGCCTGTCCGGCGGCGTGGCCCACGATTTCAACAATCTCCTCTCGGTGCTGAAGAGCAATCTCGAGCTGCTCCAGGAGCACGCCGAGCTGCCGGGACCGCTGGTCGAGATGCTCGCCCGGTGTGCTCGGGCGACCGAGCGCGGGTCGAGGTTGACGGCGAGACTGCTCGCCCTCGGGCAGCGCCAGGCCCTGCACCCGCAGGCGGTGGACGTGCCGCACTTCCTGGACGAGTTCGCGGAGCTGGTCCGACGCACGATTCCCAGCACGATCTCGGTCGAGGTCTCGGCCTCCGACACCCTGCCGGCGGCGTTCGTCGATCCGTCCGCCTTCCAGGACGCGCTGCTCAACCTGGTCATCAACGCGCGCGACGCGATGCCCGAGGGCGGCCGCCTCCGGATCGCTGCGCAGCGGTGCGCGCCCGGCTCGACGGACCGGGCCGGCGACGACGATCCGCGCCCCGCGCAGCGCGTGCAGATCGTCGTCAGCGACACGGGCAGCGGCATCCCGGTGGAGATTCGCGCCAAGGTGTTCGACCCGTTCTTTACCACCAAGCCGGCCGGTGAAGGGTCGGGGCTCGGGCTCGGCATGGTGCGCGGCTTCGTCGAGCAGACCGGTGGAGAGATGGGGCTGTGGAGCGAGGCGCGACAGGGAACGCGCATTGCCATCGAGATCCCGACGGCACCCGCTGGTGGCGGTGCCTCGTCCGAGGCGGTGCCCGTGGCCGGGCTCTCGACCTCCGGGCACGGCGAGACGGTGCTGCTCGTCGAGGACGACGAGGACGTCCGGGTGAGCATGGAGACCCTGCTCATGTACCTCGGCTACCGCGTGGTCGTCTGCGCCGACGGGCGCGAGGCGCTCGAGGTCCTCGAGGCGGCCGAGCGGCGCGTCGCGGTCGTCGTGAGCGACATCGTCATGCCCGGCGAGCTGCAGGGCGACGATTTTGCCGCCCTCGTGACCGAACGTTATCCTCGGCTCCCGGTCGTGCTGATGACCGGCTACGCGCTCGAGGGCGTGCGCCAGGACGTCGTGCGCGCCGGGGTCCCCGTTCTGTCCAAGCCCGTCGACGCGGACAGCCTGAAGAGAGCGATCCGCGGTGCCCTGGACGAAGCCGGTGCAGTGAGCGAAGGATGACCGGATGCGGATTCTGATTCTCGACGACGACACCGAGCTCGCCGCCACGCTCGGGGACGTCCTGCGGCTCGCGGGGCACGAGGTGGAGGCGGTCGAGTCGATCGCCCAGGCCGAAGGGGCCCTGGCGCGGCCGGAGCCCTTCGACGTCGCCGTGTTCGATCTCAATCTCGAGAGCAGCAACGCGATCGGCCTGGTGCGCGAGGTCACGGTTCGGCTGCCGGGGATGCGGGTCGTCGTGATGACCGGGGGCGGAAAGGTCGAGGCTGAGGTCGGTCTGCCGCTCGCGACCGCGCACGGCGCGGACGCCGTGCTGTTCAAGCCCTTCTCGAACGACGAGTTCCTGGAGTCGGTCACGCCCTCCGCCGGGACACCCTCCTAGCGGGCTAGTCCCGCTCGATCAGCAGGTCCGTCAGGGCGTCGGTGAGCTGCGCGCGCCGCTCGGGTCGCAGCGCGGCGATCGCGCTCGCGAGCGTCTTCAGGGGATCGTGCCGCAGGGCCTCGCGGCCCGCCTTCGTGACCTCGAACCGCACCAGGCGCTTGTCCCCGGGGTCGCTCTCCCGGCGCAGCAGCCCCTTCTCGAACAACGCCTTGAGCGTCAGGGTGACGGTGCCCGTCGTCGTCCGGTGGTAGCGGGCGAAGGCCCGGTTGGTGCGCGCGGTCGGCGCCGCCCTCGCGAGGTAACGCAGCGCCGCCCACTGGGCGGGCTTGAGCTCGGAGGCGTTCGCCTCGGCCTCGACCTTCCGCGCGATCTGGAGCATGAGCTCGGCGATCGCCTCTGCGCTCCGGTCCGTCACTTCGATGGGTGTTCCCGACTGCGGGTCATGTGCGCAAGGCCCTCGGTTGCCGCCCCTGTGTCTGTCACATTCCTTTTACTAAAAGCGGGTTGACCGGGCAAGCGGCCCACAGTATATTGCTTTTAGTCGAAGCGACATGATGCTCGGGGCGAAGAGACGGCGAGGCCCTCGCCACGGATGCGCCCTGCGGTGCCGCCTCAGACGACCCGACCACGCAGACCGACTGGAGAAGAGACATGACCCGCCCCGACCTCCTCACGCCGGACAACTCGCAGCTGATCCTTATCGACCATCAGCCTCAGATGGCCTTCGGCGTGCAGTCCATCGACCGCCAGATTCTCAAGAGCAACACCGTCGCGCTGGCCAAGGCCGCGCGGATCTTCGGCATCCCGACGACGATCACCACGGTCGAGACAGAGAGCTTCTCGGGACACACCTACCCGGAGCTGCTCGAGGTGTTTCCCGAGGTCCCGCTGCTGGAGCGGACGTCGATGAACTCCTGGGACGACCAGAAGGTCCGCGACGCCCTCGCGAGCCACGGCCGCAAGAAGGTGCTCGTCTCGGGGCTGTGGACCGAGGTCTGCAACAACATGTTCGCCTTCAGCGCGATGGCCGAGGGCGGCTACGAGATCTACATGGTCGCCGACGCCTCGGGCGGCACCACGGTCGAAGCCCACGACTACGCCATGCAGCGCATGGTCCAGGCGGGCGTCGTGCCGGTGACCTGGCAGCAGGTCCTGCTCGAGTGGCAGCGCGACTGGGCGCGGCGCGACACCTACGACGCAGTCATGGCGCTGGTGCAGGAGCACTCCGGCGCCTACGGGATGGGCGTCGACTACGCCTACACGATGGTCCACAAGGCGCCCGAGAGAGCCGACCACGGGCCGCGGCTCGAGCCCGTCGACGCCGAGCGCGCCGCGGCCTGACCGCCCTCGCGCGCGGGCCGTGCGCGGCCAGCTGCAGACCTCGCCTCGCCATGCGCCGACGCGGTGGCTGCGCTTGGTCGAACGAATCGAAGCGTGTCGCGTGACTCATGGACTGTCGAGTCAGAGGAGCCAGACGAATGATCAGCTTCACCCTGAACGGCGAGCGCGTACAGACCGACGCCGACCCCAACACTTTGTTGCTGATGTACCTGCGCGAGGAACTCGGCCTCACAGGCACGAAGTACGGCTGCGGTGCAGCGATGTGCGGGGCCTGCATGGTCCACATGGGGGGCGCCTCGACGTTCTCCTGCCAGCTCACGCTCGCTGCCGTGGACGGCCAGGAGATCAAGACGATCGAGGGCCTCAGCGAGCAGGGCGAACACCCGCTGCAGAAGGCATGGGTCGCTGAACAGGTTCCCCAGTGCGGCTATTGCCAGTCCGGTCAGATCATGCGCGCCGCAGAGCTGCTGGACGTCAACTCGAGCCCTTCCGAAACCGAGATCCGCAACTGGATGAGCACCAATCTGTGTCGCTGCAGCACCTACAACCGCATCGTGAAGGCGGTGCAGCGCGCGTCGGCCGAGATGAGCTCATGAAGGATTCTATCAACCTGACTCGACGTCACTTCCTGATGGCCGGCTCGGCAGTCGCCGTCGCTCTAACCGCTTATGCGAAGACCGATGGCGCCGACGCGAAGCCCGGTGGCTCGGAGGTCTTCGCCGGATGGGTGGAGATTAAGCCGGACAACAGCGTGCACATCCTGTTTCCCTCGACCGAGATGGGTCAAGGGAGCGAGACCGGTTTGCCGCAGATCCTGTCCGATGAGCTCGACGCCGACTGGGACCGGGTCTCGATTCGCCAGCTCAACGAGGATGACAGGCGATTCGGCAATCCCGCCTTCGGCAACGTGCTCTACACGGCGGGCAGCTCCGGGGTCTACGCCTATTTCAGGGTGCTGCGGGAGGCCGGCGCACATCTCCGGGAGATGCTCCGTCAGCGGGCCGCGCAGAAATGGGGCGTTTCGGTCGATGCCCTGACCACCGCCGACAACCAGGTCACGCACCCGGCATCCGGCCGCAGCCTGTCCTACGGCGCGATCGTTGCCTTGCCTGCCTTCAGCGAGATGGTGCTGGCGAAGCCCGCGCAGCTGAAGGCCACCGACCGGTACACGCTGATCGGCACCAGCGTGCCGCGCCGCGACATACCCGGGAAGTCGACCGGCACGGCGAAGTTCGCCATCGACGTCCGCGTGCCCGGCATGCTCTACGCAACCGTGCTGCGCAGCCCGGTCGAGGGTGAGCTGGTGACCTCGTTGAACGACGAGGCCGCCAGAGCGACCGATGACGTCCTGGACGTCGTCATGCTCCCCGACGGCGTCGCCGTCATCGCGCGAACCATGCATGCCTCCTTCGTCGGGCGCGCCGCCCTGGAGGTCACCTGGACGGAGTCCTCACCGTTCAGGAAATTCAGCAGCGACGAGACGCTCGCGTCGTATCAGCAATCGGCACGCGGAACAGAAGCCGGCGCCGCCTGGCGAGCGGTTGGTGACGCCAAGACGTCGCTCGATCGTGCCGACCGGCTGGTCGAGGCGATGTACACGTCCGACTATGCCTATCACGCGCAGATTGAACCCATGGCGGCCGTGGCAAGCGTCGATGCAGACGGCAAAGGAGCCGAGATCTGGGCAGGCACCCAGACGCAGAGCTGGACGATGCGAACGGCAACCGAAGTGCTGAAGACCACGCCTGACCGCATCAAGCTGAACATGATGACGATGGGCGGCGGGTTCGGCCGGCGGACGGAGCTCATGCAGAACTACGTTCGCGACGCGTTGATCTGCTCGAAGCATGCCATGCAGCCGGTCAAGGTCGTCTGGTCCCGTACTGACGACCTCAAGCATGGCTCGTTCCGTCCGGCGGCAGCGCAGTATCTGCGGGCCGGACTTGACGAACAGGGTGGACTCGCTGGCTGGCACCATCGGGTGGCAACGCCTTCAGTCATCGAGTACTTCAACCCGATTCGGTGGCAGCAGGTCGCGCCCAACGACATCGTTTCCATGCGCGGTGCCGAGAACAAGTTCTACCGGATTCTCGACTTCCTCGCGGAGCACGTCATCACGGAACGCCAGGCCCGCATCCTGCCGTGGCGAGGCATCGGCGCAGCGTATACGAGCTTCGCCGCCGAAGCCTTCATCGATGAAGTGGCCTCACAGGCTGGCGCGGATCCCTTCGAGTTTCGCAAGGCGCTGCTGACGGAGAACCCTCGCGGCTCGGCACTGCTGGACAAGGTGGCAGCGATGGCGGCAGCCGTTCCGATGCTCGAGGGAAGAGGCCGTGGCCTCGCGTTTGCCGGCTATGGCGACACGCAATCGGCCGGGATTGCCGAGATCTCAGTCGACATGAAGTCGGGTGAAATCAAGGTCCATCACGTCTGGATTGCCGTTGATGCCGGGCTGATCATCTCGCCCGACAACTCGCATAACCAGATCGAGGGCGGTGTGCTATGGGGTGTCAGCAGCGCACTCCATGAGCGTGTCACCATCACCAACGGTCAGGTCGATCAGTCGAACTTCCACGACTACGTTCTGCTGAGGCACAGCAACGCACCGAAGATCGAGGTGCAGTTCGCGCAGAACCACGAGAAGCCGACGCAGGTGGGCGAGGCCGGCAATCCGATGGTGGCGCCAGCTATCGCAAATGCCTTCTTTGCCCTGACGGGCCGCCGCCTCCGTCACCTGCCGATGACGCCCGAGAAGGTGCTGCAAGCATTGGCCTGAGCGTCGGGGCCAGCGATGCCCGAGGGCGTCGCTGGCCTCCCGGCCTGAACCATCGCCCTGGAGACATCCTCGTGACCTCGACGCAACGTGTCGAGCGGTCTCCCGGCGGCCCTCGTGTTCGGCGCGGCCTCCGTTGCCGCCTGGAGTCAAACCATGTCCGGAACCCCCGATACGATCCTCACCAATGCGCGGATCACCACGCTGGACCCGAACCGGCCGGAGGCGCAGGCGCTCGCCGTCGTCGACGGGCGGGTCGCGGCGACCGGCACCGACCAGGAGGTACGGCGCCTCGCCGGCTTCTCCACGATACTGATCGACGCCGGCGGGCGACGCGTGATTCCCGGGCTCAACGACAGTCACACGCACCTGATCCGTGGCGGGCTGAGCTACAACATGGAGCTGCGCTGGGAGGGCGTGGAGTCTCTCGCCGAGGCGCTTCGCATGCTCGAGACCCAGGCCCAGCGCACGCCCGCCCCGCAGTGGGTGCGCGTCGTGGGCGGCTGGTCGGAGTTCCAGTTCGCCGAGCGGCGCATGCCGACGCTCGACGAGATCAACGCCGCGGCGCCCGACACGCCGGTGTTCATCCTCCACCTCTACGGCCGGGCCCTGCTGAACCAGGCCGCGCTGCGGGTGCTCGGCTTCGGCAAGGACACGCCCGATCCACCGGGCGGCGAGATCCAGCGCGACGCCCAGGGCAACCCGACGGGCCTGCTGGTGGCCAGGCCCTCGGCACTCATCCTCTACTCCACGCTCGCCAGGGGCCCGAAGCTGTCCCTGGACGATCGGATCAACTCGACCCGCCACTACATGCGTGAGATGAACCGTCTCGGCATCACCTCGGTGATCGACGCCGGCGGGGGCGGGCAGAACTTCCCCGAGGACTACGACGTCATCCAGCGGCTGCACGACAGCGACCAGCTGACCGTGCGCGTCGCGTACAACCTGTTCGCGCAGAGCGCAGGCACCGAGCTCGACGACTACGAGCGCTGGGTGCAGATGACCGAGCCGGGCGCGGGCACCGACATGCTGCGGATGAACGGAGCGGGCGAGAACCTCACCTGGTCGGCAGCGGACTTCGAGAACTTCCTCGAGCCGCGGCCCGACCTCGCTCCCACGATGGAAGCGGACCTCGAGCCGATCGTCGAGCTCCTCGCCGAGAATCGCTGGCCCTTCCGGATCCATGCGACCTACGACGAGACCATCGACCGGTTTCTCGGCGTGTTCGAGCGAGTGAACGGCCGGCGGCCGTTCGAGACCCGATTTATCATCGACCACGCCGAGACCATCAGCCCGCGCAACATCGAGCGCATCCAGGCTCTCGGCGGTGGGATCGCCATCCAGCACCGCATGGCGTTCCAGGGCGAGTACTTCGTGAATCGCTACGGCGCCGATGCGGCCGCGGCCACCCCGCCCGTTCGCAGGATGCTCGATGCCGGCGTGCCCCTCGGCGCTGGCACCGATGCGACCCGCGTGGCGAGCTACGACCCGTGGGTCGGCCTCTACTGGCTCACGACGGGCAAGACGCTGGGCGGGATGCCGCTCTACGGCAACGACAACGTGCTCACCCGGGAGGAGGCGCTGCGCCTGTGGACGCAGGGGTCGGCGTGGTTCTCCGGTGAGGCCGACGTCAAGGGGACGCTGGAGCCCGGCAAGTACGCCGACTTCGCCGTGCTGTCCGACGACTACATGGCCGTGCCGCCGGAGGCCATCCGCCGCATCCACAGCGTCATGACCGTGGTGGGCGGCCGCGTCGTCTACGGCGAGGGGGACTTCTCGAAGCACTCCCCGACCATCCCGCCCGCGTCCCCCTCGTGGTCGCCGGTGAACGCCGAGCCGAGCCCGGGGCAGCGCGCGGCGGCCAGGGTCGGCAGCGCCTGCCACGCCGGCTGCACCAACGCCTGCGGCGTGCACGGTCACGACCATGGCATCGCCTGGAACTCGCCGATCGCGGGCGACGACGCTCGCTCCTTCTGGGGTGCGCTCGGCTGCTCCTGCTTCGCGGCCTGAGGACGAGTCGGCATGGATACGTTCCTCGTACCGCTTCACTGCGCCGGGGCCCGGCGCGCCACGCCGCGAGCCGCGGCACGGTGGAGCCCTGGCCGATGAGCGCGACGCAGACGACACGCTCCTCGGCGGTGTTCCCGGCGCTGGCGCCGTTCCGCCATCGTGCCTTCGCCCTGCTCTGGGTCGCCACGGTGGCGTCCAACGTCGGCACGTGGATGCACGAGGTCGGCGCCGGCTGGCTGATGACCGAGCTGACCGACTCGGCGCTCCTGGTCGCCGCGGTCCAGGCGACGACGACGCTGCCCGTGTTCCTGTTCGCGCTGCTCGCTGGGGCGATCGCGGACATCGTGGACCGCCGGAAGCTGCTCGTCGTCGTCAACGTGGCCCTCGGCCTCGTCGCGCTGCTGATGGCGGTCCTGGTGGCGCGCGGGCTCATGACGCCCTGGCTCCTGCTCGGCTTCACCTTCGTGCTGGGAACCGGCGCTGCGTTCATCGCGCCGGCCTGGCAGGCCGTCATCCCGCGGCTGGTTCCGAGGGAGGAGCTGTCTTCCGCCATCGCGCTCAACTCGATGGGCATCAACGTGAGCCGGGCCATCGGCCCGGCGCTCGGCGCGCTGCTGATCGTCGGCGCCGGGCTCGCGTCGCCGTTCCTGGTCAACGCGCTGAGCGTCGTCGGGGTCATCCTCGTGCTGTGGTGGTGGCGGCCCGTGCGCCCCTCGGCGGCCGCGCTGCCGCCGGAGGCCATCGGGACGGCGCTCCGGGTGGGTCTTCGCTACGCCGTCAACAGCACGCCGGTGAAGGCCGCCCTGATCAGGGCGGTCGCCTTCTTCGCCTTCGCCAGCGCGTTCTGGGCGATGCTGCCGATCGTCGCGCGCGAGACGCTCTCGGGAGGGCCCACGGAGTACGGATTCCTGCTCGCCTCGGTCGGAGCAGGCGCCGTCGCCGGCGCATTCGCGCTGCCGGCGATCAAGCGGCGCCTCGGACCCGACGGCACCGTCTCGGCCGGAGCGCTGGGCACCGCCTGCGTGCTGGTGATGCTCGGGCTCTCGGACAGCACCGCGCTCGCGCTGACCGCGGCGGCCCTCGCGGGCGTCTCCTGGATCGCGGTGCTGTCGACGCTCAACGTCGCGGTGCAGTCGGCGCTGCCCGACTGGGTACGCGCGCGCGGCCTGTCGATCTTCCTGACGGCATTCTTCGGTTCGATGTCGGCCGGCAGCCTGCTGTGGGGCCAGGTCGCATCGACCTGGGGCGTCTCGACCGCCCTGCTCGCGGCGGCGACCGGAGCCGTGCTCGCGATCCCGGCGGTGCGCGCAGCCCGCCTCGGCGCGGCGGACGACATCGACCTGAGCCCGTCGATGCACTGGCCGGAGCCGATCCTGACGCCCGGCGAGCCGCCGGATGGCCCGGCGCTGATCAGCATCGAGTACCGCATCGCGGCGGGATCGGTCGAGCCGTTCCGCGCTTCCATGGCGGAGCTCGCTCGCAGCCGCAAGCGTGCCGGCGCCTACCGCTGGTCGCTGATGCGCGACGCTGCCGATCCGCACCGTCACGTGGAGTCCTGGTGGGAGCCGTCGTGGCTGGATCACCGTCGGCACCACCGGCGCGTCACGGAGGAGGACCGGAAGCTGCAGGCGAACGTCGCGGCCCTGCTCGTGCCGGGCACCGAGCCGGACGTGTCCCACCTGGTGAGCTGGTCGAGCGACGGCGAGACCGATGCGCGCCGGGTGCCGGACGCACCCTGAATTCGAGAACGGAGAAACCAGCCATGAGCTATCACGAGGTTGCGGCGCCGGTCTGCGCCGAGTCGACGGGATGCATCGAGCTCGTCATCGAGCCGAGGGCGAAGGACCTGGGCGAGTTCAGCGTCCGTCGCGTGCTCCCCGCGCGGGAGCGGCGGCTGGTCGGACCTTTCATCTTCTTCGATCACATGGGACCCGCCGAGTTCCCGCCCGGCAGCGGGATCTCGGTGCGCCCGCACCCGCACATCGGACTCTCGACGGTGACCTACCTGTTCGAGGGCAAGATCATGCACCGGGACAGCCTCGGCGTGGTCCAGAGCATCGGGCCCGGCGCCGTCAACCTCATGACGGCGGGGCGCGGCATCGTCCACTCCGAGCGCGCCGGAGACGACCTCGACGACACCTCGCGGCTGCACGGCATCCAGACCTGGATGGCGCTGCCCGAGGACCAGCAGGAGATCGATCCGGACTTCGCCCACACGCCGGCCGGCGAACTGCCGGAGATCGTGGTCGACGGTGTGCGCGTGCGCGTGATCGCGGGCACGGCCTACGGGCGCACGTCCCCGGTGGAGACACCTTCGCCGACCCTCTACGTCGAGCTCCGCATGCCCGCGGGCAGCGCGATCGACCTGCCGTCCGACCATCCCGAGCGAGCGTTCTACGTCGTCTCCGGGCGGGTGCGCGTCGAGGAGACCAGCTATCGCGCGGGCGTGATGGGTGTCGCGGGCCCGGGCGGCGCCGTCACCCTGAGCGCCGATTCCGACAGTCATCTCATGGTGATCGGCGGCGAGCCCGTCGGCGAGCGCCACGTCTGGTGGAACTTCGTCTCCACCTCGAAGGCCCGCATCGAGCAGGCGAAGGTGGACTGGCGGGAAGGGCGGTTCAAGATGGTGCCAGGGGACGACGAGCACATCCCGCTGCCGGAGTGAGGTCCCGGGGCTCGCGATCGCTCACCCCAGGGACAGTTGACATAGTCCAAAACTAGTCTAGACTAGTTTTTATTTGCTTCTGGAGCATATTTCGACATGGCTGACTCCAGCCCGACATCCGATCACGTGTGGACGGTCGCCGAGGCCAAGGCTCGCCTGTCCGAACTCCTGCGGCGGGCACGCGATTCTGGTCCGCAGCGTATTGGTACCCGCGTCCAGTACGTCGTGATTGCCGCAGAGGAATGGGATGCGATGTCACCATCGCGCCCACCCATCGGACGTTGGCTCGTTGAGAACATGCCGCGCCACACGATCCTCGAGCCGCCTGACCGTCGAGATCCTCCACGACCGATTCCGTTCGCCAGCGAGGAGGTCATCAGCGAGGATGTCGAGTGACGGGCGTGCTGCTCGATACAAACGTCATCTCCGAGATCACTCGGCCACATCCCGATGCGCAGGTCGT
>CAJIAT010000302.1_pt1 | contig 13094 bp, 8 predicted proteins | sample 9199161 | NCBI WGS metagenome assembly CAJIAT01 (sample SAMEA7708281, study PRJEB35096) | sediment metagenome | biome: marine neritic benthic zone biome [ENVO:01000025]; feature: sediment [ENVO:00002007]; material: shallow marine sediment [ENVO:03000034] sea grass bed [ENVO_01000059] ... | reverse complement strand
TCGACGGGCGTGATGCCACCGTTCAGGAGCTGGGCCGCCGCCGCGTCCGGCGTCGGCGCGTCGAGCACCCCGTCGAGCAGGTCCCCGCGCGCGCCCCTGGCGCGGTAGCGGAAGCTAGGCATGGGTCGCGCTCACCGGTAGCCGCTCACACGCGCCGGCCGAGCGAGACCCGTCCCGGTGCGCACCGGGGCCGCGGCGGCCCATCGAAATTGGCAGGAACACCCGTCAAGCGCCCGCGCCGGCACGCAACACCGGGTCGGTGTGTGCGTCGGCCGAGGGCACCGCCTGCTCGAGGACCTGCTCGGGCGGCCGGTCGCCAGCCACACGCATCGCCTCCTCGAGGCTGGTGACGCCCTGCAGGGCCTGGGCCACCGTCGAGTGCACCAGGGTGCGGCTGCCGAGCGCGGCCCGGGCCGCGTGCTGGAACCCCGGACCGTTGCCCGCGGCGAGCTCGATGCGCATCGCGTCGTCGACCTCGAGCAGCTCGTACGCGCCGAGGCGCCCGCGGTAGCCGGTGTGGCCGCACTTCTGGCAGCCGGCGCCCGCGCGCAACGCGCCGTCGGCGCGCTCGCTGCCGAGCTGACCGGCGAGCCAGCTCGCCTCGTAGTCGCTGGGCTTGTAGGGGCGCACGCAGTTCTCGCAGACCCTGCGAACGAGCCGCTGGGCGACGACCGCGTGCAAGGCTGAGGCGAGCAGGTAGCCGGGCGCTCCCATGTCGACGAGCCGGCTCACGGTGCTGACCGCGTCGTTCGTGTGCAGCGTGGAGAGCACCAGATGGCCGGTGATCGCCGCCCGCAGGCCGATCGTCACCGTCTCCTCGTCGCGCATCTCGCCGACCAGCACGACGTCCGGGTCCTGGCGCAGCACCGAGCGCAGGACCGTCGCGAAGGTCAGGCCGATGTCGGTGTGCACCTGCACCTGGTTCACGCGGGGCAGCCGGTACTCGACCGGGTCCTCGACGGTGATGATCTTCGTGCTGGCGGCGTTCAGCGCCGACAGCGCCGCATAGAGCGAGGTGGTCTTGCCGCTGCCCGTCGGGCCGGTCACCAGGACCATGCCGTGGGGCTGGGAGATCGCGCGCTCGAAGCGCCGGCGCACGTCCAGGGACATGCCGAGCTGCTCGAGCGAGAGCGAGCCCGCGGACTGATCGAGCAGGCGCATGACCACCGACTCGCCGTGCTGCACGGGCATCGTGGACAGGCGCACGTCGACGGTGTGCCCCTTCACCTTCACGCTGAAGCGGCCATCCTGTGGCAGCCGCTTCTCCGAGATGTCGAGACCGGCCATCAGCTTGACCCGGAGCACGAGCGCGGAGGCGATCCGCTTCTCGTCCATCACCTGCTCCTGGAGCACCCCGTCGACCCGCTGGCGGATCCGCAGCACGTGCTCGTCGGGCTCGATGTGCACGTCCGATGCGCCGATCTGCACCGCGTCCTCGAACAGCGACTGGATCAGCTTGACCACCGGCGCGTCGGAGACGTCGCTGGCCACCGCGAGCCGCCCCAGATCGATGTCGCGCTCGCTCAGCTCCTCGCTCAGCTCCTCGGCGAAGCTCTCGATGGCCTCGGTCCGGCGGTACACCGTGTCGAAGGCGTGCAGCAGCTCGGTCTCGCTCACCACCGCCAGCGAGATCGGACGCTTGAGCGCGCGCGTCAGCTCGTCGTAGGCGAAGATGTCGGTCGGATCGGCCATCGCGACCAGCAGCCCCTCGTCCTGCTCGCGCAGGACCATCGCCCGGTGCCGCCGCGCGTGCATCTCCGGGAGGAGGCGCACGAGCTCACGGTCGAACTTGAACTTCCTGAGATCGATGTAGGGCAGGTCGAGCTGGCGCGACAGGAACTCGAGCAGGCTCGACTCGAGGATGTAGCCGTTGTCGACCAGCACCCGGCCGAGCTTGCGGCCGGACTTGCGCTGATCGGCGAGCGCCGCCTCGAGCTGTGACTGCGAGATGATCCTGTTCTCGACCAGCAGGTCGCCGAGACGAATCTTCTTTCTGGACATGCGCACGCACCCGCGGTCGCGATCCCGGTCGTGGATCTATCGGCTCGCGGGCTGGACGCTTGAGCGGCAGCGAGATGGCTGCTCCGAAACAGGCTACACGTAGGAAGCGTCGACCTGCGGTGCGTCCCGCCCCCCGAGAAGGGGATCGGTCATTCGCTGCGGGCAGCGCCGAGCGAGATTCCTGCACGGGTACGCCCGGTCGAGAGCCGAGTCGCCCCTCAGCTCTCCTCGGCGAGCGCCGCCAGCTCTGCGTCGCTCAACCCTGCGGGCGGCGCGTACACGGGGATCGGCCGACCGACGCCGCGCAGCGCCTGCTCGCCGAGGAGCTCCCATTCGAGCGGCGCGAGCCGCGCGAAGGCGTCGCTCACCAGCGCGTCCCGGCCGAGGGTCTTGGTCAGGGACTCGAGGCGCGCGACCTCGTTGGCAGCGGGACCGGTCACGGAGAACTCGAGGCGCTCCGGGACGCCGATGTTGCCGAACATCACCTCCCCGACGTGCAGGGCGATCCCGAAGCGGATCGGGTCATCGCCGCTCGCCGCCCGGGCGGCGTTGAGCGCCTCCCGGCGCCGGCGCGCCTCAGCCATGGCCGCGAGCGCGCGCCGGGCAGCGATGACGCCCTCGGCATCAACGTCGGCGCCGAGGGGAAAGATCGCGAGCACGGCGTCGCCGATGAAACGCAACACCTCGCCGCCGTGGGCGAGCACCGCGCCGGCGGTGCACTCGAAGTACGCGTTCAGCAGCTCGAGGAAGCGCCGGTGCTCGAGCCGCTCGGCGAGCCCGGTCGAGCCGCGCAGATCGCTGAACCAGATGATCGCGTGGACCTTGCGCCCGTCGCCGCGCTGGATCCGTCCGGCGAGAACCTGCTGCCCGGCCTCTGCGCCGAGGTATGCGGTGAGCACGTTGCGCGCGATCTCGCGCTTGATCTGCACCTTGCAGGCGACGACCAGCCGGCGCTGCACGCGCGCGAGGGCGCGCTGGTCCTCGGCGGTGAACCCCGACCCGCGGTCCGTCGCCCAGGAGCCGATGATGCCGTCGGCGTGGGGCCCGGGGTCGTCGTCGGCGGCGAAGGGGACCATGAAGCCGAGATAGTCCGTCACGCCGGCCGCGGCCAGCTCCTCGAGGACGGGGAAGTCGAGGACCGCCGAGGGCCCGGTGAGCCGTCGGCGCAGATACGGGATCTGAGCCTCGAGCATGTGGAACATCGGGCTGCGACGCCACTGCTCGGAGGTGTAGGCGCGCTCGTGCAGGGTCTCCTCGACGCGCACCTCCGCCTCGCCGCGCTCCCAGACCAGGCTCACCGAGGCGAAGAGCGGGTGCAGCGTGCGGAAGCTCATGAAGGCGCGCGAGACGGGGATCCCCGCCGCCACCAGACGCCGGCAGCAGCCGCGGAAGATCTCGCGGATCTCGCCGTCGCCGAGCGCCTCGGACATCAGCCACTCCGCGACCCGGTCGACGAGCGGCATCGTGCTGTCACGCTCGAGGTCGTTCATCGCAACTCCTCGGCTCGCCTCGCGTCCGGCAGCGAGCTCAGCGGCCCGCCGCGGGATGATCCAGCAGCGGCCTGCGATCCGCGAGATCGGGCTCGCCGCAGCGCACGAGAATCGCCGCACGCGCCTCGTCGCGCAGCGCGACCGCATCGTGCCACGGGTCGCCACCAGGCGCGGCGATCGGCTCGAGCACCTCCACGCTCACCCGCCCTCGACGCGGGAAGAACTCGTCACCGCGCAGCACCGAGCGGGTGCCGCGGATCACCACGGGCAGCACCGGAGCGCCGACCCGCGCGGCGCAGGCGAAGGCGCCGAGATGGAAGGCGAGCAGGCCCGACATGCGATGGAAGGTGCCCTCGGGGAACACCCCGAGCACGCCCCCGGCAGCCGGCGTCGCGTCGAGCGCCGCGGCATCGCTCACGCCCCGCTCGGCGTCGAAGCGCTCCACGAACCGGCAGCCGAGCCGCCGCAGGAAGAGCCGCACCGGGGCATTGCGCGCGAGCTCGCCCTTGGCGACGAAGGCGACCGGTCTCGGCAGCGCCACGGCGAGCACCAGCCCGTCGAGGAAGCTCGAGTGGTTGGCGACCAGGACCAGCGGCCCGCGCGCCGGCATGCGCCCGGCGCCGCTCACCTCGACGGGGACGCCGAGCGCGCCGAGGAGCGCCCGGCCGATCCGCCCGAGGCGGCGCCACGCGGTCTCCGGGCGCGCCGCGCTCACCACGGCGAGCCAGGCGAGGAGCGCGGCCGGCACCGTGAGCGCCCAGGCGAGGCCCGCGTAGCCGAAGGCGCGCGCCGCGCGTGACGTCGACGCGAGCCGCGGGCCGAGGCCCGCGACGGCGAGGCTCGCGAGCTGCAGCCACACCGCTCGCCTCGCGGCGCGCAGGCGGCCCGTCTCGTAGCGCTCGCGCACCGCGGCGCGGCGGATCTTGCCGCTCGAGGTCTTCAGCACCGTGTGGGGCTCGGCGAGCACGACCTCGTCCGGCGCGACGTCCACGTGCTCGCCGACCCGCGCGCGGATCGCGTCGGCCATCGCGTCACGGGCGGCCGGGTCGCGCTCGCGCGTTTCCGCGACGACGACGAGGCGCTCGGTCGCCTCACCCTCGGCGCGGGCGGCGAACACCGCGACGCAGCCCTGACGCACGCCGTCGACGGTGGCGACGATGCTCTCGACCTCGTGGGGATGGATGTTGCGCCCGGCGCGGATGATCAGATCCTTGCTGCGGCCGGTGATGTACAGCTCGCCCCCGGCGACGTAGCCCCGGTCCCCCGAGTCCAGCCAGCGCCCGTGGAGCAGCGCCTTCGAGGCCTCGGCGTTGCGGAAGTACCCACCCGTCGTGCTCGGCCCGGCGAACTGCACCGCACCCTCGACCCGGTCCGGGAGCTCGTGGTCGGCGCCGTCGACGATGCGCACCTCGAAGCGCGGGATCGGCACGCCGCTCGAGACGTAGGTCAGGGACTCCTCGCCCTCGCGCGCTGGCTCGGCGCGCCCGCGGGCGCGCATCGCCGCGCGGGAGACGACGTCGAAGCGCGGCCCGCGGCCTACGGGGGTGAAGGCGACGCCGAGGGTGGCCTCGGCGAGCCCGTAGACCGGCGTCAGAGCGCCCGGCGCGAGGCCGCAGCCGGCGAAGCGCGCCTCGAAGCGGCGCAGGGTCTGCGGCGCGACGGGCTCCGCGCCGTTGAACGCCACCCTCCACGAGGACAGGTCGAGCCCCTCGAGGGCTGCCTCGTGGAGGCGCCGGGTGCACAGGTCGTAGGCGAAGTTCGGCCCGCCGGACATCGTGCCCCGGTGCGCCGCGATCGCGCGCAGCCAGCGCTCGGGCCGCGAGAGGAAGTCGAGCGGCGACATCAGCACCAGCGGGAAGCCGACGACCAGCGCGCCCATCCACGCGCCGATCAGCCCCATGTCGTGATAGAGCGGCAGCCAGCTCACGAACACGTCGTCGGCGCTCGCCTCGAGGGCCTCTCTCATGGAGCGCAGGCTCTCGAGGACGTCCCGGTGGGTGAGCACCACGCCTTTCGGCTCCCCGGTGCTGCCGGAGGTGTACTGGAGGAAGGCGATGTCGCCCGGGCGCACGGTCGGGCGGTGCGCGAGCCCGCCCCCCTGGCGCAGGTCCCCCACCGTGAGGATGGACCCGAGCCCCGGCACCTGCGCGGTGAGCAGCCGCGACACCGCGCGGACCTCCTCGAAGGTCACCAGATGCGTGGCGCGGGCATTGGCGAGGATGCGCGAGTGGCGGCGGAAGTGGTCCTCGATCTGCGCGATGCGCGCCGGCGGGTAGATCGGGACCGGGATCGCGCCGAGGAGACCGATCGCGACGAAGGTCTCCAGGTAGTCGCGCCCCGTCGGGAGCATGATCGCAGCCGAGGCGCCGGCCTCGAGCCCGTGCTCGCGCAGCCCGGCGGCGAGCTCGCGCGCTCCCTCGAGCAGCCCTGAATACGTGATCTCGTCCGCCAGGCGGCCGGACTCGTACAGGTGCACGTGGACCCGCTCTGGGTGCGCCGCAGCGTGCCACTCGAGCGCTTCGAGCAGCGTGGCGGTGCCGGTCGGTGCGCTGTCACCGGCACCCCCGGTCGCGGGCGTGCGCGGGCCGACGAACTCCTCCTGCGCACCGGCGGGCGCGGCGGCGGCGAGCGCTCTCAGCAGATCGCGCGGCGTCTCGACCTGCGCGAGCAGCGCGTGCGGCAGGCTCACCGAGTAGGCGCGCTCCAGGCGGGCCAGCAGCTCGACCCGGGACAGGCTGTCGAGAGCGAGATCCCGGTCGAGGGAGCTGTCGAGGGTGATCGCGAGTCGCTCCGTGCGACCCGGCGCGAGCTCCTCGAGCAGCGCGCGGATCTCCGCGAGCAGGCGCTCCTCCCCGGCGGGTGCCTGGGCACCGCTCGCCGCGGCGCTCACGGCGGCGCGCAGCGCGGGCGCGCTTGCCCGGCCGGACGGTGACGACGGTGTCGGAGCGCACGAGAGGGCATCGGGGGCTCTGCGCCTGGACGAGGGCGCAGTATAGCGACGGGCCCCCGACAGGCCGCAGGCCGCAGCCGACCGGCGAGGCCGATCTCGCCCGAGGGCTGTCCACCCCTCGATCCCGCCAGCGCGCCGGGGCGGGCACGCCGATTGCCTTGGGCGACCCGGGCCGAGGATACTCGCCAGCCGGTTCGCGGAGCCCCCGGCCCCATGTCCATCTCCACCACCCGCGTCGTCGCCTGCACGGGCGGCGGCGGGACGCGCCTCGAACGCCGCCCGCGCCCGCGCCCGGGGGCGGGCGAGCTGCTCCTCGCGGTGCGCGCGGTGGGTCTGTGCGGCACCGATCTGTTCAAGCTCGCGACCGACGCCGCGGCGCCCGGAACGGTGCTCGGCCACGAGCTCGTCGGCGAGGTCGTCGAGGCCGGCGAAGCGGTCGACGGGTTGCGCCGGGGCGATCGGATCGCCGTGCCCCACCACGTCCCCTGCGGCGAGTGCGCGCTGTGCGAGCGCGGCAACGAGACGATGTGTGCGACGTTCCGCGAGAACCTCCTCGAGCCCGGGGGCTTCTCCGAGCAGGTGCTGGTGCGCGAGCGCGCGCGCGTCCATGCGGCCCACCGGATCCCCGAGCGCGTGCCAGACAGCGCGGCGGTGTTCATGGAGCCGGCGGCCTGCGTGGTGCGCGCCGTCGAGCGTGCCGGCCTGCCCGGGCGCGGGGGCCTCGCCGTGGTGCTCGGGGCAGGCAGCATGGGCCTGCTCCACCTGCTGGTGCTGCGCGCCATCGCGCCGCAGCGGCCGGTGGTCGTCCTCGACCCGGACGGGGCCCGCGCGGCCCGCGCCGCCGAGCTCGGCGCGGCGCACGCCGGGGCGCCGGGGCTCGCGGCGCGCCGCGCGGTCGACGGGCTCTCGGCCGGCCTCGGCGCCGACGCCGTCTTCGACACCGTGGGCGGCCCCGGGCCGCTCGCCAACGCCCTCGCCCTCGGCCGTCCCGGCGCGACCGTGGTGCTGTTCGCCCACGCGCCCGACGGTGCGCGGGCCGACTTCGATCTGAACGCGATGTTCCGCCGCGAGCAGCGCGTGATCGGGGCCTACTCCGGTGGACCGCGCGAGCAGGAGCGGGTCTTCGAGATGCTCTGCGCCGGTAGCCTGGACCCGACGCCGCTCGTGACCCACGTCCTGCCGCTCGAGCGCTTCGGCGAAGGCGTCGCTCTCGCCCGCGAGCGGCGAGCGCTGAAGGTCGTGTTCGACCCGCGCATCGGAGCGCGAGGATGAGCGGAGCCGGCACGATGCGGGCAGCGATGCTCCTCGGCCCCGAGCGGCTCGAGGTTCGCGATGTCCCCGTCCCGCGCCCGGGGCCCGGGGAGCTGCTGCTGCGCATCGGCGCGGCGACCACCTGCGGCACCGACGTGAAGGTGTTCCGGCGCGGGGGACACCCCCGCATGCTCGTGGTGCCCACCGTGTTCGGTCACGAGATGGCGGGCACCGTCGAGGCCGTCGGGGACGGGGTCGAGGCCCTCGCGCCCGGCGACCGCGTGGTGGTGGCGAACTCCGCGCCCTGCGGCGCCTGCCGCCACTGCGCCGTCGGACGCGAGAACCTGTGCACCGACCTCGAGTATCTCAACGGGGCCTTCGCCGAGTACCTCCTCGTGCCCGAGCGCTTCGTCGCCACGAGCACCCACCGCGTGCCCGCCGGGCTCGCCCTGGAGAAGGCCGCCCTGACCGAGCCGCTCGCCTGCGTGCTCCACGGGCTCGATGCCTGCGAGCTCGAGCGCCGGGGCGCAGGCGACGCCGTCGACGCGCTGATCATCGGCGGTGGTCCCATCGGGCTGCTGTTCGTCGCCGCCCTCGCCCGGGACGGCCACCGGGTGGCGCTGGCCGACCCGAATCCCTCGCGCCTCGCCGTCGGCAGCGCGCTCGGCGCGATGGCGACCGTCGCCATCGGGCGCGACGGGGGCGAGGGCGAGGCGCTGCGCGAGCCCTTCGCCGGCGAGGGCGCGGAGATCGTCATCGAGTGCACCGGCGCGCCGCAGGTGTGGGCGGACGCGCTCGACGCGGCGCGGACCGGCGGCCTGGTGAACCTGTTCGGCGGCTGCGCACCGGGGACCACGGTGCCCGTGGACACGCACCGCGTCCACTACTCGGAGATCACCGTCAAGGGGGTCTACCACCACCGGCCCGACACCGTGCGCCGCGCCCTCGGGATGCTCTCGGACGCACGCTTCGAGGCCGAGCGGCTGCTCAGCGGACGTCGCTCCGTCGAGCAGGTCGAGGAGGCGCTGCGCGCGATGATCGCGCGCGAGGCCCTGAAGGTGGTGATCGTTCCCTGAATAGGTGTTCGGAACCGGATTCGGCGCGCGCTCGCCGCCGTACAGGCGTAGCCGCTCAGCCGCGCAGGGCGCGGATCCGCGACTCCACGAAGCGGCGCACGTCCCCCGCCAGCGCACCGCTGTCGAGGGCCCGGGTGAACGCCTCCAGGGCGTCGACGTCGGCACCCGCCGCCTCCAGCGAGATGCCGAGCCCCATCCACCACACCCCCGCCCGGGGTCGAGCGGCGAGCGCGGCGCGATAGGCCCTCGCCGCCTCGCCGTGGCGCCCGGCGCGCTGCAGCGTCGCCGCCCGCAGCGCGTGGTACTCGGGATCGGCCGCCGGGTCCGGGGGCGCTGCCGCGAGCACGACGAGCGCCTCGTCGAGGCGCTCGCCCTCGACCAGGATCCGTGCCCTGAGCTTGGCGAAGCCTGCGTGCTGAGGGGCCACGCGCGCGCCGGCCTCGAGGAGCGCCAGCGCGCCGTCGAGATCCCCGGCGCGCATGAGCCGCGCGGCGAGCACCTCGCGCGCCTGGCCGTGGCCCGGCCAGCGCTCCAGGGCATCGCGCAGGAGCGAGAGGCCGTGCTCGATCTGGCCGGCCCGCAGGGCCGCGAGGCCCAGGCGATAGCTCGCCTCGGCGCGCTGCTCGGGGCTCTGCGGGAGGGCCCGCTTGCGCAGGGCACCGGCCTCGGACGGTGGGTCGGACCGCGCCGGCGCCGGGACCGCCCGGACCGGTGGGGCGACCCGTCGCGGAGCAGGGGGGCGCACCGCAGGCGCCGCCGCCGCCGGCGGCGCGGCGGCGATGAGCGCGTTCAACTGCTCGGCTTCCCGGCGGAGCCCGGGCGGGAGAGCGAGCCCGTCTCTCGACGCCGCGGGGACCTCCGGAAGCACGTAGGCGAGCTTGAGACCGAAGGGGACCGGCGCGCCGGCCGCCGGCGGCGCGGAGGGCTCGGGAATGGCGACGGTCTCGACCGGGACCGGTGATGGCGTCACGGCCGTCCCGGACACGGGCGTGAGCGATGCAGGCGCCCCGGCAACGCGCTCCGGCGCCAGGGGCGCCGAGGGCGCGGGATCGTTGTCGGGTACGCGCACGGTCTCCACCGCGGGTGTTGCAGCGGGTGTGGCGACGCGCTCGGCAGCGGGCGCGCGCCCGGAGCCCCCGGCCGAGGTGACGGCTGCGACGAGGCCGTCGAGCTCGTCGAGGACACGGCCCGCGGCGCCGTCGAGCCGCGCGTCACCGCCCGCCACGAAGGCGACCGCCGCCAGGGCGATCGCCGCCGCTGGCCAGTGCGCGCGCCAGCGGGATTGCTCGTGCCGGGCCTGCACGGGGCTCAGGCCCGCGAGCCAGCCGGGCGCCTGGGCCTCCTCGACTCGCCGCGCCTCGAGGTCGCGCAGCATCTGGTTGATGAGCGACACCCGGGGCGGCTCAGGCGACGACCAGCGCGGTGACGCAGGCCGCTCCGGCCGCAGCGGCGAGCCAGCGCAGAACCTCGCCCGGGCGCCGGCGCGGGACACCCTCGAGGGCGCCGTCGTCGATCGCGGCGCGCACGCTGGCCCGGTCCACGGTGGCGAGTCCCCGTCCGTAGGCGACCAGCATCGCCTTGTGACAGAGCGCGTTGACGAGCCTCGGAGTCCCGCCGCTCGCGGCGAAGACGGCGTCGAGCGCCGGCGCCTCGAACAGCGCGCCGCGCCCGCCGCCGGCGACGTCGAGCCGGTGCGCGACGTAGGCGTCGAGCGCGGTGCGGCTCATCGGGCGCAGCCGGTACGAGAAGGTGATCCGCTGGCGGAGCTGGCGCACCGCGTCGTGGGCGAGCTGTCGATCGAGCTCGGGCTGCCCGAACAGCACCACCTGCAGCAGCTTGCGCTTCTCGGTCTCGAGGTTGGTCAGCAGGCGCATCGTCTCGAGCGTCTCGAGCGGCATCGCCTGGACCTCGTCGAGACAGAGCACCACGCGCTTGCCCGACCCGTGCAGGCCGACCAGCCGCGCGGACAGACGCTTGAGCAGCAGGTGCTGCCCGCACTCGGGACCACAGTCCACCTCCAGCTCGTCGGCGACGGCGTGGAGCAGATCGGTCGGACCGAGGTAGGGGTTGTGGATGTAGGCGGTGACGAAGTCGTCACCGAGCGTGTTCAGGAGCTTGCGGCACAGCAGGGTCTTTCCCGTGCCCACCTCGCCGACGACCTTGACGAAGCCCTCTCCGCTGCGCAGCGCGACGAGCAGGACGTTGAGCGCGTCCTGGTAGCCGGAGCGGTTCAGGAAGAAGGCGGTGTCCGGGGTGAGCGAGAACGGTTGCTCGGTCAGGCCGAAGTGCTCGAGATACATGGGTCTGCCTCAGGTCGGCGGCCCCGGGGGCCGCTCAGCGCCCGCCGCCGAGATGGCTCTCGATGCTCTCGGGAGCCGCGCCGTAGCCGTTCAGGCGCGCCGCGGTGTCGTGGATGCGGTCGAGATTGCGCTGCGAGTCGCGGATGACGCCCGCCCATTTCTGGCCGCTGTCGACGACGATCGGGCGCAGCAGGATGATCAGCTCGCTGCGCGTGGTGAGCTGGCGCTTGTGCGCGGTGAAGTAGCGCAGGAACGGCGCGGCACGCCCGAGGGGCGTGTCGGCAGTGTCGTCGACGAAGCGCTCCTGCATCAGCCCGCCGATCACGACGACCTGCCCCGACAGCGCGTGCACCACGGTATCGGACTCGCGCACGGTGCTCTGCGCGAGCGGCAGGGTCTGCTCGATGTCGCCGACCCGGATCTCCTTCTGCTGATCCCTCACCTCGCTGATCGACGGGTGCACGTGGAGCGTGACCTCCCCGAGCTCGCTGATCTGCGGCGTCACGTCCAGGGCGATGCCGGAGAAGAACGGCGTCAGCTCGACCGACGGCGTGGTGGTGGTGGCCGCGCCGGTGGTCGTGGTGCTGGAGATGTCGGTCACGAAGAACTCGTCGGTACCGACCTTGATCACCGCCTTCTGGTTGTTGATCGCGGAGATGCGTGGGCTCGAGAGCACGTGGACCGTGCCCTGCTTGTCCAGCAGCTCGACGAAGGCCTTGAAGTTGTTGAGGTTCAGCGCGAGGGTGAACACGCCGCCGAAGGGGTCGAAGGGACCGGGCACGATCGGCAGCTCGCTGCGGCCGTTCGAGGGGCCCCCGCCGCGCACGAGACCGGTGCCGACGTCGGTGTCGAAGACCGAGCTGCCGTTCGTCTGCCCGAAGGCGACGTCTTCGCCGAACACCGCTGCCCAGTTGATCCCCTCGCGGAAGGCGTCGTCGAGCTCGACCTCGATGATCTTCGCCTCGAGCACCACCTGGCGCTGGGTCACGTCCTCGGTGGTGGCGAGGAAGCGCTCGACGTCGCGCAGCTCGTTCGGCATGGCGCGCACCACGACGACCCCGGACTGGGGATTGACCACGACCGAGCGGCCCGGCGCACCGGCGAGGATCGCCTCGACCGAGACCTGCAGCTCCGACCAGAAGGTGGTGTCGGGGAGCGCGGTGTTGATCTCCGTCCCGGTGACGACGCCCGTGCGCCGGGTGTTGGTGGTCACGCTGCGATCGGCGACCTCGGTGCGGCCCTCGTCCTGGGAGATCGAGCCGCTCTGGGAGACCTGGCCCGAGCTCACGCGGGTCTGCGAGTGACCGCCGCGGATCATGTTCAGGTAGTCGACCTGGTAGATGCGCGATTCGAGCCGCGCGGGCATCACCTCGAAGCCGAGACGGGTACGCCGGTACTCGTAGCCGTAGACGTTGCGCACGACCTGCATCACCTCGGGAATGGTGACGCCCTTCAGATCGAGGCTGATCTGCCCGTCCACGTCCGGATGCACGACCATGTTGTGGGGCGTGCCCTCGACGAGGCTCATGAAGAACTGGCGCGCCGGCGCCTCGTTGACCGCGATCTCGAAGCGCTGACCGACCGCCTCGTCCTCGACGCGGCCGGCGTCGACCGTGATCGCCGGCATCAGTGCCGACGTCACCGCCGCCGGAGGCTCCTCCGGCGGCGGCGGGGGCTGTGAGGCCACCGCATCGTCGAGCGCCTCGCGGATCCCGCTGGCGGCGCTCTCGGTGCGCGGACCGTTCCAGCCGCAGCCCCCGAGCGCCAGCAAGGTGCCCGCCAGCGCCAGCGTCCTGATGGTCTTCATCTACCGATCCTCGTGGTCGCCTTCGGGCCCGGGCCCTGCAGGGCGCCGGCGCTCGCGTCCTCGGCCCGGCCGGCCTCCGCGACGCCCCTGCGGGGCGCCGCCACGCCCTGTAGCGGCGCATCCGGCGAACGCTTCAACGGCCCGGACCGCGCCGGGGCCGCAACCGCGTCGCTCGGGCGCTTGCGCAAAGGTGCGACGAGGGCGACCACCGTGCGCCGG
>CAJIAT010000313.1_pt1 | contig 13137 bp, 10 predicted proteins | sample 9199161 | NCBI WGS metagenome assembly CAJIAT01 (sample SAMEA7708281, study PRJEB35096) | sediment metagenome | biome: marine neritic benthic zone biome [ENVO:01000025]; feature: sediment [ENVO:00002007]; material: shallow marine sediment [ENVO:03000034] sea grass bed [ENVO_01000059] ... | reverse complement strand
TCCGAGGAGATCTGCGCGAGGCACGTCTGTCTCCCGCTCTATGCGGGCATGACCCTCGAGGAGGGCCAGCAGGTCGTCGACGCCCTCGAGCGCACCATCGGCAACGGAGGATCGATGCTGTGAAGGTCGTCGTCACCGGAGGCAGCGGTTTCATCGGATCGCACGTCGTCGACGCGATGGTCGACGACGGGCACGAGGTCACGGTCATAGACCATCGGGTCCGACCCCATCGCACGGACGTCGCGTTCGAGGACGTGGACCTGCTCGATCTCTCGAGCGTCATCGCGGCGACCGCGGGCACGGATCACGTCTTCCATCTCGCGGCCGTATCGAACGTCAACTACGCGCACAAGTACCCCGTCTACAGCACGGCGCTCAACGTGATGGGCACCACCAACGTGCTCGAGGCCGCGCGCATCAACGGCGCGTCCCGGGTCCACCTCGCCTCGACCGTATGGGTCTACAACGGCGCGCCGGAGAGCGACGAGGTGGACGAGAGCGTGCCCTTCCACCTGCACGGGGCCGGGCACATCTACACCTCCACGAAGATGGCCTGCGAGATGCTCTGCCACAACTACGGGGAGCTCTACGAGCTGCCGTTCACCGTGCTGCGCTACGGCATTCCCTACGGGCCTCGCATGCGCGAGGAGCTGCTCATCCCCATCTTCCTGAAGAAGGCCGTGAACGGCGAGCCGCTGACCGTGGCCGGCGACGGCGCCCAGTTCCGCAAGTTCGTCTACGTGACCGACATCGCCCGGGCCCACGTGCTGGCGATGCAGGACTCGGCGGCCGGCGAGACCTACAACCTCGAAGGCGCGGAGAAGGTCACGGTGCTCCAGGTCGCACAGGGGATCCAGCGCCTGTTCGGTGAGGGCGTGCGCATCGAGCACGTCCCCGGGCGGGCCGGCGACTTCCGGGGCAAGGACATCTCGGCGAGCAAGGCGGCCCGGGAGCTGGACTGGCGCGCGGTCACCGACTTCGAGACGGGACTGCGCGAGACCGCCGAGTGGTTCTGCGACCGCTGGGACTACGCGCTCCCGCCCGCGCCTGCCCTCGCGGAGGCGACCGGGGGCTCTTGAGCACGTCGAGCCCGAGCGGCGGGGTCCGGGGCCGGTGAGCGCGCCCCGGGTCCTGGTCACCGGCGGCGCGGGGTTCATCGGCTCGCACGTCGGTGAGCGCTTCGCACGAGCCGGCTTCGCCGTGCGTGTGCTCGACGACCTGTCGAGCGGCCTCACGGAGAACTGCCGCGAGGACTGGAGCCTCGTCGAGGCCGACGTCGCCGACGCGCAGGCGCTCGACGCGGCGGTCCGCGGCTGCGAGGTGGTCGTGCACCTCGCCGCGTTCACCTCGGTGCCGGACAGCTTCGAGCACTTCGAGCGCTGCTACGCCACCAACGTCGGTGGGACCTTCGCCGTCCTCGAGGCCTGCGTGCGCCACGGCGTGCGCAAGCTGGCCTTCGCCAGCTCCTCGGCCGTCTACGCCGAGCTCCCGGACGCGCCGAAGGCCGAGACGGACTGCCCGGAGCCGATCAGCCCCTACGCGGTGTCGAAGCTCGAGGGCGAGCACCTGCTCGCGGCCTTCGGCGAGGCCCACGGTCTTCCGGGCGCTGCGCTGCGCTTCTTCAACGTCTACGGCGCGCGGCAGCCGGCGGATTCGGACTACGCGGCGGCGGTGCCGATCTTCTTCGAGCGCGGCCTCGCCGACGAGCCGGTCACCATCTACGGTGACGGGCTGCAGACCCGGGACTTCGTCCACGTGCGCGACGTCGCCGAGGCGGTCTACCGCGCCGCCACGGGCGAGGCCACCGGGGTCCTCAACGTCGGCACCGGCGTGCCCGTGACCATCGAGCACCTCGCCCGCGCGATCGCCGCCCTGACCTCGGACCGGGATGATTTCGCCTACGAGCCGCCCCGTCCCGGCGACGTGCGCTCCTCGACCGCCGAGATCGGTCGCATGAGCAGCGCCCTTCGCTGGGAGCCGTCGATCGCGCTCGAGGAGGGCCTCGCCGACACGCGCGCCTGGTACGCGGGAAGGGTCACGACGTGAGCCGTCGCCCCGCGCGAGGGCGCGCGATGCCCTGTTAGACTTCGCACAGCGTGCGCGAATCGCGCCGCCCGAGCCGAGGAATCACCGACAATGCTCAAGACGCTCCTGCTCAACCCGCCCTCGTTCGACGGTTTCGACGGCGGCGCCGGCGCCCGTTACCAGGCGCGGCGGGAGGTTCGCTCGTTCTGGTTCCCGACCTGGCTGGCGCATCCGGCGGCGATGATCCCGGGCAGCAGGCTCGTGGACGCTCCGCCCGCGGGGCTCACCCTCGACGACGTCGCGCCGCTGGCGGCGGACTACGAGCTCGTGGTGATGCACACCAGCACGCCGTCCTTCGTGAGCGACGCGCGCACCGCCGCGGCGCTCAAGGACGTCAACCCGAAGCTGCGCGTCGGACTCGTCGGCTCGCATGTCGACGTCCTGACCGAGCCCTCCCTCGCCCGGGCGCCCGCGGTCGACTTCGTCACTCGCGGCGAGTTCGACTACACGATCAAGGAGATCGCCGAGGGTCGGCCCCTCGCAGAGGTCGACGGCGCCTCCTGGCGAGACGGCGATCGCATCCGCCACAACGCGCCGCGCCCGGTGCCGCACGATCTCGACGCCCTGCCGCACGTGGTGGACGTCTACAAGCGCGATCTGCGCCTGGAGGACTACCAGGTGGGCGAGGCGCGATTCCCCTACGTCTCGTTCTACACCGGTCGCGGCTGCATCTCGCGATGCACCTTCTGCCTGTGGCCGCAGACCATCGAGGGCCACCGCTTCCGCACCCGCAGTCCCGATCACGTCGCCGACGAGGTGCGCAAGAGCCTCGCCTACTGGCCGCAGCTCCAGGAGGTCTTCTTCGACGACGACACGCTCACCGACGACGTCGCGCACGTGGAGGGGATCGCCCGGAGGATCGGGCCGATGCTCGCAGAGCGCGCCATGACATGGAGTTGCAACGCCAAGGGCAACGTTCCCTACGAGACGCTGAAGCTGCTCAAGGACAACGGGCTGCGCGTGGTGACCGTCGGCTTCGAGAGCGCAGACCAGGGGATCCTCAACAACATCAAGAAGGGGATGCGCGTCGATCGTTACCGGCAGTTCGCCGAGGACTGCCACGAGCTGGGCATCAAGATGCACGGGTGCTTCATCATCGGACTCCCGGGCGAGACGCGCGAGACCATCGAGAATACGATGCGCTTCGCCGAGGAGATCGATCCCCACACGGTCCAGGTCTCGGTGGCGGCGGCCTATCCGGGAACGGCGCTCTACGAGCAGGCCCGCCGCGAGGGCTGGCTGGTGGAGGAGACCACGGGCAAGCTGGTGATGGGCGACGGGTTCCAGGTGACGTCGATCTCCTACCCGCACCTGTCCGAGAAGGAGATCTTCGAGGCGGTCGAAGCGTTCTACCGGCGCTACTTCTTCCGACCCCGGAAGATCGCCGGGATCCTCGGCGAGATGCTCACGGACTGGAATCAGATGAAGGTGCGCCTCGGCGAGGCCGCAGACTTCTTCCGCTACCTGAGCACGCGAGAGAACCAGGCCTCCGACGGCGTCACCCAGCGCGCCTGAGCTGCGCCGTTCGGATCGCCAGCGGTGGGAGCAGCAGCAGCGTCGCCGCCACCAGGGCAACCATCCCGATCGTCAGGATCCAGCCCATGCTGGCCGTGCCGGGATGCGCCGACAGTCCGAGACTCCCGAAGCTGACGATCGTCGTCAGGGCGCTGAAGACGATGGCGCGCGACGTGCTCGAGCGCAGGAGCGCTCCGGCGGTGTCGAAGGCGCCGTCGCGGACCCGCCGGACCACGTGCACGCCATTGTCGACGCCGATCCCGAGCAGCAGCGGCAGGGCGATGATGTTCGCGAAGTTGTAGCGGATGTCGGCGAGGGCCATGACCGCGTTGAGCGCCGCGGCGCCGACGACGAGAGGCACGAGGACGACGAGCGCGTCGCGCGGGCTCCTGAGCACGACCAGGAGCAGCAGACCGATCGCGACCAGGGCGGTCAGCAGCGCCTGGGCGAAGCTCGAGACGATGGCCTGCCCGACGCGCTGGATCTCGATGGGGTCGTCGGTCGCGCCGGGGGCCACCTCGAGGACGGCGTCGACGAAGGCGCGCAGCTCTGCGGGCGCGGAGAGATCGCCGCTCGGTGCGATCTCGAGCCGCCAGGCACCGCCCCCGCTCACCCAGCGGCGCGCGATAGCCTCGGGTACGTCCTCGAGCGTGACCGGACCTGCCTCGAGCGAGGCGGCGAGCCTGTCGAGCACGAAGGGCAGGGTGGAGAACAGCGTCCGGTCGGTGCTGGCGAGGAGCTCGCCGGCGGCGCCGGCTGCGTCGAGCGCGCCCTCGAGCCGCTCCAGGGCGCTCCCGAGCCGCGCGAGCGACTCGCTCGCCGCGCCGGGCTCGGCCCCGGCGAACGCCGCGCGGAATCGAGCGATGGCGTCCCGCGCCCGACCGGGCTCCGTGGTCGCGTCCCGGGCAGGCGGGAGGGCGCCGAGCGTGAGCGCCATGTCGTCGATCGCCAGCAGCTTGGAGTCCTGATCCTCGGGGACGAAGTCGAGGAGCGTCGTCACCGAGTCGACGGGCCCCAGCGCCTCGAGCCTCGCCGCGAGCAGACCGGCCTCGGCTCGGCTCGGCGCAAGGGCCGAGGCGGTGTAGGCGGGCCGACCGTCTTCTCCGCCGAGCTGACGAAAGGTCACCACGGACTCGTTGGTCGGGTCGCTGAGCTTCAGCGGGTCGTAGTCGAAGCGCACCCCGAGCGCCACCACGAGGGCGACCGCGGTCGCGACGCCGGCCACGACGCCGAGGGCGCGCGGGCGCCGCCAGCCCCACTCGACGACGCCCTCGGGCACGGGAACCGGCAGCCCCGCAGCGAGGCGATGCGGTCGCGGCGCGAGCAGGCGCAGCAGCGCCGGCAGCAGCGTGAGCGCCGCGAGCAGGCTGACGAACATGCCCGTGCCGCCGATGAGGCCGAGCTCGGCGACGCCGCTGTAGGGGGTCGGGACGAAGGCGTAGAAGCCGACGGCCGTCGTCGCCGCGCACAGGGTGAGCGCCGGGGCGATGTCCGTGGCGGTCGTGCCGAGCGCCTCGAGCCGCTCGACGCCCTGGCGATTGAGCTCCTGGAAGCGCATCGCGAAGTGGATCGCCGCGTCGATCCCGAGCCCGATGTAGAGCACTGCGAAGGCGACGGAGACGAGGTTCAGGTGACCGACGAAGACCGTGGCGAAACCGACGGTGAGGGCGAGGCCCGCGAGCAGGGTCAGCACCGCGGCGAGGACCACGCGCAGCGAGCGCAATCCGAGCGCGAGGGTCGCGATCACCAGCACCAGGGCGGCGAGGGCGGCGAGGGCGGCGCCGCGGGTGACGCTCAGCAGGTCCTCGTGCTCGACGGCGTTGGCGCCGGTGATGGCGAGGGACAGCCGCTCCCCTGGGGCCCCGAGGCCCACCTCGCGGCCGGCCGCACGGGCGGCCTCGATGGCTGCCTCGAACGGGTAGATCTCCTCGTAGTCGGCGCGCGCCTGGACGAGGACCACGCGACGGGCAGCGGCGTCGCCGGCCTCGCCGTCGACGATCCTGCGCCAGGAGAGCGGGTCGGCCTCGCCCGCGAGGGAGCCCTCGAGCGCCGCTGCCACGCTCTCGACGGGGGCGGCGAACGAGGCGAGCACTGCCTCGTCGGCCTCCTCGAGCGCCTGGACGAGAGTCTCGAGCAGCCGGTCGAGGGTCGGGCGGTCGGCGATGCGCCCGAGGAAGGGCTGCAGCCGGGCGAGGCGCACGGCCAGCTCCTCCAGCTCGTCCACGTCCAGGTACAGCAGCGCGTTCCGGTCGAAGAACGGGTCCATGCCCGGCACGAAGACGCTGTCGAAGTGGGTGGCGTCTCGGCCGAGCGCCTCGGCCAGGCGCGCGGTCGAGATCGCCACCTCCTCGGGGACGCGCCCGCTCACCACCAGCACGAGCAGCGACCCGCGCTGCGGGAACTCCGCCTTCAGCGTCTGCGCCGCGCGGCGGAATGGCAGCTCGTCGGAGACCAGGTCCTCGGTATCGGTGTTGATGCTGAGCGAGGTCGCCGCGAGATCGAGGGAGCCGACGGCGATCAGCACCCACGCCAGCACCACCCACAGCGGGTGGCGTGCAGCCGCCGTGGCGATGCGCGCCGGCACCGCGGTGAGGCGCGAGACCGGGCTCACGGGGTGGAGCCGGGCGCTCAGAGGTAGGACTGCAGCGTGCCCCGCCGGCGCACGTCGAGCGTCGCGCAGTGGAAGGAGCCGCCGAAGGGCCCGTAGTGCAGGAAGGAGCACTCGATGACCTCGAAGCCCCAGTCGCGCAGGGCCTTGAGCATCGACGGCTGGGACTTCTCGGCAATCACGCGCTTCTCGTCCAGCATGAGCATGTTGACGCTGATCCACGCGCTCACCGCGGACATGGAACGGACGTATCCGTGCACCGGATCGGGGTCCGGCGCAACCAGCACGTCCCAGGATTTCAGCGCCGGCGGCAGCTTCTTCACGTCGATGTACTCCGGGTTCACGAGCACCTTGCCGGGAGCGAGGGGCATGAACGAGGAGTCGATGTGCATCGGCTGGCGGCAGCGGCTCTCCACGTCGTGGATGCGATAATCGTCACCGAGGTGGCGCTGGAGCCAGTCGACGCCGAACTGGTTGGTCACGTTGCCACGGGTGACGAAGATGTCCCGGCCGCAGCGCACGAAGTCCGCGGCATCGAAGACCGGCTCGTGCTCGTTGATGATGTAGCGCAACGGCTCGTCCGGGCCCGGGGTGACGTAGTCGTCCTCGAACAGCTCCTCGGTGAGCTGGGGCTTCGGGGCGGAGGTCCAGCGCGCACCCTGCCGGAAGTACTCCTTGAACAGGCTCCGGAACGCATGGGTCTCGAAGTAGCGCGATGGCCAGGCCATCGGTGTCTCGATGATCTCGTCTCCCACGATGAGCACCGAGTCGCGTGGGCAGGCGCTGGTCCAGCCGGTGGATTTCCAGTACGGGGAGCGCGTCTTCTTCGAGAAATCGATGACGTCGGGGCGTCGAACCGTGACGCCCTCGGCCTCGAGGATGTGGATGAACTCGTCGAGCTCCCTTTGCGCCGGCCCGGTCAGCATCTTCGGGTAGCGCAGTCCGCCCGCGAAGCGATACAGACGCGCGGTCGACCTCGGGATGTTGAAGCTGACCGTCAGGTGGTACGAGGGAATGGTCGCGTGCTCGAGCCGCCCGACGATCACCTCCTCGAGCGGATCCCACTCGGTGTACGAGTTGACCGGACACGTCGACACGGCGACCTCCTCCTCGGGCTCGGGCGAAAGGTCGTGCGCGGTCATCTCCATCTACTGCGATCCTCGGCTTTTCGGGTCCAGTCGTGCGCACCGCCTCCTGCCGCGAAGGCAGCCGGGACTGGCGGGCGAGAGCGTTTCGAGCGTCGTCTACAGGTAGCGCAGGATGCCGGACAGCTCCTCCATCAGGGCGCCGACCGAGCCGACGTTGCTCCTGCGCGCAATGGCCCTGGCCGCCTCTACGGGCTTGCCGCCCGCGAGCGCCTGGTAGGCGTCGTGCATCGAGATCGCGACGTGCTGCATGACGCTCGAGTCGCGGTAGCAGTCGATCATGCACTCGGTGCACCCGTCGCGCACTCGCATGGTCTCGTCGAACTCGTGGATGGAGCACATGGGCTCCTTCCAGTAGTGGCAGCGCCAGACGTCCAGATTCCAGTCGAGGTGGAAGTACCGGTAGCCTCCGAGGCATTCGAAGCGCTGCTCCTCACCCCGGACGAAGCGGCGCATGTCCTCGATGGAGGCCGTCGGATTCATGACGCGGAATCGCTTCTTGACCTGCTTGATCTTCTGAAACAGCTCGTCGAGCTCCTCGGCGGTGAAGCTCACCAGATCCGAATCGGAGTAGCCGAGGAAGCTCGAGCCGAGGTAGCTGATCGGATAGGAGAACGACACGCAGTCGAAGCCGAGACCTTTCAGGAAGTCGGGAAGCGCGTCGTAGTCGACGAGCCGGCTCATGGTCACCGAGGCGATCGAGGAGCGGCGCACCTCCTTGATGACCGCGTTGGCCGCGCGGATCTTCTCGCACACCCCTGGCAGTCCGCGATTGGCCTCGTGCTGCTCGACGTCGGCGGCGTCGATGGAGATGATGAAGTTCGAGACGCCCGCCTCGGCCAGCCTGCGGATGAGATCCGGGCGCAGCTTGGCGCCGTTGGAGATCAGCAGCACCGTCATCCCGCGCTGGTGAGCTGCCTCGGCGATCTCCACGACGTCCGGGTGCAGCGTCGGCTCTCCACCGAAGAGGATCAGGTATCGGATGTCGTTCGACACCAGGATGTCGAGGGCCTCGATGGCGGCGCCGAGCTCGACGAACTTCCACGTCTCCTTCGGCAGCGTGTCCATCGAGAAGCTGCAGAAGTCGCAGCGCGCGTTGCACGCGTTGTTGATCGCGAAGTAGCAAACGCCCGGCCCGCCCACCTCGAGCACGGAGCGAAGCAGCCCTCGGGGCTTGCGCCGAGGTGGTGCCTTGGCCTGCGTCGTCTCCTCGAACAGGACCGGCTGCTCGCTCATCGTTGTCCTCGAAGTGGTGCGCGCATCCCCCGGATGCACGCCAAAGCGCCTATTCTAATGGGCTGGCGTCGAAGATGCGACGCGCTGCGCCGCCGTCCGAGCTGGCCGGCGGGCCTGCGCGCGCGGGTCGGCAGCCGTCGAATCCGCCGCGATGCCTCGGGTACCTTCGGCTCAGGCGCGATAGCGTCGCGCGTTCTCCACCAGGCCGGCCATCCAGAAGACGTGGGCCCCGATCGCGGCAGGAGGCAGCAGCAGCCAGGGCACGCCGAGGAGCCCGAGCGCGAGCATGAGGAAGCAGAAATCCGCGTCCACCAGCTCCCGGAAGAAGTAGACGAGCTTCTCCTTGAGGCTCGCCCCGCCCGCGACGTCCTCAGGGCGGATGGTGTGGGCGAGGTCCTCTGCGTCGGAGAACTCGGAGCGGTGGTCCTGGCGCACGAGGTTGAGGACGTGGTTGATCACCGCGCCGAGCACCGCTACGTAGCTGAGCCAGAGCCAGAACGGATCGCCGAAGGTCTGGTGGGCGTTGTGCCCGAGGGCGAGCAGCAGCAGGGAGTGGATGACCACGCCGCTGTACTCGCTCAGCTTGTCGCCGAACTCGGAGACGATGCGCTTGGCGCGGGCCACCTCGCCGTCGCAGTGCAGGAGCAGCTCGCTCAGGAAGAACACGAGCCCACCCGCGACGTTGCCGGCGACGTCCGCGCGGCTGAAGCACCATGCTGCGACGGCGCCGAGCACCATGGCGGTGACGGTGATCTGGTTGGCGGTGACCGGGAGCCGGATCAGCACAGAGCTCACCCGCCAGGACAGGTGGCGGATCAGCGGAAAGCGGTGTGCGGGCGGCGAGAGGCCGCGGATCTCGGACGGCTCGGGCAACTCGGCTCCAGCTCCCACGCGGCTGCGGAGGCGCGAGGGTATGCCAATGCGCCGGTCCCGGTCGAGCGGCCCGGGGATGCGGGCTCGCCTCGACCCTCGGGCGCCCGCGGGCCAGTGCGGTGGCCAGTACCTTGGCCAGAGTCCTGGCCAGAGCCTTGGCGGGAGTCCTCGCAAGCGTCGTGGCCAGAGCCCTGTCCGGGGCCCCGTCCAGGGCCACGCCCGGTGGGTGCGGCTTGACGCCCCTGCGCGCGCTGTTCCTGGCCGCGGGTGTCGCGCTCTTCGCCTGGGTCGCATCGCACGCGGACCTCGCGTCCGTCGGGGAGCTGCTGCAGCGCATCGGCCCGCTCGCGTTCGTGACGATACTGCTGGTCTACGCCGTCGACTTCCTCTTGGACGTCGGCGCCTGGCAGGCGACGCTGGACCTTCCGGGGCCGCGCTCGCGCTGGCTCCTCAGGCTGTTCCTGGTGCGCATCGCCGGCGACGCGGTGAACGACATCACCCCGGCGGCGGGCTTCGGCGGCGAGCCGGTCAAGGCCATCCTGCTCAAGCGCCATCACGGCGTCTCCTACCAGGAGAGCGCCGCCGCAGTGCTCCTCTACACGACCGTGAGCTGTATCGCCCTGGTGGTGTTCCTCGCCGCGGGCTTCGCGCTGGTGCTCGGCGATCCGCGCTTCACGATCACCTTCAAGACCCTCGCGGCGGCCGGGCTTGCGGCGCTCACGGTGGGGATCGCCGGGTTCTTCGCGGTCCAGCGCTTCCACCTCACCTCCAGGCTCGGGACCTGGGTCGCACGCTGGCGCCCGGCCCGGCGCCTCGCCGGGGTCCTGCATCACGTCGAGGCCTTCGAGCGTCGCCTCGTCGACTACTACGCTCGGTCGCCGCGGCGCTTTCTCGCCTGCTTCGCGCTCAGCGCCGGCGGCTGGCTGATGGGCGTCGTCGGCGTCTGGGTCACCGTTCGGTTCCTCGGCCACCCGATGTCGCTCCTCGACGCGTTCGTGGTCGAGACCCTCGCCCAGCTCGTGCGCGCCGGGACCTTCTTCATCCCGGCGAGCATCGGTGCCCAGGAAGGCGCCTTCGTCGTGGTCTTCGAGGCTCTCACGGGGCAGGGCGCCCTCGGGCTCGCCGCGGCGCTCGTGCGCCGGGGCCGCGAGCTCGCGTGGATCGCGCTCGGGCTCGCCGTAGGGTGGGGCTTCTCGCTCGCCCGCGGGTCCGCAGACGACGCTCGCCGCAGGCGCTGACCGGGACTACGGGCGTCGGCGTGCCGCTCGCGGACGGACCGGTCCGCCCGCCTCGCCCGGGACTCGGAGTCCGTTGCGGGACCCACCGTGTCCATGGATCGCGGTACCCCTGGCGCGGCGCCGGAGGCCTGCGTTGCGTGCGGCGAATCCCTGAAGTACTAATAGACGCTGCGCGCGGACGGCGTTCCCTGGAGTGAGCGGGACTCCGAGATCGGCTCGGGACGAGGAGCGACTTGGGCACCTGGCTTCAACATCCCGGATTCCAGTCCGCCGCGGTGCCGTTCCTGGTCGCGCTCGTCCTCGGCGCGGCCCTCGCGCGAACGCGCCTCGGCGCGGTCGCCGTGTTCGCCGGCGTGCTCGCCTGCGTGCACCTCGCCATCGGTCTCGATCTGTTCCCGCTCAACGCGACGCGGCGGATCCTCGCGCTGACCGGCGCCGCTCTTGCGCTCGGGCTGCTCGTCGACCGCCTTCCGATGCTGTCGCGCCTGGCGCCTGGTGCCGCCGCGGCGCTCGGCGCCCTCGCCGCCCTGTGGGTGACGCACACCGCGCTCGGGAATCTCGGCGGCACGGAGGCGGTCGGCCTGGGCGTCGCGGTGGCGGGATGCGGCGCCGCCATCGCTCTCGGATTCGACCGCCTCTCGGCGCGTCCGATCGCCGCGAGCTGCGCCTCCCTCGGCGCCGGCCTCGGCGTCGGCGCAGCGGCGCTGCTCAGCGCCTCGGCCTCCCTCGGGCAGATCGGGCTCGCGCTCGGCGCGGCCTCCGGCGCCCTGGTGCTGGTGCAGATGATGAGGGGCACGACGACGAGCACCGGCCGTGGGCTGACCCTGCCGGCGGCGCTCCTCGCCGGGTCCATCGGAGCCGCTGCGGTGCTCCTTGCCCGCGCACCCTGGTATGCGCTGCCGATTCTCGCCGCCGTTCCCTTCGCCAGCGCCTCGCTGACGGTCGAGCGCCTGCCCGTGTGGCTGCGCGCGATCGTCCACGGTGCCCTGTCACTCGCCGTCGCCGCGCTGGCGGCGGCGCTCGCCTGGCACGCGGCCGGCGACGGCTCATCGGGGTACTGAGCACGGCATCGCCCTGGAGGCGCTCGCGCGCAGCGCGTCGAGCAAGCGCTCGACGTCCTCGTCGGTGTTGTACAGGTGCGGCGTCACGCGGACCGTCTCTCCGCGCACGCTGACGTAGACCTGCTCCGCGGCGAGCCGACTGGCGACCCGGCTCGCCGAGCCTGCCGGCAGCTCGAGACCGAGGAAGTGTCCGGCGCGCGCCTCCCGGGGCGTGCTGGCGGGGACGCCGAGACGGGCGGCGCCCTCGGCGATGGCATCAGTGCGCGCCCGCAGCGTTGCCGCGATGGCGGCGACGTCCCAGGCGAGGATCTGCTCCAGGGCCGCGATCGCGGCGGGCATCAGGGCGAAGTTCGCCCGCTCGCCCACGTCGAAGCGCCGTGCCCCCGGCTGGTACTCGTCGCGATAGGCGACGAGGCCTGCGAAGTCCTCGCTGCCCGCCCGATCGATCCAGTTGTGCTCGAGCGGCTCGGCCTCGCGCAACGCCGGCGCGAGCCAGGCGAAGCCGAGGCTGTACGGGCCGAGCAGCCACTTGTAGCCGGCTGCGACCACCGCGTCCGGCCGCACGCGGGCGACGTCGAAGGGCAGGGCGCCGAGGGACTGGGTCAGGTCGAGCACGAGGGCGGTGCCGGCCTCCCGGCACCGCGCGCCGATCCGCTCCAGATCGAGGAGCGTCCCATCGGCCCAGTGGCAGTTCGGCAGGGCGGCGACAGCGGTACGCTCGTCGATGGTCGAGAGGACCGCCGTGGTCCAGTCGCCGTCCCCGGGACGCGGCACCGCGGTGAGCTCGGCGCGCGCCGCTCGCGCCAGCTCGCGCCAGCCGTAGACGTTCGAGGGGAACTGCCCGGCAAGGACCACCAGCCGCTGGCCGGCGCGCACGGTCACGGCCCGCGCGGCGGTCGCGATCCCGTAGCTCGCGGCCGGGACGATCGCGACCCCGTCGGCATCGGCGCCGATGAGCCGGGCGAAGAGCGTGCGCGCCTGCTCGGCCTCGGAGAAGAAGTCCTGGGCGCCGATCGACCAGGGCTGCGCCTTGCGGCGCAGGCCCTCCTCGCCCGCGGCGATCACGTGGCGCAGCAGCGGCGACATGTAGGCGCAGTTGAAGTAGGCGACGTCGGCAGGGATGTCGAACAGCGAGCGCTGCGTCGCCATGGGCGCGCTCATCGCGGAGCCTCCTGCGCGAGCCCCTCGGCCCAGCGCCCGAGGGTTAGCGCCGAGCTCGGGTCGAGGGCGCGATCCGTGCACGGCAGAGCGTTGCGTGCCGCGAGCCCGGGGAACAGCGCCTCGAGCGCGGCGCCGGTCTGCGGCCGCGCCAGCGCCGCGCGCAGGCGCACGGGCTCGCAGGCCGCGGGCACGCCGCCGGCCACCTCGAGATAGAC
>CAJIAT010000408.1_pt1 | contig 13156 bp, 9 predicted proteins | sample 9199161 | NCBI WGS metagenome assembly CAJIAT01 (sample SAMEA7708281, study PRJEB35096) | sediment metagenome | biome: marine neritic benthic zone biome [ENVO:01000025]; feature: sediment [ENVO:00002007]; material: shallow marine sediment [ENVO:03000034] sea grass bed [ENVO_01000059] ... | reverse complement strand
TACGACCTTGGCGAACTCGGCTACGAGCACCACTCGGTCTCGGACCGCGAGGCGGGTGGCCCTGGTCGCGCTCTGCCCTTGATCCATCGCGAATTCTCCAATCTCAAGACCTGGCTCGGTGGTACCCACCAGGGGCGCGTGCAGCGCAACCACCTGCAGGCCTACCTCAACGAGTTCGCGTTTCGACACAACCGGCGGTTCTGGAAGTTCTCGGCGTTTCAGCGCTTGCTCCAACTCGCACTCGAGACGCCGGCTCCGAGCTATCGCGACATCTACGATGCCCGCGAGCTCGGGGAAAGCGTTCACCCGCGAGGAACGCGCGCCGAGACCAGCGTGTGAAGAGCCGGACACAACATGTAGTGGTCTGTTCGCTCAACCGGGGAAGCATGACGGGCAGTATTCCCGGCGCTCCGAAGAAGCCCTGTGAATCCAAGGCCCTGCGCGATCCCTTCGCGAATTGGTGCAATATCCGGGCTGATATGGATTGACCTGTCAAGCTCGGTTGTGGTTCAGGGGTCCCGTTCTCGATCCAGGTGCATGGCTCAGAGCACTCCCAGCAGACTGCGACGGTGGATCATGCTGATATGCGTGGATTGGTTACCGACCCGACTTCACTGCGTCGCGGAGCTGGCCTCTGTCTAGGGGCAGGGGTTGCCGGCCGAGCGCTTCCGCGCCCTGCGCCGGTGCCGATGTAGCCCGGTCGAGGGTTCTCCACACCGGCTGAGAGTGCCCTGAGCCCATGCGCCTGTGCGTCCTGTCCTTGCCTCTCGTGCCTCGTGCCTCGTGCCTCGTGCCTGCCCGAGCGAGCTACGCGCGGCTGACCTTGGGGATCTCGTGGCGCACGATGTCCCAGATGAATCCGACCAGTTCGCGCGCGACCGCCACGCACACCACCTTCTGGTTCTTCCCCGCAGCGGTCAACGCTCGATAGCGCCCACACAGGCGCCTCTGCGCCCGCCACGCGATGGTCTTCGCCTCGTTGGACGCCTGCCTCGCTTTGCGCACCAGGTGCGCGGTCTGGCGGGCCGGGAACCGATAGCTCCAGGCCGACTCGACCAGGATGCGCCGAGCGTGGCCATTGCCCGCGCGGGTGATCCTGCCGTGCCGACCGCGGCGCTGTCCCGAGTCGTGCACGCACGGGACCAAGCCCAGGTAGCCCATCAGCTCGCGCGGCGAGTCGAACCGGCTGATGTCGCCGAGCTCGGCGAGTAGCGTCACCGCCGCGATGCGGTCCACCCCGCGCAGCGCGATCAGCGAGTCGACCACCGGCGCCAGCGACCACTGGGGCAACGCCTCGGTGAGCATCTGCCTCTCCAGCGCCCCGAGCCGTTCGCTGGCCGAGCGCACCGCCTCGAGATACTCGCGCAAAACGTCGTGCTGCCAGGGGTGGGCAAACTCGAGCCCCTCCAGCCAGTGCCAGTGCGCCTGCGTCCAGCGGCTCTTGCCCCGCGGCCAGTGATGACCGTGGCGCAGCACGAACGCGTTGAGCTGCTGGCGCGCTTTCTGCTGCTGACCCTTCAGGTCCCCACGGCAGCGGCTGAAGTCGCGCATCGCCTCCTGCTCGACGTCCGGCACCCACACCCGCGTGAGCTCCCCCGCGCGCAGCTTGCGCGAGAGCTTCAGCGCGTCGCGACGGTCGGTCTTGACCCGCTCGCGCGACGGCGGCGCCACCACCTCACAGTCCTGACCCAGGCTCAGCAGCTGACGGTACAGCCCATAGCCGCATGGACCCGCCTCGTAGCACCACAGCATCTGCTCCCCGCCCGTCTCCCGGCTCAGCTGCTCGACCAGCTTCCTCACCGCCTTCGGCGTGTGGGCGACCTCTCCGCGGTACTCCGGCTCCCCGCGCCCCGGACGCGACACCGCCACCGCGATCGTGGCCTTGTGCACGTCCAGACCCACGTACAGCGCGTATCGGTCCATCTTCGCCAGCGAGCCCTGCAGCGCCGCCGCGCTCGCCAGCTCCCGACCCCGTCCCGTTCCGCTAAACTCGCTCATGACCTGCCCTCCTCGATGTGGCTCTGCTGCGAGCTGTTGCCCAACTCTCAACGTAACCCACGTGCGTCGAGGTAGGGCAGGTCAATCCATGATGTCTAGGCGCCCGAGCGCGCCTCGCGCGGCACCTTCAGCGAGTAGAGCCACCCGGTCGCGAGCCCGGCGACGATCCACACCAGCTCCCGGCCCCGCTTGACCAGGCCGACCGCGAGCCCGGTCGCGCCCTGCCCCGTGAGCACCTCGAAGGCGAGCACGAAGGCGCCTTCCTGGACCCCGAGACCCACCGGCACGAAGAACGCGCCGGTGCGCACGAGCTGCGTGAGCGTCTCGATCATGTAGGCCTCGGCAACGGTCACGGGAGAACCGAGCAGGTAGGCGCTGCACCAGATCGCGAACGCGCCGAGATACCAGCTCGCGAGCCCGGTCGCGAGCGCCACGGCGAAGCGACGCCGGTGCGTGGTGTGGAAGCGCGCGAGGCGCTCGTCGAACGCCTGGACGTGGTGCAGCACCGAGAGCACGCGGGCGCCGGCGCGGGTCGCGCCTAGCCGCGCCGCGAGGCGCGACGATACGCGGTAGCGCTGCGCCGCGACGAACAGGGCGATGGCGACGACCAGCACCGCGAGCCCCGCCCCGGCGACGGTCTTGTACGCTGGAGAGAAGCGTCCGTCGAGCGCGACGAGGGCGAAGCCGCCGGCGAGGAACACGACGAGCGCGATGCAGCCGACCGTCGTCGCCAGCACCAGCGAGGCTGCCGACGCCTGGTAGCCGACCCCGTAGTAGCGACGCAGAAGGACTGCTTTGAGCGGCTCTCCGCCGACGCTCCCGAGCGGCGTCACGTCGTTCACCGCCTCGCCGACGAGGCGTACCAGGAACAGCCGCCGGAACCACTTCGCCCGCGGCGGGGCCTCGACCAGGGTTGCCAGCCAGCCGCCGGTCTCCGCGCTGAACTCCACGAGGTAGATCCCGATGACCACCAGCGCGCTGAGGAGCCCGAACTGGCGGATCTGCGCCCAGACCTGCTCGGTGTCGCTGTGGGCGACGACCGCCCAGAGCAGCGCCGCGCCGAGGGCGAGGAAGCCGATCCGGACGAGCCTCATGGGTGGGGCCTCATCGCCGTAGGCTTGCGTTGGTGGGCGCGCTCGCGCGCCGCCGCCCGGCGGCCAGCCGACTCGTGGCGTCGCCGCGCGCGACGTCGGTCCTGAGATGGGATGGGGCCATCGGGTGTGTGGACCTCGGGCGGGCGGGGCCCGCGCGACGCCGCGATTCTAGCCCGGATATCTCACCGATCCGCGTGATGATCGCGCGGGACCTTGGATTCCCTCGACTCGGGCTCCTGCTTCGTCCTACCTCGTTCCTCGACTACCTCGCGCGCGCGGACTCGAACCCCACGAGCGCCGCTGCGAGGTTGTCGCCGAGCACCGGCGAGAGGTAGCCGCCCTCCTGCACCAGCACCGTCGGCGCGCCGAGGGCGCCGAGCGTCGCGCCGATGCGGCGAAAGCCGTCGGTGGTGATGGCGAGGAACGCGAGCGGGTCGCGCTCCGACGCGTCGAGGCCGAGGGCGACGACGAGGATCTCCGGGGCGAAGCGGGTGACGCGCTCGAGGACGTCCTCGAGGCAGGCAGCGTAGGCCTCGTCACCGGTGCCACGCGGAAGCGGCACGTTGTGATTCAGGCCGCGCCCCGGCCCGGCGCCGATCTCCTCGGCGTAGCCGGCGAAGAACGGATAGAAGAGATCCGGGTCCGCGTGGAGCGAGACCGTGAGCACGTCCGGGCGCTCGTAGAAGATCCCCTGCGTGCCGTTGCCGTGGTGCACGTCGACGTCGACCACGGCGACGCGCGCGGCGCCCCCGGCGCGGGCGTGCTCGACCGCGATTGCGGTGTTGTTGAGGTAGCAGAACCCGCCGGCGAGATCGGCATAGGCGTGGTGTCCGGGCGGGCGGCACAGCGCATAGGCGTGGCGCTCGCCGCCGAGCACGTCGGCGGTGGCGGCGACCGCGGCGCCGGCCGAAGCGATGACCCCGTCCCAGGTGCCCGCGCCGATCGGACAGGCCGCGTCGGCCTGATAGTAGCCGGCGCGCCCGACGATGCTCTGCGGGCGACCTGCCATGCGTCGGCCCGGATGCACGTTGGGGACGATCTCCTCGCCGCCGTCCTCGAGCCGGCTCCAGGCCGCCCAGGCCTCGCGCAGGAACTCGAGGTATTCGCCCGCGTGCACCCGGGCGAGGGCGTCGGGGTCAGCCGGCGGCGCGTCTCGGATCTCGTGCTCGGAGCGCACCGCGTCGAGCAGCACCTCGGCGCGCCGCGGGGTCTCGGGGCAGGGCCGGAACTCGCCCCGCACGATGAAACGGCGCGGGGCGTGGCTCCCATGGCCGGCCGGGTGGTGTACGCGCATGGTGGCGCTCCTGCTCGTCGGGGGGCGCGCGGACGCAGCTCCGAGCGATCCGGAGGCGGCTCGGTGTGATGGGGCTCGCCGAGAGCCGATCGTGCCCGAGCGACGGCGCCGCCGATATACTGTAGCGCTCTGTGACGTGCCGCCGAGGAGCCAGCCATGACGATGCCGACGCAGGTGAAGGTGACCGAGGTCGGTCCGCGCGACGGCCTTCAGGCCGAAGCGGAGTTCGTCCCGACCGAGACCAAGATCCGGCTGATCAACGCGGTGATCCACGCCGGGATCCCGCGCATCGAGTTCTCCTCCTTCGTCTCCCCGCGCGCGGTGCCGCAGCTCGTCGACGTCGACGAGGTGCTCGGTGGTCTCGACCGCAGCCGCGGGACCGTGCTGGCCGCCCTGGTGCCGAACGCGAAGGGCGCGGAGCGCGCCGCCGAGGCCGGCGTCGACGAGATGGTGGTCTTCGTCTCCGCCTCCGAGAGCCACAACCGCAAGAACGTGAACCGCAGCGTCGCCGAGTCGCTCGCGGGCTTCGAGGACGTCGCGCGCATCGCCGGCGAGGCGGGGATCCCGGTGCACGGTGCGATCGCGACCGCCTTCGGCTGTCCCTTCGAGGGCGACGTGCCCGTCTCCGCGCTCGCTGCGATCGGCGCGAAGTACCGCGACCTCGGCTTCAACGGGCTCACCCTCGGCGACACCACGGGCATGGCGACGCCGCCGCTCGTGCGCGCCGCGGTCTCGCACCTGCGCGCGGAGCTCGCGGGCTTCCACGTCGGGCTGCACTTCCACAACACCCGGGGGATCGGCCTCGCGAACGTCCTCGTCGGGCTCGAGGAGGGTGTGGACAGCTACGACTCCTCCTTCGCCGGCCTCGGGGGTTGCCCCTTCGCGCCGGGGGCGACGGGCAACATCTGCACCGAGGATCTGCTCTACCTCCTCGATGAGCTCGGCATCGAGACCGGCGTCGATCTCGATGCGATGTGCACCCTCGCGCGCGACGTCGAGGCCCTGGTCGGTCGCGCCCTGCCCGGGCAGGTGATGAAGGCGGGTCCGCGTCTCGCCACGCGGGCCATGGACGAGGTCGCGACCGCCGTCGGCTGAGCTCCTCCCGTGACCGTGAGCAGCGACGGGAGCTCGCCGTGAGCGTGCCGGGCGCGCTCGACGATGTGCGGGTGGTCGATCTCACCCGGGTCCTCGCCGGTCCCTTCTGCACCCAGCTCCTCGCCGACATGGGCGCGGAGGTGATCAAGGTGGAGTCCCCCGCAGGCGGCGACCCCGTACGTGGCCAGGGGGCCGTAGTCGAGGGCCTGAGCTGGTACTTCGCCCAGTTCAACCGCAACAAGAAGTCCGTGGTGCTCGACCTGTACGGCGAGGCGGGGCGCGAGGCGCTCGCACGGCTCATCGGGGGCGCGGACGTGCTGGTGGAGAACTTCCGACCCGGCGTCCTCGAGCAGATGGGCTTCGGGCCCGAGCGGCTCGAGGCGCTGAATCCGGCGCTCGTCGTCGCGAGCGTGAGCGGCTACGGCTCCACCGGTCCCTACGTCGATCGGCCCGCCTTCGACTTCATCGCCCAGGCGATGAGCGGATTCATGAGCGTCAACGGATCGCCCGACGGCCCACCGATGCGCGCAGGGCCACCGATGAGCGATCTCGTCGCCGGGCTCTATGCCGCCCTCGGCGTGGTGAGCGCGCTCCTCGCCCGCGGCGGTCCCGCGGCCGGTCGCGGCCAGCGCGTCGAGTCGACGCTCACCGGGGGCCTCGTGAGCCTCCTCGCCTACTTCAGCGCGCACCAGCTCGCGACGGGCGCGATTCCCGAGCGCACCGGCAACGATCATCCGATCGTCGCGCCCTACGGCCTGTTCGACGCTGCGGACGGGACCATCGCCGTCGCGCCGAGCAACGACACCTTCGTGCGCCGCTTCCTCGCCGCCGTCGATCTGGAGGCGTTGCTCGAGCGCGACGCGTTCGCGACCAACGCGGCGCGCGTCGCCCGCCGCGCAGAGCTCAACGCGCTCATCAACGAGCGTACGCGCCAGAGATCCGTCGAGCACTGGATCGAGGTCATCAACGCCGCCGGCTGTCCCTGCGGGCGGGTGATGGATCTCGGCGAGGTCTTCGCCGACCCGCAGGTGCACGCCCAGGAGATGGTGATCGACGTCGCGCACCCCGGCCACGGCACCGTGCGCATGACCGGCTTCCCGCTCAAGCTCTCGCGCACGCCGTGCGCCGTCCATCGCCCGGCGCCCGATCTCGGCCAGCACACCGAGGAGGTGCTGCGCGGGCTCGGCTACGACGACGACGCGATCGCGGCGATGACGGGCGTGTCTCAACGATGAGCGCGTCTTCCGCGCGCTGACGTGCCGCGAAGGTGGACACGCCGCGGCAGCACTCGAGGACCGCCGTCGTGCGTCAGCGCGCGGGCTTTCGACGGGCGTCGATGAAGCGGCACCTTCGGAGCTGGCGAGTCCTCGCCGCCTTCGGAGGGCTCGCGCTGCTCGCGGCCTCGGGCGCGATCTATCACGCGGGATCGCTGCTGGCTCGACCAGCCTCCCGCTTCGTCGGTGAGGCGCCGGGCCATCTTCCCCTCGCCGAGGTGCGCTTCCGCAGCGGGTCGGGATCGGAGCTGCGGGGGTGGTTCGCCCGGGGCGAGCCAGGCCGGGGCGGCGTCGTTCTCCTGCACGGGCTGCGCGCCGATCGTCGGAGCATGCTGCGCCGCGCGGCTTTTCTCGACGAGGCAGGCTACTCGGTGCTGCTCTTCGACTTCCAGGCCCACGGCGAGAGCGACGGGGAGCGCATCACCTTCGGCGCGCTCGAGGCGCTCGACGCGCAGGCTGCGGTCCGGTTCCTGAGGCGTCGGCTCCCCGGCGAGCCGCTCGGGGCGATCGGCACCTCCCTCGGCGGCGCGGCCTGCCTCGTCGGCGCGGAGCCCCTGGGTCTCGACGCCCTGGTGCTCGAGGCCGTGTACGCGGATGTGCGCGAGGCGATCCGCAACCGCCTGCGGCTCAGACTCGGCCCGCTCGGCTCCTGGCTCGAGCCCCTGCTCACGGTCCAGATGAAGGCGCGGATGGGAATCGATCCGGACGCGCTGCGCCCGATCGACGCGGTGTCGAGGCTCAGATCGCCTGCGCTCTTCGTCGCCGGGGAGGTCGACCGGCGGACCACGCCCGCCGAGGTCGAGAAGCTGTTCGAAGCCGCGCCGCATCCGAAGGCGATGTGGACGGTGCGGGGCGCCGCCCACGTCGATTTCCATCGCCATGCGGGGAAGCGATACGAGGCGGTCATCCTCGATTTCCTGCGCGGGCACATGGGCGGACGGGTCACGCGCAGTGCCGTCGATGCAGGGACGGGGTCGCTAGCCCGGATATTGCACCAGGCCGGCACCGAGCCCGCTGCAGCTGACTGAACGGGCCCGCGAAAGGCGGTCTTGGCCGCCAGCGCATGCGAGCGCATCGTGCATTGGGCTCGCTGCCTATCGCGGCCCTGGCTGGTCCATGCCCGCGCGAACTTGCTCTTCACTCAAGTGATAGCTACGGCTATCACTTTCGCTCCACAGCGGCGTCCGCGCGCGCCTGTCCTGCGCCAGGATCCACGATGCCTGATGCAATATCCGGGCTAGCCCGCATATTGCACCAGGCCGGCACCGAGCCCGCTGCAGCTGACTGAACGGGCCCGCGAAAGGCGGTCTTGGCCGCCAGCGCATGCGAGCGCATCGTGCATTGGGCTCGCTGCCTATCGCAGACCTGGCTTGTCCATGCACGCCTGGGCTTGCTGTTCGCGCGAGCGATAGCTACGGCTATCGCTCGCGCTCCACAGCGGCGCCCAGACGCACCTGCCCTGCGCCAGCCCCGCGATGCCTGGTGCAACATGCGGGCTAGCGCGTTGATCGGGGCCCGAGTGCGCGCTCGTCCGACCGATGCACGCCCCTGGTCTATGCTCACCCCAGGAGTGGGAGTCCGGCTCTCGCCGAGCGAGCCGACCCGCAGTCGCCGCAGATTCGGCCGGCAGCGGATCCGCGCACCCTCTCGACGGCGCTCAGCCGGTGTTCTGCATCCCGCGCGCGATCCCGCGCACGGTGCTCATCAGCACCTCGAAGAGCGCGTCGTCGCTCCGGTCCTTCGCGCGCCAGCGCCCGAGGAAGTCCACCTGCACCAGGCTCATCGGGTCGACGTAGGGATTGCGCAGCCGGATGTTGCGCTGGAGCACCGGGTCACGGTCGAGCAGCTCGTCGACGTCGTTGATCTCGCAGACCAGCCGCCGCGTGCGCTCGAACTCCTCGACCAGGTGCTCGTGGATCGGCGCGCCGCCGGCGCCGGCGAGCTCGGCGTAGTGACCGGCGATCGCGACGTCGGTCTTGGCGAGGACCATTTCGGTGTCGGCGACGAGGTTGCCGAGGAAGCGCCATGCGCTCGCCATCTCGCGCACGCTCTCCACGCCGTGGGCCTGGACGAAGGATTCGAGCCCGGTGCCGACGCCGTACCAGCCCGGGAGGTTCATCCGGCTCTGGGTCCAGGCGAAGACCCAGGGGATGGCACGGAGGTTCTCCACCCCGGCCTGGGAGCGGCGCGCCGGCGGGCGCGAGCCGATGCGCATGCGCTCGATGACGTCGATCGGCGTCGCCGTGCGGAAGTAGTCGATGAACGCCGGCGTGTCGTAGACGAGCGCGCGATAGGCCTCGCGGCTGCGCGCGGCTAGCGCGCGGGCGGCGTCGTGCCATTCCTCGAGCTCGGTCTCGTCGGGACGTGCGATGGCGGTGCGCTCCAGCAGGGCGCCGGTGGTCATCTCGATGGTGCGCACCGCGATGTCGGCGAGCCCGTACTTCTGCGCGATGATCTCGCCCTGCTCGGTGACCCGCAGGCGCCCACGCACGACACCCGGCGGCTCGGCCAGGATGCCGTTGCGCGGCTTGCCGCCGCCGCGGCTGATGGTCCCGCCGCGGCCGTGGAAGAACGTCGGATCCACGGGGCCGCCAGGGGCGTCCTCCATCGCATCGGAGATCGCGACCTGAGCGGCGTGGAGCGCCCAGCGCGAGGCCGCGAGCCCGGACTCCTTGTTGCTGTCGGAGTAGCCGATCATCACCACGTGGGCGTCGCCGCGGCTGCGCACGTGGTCGCGGTACAACGGCTCGGCGAGCAGGCGCGAGACCGTGTCCGGCGCGCCCTCTAGATCGGTGACGGTCTCGAACAGCGGGGCGACGTCGAGCGGCACCGGCTCGTCCGGCTCCGCGAGCCCGGCCAGGCGTGCGAGCCAGAGCACCGCCAGCGTGTCGTCCGGACCCTCGGTCATGCTCACGATGTAGGGGCCGATGGCCTCCTCGCCGTAGCGCGCCCGCGCCTCGCCGATCGCCCGCATGGTGGCGAGGCATCGGGCGAGGGCGCCGTCGGCGCGCGGCTCGGCCGAGCCCCGGCCGGTCTCGAGCGCCTCGCGCAGACGCGCCAGGCGCTCCTCCGGGTCGCGCTCGGCGAAGTCGGGATCGCCGAGCGCCTCGCCGATCGCCTCCCGGTGCACGGCGCTGTCCTGGCGCACGTCGAGCGTCGCGAGGTGGAAGCCGAAGGCCTCGACGCGCAGCAGCAGGTCGTCGACCACGTGGGCGCCGGTCCCGCCGTGGCGGCGCATCGCCGCGCGCATCGTGCGCAGCTCTCCGGCGAGCTCCTCGACGTCGTCGTAGCCGCCCTCGGCGTCCGCGAGGGTCGCGTCGAGGCGCGCGGCCACGAGGGAGGCGAGCACCCGGTACGGCATGTCCCGGTAGCGCGCCGGGATCGCCGCGAGCGCCTCCGGCGCCCGCACCCCCGCCGCCTCGATCGCCGCGTCGAGCGCGGGGTCGATGGCGACGCGGTCGCGGGACTGGCTGAGGTGCTCGTAGAGCGTGTCCACCTCGGCCCGGTACAGGCGAATGATGAGCTCGCGGTGGCGGGCGAGGGTCTCGCGGATGGTCCCGGCATCGACGTTAGGATTGCCGTCCATGTCGCCACCGACCCAGGAGGCGAAGCGCACGAGGCGTCGCGGGATGGCCACGTCCACATCCCCGTAGACCTCCGCCACGGCGGCGCGCAGCGATGCGTAGACCTCGGGCAGCGCCGCGAACACCACCTGGGTGAGGAAGAACAGGACGTGGTCGACCTCGTCGGCGACGCTCGGCTGGGCGAAGTGCTCGTCGGTCTGCCACGCGATGGCGAGCTCCTCGCGCACGGCGCCGAGCAGCGCTGCGTTCTCCTGCGGCGTGAGCTGGCTCGGGTCGAGGCGCGCGAGCAGCGCGTGGGCGATGCGCTGCTCCTTGGTCAGCAGCGTGCGACGCGTCGCCTCGGTCGGGTGCGCCGTGAGCACCGGGGTGAACTGGGTGCGCGCGAGCGTCTCGGTGAGCTGGGCCGGTCCCACGCCCGCCTCGCGCAGCGCGCGGAGCACGGCGACGTAGCTCTCCGGCTGGGTCTCGCCCTCGCGCTGGTACTCGCGCCTGCGCCGCACGCGGTGCACGCGTTCGGCCATGTTGACGAGACCGAAGTAGGCGGAGAAGGCGCGGGTGACGCCGAGCCCCTCGTCGGGCTCGAGCCCGCTCAGGATCCGCGTGAGCCGGGCTTCCGCGTCGGCGTCGCCCTCGCGTCGGGCCCGGGCCGCCTGGCGCGCGAGCTCGACGTGGGCGAACAGCGTCTTGCTCTCGAGGCGCTCGAGGAGCTCGCCGAGGAGCGTACCGAGGGCATTGACGTCGTTCCTGAGCGCGAGGTCCTCGGGGCGAGAGACGGATTCTGCAACGGTGAGGTCCTCACCGGTTGCGCCATCGATCCTGCTCATCCTCCGTCCGCCCCCGTGCGCCCCGCGCGACGCGCACGATCTTGGCCGATCGCGCTGCGCCGCACAAACGCAGCTCCGTCCGGGTCCGGCAGGACGATCGGGCGAGTCCAACGCATGTGCCGTCGAGATCGACGGCTGCGATCGGGGAGCCCTGAACGGGGAGCTCACAGGGCAGGCACGAGACCGGCTTCGGGCGCCCCCGCCGATCGACCTCCACGTCAGCCGTGGCGGGCGTTCCGGGCGCGCGCGGCACGGCGGCTCGCGAGCCAGTCGAAGGCCGCGCGCAGGACGCGTCCCTGCTCGCGGCGGCCCCGGGCGGCGGCCTCGTTGAAGTCCGGGAGCTGGTCGGTGCCGTTGTAGTGGTTGACGTGGTAGCTGCGCATGGCGGGCTCCTTCCTGGGGATGATTCAATGACTGGGACGAGAGTGTATTTCTTGCGTTGAAGAAGAAAATCTCCTAAAAAGACCCAGAACTTTTGCGGATAGCGCACAAAAGGGCGAGCGGATGGACGAGGCCACCGCGATGCGGACGTTCGTCCAGGTCGTCCGCGCAGAGAGCTTCTCGGAGGCTGCCCGGCGCCTGGACCTCACGCCGTCGTCCGTCTCGCGGACCATCGGCGGTCTCGAGGACGGGCTCGGCGTGCGGCTGCTCAACCGCACCACGCGCCGGCTGCAGCTCACCGAGGCGGGCCAGGTCTACTACGAGCACGCGGTGCGCATCACCGGCGAGCTCGACCAGGCGCGACGCGCGGTCGTCGAGCTGCAGACCGTTCCTCGAGGTCTGCTCCGCGTGACCGCGCCGAGCGCCTTCGGCCGGGTGCACGTGGCGCCCTTGATCCCGGAGTTCCTGCGCCGCAACCCGGAGGTGGAGATCGAGTTCCTCACCTCCGACCAGGTGGTCGACCTGGTCGAGGAGGGCATGGACGTCGCCGTGCGCATCGGCGCGCTGCCCGATTCGACGCTCGTCGCCCGGAAGCTCGCGCCGGTCGTCCGGATCATCTGCGCGAGCCCTGGCTACCTCGCGCGCCACGGGGCGCCGGAGAGCCCCGAGGCGCTGCGCGAGCACCAGTGCCTGACCTTCCGGTTCAACACCGCCGGCAGCCTGTGGCGTCCCGGGTCCAACGTCTGGCGCCTGAGCGATGGGGACACGGTCCACGAGATCCAGGTCAGCGGACGCATGCGTGCCAACAACCCGGACTCGCTCGTCGAGGCGGCGCTAGAGGGCCTCGGCCTGGTGCTGATGCCGAGGTGGCTCGTGGTCGATCAGCTGCGCGCCGGCACGCTGGAGACCGTGCTCGACGCCTATCAGGTGAGCCCGAGCGCCATCGAGTCGGCGATCTACGCGGTCTATCCCTCGAGCCGCCACGTGAGCCCGAAGCTGCGGGCGTTCATCGACCACCTCGCCGCGCACTTCGCCACCGAGACCTTCTGAGCGCGAGGTCGGGTCGTCGTTGACCCCTTCACCGGCGTTCCGGCTCAGGGCCCGAGCAGCGACTGCACCTCCTCGAAGCGCCGGACCCACGGTGGGCCGCGACGGTGGGCCTCCGGCAACGCGTTGATCGCGCGCTCCGCCTCGTCCCGGCTCGCATAGGCGCCCTGGACGAGCGCGAACCAAACCTCCCCGTCGCGCTCGAAGCGGAACACCGCGCTCGGCGCCGGGGGCGGAGCGTAGGTGAGGAAGCCCTTCATGGCCGGCTCCTCGCGGGTGGCGAGGAGCTGCAGCGTGAACGCGCGGGGATCCTGGGCGAGGATCCACCGCTCGTCGCGCGAGCGTCTGCGCCCGGTGGCGCCGACTTCGCGCGGGCTCGCTCGCCCGGCGCCGTTCGTGGCGACCAGCGCCCGCTCCCGCTCGCCCGCCGCGCCCGCAGCGCGCGACTTGCCCGGCCCGCCCCGCGCACCGGCGTCGCGCACCGGCGGTGGACTCCCGGTCGGGTCGCTCCCGTCGATGCTGTCCTCGAGCATGGCGATCGCGTTCGCGTGGCCGTTCGCCGCCG
>CAJIAT010000372.1_pt1 | contig 13255 bp, 10 predicted proteins | sample 9199161 | NCBI WGS metagenome assembly CAJIAT01 (sample SAMEA7708281, study PRJEB35096) | sediment metagenome | biome: marine neritic benthic zone biome [ENVO:01000025]; feature: sediment [ENVO:00002007]; material: shallow marine sediment [ENVO:03000034] sea grass bed [ENVO_01000059] ... | reverse complement strand
TCGGCACGCACAAGCTGCTGCAGCAGGACATCCGCTTCAAGCGCCTCGGGCTCGTCGTCATAGACGAGGAGCATCGCTTCGGCGTGCGCCAGAAGGAGCGTTTCAAGGCGCTGCGCTCGGAAACCGACGTGCTGACGCTGACCGCGACGCCGATCCCGCGCACGCTCAACATGGCGCTGGGCGGCATGCGCGATCTCTCCCTGATCGCGACGCCGCCGGAGAAACGCCTCTCGATCAAGACGTTCGTGCGCCAGTGGAACGACGGCCTCGTACGCGAGGCGTGCATGCGCGAGATCCACCGTGGAGGCCAGGTGTACTTCGTGCACAACCGGGTCGAGGACATCGAGCAGATCGCCGAGAAGGTCGAGAAGCTCCTGCCCGACGCCCAGGTGCGCATCGCCCACGGTCAGATGCGCGAGCGCGACCTCGAGCGCACGATGCAGGACTTCTATCACCGGCGATTCAATATCCTGGTATGCACGACGATCATCGAGACCGGCATCGACGTGCCGAGTGCCAACACGATGATCGTCAATCGAGCGGACCGCTTCGGCCTCGCCCAGCTCCATCAGCTCCGGGGCCGCGTAGGCCGCTCCCATCACCGAGCGTACGCGTACCTCGTCGTTCCGCCCCCGCGGGCGATGACCGCCGACGCGGTCAAGCGCCTCGAGGCGATCGAGTCCCTGGAGGACCTCGGGATCGGCTTCAGCCTCGCCACCCACGACCTCGAGATCCGCGGCGCCGGCGAGCTGCTCGGCGAGGAGCAGAGCGGGCAGATCCACGAGGTCGGCTACTCGCTGTACACGGAGCTGCTCGAGCGGGCCGTTCGCGCGCTGAAGGCGGGCCGCTCGCCGCAGCTCGACCGCCCCCTCGACCATGGCGCCGAGGTCGACCTGCGCGCGCCGGCCCTGATCCCGGACGACTATCTCCCCGACATCCACGCCCGGCTGCTCATGTACAAGCGGATCGCCAGCGCCCCTTCCCACGAGGCCCTGCGCGAGCTGCAGGTCGACATGATCGACCGTTTCGGGCTGCTGCCCGAGCCGGTGAAGCTGCTGTTCCGGGTGACCGGGCTGAAGCTGCGAGCGACGCCCCTCGGGATCCGCAAGGCCGACGTCGGCGAGAGCGGCGGTCGGATCGTGTTCGAGCGCGACGCTGCCATCGATCCGCAGAGCCTGGTGCGCCTGCTCCAGGGCGATCCGCGCACCTACCGCCTCGACGGCCCGGACAAGCTGCGACTGAGCCGCGAGCTACCCGAGGTGGAGGACCGCGCCGCAGCGCTCGAGACGGTGCTCGACGCGCTCGCACTGCGCGAGGCCGCGTGAGCCTCGGACCCGCTACAATGCCCGCCCGATCCGCCGCGCCGACCCGGGAGCGCCGCCGAGAGATGCGCACGCAGCCACGTTCACCGATCCCCCCGCAGCGTGCGGCGGGCCTCGCGGCGATGCTCGCGACCCTGGTGGCCGGGCCGTCGGCGAGCGCGCAGACGGCGGCCGACGGACCCTGGTATACCGTCGAGCTGATCGTGTTCGAGCAGCTCGACAGTCAGGGGCTGTTCGGGGAGCGCTGGCCGCTCGACCCGGGCCGGCCGGCCGTCGAGGAAGCGCTCGTGCTCAGCCCGCCCGGCGGCGACCGTGCCGCGCCGAGCGGGACCGCACCGACCGCCTTCGAGCTGCTCGGGAAGGAAGACCTCGCCCTGCGCGAGACCTGGTCGCGGCTGCGTCGCTCGCGCGGCTTCCGTCCCCTGCTGCACGTCGCATGGCGCCAGCCCGGATATCCGCGCACGGAGGCGCCGACGGCGCGCCTGAGCAGCGCGCCTCCAGGCTCCGCACCGCGCCCCGCCCCGGCGCCGGCGAGGACCTTCGGCGCCCTGGGCACCCTTGCATCCGTCGGGCCACCGCCGGAGAAGATCGACGGCGTGGTACGGCTCTACCGCTCGCGCTACCTGCACCTCGAGGCGGACCTCGTCTACCACCGGCCCGAGGCGGCGACGGTCACCGTGGAGGCCGCGCCAGACGGCTCGCTCGCCCCGCCGACGCCCACCCTGTTCCGGATGGTCACCAGCCGCCGGATGCGATCACGCGAGCTGCACTACCTGGATCACCCGCTGTTCGGCGTGATCGCCCTGGTGACCCCGTTCGAGCTCGCGGCCGAGGAGCAGGGGCCGCCTCCCGAAGAGCCTGTCACCACGCCGCTGCCACCGCAGGACCCGTCGCCGGCGAGCTGATCTCAGCGCCCCGGCCGGCCTCGCGGCTCCACCTTCCTGCGAAGCTGGGCGAGGAGCCTCTCGGCGGCGACCAGCGCCTCCCTCGCCATGATTCGGCGATGGGCGCACGACATCCCCCGGATGCGGAACTTGGTGGCCTGGACCCGGTGCTCGAGCTCCTCGATCCTCGCGTCGAGACCCCGCGCCGCCGGCTCGGCGACGGCGTGATCCGCGCGATCGGTCGACGTCGGACGCCGCGAGCTCACGAGGTCGCGGTCGGAGCGAACCTCGCTCCTGCGAAAGGGCTTCTCATGCGTCTTGGCCGGCTTCGTGTTCCGTTTCCCTGGGTCGAGCAAGTTCCGTGCCGCCGGTCGAGCCTGTGAAAGATCAGGGAGCTACGGCCGACGCCGGCTCGGGACTGTAAGGTCGACCGACACCTCGCGTGCTCCCGGTCACGGTCGGCGCGGCCGACCGAGCTCGCCGCCGAGACCGGCGATCGCCGCGGTAGGCCTTGGATTCTCCGCCGAGAGAGCCCGCCGGAGCCCTCTACCCGGTCGAGGCGAGCCGGGCGACTCGCGATGGGACTGCGGGATCGATCTCGCAGGCCAGCGTGGTCTACTGTCGACGCAGATCGCCTCGCTCTGCAGGGGGGTCCGCGCCGACGGCGCCGCGTCCTGTCGGCGTGGTTCCGTCGACGGAGTACTGTCGGGGGGCTGCCCGGTCGGGTCGGACCGCTCAGCCCATGCGCACTGCGCGTTCGAGGAGCAGGCGCACGCTGGCCATGCCGATCTCCAGCGCGGCCTCGATCTGAGCCATGGTGATCTCCCCGTCGCCGCGCCCGGCCGCGGCGTTCACCACTACCGCGCAGTGCGCGTAGCCGAGGCCCACCTCGCGGGCGAGCGCCGCCTCGGGCAATCCCGTCATTCCGACGAGATCGCAGCCGTCGCGCTCCATGCGATCGATCTCCGCCGCGGTCTCGAGCCGTGGACCCTCGGTCGCACCATAGGTGCCGCCCTCGTGGATCTCCAGATCGATCTCCGCCGCCGCGTCGATGAGTCGCCGGCGCAGATGCTGCGCATAGGGCCGGCTGAAGTCCACGTGCTCGACACGACCGTCCGCGCCGTCGTAGAAGGTGTGCTCGCGTCCCCAGGTGTAGTCGATCATCTGCTCGGGGACGACCACCGTCCCGGGGACGAGCCCGGCCGTGATGCCGCCGACCGCGGCGACGCCGATGATGTCCTCGATGCCGAGCTTCTTCAGGGCCCACACGTTGGCACGGTAGTTGATGCGATGGGGCGGGATGGTGTGTCCCGAGCCGTGGCGCGGCAGAAAGGAGACCTCGACGCCGCCGAGGCGGCCGTGCACCACCGGTGCCGAGGCCTCGCCGAAGCGCGTGTTGACCACCTCGCGCCCCGTGATCTCCAGCCCTTCGAGGGAGGCGAGCCCGGTCCCGCCGATGATCGCCAGCCGGCCGACGGTGCTCATCGGGCCGTCCCCGCCCTCACAGGCCCTGGACCGCGTAGATGCCGCGCAGGTGCCGGCACTGGCCGCGGTAGTCCATGCCACAGCCGAACACGTAGCGATCGGGGACGGTCAGTCCCGTGAAGTCCGCCCGCGCGAGGCCTGGTGCCTTGCGATCGTGGACCTTGTCGACGAGCACCGCGCTGTAGACCGAGCCGGCGCCCTCCTCGCGGCAGTCCGCCACGATCGCGGCCAGGGTCACCCCCTCGTCGAGGATGTCGTCGACGACGAGCACGGTGCGGCCGGCGAGCGGCTCGCGCGGACGGGCAATCCAGTCGAGCTCGCGCCCGCGCACGTCACCCTGGTAGCGGGTCGCGTGGACGTAGTCGATGTCCATCGGGAAGTCGAGGCGACAGGCGAGCCTGGCGCCCGGGATCATCCCGCCGATCATCACCACGAGCATGAGCGGATTGCGCTCGGCGAGCTCTCCGGTGATCTGGCGGGCCATCCGGTCGAAGGCGGCATCGACCTCGCCGGGGCTGCACAGCAGGTCCGCCGTGCGCATCGCCTCCTCCGGGCTCGGCAGGCTCGCGGTCCCCGTGTCACTCATCGTCTCACTCCTCCGCGTCGCCGTGGTGCGCCCGCTCAGGCGCCGTCGTCGGTCGCCGCCAGGCGTTTGCGTCCGGCCCAGTCGCGGGCGAACTGGTGGGCGCTGCGTCCGCTGCGCGAGCCGCGCACCAGCGCCCACTGCAGGGCGGCCCCGCGCATCTCCTCGTCGTCCGTCGGCAGTCCGAGGGAGGCGAGCCAGTGACGCACGATGTCCAGGTACTCGTCCTGCTTGAACGGATAGAACGACAGCCACAGACCGAATCGCTCGGACAGGGAGATCTTCTCCTCGACCGCCTCGGAGTGGTGGATCTCCCCGTCGACCGGGCGCGAGTCGAGGTTGTCACGCATGTACTCGGGGAGCAGGTGGCGGCGATTCGACGTCGCGTAGATGAGCGCGTTTCGCGGCGGAGCGTGCACCGAGCCGTCGAGGATCGCCTTCAGGGCCTTGTAGCTCGGGTCGTCCGCCTCGAAGGACAGGTCGTCGCAGAACACGATGAAGCGCTCTCGCCGGTCCTCGATGAGATCCACGATGTCGGGCAGATCGATGAGATCGCTCTTGTCGACCTCGATGACGCGCAGTCCCTCGGCCGAGAACTCGTTCACCAGCGCCTTGATCAGCGAGGACTTGCCCGTCCCCCGCGAGCCCCACAGCAGCGCGTTGTTCGCCGGGAGCCCCGCGAGGAACTGACGCGTGTTGCGCACCATCTCGGCGCGTTGGCGGTCGACCCTCTGGAGATCGTCGAGCGCAATCGCGTGCAGCTCGCGCACCGGCTGCACGTAGCCCACCCCGCCACGGGACCTGCGCCAGCGGTACGCGACCGAGGACTCCCAGTCGGGCTCGGCAGCGGGCGCGGGCAGCAGCTGCTCGATGCGGTCGACGACGCCGTCGAGCCGCTCGACGATCTCGCGCATGGCCTTCTTGCCGCTCATCCGTCCAGGCGCCGGTAGCGCAGCCGGTGGGGCCGATCCGCTTCATCGCCCAGTCGCTGGCGGCGGTCTGCCTCGTACTCGGCGTGGTTGCCCTCGAACCACACGACGCGGCTGTCACCCTCGAAGGCGAGGATGTGGGTGGCGATGCGGTCGAGGAACCAGCGGTCGTGGGAGACGATCACGGCGCAGCCGGCGTACTCGAGCAACGCCTCCTCGAGGGCGCGAAGCGTCTCGACGTCGAGGTCGTTCGTCGGCTCGTCGAGGAGCAGCAGGTTCCCCCCCGCGGCGAGGGTGCGCGCGAGATGGACGCGATTGCGCTCGCCGCCGGACAGGTCCCCGACGCGCTTCTCCTGCTCCGGGCCCTTGAAGTTGAATCGACCGACGTAGGCCCGGCTCTGGAGCTTGTGGCCGCCGACGGTGATAACGTCCTCACCGCCGGAGATGGACTGCCACACCGTGTCCTCGTCGCCGAGCGCGCCCCGGCTCTGATCGACGTAGGCAACCTCCACGGTGTCGCCGACCCGCAGGCTCCCCGAGTCGGGCTGCTCCGAGCCGGCGATCATGCGCATCAGGGTCGTCTTGCCGGCGCCGTTCGGCCCGATGACGCCCACGATCCCGCCGGGCGGCAAGGAGAAGGTCATGTCGTCGAAGAGCAGCCGCTCCCCGTAAGCCTTGGACACGCCGTTGGCCTCGACGACGAGATCGCCGAGCCGCGTGGCCACCGGGATGAAGATCTGATTGGTCTCGGAGCGCTGCTGATGCTCGCGCGAGGCGAGCTCCTCGAAGCGGCGCAGCCGCGCCTTGCTCTTCGCCTGGCGGCCCCTCGGGTTCGCCCGGACCCACTCCAGCTCGGCCTTGATAGCGCGCTTGCGCGCCGATTCGGCGCGCGCCTCGTGCTCCAGCCGCGCGTCCTTCTGCTCGAGCCAGGACGAATAGTTGCCCTCGAAGGGGATCCCACGGCCGCGGTCGAGCTCGAGGATCCAGCCAGCGACGTCGTCGAGGAAGTACCGGTCGTGGGTGACCGCGACCACCGTGCCCGGGTACGCCTGGAGGAAGTGCTCGAGCCATGCCACCGACTCGGCGTCGAGATGGTTGGTGGGCTCGTCGAGGAGCAGCATATCGGGTGCCGAGAGCAGCAGCCGGCAAAGAGCAACGCGCCGACGCTCGCCGCCGGACAGCTTCGTCACGTCCGCATCCCAGGCAGGCAGGCGCAGCGCATCGGCCGCGACCTCGAGCTTGCGGTCGAGCTCCCAGCCGCCGGCGGCCTCGATCGCATCCTGGAGAGTGCCCTGCTCGGTGAGCAGGGCGTTCATCTCGTCGTCCTCGAGGGGCTCGGCGAAGCGGGCGCTGATCGCATCGAAGCGCTCGAGCAGCGCCTTGACGCTCGCGACACCCTCCTCGACGTTGCCCCGCACGTCCTTCTCGGGGTCGAGCTCGGGCTCCTGCGGGAGGAAGCCGACCCGGATCCCCGACTGGGGCCGGGCTTCTCCGTGGATCTCCGTGTCGAGACCCGCCATGATGCGCAGCAGCGTCGACTTGCCGGCGCCGTTCAGGCCGAGGACGCCGATCTTGGCGCCGGGGAAGAAGGAGAGCGAGATGTCGGTGAGGATCTCGCGCTTCGGGGGCACCACCTTGGTGACCCGATTCATGGTGTAGACGTACTGGGCCAACGCGCGATTCCTGGCGTTACGGACGGTCTGAGTGTGTTCGAGGCCGGCGCGGTGGCGAACCGGCGGTGTGCGGCGGGTGCGCTACTCGATGCTCAGCCAGACCTGCGGCACCCCTTCGTCCTCGACGGCGCCGGTGGTGGCCGGAGCGTCGTCCTCGGGCGCCGCCGGCCCGGGTATCGGCTCCTCGTCGGGGAACGTCTCGAGATCGAGATCGTCCAGCGGCGGGTTGCCGTCGAAGATGAGCGCCCGCCGCCGCTGCAGGAATCCTTCGCGCTGGAACACGTACGGATCGAGCGCGGTCTGGTCGCGGAGCTGGATCGCGCCCTCGACGCGCGAGCGGTCGTTGACGAGGTCGACCGCGGTCATCGCGATGCCCGGCGCTCCGCTCACGTAGGTGGTCCAGTCCGTCAACGAGTTCGGGATGATCATCAGCGCCGAGCGCACCGTGTGCGGACCGAGCAGCGGCAGCTCGAGGTACGGCCCCGAAGGCACTCCCCACACCGCGAGCGTCTGGTCGAAGTCCTCCTCGTGAGCCTCCAGCCCGATCGCGCCGGCGAAGTCGACGAGGCCGCCGAGCCCGAAGGTCGAGTTGATGACGAAGCGCTGCAGATCCTCCATGCCCTGCTCGAACTTGCCCTGGAGGAGCGCATTCACCGCAACGCCGCCATATGCCGCATTGCGAAAGAAGTTGAAGATTGCCTGCCGCAGCCAGTCGGGCGTGTACTTGGTATAGGTCCGCGAGACGGGGCCGGTCACCAGCTCGTCGAGACCGCGGTTCATCTCGAAAGCGTCCCGGTTGAAATCCTCCCAGGGATCGTGGGTCTCGCCGACGTCGTTGGTATGCGCGCAGCCGGAGGCGAGCAGGACCACCAGGCCCAGCACCACCAACAACCCCCGTCGACCGGAGTTCAAGCCGCGCATCCCCGTCTCGTCTCCCTCGGCGCCGCACCGCGGTCCGATGCGGCGTGCCCCCTATCGAGCTCCCGGCCTCACGTGCTCGCGCCCTGCTCCAGGTCGCGAACCTGCTCCTCGAGCCTTGCCACGAGCGCGTCGAAACCCTCGCCTTCGATGATCGACGCGTACTCGGTTTTCTTGAGCGCGAGCTCGCTCACGCCGTCGGCGATGACGTTGACGATGCGCCATCCGGCGTCGCGCTCCTGGAGCAGGTAGTCCAGACGCACCGTCGGCTCCTCCGGCGAGCGCAGCTCGGCGCTGACCAGTCGCCGACCGCCCCGGACCTCGCGCTCCCCGGTGGTCACGAAGCGCTGCCCCGAGTAGCCGTCGAAGCGTTGGGCGTAGGTCGCGACGGTGAGCGCCGAGAACGCGTCGCGCATGCGGTCCCGCTGCTCGGCCTCGAGCTCGCTCCAGCGCGTTCTGACGAGGAGTCGCGCCACGTACGGGAGGTCGAAGACCGAGATGATGACAGGCTCGATCGCGGCCCGGCGGCCCTCGAAGCCGAGCGCCTCCGCTTCGCGCATCACCTCGACGAGCGCCCCGTGGAGCCTCTCGACCACCGCGGAGGGCGGCTCGCTGGCAGCGCAAGCCGACGCCAGCACGCCCAGACACGCGCCGATCAGCCAGTGCTGGATCCGGCCCGAGATGCCATCTGTGCCCTTCATCGTGTCACAAAAGCCGCAGTTGGTATCTCGGACGCAACACCTGGCGGAGTATACAACAGGATCTTCCGGGAATTGCTACCGTCAATCGGCGCCATATTGCCTGCCGCGCCACCGCGCACCCTCCCCGCGCCAGTGCCTCAAGGCCGAGATCCAGGTCATCCAAAGGAACAAGAATCCTGCTATCGGGAGCAGCGAGGCCCGTGCGGGGGAGAGGCGATAGAAGCGCAGCGTGGGTGCATAGGAGGCGGCCATCGCCCCGAGGGCGACGATGGCGGCACCGCGGGCCGCGGGATCGCCGAGAGCGAGGGCGAGGACCGGCACGACGAAGACGAGGATCAGCGCCGCCGTGCACCCGAGCAGCCACGTGGGCGAGCAACGGAGCTGGGTGTAGGCGGTGCGCGCCACCATGTCGCGGATCTCCCCGAACTCCTCCGAGCGGCGCGCGCTGCGCACCGCGTGCGAGAGCCCGAGCCAGATCGGCACGCCGAGACGCTTCACGTGCCCGGCGAGCGCGCAGTCGTCGATCAGGGCGCCGCGCAGAGCCTCGAAGCCACCGATGGCCTCGATGCAGCGGGTCTCCAGGAGGATGCAGCCGCCCGCGGCCCCAGCCACGCGAGAGCCCGGGTCGGCCACCAGCCGGAACGGATAGAGCAGCTTGAAGAAATAGACGAAGGCCGGGAGCAGCAGACGGCTCCAGGGCCCGTCGGTGCGCAGGGTCGCCATCACCGAGGCGAGGCCACCGCCGCGCGCGAGCAGCCGCGCCCGCAGGGCCGGGAGCACCCCGTCGCCGAGGGCGATGTCGGCGTCTAGGAGCAGGGCGAGCGGGCGATCCAGATGCGCGGCACCCTGGGCCTGGGCCCAGACCTTCCCGGACCAGCCGGAGGGCAGCGCGCGGCCCTCGATGACCGTCAGCGCGCCGGGCCAATGGGTGCGGGCCACCGCGGCGGTGCCGTCGCTCGAGCGGTCGTCGACGAGGACGACGGCCAGGTCGCTCCCCTGGCGCGCCAGCGCCTGGAGGGTCCGGGGCAGGGTCACGGCCTCGTCCCGTGCGGGGATCAGGACGACCACGTCACCGAGATCGGCGACCGAGCCCGAGCGCTCGGGCTCGAGGCGTTCACGGGTGCTCCAGGGACGCCAGGGCACGGCGAGGAGCGCCAGCCACGCGGCGGCGGCCGGCAGCACCCACGGCAGCTGACTCACGGGTGGATGGGGCGCTCCACCGGCGCCTCTCGCTTCCCACCGGCGCGAGCTACGGGGATGCATCGCCGCTCGGACACGGCGCGTGAGGGGCCCGGGAGGATCAGGCGACGCGTCGAGGTCCGTGCGCCTCGTCGCGCTCGTCGTCCCCACCGACGGCGTAGAGCACCGGCGGCTCTGGCGCCATCGGGCCCTCGATACGTGGGCCACGCAGGCGCACCATGAGCGCCTTCAGCGGATTGCGCACGGCGTCGTCGACGGCCGTCGGCTCGAAGCCGCAGTGGACCATGCAGTCCGCGCACTTGGGGTTGCGACCGACGCCGTAGCCGCCCCAGTCGGTGTCCTCCACGAGATCGCGGAAGGTGGGGACGGTTCCCTCGCCGACCAGCAGATAGCAGGGCTTCTGCCAGCCGAACACGTTGCGGGTCGGGTTTCCCCAGGCGGTGCAGGCGTAGGACTGGTTGCCGGCGAGGAAGTCGAGATACAGGCTCGAGTGGTTCAACCGCCAGCGCCGCCCGGCACCGAGCCGGAAGATGTCGCGGAAGAGCTGCTTGCTCACGCGCCGGCCCAGGAAGACGTCCTGCTGCGGCGCGCGCTCGTAGCTGAAGCCTGGCGCGAGGGTCACCCCCTCCACGTCCAGATCGCGCATGTCGTCGAGGAACCGCGCGACCTCCTCGGGGCTCTCGCCCTGGAACAGGGTGCAGTTGACGGTGACCCGGAAGCCCCGGGCCCGCGCCTCGCGGATGGCCTCGACCGCCCGCTCGTAGACCCCGTCCTGGCACACCGAAGCGTCGTGCCGGTCCTCGTTGCCGTCCAGGTGCACCGAGAACGTGAGGTAGGGCGACGGCGTGTAGTCCTTGAGCCGCTTCTTCAGCAGCAGCGCGTTGGTGCACAGGTAGATGAACTTGCCACGCTGGACGTAGCCGTCCACGATCCGCGGCATCTCCTTGTGCAGCAGCGGCTCGCCGCCGGCGATCGACACGATCGGCGCGCCGCACTCCTCGACCGCGCCCATCGCGTCCTCGTAGGAGATCCGCCGGTCCAGGATGTGGCTGGGGTAGTCGATCTTCCCGCAGCCCGAGCAGGCGAGATTGCAGCGGAACAACGGCTCGAGCATGAGGACGAGTGGGTAGCGCTTCTGACCCGATAGCTTCTTGCCGAGAACGTACAAGCCGACCTTTATCTGCTGCCTGAGAGGAACGCCCATGGAGTACCCCGTTGTGCGCCCAAGTCGCTCGCCGGCGACGCTCGCGCGGAGCGGGCGGTGGGCATTGTTGTCCTGCGCCGTCGCTTGCAGCCTGCCGCGGCGGCGTGGCGCGTGGCACGTATTGTGGCTGCGCCGGGCGCGGCGGCGCAAGGACGGCGCTCGTAAACCCTCGAAACTGTAGGGATATCTCGGCGGTGTGACCGACTCGCGTATTGCAACGGAGGCGCCGGGTCCCGGATATAATGGGACTCGCGAGGCGACTGAGCGCGCACACATTCGTTCCGCGTCCGAAGGGCACCCATGACCGACCGAGGCACCTTCCCACTTCTCGATAGCATCGATTCGCCAGCGGATATTCGCCGACTGCCGGAAACGCGCCTGTTCGCCCTCGCCACGGAGCTCCGCGAGTTCCTGGTCCAGAGCGTCTCGCGCTCGGGCGGGCACTTCGCCGCAGGCCTCGGTGCCACCGAGCTGACGATCGCGCTGCACTACCTGTTCGACACGCCTGACGATCGAATCGTCTGGGACGTCGGGCATCAGGCCTATCCGCACAAGATCCTCACCGGGCGGCGCGAGCGCATGCACAGCGTGCGCAAGTGGGGCGGGATCACACCGTTCCCCAAGCGCAGCGAGAGCGAGTTCGACACCTTCGGCGTCGGCCACGCGGGAACCTCCATCGGAGCCGCGCTCGGGATGGCCATCGCCGCCGAGCGGACCGGGAGCGCGCGCCAGGTCGTCGCGGTGATTGGAGACGGGGGCCTCACCTGCGGACAGGCCTTCGAGGCGCTCAACCACGCGGGGGGGATCGGAGCGAACCTGCTAGTGGTGCTGAACGACAACGAGATGTCGATCTCGCCCAACGTCGGGGCGCTGACCAGCCGCTTCGCACAGATCATCTCGGGCAAGCTGTACGCGACGGTCCGCGAGGGATCGCGAAAGGTGCTGTCGAACATGCCACCGATGTGGGAGCTGGCGCGGCGCGCCGAGGAGCACCTCAAGGGACTGATCGTGCCGGGCACGTTGTTCGAGGAGTTCGGCTTCAACTACATCGGGCCGATCGACGGTCACGACCTGCCGACGCTCGTCTCCACGCTTCGCAACATGCGCGCGCTCAAGGGACCGCGGTTGCTCCACGTCGTCACCCGCAAGGGCAAGGGCTACGACCCGGCAGAGGCCGACCCGGTGAAGTACCACGGCATCGGCTCGCCCTTCGACCCTGCAGAAGGAATCAGGCCCTCGGGGACGGTGGCGGCGCCGACCTATTCGCAGGTCTTCGGCGACTGGCTCTGTGACGTCGCGCGGCGCGACTCACGGGTCGTGGGGATCACCCCGGCGATGCGCGAGGGCTCGAAGATGGAGCGCTTCGAGGCGGAGTTCCCGGAACGCTACTTCGACGTCGCCATCGCAGAGCAGCACAGCGTCACGGTGGCCGCGGGGATGGCCTGCGACGGCCTCAAGCCCGTCGTCGCCATCTACTCGACCTTCCTCCAGCGCGGCTACGATCAGGTCGTGCACGACGTGGACATCCAGAACCTCCCGGTGCTGTTCGCGATCGATCGGGCCGGACTCGTCGGCGGAGACGGCCCGACGCACGCGGGGAGCTTCGACACGGGGTTCCTTCGCGCGTTGCCGAACATGGTCGTGATGACCCCATCGGACGAGAACGAGCTGCGCCAGCTGCTCTACACGGGCTACCTGCTCGACGGACCGTGCGCGGTGCGCTATCCGCGCGGCGGCGGGCCGGGTGCGCAGGTCGAGGCGGAGCTCCGGGAGCTTCCGCTCGGCAAGGCCGTGCGCCGGCGCGAGGGCTCGGACATCGCGCTGCTGGCCTTCGGCCCGATGGTCCAGCCGGCCCTCGAGGTCGCCCAGGGCCTCGGCGCCAGCGTCTACGACATGCGCTTCGTCAAGCCTCTCGACGTGGGCGCGGTGCTCGAGGCGGCGCGGACGCACGAGCTGCTCGTGACGGTCGACGAGAACGCGATCGCCGGCGGCGCCGGAAGCGCCGTCAACGAGTGCCTGGCCGCGCACGACGAACGTCCGAAGGTGCTGAACCTCGGACTCCCCGACCGCTACATCGACCAGGGATCGCGCGGCGACATGCTGCGTGACGCCGGGCTCGACGCGGAAGGTATCGCCGCGGCGATCGCCGCCTACCGGGGCATGGCGGAGCCCGCCTCCAGCGCGGCGAGCTGAGAGCCCGGCGTCGGGCATTCGTGATCGGTTAAGCGGCTAGCCGGGCGTCGGCCGGCCCGGTACGGGCTGCGGGGACACGCCGTGAATACGTCCATGTAGGCTCGACGGCCGCATCCCTGCGGCCGACGGTCCCCGCAGCCCGCACCGGACCGGCCTTATCCGA
>CAJIAT010000277.1_pt1 | contig 13458 bp, 14 predicted proteins | sample 9199161 | NCBI WGS metagenome assembly CAJIAT01 (sample SAMEA7708281, study PRJEB35096) | sediment metagenome | biome: marine neritic benthic zone biome [ENVO:01000025]; feature: sediment [ENVO:00002007]; material: shallow marine sediment [ENVO:03000034] sea grass bed [ENVO_01000059] ... | reverse complement strand
TTCATCTGGTTCACCGCACCGATTGCCCGGCTCGTCGAGCGCCTCGTGCCCGACAAGCCGCTCGACGAGAAGGTCATCATCCGCCCGAAGTACCTCGCCCCGGAGCTGCTCTCCACGCCGACGCTCGCGCTGGAGCGGGTGCGTCTCGAGGTCGGCCACATGGGGGACGTGGTGAAGCGGATGCTCCGCGAGATGCTGCCGGCGGTGGTCAATGGCGACCGCAGCGCGATCAAGGCCGTGGCGAAGATGGACGACGAGGTCGACATCCTCTACGGGGAGATCGTCTCGTTCCTCGGCGAGGTCAGTCGAAAGCCGCTCGACGACCAGCAGATGCAGCTCTTCATGGAGCTGATGGACGCGGTGAGAAGCCTGGAGAACATCGGGGACATCGTCGAGACCGACCTGGTCGCGCTCGGGCAGAAGCGTCTCGACCAGGGGGTCAGCGTCAGTCCCCAGACGCAACGGATTCTGGAAGGGCTGCACGAGGAGGTGGCTGACGCCGTCGCCGCGGCGATCGACGCCGTTGCGGACGACGACCAACGCAAGGCGCAGGAGGTGATCGCGGCGAAGCTCGACATCAACCGGCTGGTCGAAGAGGCGGAGCGCCACCAGGAGCAGCGCCTCATCGCCGAGGAGCCCGGCCGCCTGCAGACCTATGCGATCGAGGTCGACATCATCGAGAAGCTCAAGCGGATCTACTACTTCGCCAAGCGCATCGCGAAGTCCGTGGTCCCGACCGAGATGGTCGAGCGGTCCGCGTGAGCGGGAACGGAACGCGGATCCGCGCCGTCCGGACGTCCCGGGCCCGGACGCGCTCCTCGGAGGTAACGAGACGGGCAACAGGGCGCGAAACGTGGTGAAGCCATTCCCCAGACCGACGTGTTCAGCTCGACGCAGCGGCTGGCGGAGCACTCGGACCGCATGATCCTGCATGGTCTGGGCGGCAAGACTCACACACGTTCCTTCGGCATGGGATCGTCCGACTCCCTGGTACCACCACCCCCCGCGCGGGCCTATCCGCTCCGAGCGTTGCAGCGGATCAGCGCTCGACCAGGTGCCGCTTCCTGCGGCAAGTTACGCGGATGACCGCGTCGAGCGCCAGCCACGGTGACGAACGTCCCGACTGGGCCGGAGGACTGGCTCTCGTCGCCTGCGCTGACCTGAAGACCATCAAGGGCCTCGCCATGCCGAGCTCGGTCGCATTCCGACAGATCATCGCGACCGGTCCGCCGGGGGCAGGGAAATCGCACCTCATCCGCAGGCTCGGGGGCTGGCCGGAAGAGGGCTACATCGACCTCACGCTGAAGAACTGGTGGCGCGCCCAGCCGCTCTCGCTCCGCCCTCGAGAGGTGAACCTCGGCTTCCCCTTCGCCGGGTACGATGCCGCGCTGTCCGTCTTCGACGAGGAATGGCTGAGAGCTCCCGATCCGCTGAGAATCGACCCGGAGCGTATCGAGTTCCCTCCGGAGCGGACTCACTTCCTCTCGACCAACTGGCGCGGCCGCTACGCGTTCTTCTTCCTCCTCCCTCCCCCCGAGAAGATTTTCGCCGGACGCCGGTCCCGCACCAGGGAGGGCGTCCATCCCGTCGACGCGCACGTCTCCCTTCGCGAGGTGGAGCGCCAGGTGGCGGTCTTCCGGGAGGCGGCGTTGCTCTTCCACCGCGCCGCCCTGACGACCTACGTGGTCGACGACTACGACGCGCCGCCGAAGTACCTGTCACCGCCGGGCGATCCCGCTCCGACCGAGAGCACGGGCCATGCGTAGCGTGCGGGAGTGACGCGATGTTCGCGAAGCTGCGGGAGCTCTTTCCGGGACAGGGCGTGCTCATCGAGCCGGGCGAGACCCCTCAGCCCGTCGCCTCCAGGGTCCGTGTCGAGCCCCACCCCTTGCCGCTGCGCCTGGACCTGGGCGAGCGTCAGCTCTCGCTGCGCTGCGAGCAGAGCGCCGACACCTCCCCTCGACCCGAGCCGCCGTGCTGGCGACTCGAGGAGGCCACACCTTCGGCGGACACGCCGCGAGGCTCCGCACGCCTCCATCCCGAAGAGGTCCTCGTCCTCGGACGTGACGACGCGCGCGCGCGCGTGCTGTTCGACCTTCCGGGCAGCTCGCCGCGCAGGCAGCTCGAGCTCCGCAACAAGGCAGGCTCGCTGGTGCTCCGGAACCTCGCCCCGGACCATCACTGCTCGCTGTCGACGGCCCGTGAATGGGACGTTGGCGGCCCGGCGGGCCCCTCCCGCTGGTACGACCGTCTCGAGCAGCTTCGCGGCCTGCTCGGTTCCTTCCCCGAGATGCTCGAGCCGCAAGAAGCCCTCGACGCCGTCGTCGGCGTGGTCGAGATCCTGCGCAACGAGGCGCATCGAGCCAAGGACCGCATGGGCCGGCCCGGCGGTCTCCTGGAGCTACCGGGCGATCCGACGCCTCTGATCCTCGGCGATCTGCACGGCCGACTCGACAACCTCCTGCGCGTTCTCTGCGAGGACCGATGGCTCGAGGCGCTGCTGTCCGGTCGCGCCTATCTGCTGCTGCTCGGCGACACGGTCCACCGCGAGACGGCCGGCGAGCTCGACGAGATGGACAGCTCGCTGCTCATGCTCGACTGCCTGTGCAAGCTGAAGCGACTCCTTCCAGACCGCTTCTTCTGGCTGCGCGGCAACCACGAGAGCTTCGACGACCGCGTCGGGAAGGGAGGCGTTCCGCAGGGCCTCCTGCTGCGCGCCGAGGCCCGCACCGTCCGTGGCGACGCCTACGCCGATGCGCTGGAGACCCTGTTCCGCAGCCTTCCCTATCTGGCCTGTACCGACGACTTCATTGCGTGTCACGCCGGAGCGCCGCTCCACAAGGTGAACCGGTCAGACCTCGTCGCCATCCACGATCATCCCGATCTCGCCGACGAGCTGCTCTGGGTCCGGCCTTCCCATCCCAGTCGACCAGGGGGTTTCGGGAAGCGAGACGTGGCAAGACTGCGCGAATCCCTCGCGCGCCCCGCCAGCACACCGCTCATCGTCGGTCACACCCCGCAGTCGGACGAAGGGGTGCTATGGTCCCACGTCGCCGAGATACCCGACTTCCACGTCATCTATGACGCTCGCACCCACGGCGTGCCCGCTTTCACGCGGCTGCGGGGCGAGATGGTCTGCCTCGAGTACTCGTTCGAGCCACTGCTCGAGATTGCGCGGTCCACCATCTGAATGACAGGCATTCAGGACGCGCCCGACGTCGGCGCAGGCGGCCCAGTCCGTGCCGCCCGCCGACGCCCTCAGCCGAACATCCCCTTCAGCGTGTAGAAGAAGAGCGCCGCGAGGACTCCGCCGATGGGCAGAGTCACGATCCACGATACGAAGATCCCGCCGACGACCCGCAGATCCAGCGCGCCGATTCCTCGCGCCAGCCCCACGCCCATCACGGCGCCGACCGCGATGTGAGTCGTCGACACCGGCATCCCCGTGCGCGAGGCGAGCACGACCGTTGCCGCGGCAGCCATCGTGGCACAGAACCCACGCGTCGGCGTCAGCTCGGTGATCTTCGTGCCGATCGTGCGCATGACGCGGTGGCCGTAGGTCGCCAGCCCGATCACGATTCCTACGCCGCCGAGGACGAGGATCCAGATGGGCAATGCGGACTTCTGTGCGACCTCTCCCCCCGACTGCACGATGGCGACGACCGCCGCAAGGGGGCCGACACCGTTGGCCACGTCGTTCGACCCATGGGCGAACGCCATACCGCAGGCGGTGAAGAGCATCATCGGCACGAAGACCTTCTCGACGCTCGCGAAGTGATATCCCTTGTCCGCGTTCTCGTCGACCTGGACGCGCTTGATCAGCACCCAGCCCACCGCCGCTATGATGAGGCCGACGACCACCGCGAGCGCGAAGCTCGCACCCACACTGAGTTCCAGCTTCAGATGCTTGAGCCCCTTGAACATCGTGACGAGCGAGATGATGAAGCCCACGAGGAAGACGTAGATCGGTCCCCATCGTTTCGCGCTCTCGAACGGGTTGTCCGTGTTGAGAATGAGTCGTCGAATGCTCATCATCAGCACGAAGGCGATCGTTCCTCCGAGCACTGGAGAGACGACCCAGCTCGCGACGATCTGGCCGATCTTGGCCCACTTGACCGCATCCATCCCGATTCCCGCGACCGCGAATCCGACGATCGCGCCCACGATCGAGTGCGTAGTGGAGACCGGCCAGCCGCGCGAAGAGGCGACCATGAGCCAGACGGCGGCAGCGAGGAGCGCCGCGAGCATGCCGAATACGAGCACCTCCGGCTGCCCCACGATCGCCGACGAGTCGATCATCCCCTTTCGGATCGTCGAGGTGACGTGCCCGCCAGCCAAGGCGGCGCCCAGGAACTCGAAGATCGCTGCAATCACGATCGCCGCGGTGACCGTGATGGCTCCGGATCCCACCGAGGTCCCCATCACGTTCGCGACGTCGTTTGCTCCAATTCCCCAGCACATGTAAAGGCCGAAGATCACCGCCATGACGATGAAGAGCGTCCCGTGAGCTGTGATGATATCCATCGCTCTCTTTCCCCGGATCTGTGTGTTCCGCCGCCTCAGCGCGCCATCAGCAGCCGCAGCCGATTGCCGATCTTCTCTGCGTAGTCCGCCAGATCGCCGATCCACTGGATCAGCTGGTACCAGAAGATGACCGAAACAGGCTTGATCTCGTCCTCACGCGCAAACAGCTCCCGCGAGAGGGCCATCCCGAGCTCGTCCGTCTCCGCCTCGATGACCGAGAGCTCGTCGACCATCTCGGATACCTTGTCCGATTCACGGCCGCGGAAGCCGCTCTCGACGAGCTCGTCGAACTCTCCGATGATCGCCGCGGCCCTGTCACACGCGTCCACGCACCGGGCGGCCAGCTGCACGAGAGGCTCCTTCAAGGTCTCCGGCACCTCCATCGGCCGTTCCACGAGAAGCCCGGCGATGTCCTGCGCCGTGTCCGCGATCGAGTCCTGCATGTCGAGGACCTCCAGCAGGTCTCTCCTGTCGACCGGCATCAACAAGCTCTTCGGAAGGTGGGCCCGCAGCTCGTTCTTGATGCCGTCGGCCTCTTCCTCGAGGGCGAAGATGGTCTCCTTGGCGGCGTGGACCGCCGCCGAATCGCCCCGGCAAAGGGCCTCGAACAGACCCGGGATCTCCGCGGCGCAGCGCGCTACGACGCCCATGTGCTGCTGCATTGGTTTGAAAGGCGAGCGGCCGAACAGACTCGCGAAAGGATTCGTACCAGCCATCGAATGTCGCTCCCCCTGCCCGTGGCCCACCGACGCCATCGCCCCGGGCCTTCGGCAGGCTTGTTCTTCCCCGTCACATTTTTGCAATATTGTATTCGCTCCCGGCTACCGACCGATGATCCCGCTCAAGTTCGCACTGGGTCCCGGGGGCGCCGTGGCGGCACCTGACCTCGGTCAATACGGCCGTCTGTCACCCGTTCGGAGGCTCCGATACCATGAGCCGGCCTCGTCTGGCGTCGGAGGGAAGGGAGGGTCATGCGCCGCTTCAAGAAGATCCTCGTCGTCGCCGGTGCCGAGGGCGACGCCTCCGCGGCCCTGGCGCGCGCCGTAGCGCTCGCGAGCGCCGACGGCGCTCGGATCAAGGTCTACGACGTGCTCGACCCGCTGCCGCGCAGCGCGAAGAAGCTGTTCAAGGTCATCGCGCGGCCGAAGCTCGAGCGCATGCTCGTCGACAAGCGTCGGGAGGAGCTCGAGGCGATCGTCGCCGGCGTCGAGCTGCACGGCGTGCAGGTCGAGGTGCAGGTGGGCATGGGCCTGCGCTTCGTGGAGATCATCCGGGAGGTGCTGCGCAATGACCACGACCTGGTGATGAAGCCGGCCGTCACGGGGACTCGGGGCCGCACCTCCCGCTTCGGCAGCACCGACCTGCACCTGATGCGCGAGTGCCCATGTGCGGTCTGGATCCTGAAGCCCCCGAGGTCCGGCAAGTCACCTCGAGTTCTCGCCGCCGTCGATCCGGATCCGACGGACCCTGACAGCAGCAGGCTCAGCGATTCGGTCATGGAGCTCGCCATCTCGCTGTCGAAGCTCGAGAAGAGCGACCTCCACGTCGTGCACGCCTGGATTCTCTACAACGAGAAGGTCCTCAACGTCCTCGTGGGGAACCTCGACAAGCTGATACGAAACACGCGCAAGAATCACCGCCGGTGGCTCAATGCCCTCCTCGAGCGATTCTCGCTGCCGCGAGACCGCCGTCGCGTCCATCTCGTGCAGGGCCCCGCGAAGGAGGCCATTCCACAGCTCGCGAGGAAGAAGCGAGTCTCGCTGATCGTGATGGGCACAGCGGCCCGGTCTGGCGTCCCGCACTTCCTGATCGGCAACACGGCGGAGGACGTCTTGAACGAGGTCGACTGCTCGGTGGTGACTGTGAAGGCCGAGGGCTTCGTCTCGCCGGTCACGCTGCCCGAGCAGGAGGTCTCCGACGCGCAGGCCGGATCGGCGGCGGCGTCCTGAGACCGAGCCCGAGAGCGCACGCCCGCCTCGACGGTACTGCCCGTCAGACGTGTAGAAGGAATACACCGGCGGACGCGGCGGCGAGGGAGAGCCACCAGCACGTCGGCGTACGAGATCTCGCGCTCATCGTCGATGCACGTACGAGCCAGTGCTCGCTCAGCCGCCACCACCTGCGAGCTGCCGGGCCAGCTCGAGGGGCAGAACCGGGAAGACGAACAGCATCAACGTGCCCGCCGCCGTGAGCGTCAGCGCCGCCACGGCGGGCAGCGGCGCCTCGCCGTGCGCGCGAGCAGTCTCGCCGGGCTCGGTCTCGTGGAAGAACGCGGTGTAGACGATCGGAAGCAGGTATCCCGCATTGAGCAAGGTGCTCAGGACGAGCACTCCGAGGGCGAACGCGTCTCCGGCTTCCACGGATCCGAGCAAGAGATACCACTTCCCGATGAAGCCGGCGGTGGGAGGAACGCCCACGATCGAGACCGCCGCGACGGCGAAGGCTCCCATGGTCCACGGCATTCGCCGGCCGATGCCAGCGAGCTGGCTGACCTGCGTCTTGTGGGAGGCCACCATGATCGCGCCGGCACAGAAGAAGAGCGTGATCTTGCCGAACGCGTGCACCACCATGTGCATCGCGCCTCCGACGACCCCCGCCGCGTTCGCCAGCAGGGCACCGAGCACCACGTAGGAGAGCTGGCTGACCGTGGAGTAGGCGAGGCGGCGCTTCAGATTGTCCTCGGTCATGGCCACGAGCGAGGCGATCACTATTGTGGCCCCGGCGACATAGACCAGCCAGTCGCTGGCCCAGAGCTCGCTCAGCAGGTCGGTGCCGAACAGGTACACCGAGACCTTGAGCACGGAAAACACCCCGGCCTTTACCACGGCGACGGCGTGCAGGAGTGCACTCACCGGCGTCGGCGCCACCATCGCAGCAGGCAGCCACCGGTGCATCGGCATCACCGCCGCCTTCCCGATTCCGAACACGTAGATCGCGTAGAGCGTGCCGAGCACACCGGACGACGCGGTTCCCGCCAGGATCCCACCGTCCCGGAAGTCGAGCGTCCCCGCCAGCGCCCAGGTCCACAGGACCGCGAACAGCAGCAGACCGACCGAGGTACCGACGAGCACGGTCAGGTAGGTGCGTCCCCCTCGTCTCGCCTCCTCGGTGCCGGCGTGGGTCACGAGCGGATAGGTCGAGAACGTCAACACCTCGTAGAACAGGAACAGGGTGAACATGTTGGCGGCGAATGCCACGCCGATCGCACCGGCGATCGCGATCGCGAAGCAGACGTAGAAGCGAGTCTGATGCTGCTCCGCGTGGGCGCGCATGTAGCCGATGGAGTACACGGAGGTCACCAGCCAAAGAGCGCTCGCGATCAGGGCGAAGAGCATCCCGAGCGGCTCGACCTCGAAGGCGAGCGGAAGCCCAGGAAGCGTTCCGAGCAGGGTCACGGCGGGCCGGGCGCCCGCAAGCACCGGTGGCACGAGGGATACCACCAGACCGAGCAGCGTGCCGGCGGTGAGCAACGTCACGGTCTCGCGCTGGTTCGGTTGGGCCCGGGACATCCAGATCAGCACCGCACCCGCCAGGGGCACGAGGAGTGCGAGCGCCGCTGCGGTCCCGGGGCTCAAGGCTTCGACCTCGGAGCCCCCGAGCACCTCACGGCGGCGCCCCGAGCAGGAGCGCGGCGGCGCGAGCCGAGACCCCCACGCTGAGCCTTGTATCGAGGCCGAAGTAGAAGCTCGCGGCCACGAGCAGCCAGGTCGGAACCAGCATCACGAGCGGCGCCTCGACTGCGCGGCGCGCACTCGGCCCCGGCGCCCGGAAGTAGGCGGCCTCGACGACCCTCCACAGGTACGCCACCGCGACCAGCGAGCTCGCGAGGACCAGCAGCGCCACGCCCCATCGATCGACCTCGAGCGCTGCGCGGACGAGGTACCACTTGCTGATGAACCCTGCGGTGGTCGGAACACCTACGAGGCTGAGCCCGGCGCCCACGAACGCCGCGGTCGTCAAAGGCATGGTCCTCGCGATTCCCTCGAGGTCCTGCAGCTTCACGGACCCCGTCCGCAGGAACACGCAGCCCAGCGCCATGAACAACGCGCCTTTCATCAGCGCGTGGTTGAAGAGGTGCACGACCGCGCCGGTGAGGCCGGTGAACGTTGCGAGGCTGATTCCGAGCGTGACGTATCCGACCTGGGCGACGCTCGAGTACGCGAGCATCCGCTTGAGATCGGCCTGGAACAGCGCCACCAGTGAGGCGACCAACGTGGCAACGACCGATAGCGGGAGGAGGATCTCGCCGGCCTGCATCTCTCCGAAGGAGAAATCGACGCCGAAGACGGTGAAGAAGAACCGGAGCAGGACGTAAACGGCGACCTTGGTCGCCGTCGCCGCGAGGAAGACCGACACGACCGACGGCGCGAACGCGTACGCGTTCGGCAGCCACAGATGCAGGGGGAACAGAGCCAGCTTCAGGCTGGCGCCGACCGTGATGAACGCGAACGCGGCGATGACCGTCCGGTTCCCGGAGGTCGCGGAGAGGCGCTCTGCGAGATCCAACATGTTCAGCGTCCCGGTCATCATGTACACCAGGCCCACGCCGATCAGGATGAACGTGGCTCCGATAGTGCCCATGATCAGGTACTGGAACGCCGCTGTGAGCGCTTGCCGGCCGCGACCCATGCTGATCAGCACGTACGACGAGAGCGAGGAGATCTCGAGGAAGACGAACAGGTTGAACGCATCCCCCGTGACGACGATCCCGAGCAGACCCGCCAGACACAGCAGGTAGCAGGTGAAGAACAGGTGAACCTGGCTCCGCGGGATCTCCGCCTCGACGCTCGCGTACGCGAAAGGCATCACCAGGCTCGCGACCACGCCGATCATCAGCACCATGAACGCGCCGAGAGCATCGATTCGGTACTCGATGCCCCAGGGCGCTACCCAGCCACCCATCGCGTAGCTGATCGGACCGTTCTGCAGCACCTCGGCCAGGAGCTGAGCGGCGATGAGCAGCACCGTCCAGCTCACGATCATGGAGAACGCCCAGGCAACGCGGTGCGGGCGCATCAGTGCGCACAGAGGTGCGGACACCAACGGCACCACGACCTGCAGCGCGAGCATGTGCGCGCCCATCAGGCGTCCTCGTCCTCCTCTGCGTCGAGCTTCTGGATCGCCAGCTCGTTGGTGGTCCCGTAGGCCTCGTTGATCCGCACGACCAGGGCGAGGCCGAGGGCGGTGGTCGCGACGCCGACGACGATCGCGGTGAGGATGAGAACGTGTGGCAACGGGTTGGAGTAGTCGGTCGCGCCCTCCAGGTAGATCGGCGCGATCCCACCGGACACCTTCGCCATGCTGATGTAGAGGATGAACACGGAGGTCTGGAATATGAACAGACCGGCGATCTTCTTGACGAGGTTGGGGCGGGCGATGACGGTGTAGAACCCGACCATCATCAGGAAGACGACGATCCAGTAATTGTACAGTCCCAGCAGGTTCATTCCCGGCCCTCGCCGCGGCCGCGGCCGCGGCCCGCGAAGGCGAGGAAGACCGTGACCATCACGCTCGCAACGGTCACCCCGACGCCCAGCTCGATCAGCATGATGCCCAGGTGTTGACCGTGCACCGGGTCGTGGCCCAGCACTCCGTAGTCGAGGAAGTTGCCTTCCATCATCATGCCGGCGAGGCCGACCCCGGCGTACAGCAGCACGCCCGCAGGCATGAGGACTCGCAGCACCCGCGGGCTCGCGGCCCGACGGGCCGCCTCGAGACCGAAGACGAGCCCACACAGTATGAAGCCGGCTCCGAAGATGACGCCGGCCTGGAAACCGCCCCCCGGACCGAAGTCGCCGTGGAACTGCACGTAGAGAGCGAACAGGAAGATGAGCGGGATGCAGAGCCGGGAGACGACGTTGAGGATCAGGTGGTGCTTCATCTCTTCGGCTCCGAGTCGTCTCGCTTCGCCGACCGCGCCGAGCCCGTCGCCGCCCCGATGAGCACCAGCACCCCGACGCCGGCGGTGAAGATGACGGTCACCTCGCCGAGCGTGTCGTACCCTCGATAGCTCGCGAGCACGGAGGTGACCATGTTCGGTATGCCGATCTCCTCGGGTGACTCCTCGATGTAGCGCGGTGCGACGTGTCGGTGCGCCGGCGCGCCCGGATCACCCCAGCGCGGCATGTCGAGCGTGCCGTAGATGAGCGCCGCGCCGGTGACCACGACCACGATCAGGGGGACCGTGCGGGCGTGCTCGCGTGGTCCTTCCGACCGGGTGGTGAGAGCGAGGGTCGCGAGCATCAGCACGGTCGAGATCCCGGCTCCCACGGCCGCCTCGGTGAACGCGACGTCGACGGCGTCCAGGACCACGAAGAGCGACGCCGAGAGCAGGCTGTAGATCCCCAGCATCATCGTCATCGCGAACAGGTCGCGGATCCGGACGATCGCCAGCGCGGTCGCGGCGAGCAGCCCCAGCAATGCGATGTCTATGAGCTGGCTGATGGGTCTTCTCGACCTGCGCCCAGGACGGGACGCAGGTTTCCGAGGCGGGCTGCCCTTGCGAGCGCGTGTGTCGCGCTCGGGCTGGTGAACAGGAGAAAGGCCAGGACCAGCGCGAGCTTTCCCGTCGCGAGGGTCAGCCCCTCTTGCAGCGCGAGCCCCACTATCACGAGGCCCGATCCCAAGGTGTCCGTGATCCCCGCCGCGTGCATCCTCGTATAGAAATCCGGCAGGCGCAGGAGTCCGAGGCTCCCGACGATGCACAGCAGACCGCCCGCGATCAGACACAGCCCGCTGAGCACTTCGAGAACGACCGTCATGGTGATTGCCACGGAGAATGGGTCATCGGGTGATCGTCGCATTCATCGGACACCCTCATTCCGGCGCGCTCGCAGCCCTGTCCGCGTCGTCGAACCCGCCCTTCTCGAAGAAGCTGAGCACTGCGACGGGACCGATGAAGTTGATGAGCACGTAGAGGAGGGCGATGTCGAGGAAGCCGGGCTGGTCCATGATGAACACGATCAGCGTGATCATCAGTGCAGCGAGGGTGCCGAAGGAGTTGAGCGCCAGTATCCGGTCGTAGACGGTCGGGCCGCGGGCCGCCCGTGCGAAGGCGAGGGCCATCGCGACAACGATGAGCACCGCCGTGACCGACAAGGTCACTCCGGCCCCTCCATCGCGCAGACACGCCTGTTCATCTCGCCCTCCTCCAGCTCGCGTGCGGCGCCCTCCGTCAGCGCGTGAACCTCGATGACGCCGTCCTCCAGGCCCATGGAAACGGTTCCCGGAGTGAGGGTGATGCTGTTCGCGTAGGTCGCCACGGCGAGGGCGCTTCGCTGATCCGCCGGGACGCGGACGACGCAGGGACTGATCGGAAGCGCCGGATCGAGGATACGCCGGGCGACCTGAAGATTCGCCTTGACGATCTCCAGCGCCAGCCAGAGCCAGTACCGGAAGACGGACCAGTGCAGCCGCAGCGGGTACGTCTCCCGGTCGACGATCTCCATGCGAACGGTGGCGGCCACGGCCACGGCGGCCGAGACGAGTCCGAGTGACAGCAGCAGAGGCGACACGTGACCGGACAGCAAGAGCCAGACGCAGTAGAGCACTGCGCCCAGGCGGACCGCGTGAATCATTGGCCTTACCCCGCCGCAATTCAATCAGGCCGAACCGGCTCCCGCGACGGCCCCGCGCGAGCACCTCTCGTCACGAACTTGTAACATGGCCCCGGACCGCAGCCCTTGATGCCGGTCAACGCGGCGCGGCGGTCCTGCTGAATGCGTGAGCAGAAATGTCGATCGCTCCCGGGTCCAAGGGAGTTCCCTTCCCGATCTGGGACCCGTCAAAACCACTGTGGCGAGGTACTAGCTTCGAGGCGGTGCGCAACGCGACCTCGAGGGCAGAAGCCGCGCCGGCAGCCCCCGGCGAAGACGCCTGCGGGCGCCTTCACCTCGCCTCGACAACGGAGCGTGCTGGCAGGCTGATGGCTACCCGTGCGCGCAGGACCTCGAGAGCTCGATGTCAGTCACCCTTGCGCTCCTTGACGACCGTTACGGGCACCGGGCACAAGCGAAGGATGTGCTCCGCCTTCGACCCGAGCATCGCCCGCGCGAGCCCCGTTCGTCCTCTGCTCCCCATCACGACCATGGTAGCGTCGAGCTTCTCGACCAGCTCCAGCACGCGCGTGACCGGGAGACCCACGACCAGCACCTTCTTCGCGTGCGCCATGGCCTTCGAGTCGGTCATCTCGTGACGCATCCGCGAGACGAACTCGTCGAACATCTCCGCCGCCACGTCCTCCATGCGCCGGAGCTGCTTCTTGCGCCCTTTCACGTGGTAGTAGCCCGGCGCTTCCCCGGGATCGTGCACCACGTGCACGATGGTGAGCGGCGCCCCGGTGCTCTCGGCCAACCATGCGCCGAACCGCAGGGCCTCCTCGGAAGTCGCCGAGAAGTCGACGGGCACCAGAATCGGTCGGTGGGATTTCCTGGACATGTCTGCGGCCTGCGCGGTAAGCGTGGCTCGACGGGGCGAGATGCGCCCCACACCCGAGCACTCGGATGAGGCTAGGGGCATGGCGGCTCGGGAGCGTTGATCGGCGTCAACCTCGACCTTCGTCGATGCACCCGGACGAGAGCGCTCTGATCGTGGATCGGGCCTCGGGAACCGCCTTACCCGCCGGCGGATTCACGCTGCGGAGACCCGACGGACTGCCCGGCGCCCGGGCACCCCGGACCGCGGCGCGCCCGATCCCGCCCCTGCCCCCCTCGGCCCCGAAGGGCCCCGAGGGCCTCGAGGGGGCGAACGCGGCAGCTCGTATTCCGCTCTGCCATCTAGCCCGCATATTGCACCAGGCCGGCAGCGAGCCGGCTGCAACTGACTGACTCGCTGAGGGAAACTCTATCGGTGCAACGAGCTGCAGTGGCGACGTTCTGTGCTCGGCTCGCTGCCTATCGCAGACCTGGCTTGTCCATGCACGCCTGGGCTTGCTGT
>CAJIAT010000546.1_pt1 | contig 13529 bp, 10 predicted proteins | sample 9199161 | NCBI WGS metagenome assembly CAJIAT01 (sample SAMEA7708281, study PRJEB35096) | sediment metagenome | biome: marine neritic benthic zone biome [ENVO:01000025]; feature: sediment [ENVO:00002007]; material: shallow marine sediment [ENVO:03000034] sea grass bed [ENVO_01000059] ... | reverse complement strand
GCGCCCGCCCGACAGGTTGCGGAACATCCCCTGGAGCTGGCTGGTCATCTCCTCCATGCCCGGCGGCGCCATGATCTCGACGCCGACCGGCGCCGCGCTCACCTCGATCTCGACCTCCCGGTCGTCGAGGGTGCCCTCGCGCAGCATCTTGCGGAACTTCTGACGCGTCGAGGAGCCGTCGTCCGCGGGGCCGTGCTCCTCGGCGCCCTGACCGCGCGGCGGGCGCAGGAGCGCGTCGAGCACCCGTTCCTCGGCGGCCTGCTCGGCGCGGGCGCGCACCCGGTCGGTCTCGCGCTCTCGATTCATCTTCACCGCGACGTCCACGAGGTCGCGCACGATCGACTCGACGTCCCGGCCCACGTAGCCGACCTCCGTGAACTTCGTCGCCTCGACCTTGATGAAGGGCGCATTCGCCAGGCGCGCCAGGCGCCGCGCGATCTCCGTCTTGCCGACACCGGTCGGCCCGATCATGAGGATGTTCTTCGGCGTGATCTCGCCGCGCAGGGGCTCGTCGATCTGCGCGCGACGCCAGCGGTTGCGCAGCGCGATGGCCACTGCACGCTTGGCGTCGGCCTGGCCAACGATGTGCTTGTCCAGCTCGTGGACGATCTCGCGGGGGGTCATCTGGGACATGGGGCAGGTCTCGGGGCGCGCCCGGCGCACGGAGCTCAGGGAAGCTCCTCGATGGTCAGGTTGCGATTGGTGTAGACGCAGATCTCGGCGGCGATCGCGAGGGAGCGCTCCACCACCGCGCGTGCGTCGAGCTCGGTGTTGTCGACCAGAGCCCGCGCCGCCGCGAAGGCATACTGCCCCCCGGATCCGATGGCCACTGCCGGGTGCTCGGGCTCGATGACGTCGCCGGTTCCGGAGATCACCAGCGAGGTCGAGTGGTCCGCGACGATCAGCAGCGCCTCGAGGCGGCGCAGGAGCCGGTCCGTACGCCAGTCCTTGGCGAGCTCCACGGCGGAGCGCGTGAGGTTGCCCGAGTGCCGCTCCAGCTTCGCCTCGAAGCGCTCGAAGAGCGTGAAGGCGTCCGCTGTGCCGCCCGCGAAGCCGGCAACGACGCGCTCGGAGTGCAGCCGGCGGACCTTGCGTGCGTTGCCTTTCAAGACGGTGTCACCCATGGACACCTGGCCGTCACCGCCCATGACGAGACGGCCGTCGCGGCGCACGGCCAGGATGGTCGTGCCGTGAAAGCCCTGCATTGCGGGGATCGCTCCTGCGTGAAGGCGATGAGTCTACCGCACGGGCGCGGGTCGCGGCGCGCTCGCCAGAGGGATCCCGAGCGCGCTACCGGCGCCGCCGCGCGCGCGGATGGGCGCGGTCGTAGACCCCTGCGAGATGCTGGAAGTCCAGATGCGTGTAGACCTGGGTGGTGCTGATATCCGCATGGCCGAGCAGCTCCTGCACCGCGCGCAGATCGCCGCTCGACTCGAGCAGGTGGCTGGCGAACGCGTGGCGCAGCATGTGCGGATGCAGCTTGACCCCGAGACCGCACTCGGCGGCCCGCTTGTCGAAGCGCGCCTGGACCGCGCGCGAACTCAGCCGGCCACCGCGCACGCTGACGAAGACGGCCCGCTCGTCCGGGCGCGCGAGCTCGCCGCGCACCGCGAGCCAACGCCGCAGCGCAGCGCAGGCCTTGCGCCCCACGGGAACGGTCCGCGCCTTCGCACCCTTGCCGGTGACGTGGACCAGAGCGTCGACCAGGCCGACGTCGCCGACGTCCAGCCCGACGAGCTCCGCGAGGCGCAGCCCGGAGGAGTAGGTGAGCTCGAGCATGGCGCGGTCGCGGACGGCGAGCGCGTCGTCGCCCCCGGCCTCGAGCAGCCCGGCGAGGCGGTCCGCATCGAGCAGGCGCGGCAGCGCCCGTGGGCCGCGCGGCGCGCGCAGGCCGGTCAGGGGGTCGCTGCGGGCGAGACCCTCGCGCGCGAGGAAGGCGTAGAAGGTGCGCGCGGCGGACAGCGTGCGCTCGAGGGCGCGACCACCGACGCCGCTCCGGTGGCGCGCGGCGACGAAGGCACGCAGGTCCGAGCGCCGGGCGCCGCGCCAGCCATCGGGGCTGTGTGACTCGAGGTGGGTCCAGAGCGCGGCCAGGTCCCGACCGTAGGCCTCCACGGTGTGGGGGGAGAGCCGTCGCTCGTCGCGCAGGTGCACCAGGAACCGCGCGAGCCACTCCTCCTGTCCGCCGGGGGTCGAGCTCATCGGGTGCGGCCCGGGCGGCGCTCAGCCGCGCGCCACGTGGGCGCCCAGCACTGCGCCGAGGACCTCGCCGACCTGGCGCAGGAACACGGTCCCCATCCCCGGGTGGTAGCGCTGAGCGTCTCGGGCCGCGACCGCGAGCAGGCCGAAGGGGCGGGCGCCGCCGAGGGGAATCAGCGCGGCGGAGCCGACCCGCTCGACCTCCTCGTCGAACAGGACGCTCGTCTGCTCGGCGCGCAGCCGCCCGCAGACTGGCTTGTCGCTCTCGAGCACCGCCGCGAAGACCTCGCGCCCGCTCGCGTCGAACTCGCCCAGGCCCGCGTCGCCAGGGTCCGCGGGCGGCGCGAACACCCGTACGGCGGACAGCTCGGTGGAGAAGTGCTCCTCGAGGCAGTGATAGAGGGTGGCGAAGACGTCCCCCGCGCTGCGGCAGCCGATCAGCTCGAGCGTCAGCACGTGCACGCGGCAGCCGAGATCCTCGTTGTCGCGAGCGTTCGCAACCAGCTCCGCGATGCGCCCGCGCAGCTCGCGGGTCTCCTCGCGCAGGCTCGCGACCTGGTACTCGACGAGCGATACCGCGCCCGCATGCCCGTGCGGCACGCTGAGCTCGGCGACGAGCTCGGGATGACGCTCGAGCAGGTCCGGATGCTCGCGCAGGTACTCCACGACATGCTCCTCGAGCGGCTCCTCCGGCCGCTCACCCGGCTGACCCCCGGCACTCATGCTCCGGCCCCCCTCATGCTCCGGCACTCATAGATCGAGCTCCCCTTCGAAGACCTTGGCGGTCGGCCCGGCCATCCAGACCGGCTCTCCCTCACCGTCCCAGCGCACCTCCAGCGCCCCTCCGGGCAGCTCGACCCGAACCTCGGCGTCCAGGAGCCCGCGCTCGCGCCCGCACACCACCGCCGCGCATGCGCCGCTGCCGCATGCCTGCGTCTCGCCGACGCCGCGCTCGAAGACGCGTAGCCGCAGCCGGCTCCGCCCCACGACCTGGGCGAACCCGACGTTGGCACCCTCGGGCAGCCGCGTGCTCGCCTGCAGCGCGGCCCCGAAGCGCGCCACCGGCGCCCGGTCGAGGTCGTCGACGAGGAGAACGAGATGGGGATTGCCGACGGATACGGCGCCCGCCTCGACGCGCTCGCCGTCCACCTCGAAGCTGTAGCAGGCCGAGCGCGCGTCGGCGACGATCGGCACCTCGGCAGGGGCGTGGCGTGGCACCGCCAGCCGCGCGAGCACGGTGCCGTCGTCGCGCAGCCGCACGAGTGCCGGCCGCCCCGCGACCTCGACCTCGAACTCGTCCGACTCCACCAGCCCGCGCTCGCGCACGAACCGAGCGAAGCAACGCAGGCCGTTGCCGCACTGGCCGGCGGCGGTGCCGTCGGTGTTGAACACGCGCATCGCAACCGGCGCCGCGGCGCCGCGCTCGGCCACGAGCAGCTGATCGAAGCCGACGCCCCGATGGCGGTCGCCGAGGCGGGCGACGGACCGGGCGTCGAGTGGCAGCGCGCCGCCCGTCGCGTCGAGCAGCACGAAGTCGTTGCCGATGCCGTGCATCTTGGTGAACTCGACGCGCATGTCTCGCCTCGGCGGCGCCCCTCCGATCGAGTCGCGCGCTGCGCGCGACTCGAATAGGTTATCAGGTTGCGCATCGAGCCACCGGTCACCGCATCGGTGTTCGGATAGGGCCGGTCCGGTGCGGGCTGCGGGGACCGTCGGCCGCAGGGATGCGGCCCTCGAGCCTACATGGACGTATTCACGGCGTGTCCCCGCAGCCCGTACCGGGCCGGCCGACGCCCGGGGAGCCGCTTAACCGACCACGAATGCCGGTCACCGCGCCTCGCGCGCCCTCGCCGCGCAGCGCCGCGACGGGCCGATGAGCGGGGCCGTCGAGAGCGCGCAACGGCGCCGCTGCGCGGACGGCCGCGCTGCGTCGCGACGGGTTCGAACGTGGTGTTCTCCACCCCTCCCGGGCCTCGCGGCCGGAGCTCTCCCGAGAGCGTTCCGCGCCCGAAATCAACGGCTTGCAGCGGCCGATGGTCGCGGGCCAGGAGGCGCTGGCGGCGGCGGGCTCGCAGGCCAGCACCCTTCGCAGACCCGCTCCTAAAGATCGCCGAGCGAGCGTCCGATAGCCGGTCAATCGCGACCGGATCCCGCAAGATGACCCGACCACCGCCCCGCTGGGCGCAGCTCGCCGAGACCCTGCGCCTGCCCGTGCTCGGGCCCACCAGCGAGTCGCTCGGGCGGCTGCGCGCCGGCCGCGCGCTGCGCGCGGAGCGCCTTGCGGCCCTGGCGGTCGCCGATCCCGGACTGGCGCTCGAGATGGTCCGCGCGGCCAACGCCCGGGTCGCGGACTCGAAGGCGCCGGCGCTCGCCGACGGCGTCGAGACGGTCAGCCACGGCGTCATGCTGCTCGGGGTGGAGACCGCGCTCGAGCTGGCGCTCCGACTGCCCGTGGTCGACCCGGCGCGGGACCGGGACGCGCTCGGGACCCTGGAGACCCTCGCCACCGCGCACGTCGCCGGCGAGCTCGCCGCCGCCTGGGCCGTTCGCGGCGGTCGCCGCGCTCCGGAAGCGCACCGGGTCGCCGCGCAAGCGTACCTGCTCGGCGATCTCGCCATCTGGTGCGCCGGGGACGAGCCAGCCGCGATCTTCTCGGCGCTCGAGCGCACCGATCCCACTCGCGGCGATGACGCCGAGCGCGCCATCCTCGGCACGACGAGCGTCGAGATCGCCCGCACCATCGCCGGCGCCTGGCGCCTGCCGATGCTCGCCCGAGAGGTCCTCGACGTCGACGCCGCAGGCACCGATCGCGGCGCGACCACGGCGCTCGCGGCGAGCCTCGCCGCGGCGACCCGCGGGGGCTGGAACCCGCCGCGCCTCGCGCCGCTGCTCGAGGCACTCGGGCGCCGGCTCGGCGTGGATGCGGACCAGGCCCTGCGCATCGCGCGGCGCGACACGGCGGTCGCGGCCCGCGGCTTCCACGCTCCGCGCCTGGTGGCGTGCGCGCGCCACCTCCCGCTCGCACCTGACGAGCGCGTGGCACCCGACTGGCTCGTCGCCGAGCCCGAGGCCGCGAAGGCGGCACGGGCCGGCGCTCCGGCCGTCGGGACCCCGACCGACAGCCCGAGCAGGGTTCCCACGAAGACCCCGACCCAGGCCCCGTTCGCGGCGAAGGCCCCGACCGGCGCCCGGGCCGAGGCCGCAGCGGGCGCCGGAGCGACCGGCCCGGCCCGCGAGCGCGCCGATCCACTGGCCCGCTGTCGCGCCGCGATCCAGGGCTATGCGAGCGGGCAGCTCGCCGTGCACGAGGCGATGCAGGAGATGGTTCACGGCATGCGCACGGGTCTCGCCTTCGACCGGGTGGTGCTCGCGATGCTGAGCCGCGACCGCAGGCAGCTGATCGGTCGCTTCAGCTCCGAGCCCGGGGACCAGGAGTTCCTGCGCCGCTTCCGCATCGACCTCACTGACGAGCATCTGTTGACCGGCCTCATGCGCCGCCCCCAGGCGCTCGACGTCAACGCGCGGAACCGGCGCGCGGTGTGGGCCAAGCTGCCCTCCAGCGCCCGGAAGCTGCTGAGCGAGCGGGGCTTCTACCTGATGTCGCTCTTCGTGCGCGAGCGCCCGGTCGGGCTGTTCTACGCCGACTGGCACGACACTGCCCACGCCGGCGCCGGTCCCTACGAGCAGTTCAAGAAGCTGTGCGTGCACACCGGGCGGGCACTGGAGAAAGCCGCCGCCTGAGGCGCCCGGTCGCGGTCTCGGTTGCCCCCGCCCGGCCCCGGCGGATAATCGCCAGGAGTTGCCGACCACGAAGCCACCGATGTCCCACAGGTACCCGGCAGGGCTGCTCCGGGCGCTGCTGCTGGCGGTGCCACTCGTCGGCTCGCACACACCGGTCGTCCAGGCCGAGGTGTACCGCTGGGTCGACGACACCGGCCGCGTCCACTACGGTGACCGAGCACCAGCGAACGCCGACGCCGATCGCGTCGAGCCCCGGGTCGACGCACCGTCGGGGGCGGCGCCGGCACCCCGCGTGGACCGCACGCGACTGCTCGAGGCCATCGAGTTCGAGCGCAACGCCCGAGCCCGGGCCGCGCGCGAGCGGCGCGAGCAGGCCGCCGAGGCCCGGGCGCGTTGCGAGAAGCTCCGCGATCTGCTGGCCCAGTACGAGCGCGCCAACCTCATCTACCGGGAGGGCGCGGGCGGCCAGCGCGAATACCTGGACGACGAGCAGCGGGCCGAAGCGATGGGGCGGCTCCGGGCCGAGGTTCGAAAGCGGTGTAGATGACCATGAATTTCGGTGTTTTTTCAGTACGGTGTTGCCTATAGTTTGCCTGGATTGGGAAGTGGGGGCGGTGTGAAGCAGGGGATCTGGACCGCGGACCGGCTCGTGGCCCTGGTGATCGCGCTGGTGATCGGGGCGGCAGGCTATCTGCAGGTCGGCGCGCTCGACGGGCTCGAGCGGGCGGCCTACGACGTCGGCGTCCGGGGCTCGGCTCGCGAGCCGAGCGACCGCATCGCGGTCATCGCCATCGACGACCGGAGCATCGCCAACCTCGGGCGCTGGCCCTGGCCGCGGGACATCCACGCCCAGCTCATCGATCTGCTGCGGGCCGGGGGCGCGAAGGTGGTCGGCAACCTCGTGTTCTACTCCGAGGAGCAGCAGGACCCCGGACTGCAGTACATCGAAGCCCTGATCGACACCTACCGCGACTCCGAGGCCGACGTCCCGGCCCTCGCCGCGCAGCTGGAGCAGGCCCGTGAGGCACTCGACACGGACGCGATCCTGGCATCGAGCGTCGGCGAGGCCGCCAATGTCGTCCTGCCCATGACCTTCCGGGTCGGCGAGCCGCTCGGCAATCCCGACGCGCCCCTGCCCGACTACGTGGCGAGGAACGCCCTCGGCGCGGTAGTGGACGCCGGCGCATCGCTGCTGCCGCCGCCCACGGACGCCCTGGCGACCCCGCCGATCGAGCGGATCGGGACCCAGGCCGCGGCGCTCGGGCACATGAACGCCTGGTGGGATCCGGACGGCGGCGCGAGGCGCGAGCCCCTGGTGCTGCGCTACTACGACCAGTATTTCCCCTCGGTGGCCCTGCAGGTCGCCGCCCGCAGCCTCAACCTGGGCCCGGAGGACATCCAGGTCGAGCTCGGCGAGGGGGTGAAGCTCGGCGGCCTCGCGATTCGAACCGATCCGTTCCTCCTGATGAACACCTTCTTCTACGCCGACCGCGACGGGCGCCCGGCGTTCCCGGTCGACTCGTTCTTCGACGTCATCACCGGGGACATCCCGGCGGCGAAGTACCAGGACAAGATCGTTCTCATCGGCGCCTCCGCGGTCGGAGTCGGGACGGCCCAGAAGACACCGATCTCCCCGGCGATGGCGCCGGTCCTGTCGATGGCTCATACGGTCTCGAGCATCCTCGGGGAGGACTTCTTCGTGAGCCCTCCCTGGGCCTGGATGGCGGAGCTCGGGACCTTCGTCGCGGTGGCGATCTACCTGATGGCCGTCTTCCCCAGGCTGAGCGCAGGGGTGGCGGCGGGCGTCTCCCTCGCCCTGTTCGTCGCCCTGTTCGGTGCCCACTACGCCCTGATGACCACCCAGGCGATGTGGCTCAAGCTCGCCCTGCCAATGGTGCTCCTGGTCGTGGGACACGCGCTGCTCACGACCAAGCGATTCCTGGTGACGGAGCGGGGCAAGGCGCGCAGCGACGCCGAGTCCGCCGAGACCAACCGGATGCTGGGGCTGGCCTACCAGGGCAAGGGCGACCTCGACATGGCCTTCGCCAGCTTCCGCAAGGTCCAGCCGGTCGACGACGCCCTCCTCGACCTTCTCTACAACCTGGCGCTCGATTTCGAACGCAAGCGCCAGTTCAACAAGGCGGGCTCGGTCTACCAGTTCGTCGCGAGCCACGACCCGGGGTTCAGGGACATCGAGACCCGGATGAATCGCAGCAAGGTGCTCGAGGACACGGTGCTCCTCGGCGCCGGCGGGGCCCACCCCGGCGGGACGATGCTCCTCGACGGCGGCGGGGTCCAGAAGCCGATGCTCGGGCGCTACGAGGTCGAGAAGGAGCTGGGCAAGGGTGCGATGGGGGTCGTCTACCTGGGGCGGGACCCGAAGATCAACCGGGTCGTGGCCATCAAGACGATGGCCCTCTCCCAGGAGTTCGAGGAGGACGAGGTCGACGAGGTCAAGGAGCGGTTCTTCCGCGAGGCGGAGACCGCCGGCAGGCTCAACCACCCGAACATCGTCACCATCTTCGACGCCGGGGAGGAGCACGATCTCGCTTACATCGCAATGGAGTTCCTCAGGGGGGAAGATCTGGCCGCGTTCACCAAGGCGGAGAACCTGCTGCCGCCGCCTAAGGTCGTCGACATCGTGATGAAGGCGGCGGGCGCCCTGGACTACGCCCACGGGGAGAACGTCGTGCACAGGGACATCAAACCGGCTAACATCATGTACGAGGTCGATTCCAACAACGTCAAGCTCACCGACTTCGGCATCGCCCGCATCACCGATTCGAGCAAGACCAAAACCGGCATGGTGCTCGGAACGCCGTCCTACATGTCGCCCGAGCAGCTCTCTGGCAAGAAGGTGGATGGTCGCTCGGACCTGTTCTCGCTGGGCGTCATGCTCTACCAGCTGCTGACGGGCCAGCTCCCCTTCCAGGGTGAATCGATGGCGACCCTGATGTTCAAGATTGCGAACGAGCCACACCCGGACCTCGCCTCCGCTCGCCCGGATCTGCCGCCCTGTCTGAAGGCTATAATTGACAAGGCGCTGGCCAAGTCGGCCAACGACCGGTACTCGAGGGGAGCACAGCTGGTAAGCGATCTGAAGGCGTGCGCGAGCCAGCTGGCCGCCTGATGATCCCCGGAAAGCATGGGTCCGGACGGAAAACTCGAGATTGTCGGCCTGACGGACGTCGGCCGGAAGCGATCTCACAACGAGGACTCGATCGGTACGGACGAGGGTCTCGGGGTGATCGTGCTGGCCGACGGCATGGGGGGCTACAAGGCAGGTGAGGTCGCCAGCGCGATCGCCGTCAACCTGATTCTCGAGCAGACCCGGGAAGGCTTCAAGGAGCTGAGCGGAGGGGAGATCGACGACGCCAGTGGCTACAGCCACGAGTCGATGATCATCAAGGCGGCCATCGAGAAGGCCAACGAGACGATCTTCAAGACAGCGCAGAGCCAGCCCCAGTGCCAGGGCATGGGCACCACGGTGGTCGCGGCGGCCTTCTATGACAACCGGCTGACCGTCGCCCATGTCGGTGACTCGAGGATGTACCGCTCGCGGGACGGCCGGCTCGAGCAGGTGACCACGGACCACTCGCTGCTGCAGGAGCTGATCGACAAGGGCTTCTACACTCCCGAGGAGGCGAAGCGGTCACTGAACAAGAACCTCGTGACCCGGGCGATGGGGATCGAGGTGGGCGTGAGCCCGGACGTGCTGGAGGACGTGGTAAAGGCTGGCGACGTGTACCTGCTCTGCTCGGACGGTCAGAGCGATCTGGTGGACGACGACGAGATCCAGACGATTCTGGACAGCCATATGGAGAGCCTGGACGAGGTTGCCCAACACCTCGTCCGACGGGCCAACGAGAAGGGTGGGAAGGACAACATATCGGTGATTCTGGCGCGCACTCTCCAGCCGTTCGCGGCGAAGAAGAGTTGGTACTCCAGAGTCTTCGACTGGTTTTAACGACGTATTCCACATCGGGTTGGACGCGACATGCCTGGCGTGCTTGTTCTGAGTCTGAATCAATCTGTTCTCGGCGAGTTTCCCCTCGACAAGGAGAGGATCGTGATCGGGCGAAAGCCCGACAACGACATCCAAGTCGACAACCTAGCGGTGAGCGGCCAGCATGCTGCGATCATCACGATCCTCAACGATTCGTTCCTCGAGGATCTCGATAGCACCAACGGGACCTACGTCAACGGTAAGCTGATCAAGAAACACGCGCTCAAGCATGGCGACGTCGTCACGATCGGCAAGCACGAGCTGAAGTACCTCAACGACGAGGCCTCGGGGGACGAGTCGGACTTCGAGAAGACGATGATCATCCGGCCGGGCATGGCGAGCCATGCCGCGGCGGCGGCGAAGGCCGAGGAGCAGGCGCCGGCCGGAGCCGCCCCGGCGGCGGGCGCGGCCACCGGTGACGGGGGGATGCCGCTCGGGAAGATCCAGGTCCTCAGCGGACCTGGGGTGGGCAAGGAGCTCGAGCTCAAGAAGGCGCTGATCACCCTCGGGCGTCCCGGGGTCCAGGTCGCGGTGATCACCCGCCGGCCCCAGGGCTACTTCATCACCCACGTCGAGGGCAGCCATCCGGTCGTCAACGGCGAATCGATCGGGGGGCAGGCCCGTCAGCTCCAGGACCACGACGTGGTCGAGCTCGCCGGCGTAAAGATGGAGTTCTTCACGGTCAGCTGAGGCGCGCCGCCGCGCCTCCGGCGCCGCCCGACGCGGCGCCGAACGCCTCCCGCCCGCACTCCCGCCCGGAGCGGCCCGGCGCCTCACACGGCTCCTTCCCCCGAGCGCCGACTACTTGCTGGTCGCGGTGAAGGTGCCGTCCCAGCCCTCTCCGGGCGGCTCCCTGCGATGGAGCGCGATCCGCTCGACGTACTCGTCGTAGAGCACGTCGTTGCTGCCGCTCCTGCGCAGGTTCAGGAACTGGATCTCGGCCATGTCCCAGCTCTGCGCGCGGTAGAGCTTGAGCGCCTCGGTGTAGAGCTTGACCTCGCTGCGCAGCGCCTTGGCCACCTCCTCGCGCAGGCCGAGGGGCTCGTAGATGGTCACCGGCTTGTCCTTGCCCTTGACGCGCAGGCGGTCGAGCTCGCGGTAGGCGTACTCGGGCACGGCCCGGCGCGTCGTCTCGCCCACGATGATGTCGACGCCGTAGGTCTTCGTCTGGCCCTCGAGCCTCGAGCCGAGGTTGACCGCGTCGCCGAGCACCGTGTAGGCCCGGCGGTACTCCGAGCCCATGTTGCCGACCGCCATGGCGCCGGTGTTAAGCCCGACGCCGATCTGGAGCGGAGGCAGGCCGCGGGCCTCGAACTCGGGCTGGAGCCGGCGCATCTCGGCGATCATCGCCATCGCCGTCTGCAGCGCGTGGCGAGCGTGCTCCGGGTCGCCGAGGGGCGCGCCCCAGAAGGCCATGATGGCGTCGCCCATGTACTTGTCGATGGTGCCTCGGTGGTCGTAGATGATTCGCGTGAGCGGCGTGAGGAACTGGTTCATGAGCTCCGAGAGCGCCTTCGGCTCGAGGCCCTCGGAGATGGTCGTGAACCCGCGCACGTCGGAGAACAGCACGGTGAGCTCCCTGCTCTCGCTCTCCAGCGTCACGGCGGCCGGGTCGCGGCTCATCTCCTCGACCAGCTCCGGCGGCACGTACTCGCCGAACAGCCCGGCGAGCTGGCGCTTGCCGCGGGACTCGACGAAGAAGCCGTAGGACATGTTGAACAGGAACAGCGTCCCGATGGTGAGCACGCCCGAGGCGAGCGGGAAGACCCAGTCGGCCTGGGTCCAGATCAACAGGTTCACGGCCACGACGCCGGCCAGCAGGCACAGGGTGCACACCGCGGCGAGGAGCGGCGTGAGCAGCGGCAGCACGACGGCCATCACCAGCCCGGTGAGCAGCACCAGCAGGAACTCCGCGCCGAGGGTGTAGGGCGGGTTGCTCTTGACCGTCCCGTCGATGATGCCGGCGAGAAGGTTCGCGTGGACCTCGACCCCGGGGAAATTCGCCTGCACCGGCGTCGCACGCAGGTCCAGGATGCCCTTCGCGCTGCTGCCGACGATGACGACCGCATCGGCGAGGACGGAGCGCTCGGCGCTGCCGTCGAGCACGTCCGTCGCCGACACGTAGGGAAAGCTGCCCTGCAGGCCCCGGAACGGGACCAGGGCGCGAACCTTCTCGTCGACGGGGATGCGCTGGCCGGCGACCTCGAGCCACTCCATGCCCGTGTAGCTGCCCTCGGCCGCGGTCGGGAAGCCCGGGCGGGCGCCCTCGGCGCCGAGCACCTGCCGGGCGAGGGCGAGGGCGAGCGACTCGTAGTACGCGCCGTCGTGCTCGTACAGCAGCGGGACGCGGCGCAGGAGACCGTCGAGATCGGGCAGCGCGATCAGGTGGCCACCGCCGACGGCCCGTTCCTGGAGCGCCGGCAGGTTGGCGCTGAAGCCCTCGGCCGAGACGAAGGGGATGCGCCGTCCGGCGAAGCTCCCCTTGCGGAACAGCGGCTCCGGCAGCGCGCCGACGTGGGGCACGTGGCCCGCCTGATCGGCGTCGGTGAAGAAGTAGCCGAGCACGACCGCCCTGCCCTCGATCACGTCGGCGAAGATGCGGTCCGCGTCGAGGCCGGGGCGCAGCCGGGCGATCTCCCGGGCGAGCGCTTCGGAGCGCCCGGCCTCGCCCCGGGCGAGGGTCTCGAGCACCGCGAGCCCGCTCGACTCCTCTGGCTCGGCGAAGACGACGTCGAAGCCGACGAGGCGGGCGCCGTAGACGTCGAAGAGCTGCTCGACCAGCGTCGCGACCCTGGCCCGGCTCCAGGGCCAGCGTCCCTCGGCGGCGAGGCTCTTCTCGTCGATGTCGACGATCACCACGCGGTCGTCCACGGTGCGCGGCATCGTGAGCAGCAGGCGCGCGTCGTAGGCGAAGCTCTCGAGGCGGTCGATGAAGCCCCAGCGGATCCAGTCCGCCGAGTGGACGCAGAAGAAGGCGAGAATGACCAGCCCGAGCCCGATCCGGATCGCCTGACGGCGAAGCTGGTCGATCACCAAGCGGTCCCCCCGCCCGTCGTCGCGTCGTCGGCGATGTCGATCACCTCCCGAAGATGGGCCCGGGACCTGGGCGCGCCGCGCCAGCGACTCCGCGCAGCAACCTCGAAGGAATATAGCACCGGCCCTGCGACCTGCCGCCGCACACCGGGCTCGGAAGCCTCCGATCAACTCCGGGTGGGAGCACTTCGCAGTACCCGGTGCGCAGGACCATGGCGCGGGTCGCGCCATCGCGACGAAGTGAACGCGGCCAGGCGCTCGCCGCCGCCGGGCGACGAACGCTGTGCTAGCCCGGATATTGCACCAGGCCGGCACCGAGCCCGCTGCAACTGACTGAACGGGCGCGCGAAAGGCGCTCTTGGCCGCCAGCGCTTACGAGCGCATCGTGCCCTGGGCTCGCTGCCTATCGCGGCCCTGGCTGGTCCATGCACGCGCGGACTCGCTCTTCACTCGAGTGATAGCTACGGCTATCACTTTCGCTCCACAGCGGCGTCCGCGCGCGCCTGTCCTGCGCCAGGATCCACGATGCCTGATGCAATATCCGGGCTAG
>CAJIAT010000464.1_pt1 | contig 13561 bp, 13 predicted proteins | sample 9199161 | NCBI WGS metagenome assembly CAJIAT01 (sample SAMEA7708281, study PRJEB35096) | sediment metagenome | biome: marine neritic benthic zone biome [ENVO:01000025]; feature: sediment [ENVO:00002007]; material: shallow marine sediment [ENVO:03000034] sea grass bed [ENVO_01000059] ... | reverse complement strand
CGAAGCTCGGCCGGTGCAACAAGATCCTGTGCACCGCGAGCACCCTCATCAACGGCACCCTCGACGCGGTGCTCGCCGAGTGCACGAGCGCCGAGCGCGTGTCCCTCATCGGCCCGAGCGCGAGCACCTTCCCGGACCCGCTCTTCGGCCGCGGCATCGACGTCGTGGGCGGCGCGAGGGTCGCGGACCCGCGGGCGCTCCGGACCCGCCTGCAGATCGGTGACGGCTGGGGCGACGCGGTGGAGCGATATACGATCTGGCCGGGTGCCTATCCAGGTTTCGAGGGGCTCCTCGATACGGTGCCGCGCTCGCGCGCCGAGTGAGGGGAGCGGACGCGGTCGGACGCAGGTCGGGCGGATCCGTCTAGCCCGGATATCTCACCGATGCCACGCGCGTCGACCCGCGCCAGCCCGCCTGAACACCGACCGGCCCGTGCACGGACCGGTCTGAGCACCGACCGCGCTCAGCCGTCCCTGATGTCCCGCTCATCGGCGAGGAAGTGACAGGTGTGCACCAGCACGCTCTCGCCGTCGAGCAGGACCACGCAGTAGGCCGGCGGCTCGGCGGTGTAGACGAGCCGCTCGGCGTAGTCGAGGTCGAGGCGGATCTGATGGCTGGTGCCGAACGTGCTCGAGAAGGAGATGCCGCGCCACTGCCCCGAGATGGGCCGGTGGACGTGGCCGAAGAAGATGTGGCGGACGTTTCCCGCGCCGCGTACCGCCTCCTCGAACGGGCGCGGATCGACGAGCGCGAGGCAGTCGAGGCCCGGCAACCCGACCGGGAACGGCGGATGGTGCATGAACAGGTAGACGGGGTCCGTGCCCGCCTCGGCCAGCCGTTCGCCGAGCCAGCGCGCCCGGCGCTCGCAGACCGCCCCGCTCGATCCGCTCGGGCTGTCGAGGGTGTCGAGGAACACGAAGGTCGCTCCGTCCACGGTGAAGGCCGCCTGGACGAACCCGTGCGCGTCTCGAGGGACGTCCGGGAACCCCGCGATCAGCGCGGCGCGGTCGTCGTGGTTGCCCGGCAGCACGTGCACCGGCATCGGCAGCGCCGAGAGGATCGCCTGCGTTGCCTCGTAGGCGGCCGGGTCGCCGTGGTCCGCGACGTCGCCGGTGAGCACGCAGAAGGCCGCGTCGCCGTGGCGCTCGGCGATGCTGGCGACGCAGGCCTCGAGGTTGCGCAGGGGGTCGAGACCGTGCAGGACCCGCCCGGGCCGAACCGTGTGGGTGTCCGTGAGGTGGACGAGCTTCATCGTGTCAGACGCTTCCTGCCCTTGGACCGGCATCGCGCGCTGCCGGGGCGTGCCGATTCCGTCGCGCCCCGGCGGGGCACGGCGTGCCCACTGCCGGGACCGCACTGCCGGAGCAGCACTCTAGCGCGCGACCTCCCGCGGCCAGTGCGGGGTTCATCGCGATCCAGCGCGATGACGGCGGGCTGATGGGCTGAGGGGGGTGACCCACGGTCACCCCTCCCGTGGAGGAGGGGGGCGGACGTGCGGTCGAATGACCGCCGGGGTCAGCTCTCCCCGTACTGCTGCTCCATGCGCTCGCGGCGCTCCTGCGCCTCGATGCTGAGCGTCGCGATCGGCCGCGCTTCGAGGCGCTCTATGCCGATCGGCTCGCCGGTCTCCTCGCAGAAGCCGTAGGTCCCGTCCTCGATCCGCTCGAGCGCCTGGTCGATCTTGCGCAGCAGCTTGCGATACCGATCCCGGGTGCGCAGCTCGAAGGTGATCTCGGTCTCGCGGCTCGCGCGCTCGGCCTCGTCACTGACGTCGCGGGCCGCCTCGCGCATGTGGTCGATGGTCTCCTGCGACTCCTCGAGCAGGGACTGGCGCCAGTCGAGGAGCTTGTCGCGGAAGTAGTCGAGCTGCTTGGAGCTCATGTAGCTCTCGCGCTTGGTCGGCCGGTAGGATCCTGAGCTGGCGGGTGCGGCGTCCGCCGCGCGGGCGACCCGCGCCCGGGCCGCCTGCCGGGCCTGCGTCGCCGGGGCCGAGGCAACCGGGGCCTCGGTCGCGCGCTCGCGCTTCACCGCCGGCGCGCCGGCGGGTGCCTTCCTGGCCGGCGACTTCCGCGCGGGAGCCTTCTTCGCCGCCGCCTTCTTGGCCGGGGGCTTCTTGGCCAGCACCTTCTTCGCCTGCGCTTTCTTCACAGGCGCCTTCTTGGCCGTTGCCTTCTTGGCCGTTGCCTTCTTGGCCGTCGCCTTCTTCGCCTGCGCTTTCTTCACAGGCGCCTTCTTGGCCGTCGCCTTCTTGGCCGTCGCCTTCTTGGCGGTTGCCTTCTTGGCCTTGGCCGCGCTGGCCTTTGCCGCCGGCTTCGCCTTGCTGGCGGGCCTGGCCTTCGCCTTGGCCGCCGTCTTCGCCTTCGGCGCCGCCTTGGCCTTGGCTTTCGGCTTTGCCTTGCTCTTGGTCTTCGCCGGAGCCTTGCTCGCCGGCTTCGCCGTGTTTCTGGCCTTGGGCTTGGCCTTCGCCTTGGTCGTCCGCTTGGTTGCCATCTGGTCTCGCTCGTGCTCGCCGTCGCGCCGTGCGCGACTGTATCTGACGTTGCGCGGGCGCCCTCGGGCCTGCGCAGCCGCACAGTTTATCCGCCCACGCGGCCATGACAACGCCGGCTGCGGTCGGCTGCCTAGCCCGGATATCTCACCGATCCGCGTGATGATCGCGCAGGACCTTGGATTCGCAGGGGATTCGGCGAGCGCCGGATGTACAGGTCGTACTTCCAAGCTCGCCGGATTCGCTCGACTCGGGCTCCTGCTTCGTTCTACCTCGTCCATCCCTGGACTCGTGCGGATTCAAGGGAAAAGCAAGCGCGCGTGGAATCGGTGAGATATCCGGGCTAGCTGGTGGCGTCGACGGCCGTATCCGCAGGGGCCGGCTCGAGGGTCTCGACGAAGCGCACGGGTGTTCCCCGGGGCGGGCCGAGCAGCTCGTCCTCGCGCATCACGCACTCGCCGCGCACGACCGTCGCCACCGGCCAGCCGGTGACCTCGAGCCCGTCGTAGGGCGTCCAACCGCAGCGGCTCCGGATCCAGCCGTTCTCGATGCGCCGGCGTGCGGCCAGATCGACCACCGTGAAGTCGGCGTCGTAGCCGAGCGCGATCCGCCCCTTGCCGGCGATGCCGAAGATCCGCTGGGGGCCGGCGCTCGTGAGGTCCACGAAGCGCTGGAGCGTGAGGCGTCCGGCGTGGACGTGGTCGAGGAGCAGCGGCACGAGCGTCTGCACGCCGGGCATCCCGCTCGGGCTCGCGGGGTAGGGCACCGCCTTCTCCTCGCGGGTGTGGGGCGCGTGGTCGGAGCCGATGACGTCCACGATGCCGGTGCGGATCGCCTCCCAAAGCGCCTGGCGATGGGCGTCGTCGCGCACCGGTGGGTTCATCTGCGCGAAGGCGCCGAGCGTCTCGTAGCACTCGGGCGCGACCAGGGTCAGGTGGTTCGGCGTGACCTCCACCGTCGCCACGTCCTTGTGCCGGGCGAGGATCACCATCTCCTCGCCCGTCGTCACGTGGAGCACGTGGACGCGCCGGCCGGTGCGCCTCGCGATGGTGAGGACGCGCCGCGTGGCGCGGATCGCGGTCTCCGCGTCGCGCCATTCGGGGTGCATCGAGACCTGGGCGCCGTCGCCGAGGAGTGCCCGGCGCTCGATGAGCCGCGGCTCGTCCTCGGCGTGGACGGACACCCGCCGCGTGCCGCCGGCCAGGATCGCGGTGACGGAGGCGTCGTCGGGGGCGAGCAGGTCGCCGGTGCTCGAGCCCATGAAGATCTTGACGCCGCTCACTCCGGGCAGCCGCTCGAGGGCCCCGAGCTCATCGGCGTTGGCTGCGGTCCCGCCGACGAAGAAGGCGTGGTCGCACCAGGCCCGCCCGCGGGCCCTGGCGAGCTTGTCCTCGATGGCCTCGCGGGTGACGGTGAGCGGGGAGGTATTGGGCATCTCGAAGACCGCGGTCACGCCGCCCGCGGCCGCTGCCGCAGTGCCGGTCTCGAGGTCTTCCTTGTGCTCTGCACCGGGCTCGCGGAAGTGCACCTGGGTGTCGATGACGCCCGGCAGCACGTGCAGCCCGGCGCAGGCGAGGCGCTCCGCGGCCGCAGCGCGTGGGCGCGGGCCGAGCGCGGCGATGCGCCCGTCCCGTACCCAGACGTCCGTCTCGGCGGCGCCGGACGGCGTCACCACGGTGCCGCCACTCAGCACCAGGTCGTACTGCTCGTTCTGTCGCTCGCTCATCGTCTCGCCGCTCCGCGCGGGGGCCGTGAGTGTAAACAAGCTTTGGCCGCTGCGGGCGACGGCGTCCGGTCCATGCGACACTGATTGAGGCCGATCCCGGTCATGGCGCCCGGCGCGGCGGCCTCGGGCGGCGGAGGAGGGCTGGATGCGGGTCGTCGTCTGCGGGGCCGGGATCATCGGCGCGTCGGTGGCCTACCACCTCGCCTGCCGGGGGCTGGCGCCGCTCATCGTCGAGCGCGAGGGCGTGGGCTGCGCGGCCTCGGGCAAGGCGGGCGGGTTCCTCGCGCTCGACTGGTGCGACGGCTCGGGCCTCGCTCCGCTCGCGCGGGCGAGCTTCGAGATGCACGCCGAGCTCGCCGCCAGCCTCGGCCCGGACTGCGGGTATCGGGGCGTGGAGACCCTGGCGGTGGCCGCCGTAGGCGGTGGCGCGCGCCTCGAGGGCGGCGCGCCGGCGCCGGACTGGGTCGACGGCGCCTGCGCGACCTACCGTCGCCTCGGCGACGCCCGCACCACCGCCCAGGTGCACCCGGCGAGCCTCACGCGGGCGCTGGTCGCGGCGGCGTGCGACCGGGGCGCGGTGCTGCGCAGCGGCACCGTCGAGGCCGTCGAGCACGCAGGTGGGCCCGGGGCGAGGGTGCGCGCCGTGCGCATCGACGGCGAGTCCGTCGCCGCCGACGTGGTGGTGGTGGCCATGGGCCCCTGGTCCGGTGCGCTCGGCGAGAGCCTGCCGCTCCCGCGCCTGTACGCCCTCAAGGGCCAGAGCCTGCTGCTGCGCCCGCGCACGCCGGTGCCCGCAGAGGCGATCTTCGTCGAGTACCACGACGCGGCCGGCGAGACCCACTCCCCCGAGGTCTATCCGCGCCCGGACGGCCACGTCTACGTCTCCGGCCTCGCCGAGGACGCCCCGTTGCCGGTGGATCCGGGCGACGTTCGCCCCAGCGCCGAGCACCTCGCGGCGCTGCGGCGCTTCGCTGCGGAGTTCTCCTCGGTGCTCGGGGAGGCCGAGGAAGTGGCTTCCCACGCGTGCTTCCGGCCGGTGGTCCGCGACGGCCTGCCGATGCTCGGTCCCGCGCCCGGCGTCGAGGGGGCCTTCGTCGCCACCGGCCACAGCTGCTGGGGAATCCTCAACGCGCCGGCGAGCGGCGCAGCCCTCGCGGCGCGGATCGCCGGCGCGGAGCCGGCGCTCGATCTCTCGCCCTACGACCCCGCCCGGTCCGCCCTCTGGTTCGACGACCTCTGAGCCGGCAGAGGTTCGTCCACAGCCGCTACTCGGCCACCTCGACCGCCCGCGTGGGCACCGCGAGGCTGGCGAGGAACAGCGCGACGGCGACCACCACGATCAGCGGCCCCGAGGGGAGATCGAAGCCCATCGAGCCGGCGAGGCCGCCGGCCACGGCGAGGGCGCCGATGGCGGCCGCGGCGACTGCCATGCGCTCGGGAGTCGACACCAGACGCCGCGCCGCCGCCGCCGGGACCACCAGGAGCGACACCATCAGCACCATGCCGACCACCTTCATCCCGACGGCCACGACGCAGGCGAGGAGCACGACGAAGACGAGCCGCACCCGCGCCACGGCGACACCCTCGACGGCCGCGAGCTCCTCGCTGACGGTGAGCGAGAGCAGGTCGCGCCACAGCCAGGCCAGGCACCCGAGGGTGCCGGCGGCGACGCCGGTGAGGAGCCACAGGTCGGCCGGGGTGATGGCCAGGACGTCACCGAACAGGTAGCCCATGAGGTCGACGCGCAGATGCTGCATGAAGGCGATGGCCACGAGCCCGAGGGCGAGCCCGGCGTGGGCGAGGACGCCGAGCAGCGTGTCCGTCGGCAGCACCTGGCTGCCCTCCATGAGCCACAGCGCCAGCGCCACCACGAGGCAGGTCGCGAGGACGCCGGCGAGCGGCGCGACGCCGAGGGCGAAGCCGAGGGCCACGCCGAGCAGGGCGCAGTGCGACAGGGCTGCGCCGAAGTAGGCCATGCGGCGCCACACGACGAAGCAGCCGAGCGGCCCCGCCGCGACGGCCACCAGCAGCCCGCCGGCGAGGGCCCGCACGAGGAAGGGCTCCATCAATGCTCCCCGTGGCGGTGCGGCACGGGCGCGCCGGACACGTCGTGATCGTGGTCGTGATGGTGCTCGTAGACCGCGATCGCGCTCGCCACGTGGCGGCCGAACAGGGACACGAACTCCGGGTGCGCAGCCACCGAGTGCGGGTGCCCGGTGCAGCAGACGTGGTGGTTCAGGCACAGCACCCGGTCCGTTGCCGCCATCACCAGGTGCAGGTCGTGGGAGACGAGGAGCACGCCGAAGCCGTACGCGTCGCGCAGGCGGGCGATGAGCTGGTAGAGCTCGGACTGCCCGGTGACGTCGACGCCGGCGAGCGGCTCGTCGAGAACCAGCAGATCCGGCTCCCGGAGCAGCGCCCGGGCCAGCATGACCCGATGCAGCTCGCCGCCCGACAGCGCGCTGAGCGGCAGCTCGAGGACCGCCCCGGCGCCGAGCTCCTCGAGCAGCTTCGCCAGCTCGGCGCGCGGCCGGCGCGCGCCGAGGCGCAGGAACCGCTCGACGCTGAGCGGCAGCGTCGCGTCGCGATTGAGGTGCTGCGGCGAATACCCGACGCGCAGTCCTCGCGCGCGCTCGATGCGCCCGGCAGCGGGCCGGACGAGCCCGAGCAGCACCCGGAGCAGGGTCGACTTGCCCGCGCCGTTGAGTCCGATGACGGTGACGATCTCGCCTCGGCGCACGTCGACGGCCACGCGATCGAGCACGGCGCGGGTGCCGTGTCGCACCGTCACGTCGCGGGCGCTGATGAGCAGCTCGGCCGCAGAGTCGACCATCACCGGCCCTCGGGTAAAGTCGTTATAATATAACATTCGGCCACGGCGGGAGCGGCCGTAGACCGGTCATCGGCCGGCCCACCGAATCCGGTCCCCGGTCCTGCCGGGCAGCCCCGCCAGGAGCACGATTCAGGGGGAGCGAGCTTGAGCGTACTGGTCCGCGCGCACCGGCTGATCGGTTTCCTCGCGTTGCTCGTGCTGCTCCGTCCCGCGGCCGGCGAGCCCGACGTCGTCGTCAGCATCCAGCCCCTGCACGCGCTCGCCGCCGCGGTCATGGCCGGCACCGGCGAGCCGCACCTCGTCGTCCGTGGTCAGGGATCGCCCCACACCTATCGCATGCGCCCCTCCGACGCCCGCGCGCTCGCCGGGGCGCGGCTGGTGGTCTGGCTCGGGCCGGAGCTCGAGACCTTCCTCGTCGCTCGCCTCGGTGCCCTGGCCCGCGACGCCGAGATCCTCCAGGTCTCCGCGCTCGAAGGCCTCGTGCGTCATCCGGCCCGCGCCGGTGGCGTGTGGGACGCGCACCGGCACGAGGCCGGCGACGGGGACGGCGACCGCGGGACCGAGCACGAGACCGGGCACGAGGTCGAGAGCGGGCATCGGAGCCAGCACGGGCACGAGGACGGGCACGAGCACGAGGTCGAGAACGGGCAGCGGAGCCAGAACGAGCACGAGGACGGGCACGGGCCGGTCGGCGGCGCGCCCCTCGACCCGCACCTGTGGCTCGATCCGCGCAACTCCATGGTGATCGCGCAGGCGATCGCCGACGTGCTCGCTGCGATCGATCCGTCGAGGGCAGCGCTGTACCAGGACAACGCCCGGGCGCTCGCACTGCGCATCGGGGCCCTCGACGACGCGCTCGCGGCGACCCTGGATCCGGTGCGCGAGGTGCCCTACGCAGTCCTGCACGACGCCTACCAGTACCTCGAGCGCCGCTACGGGCTCCTCGCGGTCGGCGCGGTCACCGTGAGCCCCGATCGGATGCCGAGCGCGCGTCGCGTCGTCACGCTGCGTCGGCGCCTGCGCGCCCTCGGCGCGCGCTGCGTGTTCGGCGAGCCCCAGGTCGACTCGCCGCTCCTCGCGAGTCTGGCCGAGGGCGAGCCGCCGCTCACCGTCGGCGTGCTCGACCCGCTGGGTGCCGCCCACCCGCCGGGGCCCGAGGCCTATTTCCGGATGATGGAGTCGAATGCCCGGGCGCTCTCGGAGTGCCTCGGTCCGCACCGGGGCTGAGTGCGAAGTGCTGGCGGAGTCCCGGCCCGAGGGGACTGGATCAGGGCGCCGGCCGACGGCACTGGCGAACGGTGCTGGCAAGCAGCGCTGGCATACGGCACCGGTGCTCTCCTACCATCGTGCCATGGGGACCTTCGCACGCTCGACCGTCGCGGCGCTTTGCCTGTCCTTCAGCATGCACTGCGGCGCCGCCAAGTTCTTCAGTCCGTGCTGCTACAGCGGCGATGTCACCCGCGCGCAGCTCGCCGACCTCGCGATCGTGCTCGAGGACGGCTCGTCGGTGCCGCTCGCCGAGGCGTTCGAGGGGCTCGGGACCGACGACTCGGGCGGACAGCCGCTGTACACCCAGCGCTGGCGCTACCCTGGCAAGCTGGGACCGCTCGCCGAGAAGGCCGAGCGCTACGATGCCAACGACGACACGATGATGGACCACCAGGAGCTGCTGGTGCTCGTGATCGTCGAGGCCGCCCTCGCGATCGGCCTTCCCGCGAGCGGCCTCGCCGCGGCCGGGCAGCCGGTGCGCGCGCTGGCGATCCCGGGCCCGGAGATCAAGGTGCTCACGGCCTGGATCAAGCGCAACGAGGGGCGCATGAGCGACGCCGGGAACTCGCTGTTCATGGACGTCGACTCGCTTCGCCACCGCGTGCGCGGACGCTCCGGATCGCGCTCGAACTGATCGCCGATGGCGACCCACCCGGAGCTCGATCTCGATCGGTCGATCCGACCAGGGCTCGACCTCCTCGCCAACGAGATCGTGATCGCCCTGCGCAAGCGGGTGCGCTTCGCTCGCAACGAGGCCGTGTACGCGCCCGGTCTGGTGCGCACCGCACCGGACGTCTCCCTCCTCGAGCACGTTCTCGCCGGCACCGAGCGCATCCACGGGGAGCTCGGCCGCTACACCTACGCCTCCCAGGACGCGTTCACGCAGGTCAGGGGCGTCGCGCCGATCATCGAGCGCGAGCCGCCCGCCAATCCGATCGACCCGACCCACATGGACACCGGCGCGTGGGTGCTCGAGCGCTATCTCGGCTCGGTTCGTCGCGCCTGCCGCGAGGCGAGCGAGCCCGACACCTACGGGGAGACGGTGACCGCGGACGTCGGCGCGCTCCTGGCGATCCTCGAGCGGATCAACCTCGGCAAGTACGTGGCCGAGTCCAAGCTCGTGGAGCGCCCGGAGGCCTTCCGCGCCACCGGCGGCGAGCGCGAGCCGATCCTCGCGCTCGTCGTCCGCGCCGACCGCGAGTCGAAGGTGCTCGAGCTCGCCGCGCGCCTGGCGCGCCACTACGAGCTCGACGAGTCGCTGGCGGTCGAGGTGTTCGGCTGGATGATCGAGCTGACGAAGGACGTGGAGGTGCTCTACATCCGCCGCCGCCTCGGCCTCGCGGACCGATAACGCACTGGCCGCGGCCCAGCTCAGCCGGCGCGCCGGTCCTCGGCGATCATGTCGCTCGCCTTCTCCGCGATCATGATCACCGGCGAGTTGGTGTTGCCCGAGGTGATCGTGGGCATCACCGACGCGTCCACCACGCGCAGCCCCTGCACCCCGTGCACGCGCAGCCGCGCGTCGACGACGGCCATCGGGTCGTCGCCCATCCTCGCGGTGCCGACGGGGTGGAAGATCGTCGTCGAGATGTCGCCGGCGGCGCGCGCCAGCTCCTCGTCGGTCTCGTACTCCGGGCCCGGCCGGAACTCGCTCGGGCGGTACCGGGCGAGTGCCGGCTGGCCGACGATGCGCCGCGTGAGCTGGACCGACTCCGCCGCGACGCGCCGGTCGGTCTCCGTGGCGAGGTAGTTCGGTCGGATCGAAGGCGCCGCCCGCGGATCCGCCGAGCCGATGCGCACCTGCCCGCGCGAGTCCGGGCGCAGGTTGCACACGCTCGCGGTGAAGGCGGGAAAGCGATCGAGGGGCTCGCCGAAGCGCTCCAGCGTGAGCGGCTGCACGTGGTACTCGAGGTTCGGGGTCTCGTAGCGCGGGTTCGAGCGCGCGAAGGCGCCGAGCTGGGAGGGCGCCATGGACATCGGGCCGGAACGCGAGAAGGCGTACTCGAGGGCGATGAGCGCCTTGCCGAGGAGCGTCGCGGCGCGGCGGTTCAGCGTGGAGACCCCCTCGACCTTGTAGGCGCAGCGGATCTGGAGGTGGTCCTGGAGGTTCTCCCCGACTCCCGGAAGGGCGTGCACCACCGGGATGCCGTGGCTCGAGAGCAGCGCGCCCGGGCCGACGCCGGAGAGCTGGAGGAGCTGGGGTGAGCCGATCGCGCCGGCCGCGAGGATCACCTCCGCGCGTGCGGCGACGCGCACCGGCTCCCCCTGGTAGTCCAGCTCGAGGCCCGCTGCCCGACGCCCCTCGAAGGCCACCCGCAGGGCCTGGGCCCGGGTGACGATGCGCAGGTTGTCACGGTCGGCAGCGGGCCCGAGGAAGGCGCGGGCGGTGTTCCAGCGCACCCCCGTGCGCTGGTTCACGTGGAAGTAGCCGCAGCCCTCGTTGTCGCCGCGGTTGAAGTCGTCCGTCGGCGGAATCCCGGCCTGGGCCGCCGCCTCGCGGAAGGCGTCGAGGAGCTCCCAGGACAGGCGCTGGCGCTCGACGCGCCACTCGCCGCCGGTGCCGTGGACGTCGTCGGCGGGCAGCGCGGCCTGGTCCTCGGAGCGCTTGAAGTAGGGCAGCACGTCGTCCCAGGACCAGCCGACGTTGCCGGCCTGGCGCCAGCCGTCGTAGTCCCGGGCCTGGCCGCGGATGTAGATCATCCCGTTGATCGACGAGCAGCCGCCGAGCACGCGTCCGCGCGGGTAGGCGAGGGAGCGCCCGTTCAGCCCGGGCTCGGCCTCGGTGCGCAGGCCCCAGTCCGTGCGCGGGTTGCCCATGCAGTACAGGTAGCCGACGGGGATGTGGATCCAGTGGTAGTTGTCGCGCCCGCCGGCCTCGACCAGCAGCACCGTGACGTCGGGGTCCGCGGACAGGCGGTTGGCGAGCACGCAGCCCGCGGAGCCGGCCCCGACGACGACGTAGTCGAAGGTGCCGAGGTGACGCTCAGCGCCAGGTGGCCGGGCCATGCGCGTCGCAGTCCTGATCACTCATGGGCGCCGGAGTGTAACCGACCGCTTTACCGACGGGACGCAGGGGGCGAAGGGCCCGCGCCGAGACCGCTCAGGACGGGCGCTCCCGCAGCCGCACGAGCCAGAGCAGCGCGATCGCGTCGTAGCCGGCGTGGGCGACGACCGGGACCAGCAGGTTCCCGGAGAGCATCCACAGGGCCCCCAGATAGACGCCGATGACGGCGGCGAGCACCGCGTAGAGCCGGCTCACCGCGTGCGCGGCGCCGAAGAGCACGCTCGCCGCGATCAGCCCGAGCGCGCCGCCGAGGAGCTCGGCGAGGCCGCCCTGGAGCGCGGCGCGGAACAGCACCTCCTCGGCGATGCCCGCGAGGGCGCTCAGGGCCAGCAGGTCGCGCACGGACCAGCCGTCGAAGATCGGCGCGAGTCGCTCTAGGACCAGGGCCCGCAGCTCCCGCGCCGGACCGTAGGGCGAGCGCAGCACCCACCAGGGGATGAGCAGCATCGGTGCGATCGCGAGAACGCCGGTGAGGAGATCGACGAGATCGAAGCGCAGCCCGCCGAGCAGCGGCACGCCCGCGAGCCAGGCGATCGGCGCCGCGAGCAGGATCGCCAGGGCCTCGAAGGCGAACGCGAAGGCGCGCCAGGCGCGCGGGTTGGAGTAGGGCGGGCCGCGCTCCATCATCGAATCCCCGTCGCCGCGCCCGGTCCGGGCCGGGAGTCTACCCCCGGACGCCGCGCGTTTCTCTCGCCAGCGGCAGGGGGCGCGGGTATGCTTGGGTGCTATCGACTCGAAAGCATCCTGGATGGACTCGCTCGCAAGCCTCATCGACCGCGTCGGGCACGCGCTGCACGGCGCCTCCTACGCCGCCGGCCTGAATCCGGCGCAGTGGGCGGCGCTGCGCTACTTCGCCCGCGCCAACCGCTTCTCGCGCACCCCCGGCGCCTTCGCCCGTTACCACGCGACGAGCCCGGGCACCGCCTCGCAGACGGTGAAGTCGCTGGTCGACAAGGGGCTGCTCGAGCGCCGCCGGGACCCGCGCGACGGCCGGCGGCGCGAGCTGCGGCCGAGTCCGGCGGGAGCGCGGGTGCTCGTCCTGGACCCGCTCGCGCACGTAGACCGGGCCGCTGCGGCGCTGCCGGCCGAGTGCCGCGATCAGGCCGGCGAGGCGCTCGGCGCGGTGCTCGATGCCCTCGGCGGCGTCGACTTCGGCGCCTGTGGCGCGTGCCGGCACCTGCGCCGCGAGGAGCGCGACGGCGAGCCGTGCCGCCACGCCTGCGTGCTCGCCGGCGAGGCGCTCGAGGAGGACGAGCTGCGCCTCGTCTGCGTCAACTTCGCGCACTGAGGGCGGCCGAATCCGGTCCGCGCGGGCGCCCGCACGGACGCACCGGACCACGCGGACACCACCCGAACAACCAACGCACTCACGCACTCACGACATCGGAGACAGACATGACGACCAGCGAGCAGACCCGCCAGCGCATCGAGAGCATCATCGGCTCGGATCGCGTGGTGCTGTTCATGAAGGGCACGCGCGAGATGCCGCAGTGCGGGTTCTCCGCCGCGACGATCGGTGTCCTCGACGCCCTCGGGCCCGACTACACGACGGTGAACGTGCTCGAGGACCAGGAGATCCGGGAAGGTATCAAGGCCTTCTCCGACTGGCCCACGATCCCTCAGCTCTACGTCGACAGCGAGTTCCTCGGCGGCTGTGACATCGTGCGCCAGATGTTCAACACCGGTGAGCTGCACGAGACGCTGGGCATGGAGGCGCCGGACCGCACGCCGCCCGAGGTCTCGGTGAGCGACACCGCGGCGGAGATGATCCGCGGCGCGCTCGAGCAGGCGCCCGAGGGCATGGCGGTGCATCTGCAGATCGACTCGCGCTGGGGCCACGATCTGCGCATGGGCCCCGCGGAGGGGCACGAGGTGCGCGCCGAGTCGAACGGGGTGGTGCTGCTGATGGACGTGGCCACGGCGCATCGCGCGAAGGGGCTGAGCCTGGACGTCGAGGAGACCCTGGGCGGCACGCAGCTCAAGATCCAGAACCCCAACGTCCCGGAGAGCTGACGGCTCGACCGGGCCCGGGCCCGGGCCAGGGGCTCGGGCCCGCTCCGCGCACACGCCGCCCGCTCCGACCACGGCAGGCCGGCTCGCCTGCCGTGCCCGTCTGTCCTGGTGCGCCTCGGCGGCGCCAGCCGATCTCCGCGTGCCTGCTCCTGCTGCCGCTGACCCCTT
>CAJIAT010000174.1_pt1 | contig 13615 bp, 12 predicted proteins | sample 9199161 | NCBI WGS metagenome assembly CAJIAT01 (sample SAMEA7708281, study PRJEB35096) | sediment metagenome | biome: marine neritic benthic zone biome [ENVO:01000025]; feature: sediment [ENVO:00002007]; material: shallow marine sediment [ENVO:03000034] sea grass bed [ENVO_01000059] ... | reverse complement strand
CGACCTCCTCGGGGTTCTCGGCGAGGTGGCTGTGCACGAAGGCGTCCGGATGCTCGGCGGCGAGGGCGCCGGCCGCCTCGAGCTGCGCATCTGACGAGGTGGGCGCGAAGCGCGGCGTGATCGCGTAGAGCAGCCGCTCGACGCCGTGCCAGCGTGCGATGAGGGCGGCGCTCTCCTCGTAGGCACGCTCCGGTGTGTCGCGCAGGTGCTCGGGACAGTTGCGGTCCATGAGCACCTTGCCCGCCGCGAGGCGCATGCCGCGGGCCCGGGCGGCCTCGAACAGGGTGTCGACCGAGACCGGGTGCACGGTGGCGAAGACCAGCGCCGTGGTGGTGCCGTTGCGCAGGAGCTCGTCGAGGAAGAATGCCGCCGCCTCGTGCCCGTGCTGGGGATCGGAGAAGCGCGCCTCGGCAGGGAAGGTGTAGCGCTCGAGCCACTCGAGGAGCCGGGTCCCGTGCGAGGCGATCACGTCGCACTGGGAGTAGTGCACGTGGCAGTCGACGAAGCCCGGGACGACCAGGCAACCGCGGTGATCGTCGACGCGCGTGCCCGCCGGGAGCCCGGCGAGGAGCGCTCGCGCGTCTCCGATCCCCGCGATGCGCCCGTCGCGCACCAGGAGCAGGCCGTCCTCGAAGACCTCGACCGCCGCGTCGCCGCGCGGCCCCGCCGGCTCGTCGACGCAGTGGACGAGGGTCCCGCGGATCGCGCGCGCGTCAGCCATCGCCGCGCCGGGGCTCGAAGGCGCGGACGAAGTCGCGCAGCACCGCGCAGCCGACGCGCGCATCGTCCTCGGTCATCGTCTCGTCGGGGTGATGGCTGATGCCGCCGTTGCCGCAGCGCACGAACAGCATCGCCATGTCCGTGAAGCCGTGGAACGCCATCGCGTCGTGGCCGGCGCCGCTCGGCAGGCGCAGCGGCTCGATCCCCTGGGCCGCGACGGCGCCCTCGAGACGCTCGACGAGCCAGCCGGCGCAGGGGGCCGCCGGCGCCTCGTGGACGCGCTCGACGGCGATCGCGACGGCGCGCTCGCGGGCGACCGCCTCGATGCCCTCGAGCACGTCGGCGACCGCGCGCTCGCGCAGCGCGTCCTCGCCCGAGCGCAGATCGATGCTGAGCTCGGCGGCACCCGGGACCACGTTGGTCACACCCCCAGGCACCGCGAGCCGGCCGACGGTGCCGACGAGGCCCGGCTCGCGCGAGCAGCGCTCCTCGACCAGCAGGACCACCTCGGCGGCAGCCGCCGCCGCGTCCCGGCGCAGCCCCATCGGCACCGTGCCCGCGTGGCCCGCCTGGCCGACGATGCGCACCTCGAAGCGGGTCGCGCCGGCGATCGCCGTCACCACGCCGACCGGGAGATCGGCGTCGAGGAGCACCGGGCCCTGCTCGATGTGCAGCTCCACGAAGGCGGCGATCTCCTCGGGCCGTCGCGCGGCGTTGGCGACGCAGGTCGCGTCGAGTCCGACCGCGCCGAGGGCCTCGGCCATGGCCACGCCGTCGCCGTCACGGCGCTCGAGGAGCGCGTCGTCGAAGTTCCCGGTGATGCCGCGGGACCCGAGCAGGGTCGCGCCGAAGCGCACGCCCTCCTCGTCGGCGAAGGCGACGACCTCGACGGCGTGGTCGAGCCGCTCGCCCGCATCGGCGAGGCCCTGCACGCATTCGATGGCGCCGACCACGCCGAGCATGCCGTCGAAGACGCCGGCGTCGCGCACGGTGTCGATGTGGGAGCCGATCATCAGCGCCGGCGCGCCGGGCACGCGAGACTCGTAGCGGCCGACGACGTTGCCGACCGCGTCGCGCCGGGCCTCCAGGCCGGCCTCGCGCATCCACGATGCGACGAGCTCGCTCGCGGCCTGGTGCGCAGGCGTGAGGTAGGTGCGGGTGAGCCGGTCCGGCTCCTCGCTGCAGGCGGCGAGGCGCCCGATACGCTCCATGACGCGCGCCGCGTCGACCTCGCCCACCACCGAGCTCATCGCGTCCCCCGTGTCAGCGCAAGTGCGAGAGCAGGGATGTCGATCGCTCCCGGATCCAAGGGAGTCCCCTCAATCCGGGGGAGGGACAGGGAGGGGATCGAGAGTGGCTGAGCGGCGCGGAGGCTATACGCGTGCAGCATTTCGCGATCACCCATCTATCACCGCGTCGAGCCGCAGCCGGGCGATCTTCGCGATCTCGTCGATGCAGCGCTCGAACTCGACGCCGCTGTCGTTGCCGAGACGCGCCGCCATGGCGTCGAGGATCTCGCTCTTCGAGCGGCCCTTCACGGCCATCACGAAGGGGAACCCGTGGCGCTCGAGGTAAGCCGCGTTGCGCTCGCGCAGGGTGCGCAGCTCCGCGGCGCTGCACCGATCGAGCCCCGCGCTCGCCTGCTCGGCGCTCGAGTCGTCGGTGAGCTCACCGGACTCGGCCTCGCGGCCGGCGAGCTGCGGGTGCGCGCGGATGAGGGCGAGCCGGCGCTCGCGCGGCGCGGCGCGCATCACCGCGACCATCGCCGAGTGCAGCGCCTCGAGGCCCGCGAAGGGGCCGGCGCCGCGGGCGCCCTCGGCGACCCAGGGCGAGTGCTCGAACACGCCGCCGAGGGCCGCCACGAAGGCGTCCTCGTCCATGGCGTTCACCGCCGCGAGATCGAGCGCCGCGCCGGCCATCTACTCGCCCCGCGCCCCGGCCTCGTACCAGCGCCCGAGGAGCGCGCGCTCCTCGTCGGTCATCCCCGTGAGGTTGGCGATGGGCATGGCGGCGGTGAGGACGCTCTGCTGATGGATCTGGGCGGCCTGGGCGAGGATCTGCGCGTCGGTCTCGAGCGCGATCCCCTTCGGTGCGGCGGTGAATCCCGGCTGCGTCGGAGCGATGGCGTGGCAGCTCGCGCAGCGCTCGGTGACCACCTCGCGCACCTCGGCGAAGGCCGGAGCGGCCGCGCCCGCCGGCATCGAGGCGGGCACGAGCGCTGCCAGCACCGCGGCGAAGATGACCGCCGCCGCACCGAGCGGCAGGGGCGAAGCCGCACCCTTGTGCCGCGCGACGAACCACACGCGCACCAGGGCGCCGCCGGCGGACAGGGCGACGAGGATGAGCCAGTTGTAGCGGTGCCCGTAGGTGCCCGCGAAGTGGTTGCTGATCATCACCAGCAGCACCGGCAGCGTGAAGTAGGTGTTGTGGACCGAGCGCTGCTTGCCGTCGATGCCGTGACGCGGATCCGGGTCGCGGCCCTCGCGCTTCGCCTCGACCAGATCGCGCTGGCCCGGGATGATCACGAAGAAGACGTTCGCGACCATGATCGTGCCGAGCATCGCCCCGTAGTGGACGTAGGCGCCCCGCCCGCTGAAGAGCTGGCACAGCACGTAGGCCACGACCACGGTGAAGGCGAACACCGCGAGCCCGAGGAGCCGGTCGTCGCGCCCGAGCGGGGACTTGCAGAGCCGGTCGTAGACCAGCCAGCCGCCGACGATCGTCGCGACGCTGATCGCGATGGCCGTCGCCTCGCCGATGTCGGCGACGCTCGGATCGACCAGGTAGATCTCGGCGGTGTACCAGTACATGAGGGCCAGCAGGAACATCCCGGACATCCAGGTCCAGTAGGCCTCCCACTTGAACCAGTGCAGGGTCTCGGGCAGGCGCGGCGGCGCGACCCGGTACTTCTGGGCGTGGTAGAAGCCGCCGCCGTGCACCGACCAGACCTCGCCGGCCACGCCGCGCTCGGCGTCGGCGCGCTCCTTCGGCGACTCGAGGCTGTCGTCGAGCCACACGAAGTAGAAGGACGCGCCGATCCACGCGATGCCGGTGATCAGGTGGATCCACCGGGCGAACAGGTTCAGCCACTCGAGGACGAACGCTTCCAAGTGCCTCTCCGCGATCCGCGACGGGTCTTCAGGCTCGCGCGCCGGTCCGCTTCCCGGCGCCGGGGAGTGCGCCGTGCCGGGAGCCGCCGGCGGTGGCGCGCCGCGGCAATGATGCGTCAACCCGACTCGGCACCGTCAACGCCCGCGCGCCTGGGCCGTCGCGCGGTGCTCCGGCAGCGCGTCCGTGCCCTGCCCCGTCTCGACGATGCGCAGCAGCTCCGCCGCCGTCGCGATCGCGATCGCCCCGGGCGATTTGCCGCCGATCCCGTCGATCCCGATCGGGCAGGTGAGCCCGGCGATGGCGCCGGCCTCGAAGCCGACCGCGGCGAGGTGGCGCTCGAGGCGGCGGCGCTTGGTCGCCGAGCCGATCATTCCACAGTAGCGGGCGTCGCCCCGCGCCAGGATCTGCTCGCAGAGCGCGAAGTCGAGGGCGTGGCTGTGGGTGGCGACGACCCACAGAGCGCGGGCCGGTCCGCCGGCCACGAGCCGCTCCGGCGCCTCGTGCACCACGACCTGCACGCTGGCCGGGATCTCGGCGGGGAACTCGTGAGCGCGCGAATCCACCCAGATCACCCGGCACGGCGCCTCGCCGAGAACGCGCACGAGCGCCCTGCCCACGTGCCCGGCGCCGAAGAGGACGATCTCCGCATCGGGCCCGCGCAGGATCTCCACGAGCAGGCGGGCCGCGCCCCGCTGCTCGACGCGCGCGGCGGCGCCGGGGCCGTCGAGGTCCGCGCGGGCGAGGGCGAGCGCATCCGCATCGAGCGCCGCGTCACCGAGGGTGCCGTCGGCGCCGGCCGCGGTCACCAGCATCGCGCCGGCGGGCCCCTCGGCGTCGAGCCGCGCGACGCGAGCGATGGGCACGCCCGCGGCGAGCGCGGCGCCGAGCGGCGCGAGCCAGGCCGGGACCGCGGGGCCGAGCGGCTCGAAGGCGAGCACCGCGACGCCGCCGCAGCACTGGCCGAGGCTGAGCCCGAGCGGGAACCGGCGAAGGGTCGCGCGCGCGGATCGGTCGGCGAGGAGTGCCCGGGAGATCTCGATCGCCTTGCGCTCGAGCTGGCCGCCGCCGATGGTGCCCGAGACGCGCTCCGCGCCGACCACCATCTTCGCGCCGGGCTCGCGGGGCGCCGAGCCGCGGACCCCGGCGACGCTCACGAGGACGGCGCGCGGCTCGGCGGACCGCTCGCGCGGCGGGCCGCTCGACGTGTCGCCGGGCGCATCGGTGCCCGGGCCGGCCAGGAGCTCGGCGAGCGCGGCGGGCCAGGTGCTCATCCGGCGCGCCTGCGCGGCGCCGGCACGCGCTCCGCGGCGCGCAGGGCATCGATGGCGCGCAGCACCGACTCCGGCGTCGCCGGCGCGTCCAGCTGCGGGCTGCCCGAGCGCGGAGCGACGCTCGCGACGGCGTCCTTGATCGCGTGGAAGACGGAGATCGCGAGCATCAGCGGCGGCTCCCCGACCGCCTTGGAACGGTGCACCGTCTCCTCGCGGTTGGCGGCCGACTCGAGCAGGCGCACGCGGAGATCGAGCGGGATGTCCGAGCAGGTCGGGATCTTGTAGGTCGACGGCGCGTGGGTGCCGAGCTCGCCGCGGTCGTTCCACACCAGCTCCTCGCTCGTGAGCCAGCCGACACCCTGGACGAAGCCTCCCTCCACCTGCCCGAGGTCGATCGCCGGATTCAGGGAGCGACCGCAGTCGTGGAGGATGTCGGTGCGCAGGCCGCGGTGCTCGCCGGTGAGCGTGTCGACGACGACCTCGGAGACCGCTGCGCCGTAAGCGTAGTAGTAGAACGGACGACCGGAGAAGGTCTTGCGGTCGTAGTGGATCTTCGGCGTGCGGTAGAAGCCGGTCGAGGACAGCGAGACGCGGTGGAACCAGGCCAGCTCGGCGAGCTCGGCGAAGGTGAGCGTGCGCTCGCCGACGTGCACGTGGTTGGCCTCGAAGCGCACCTGCGCCGCGGAGACGTCGAAGTGCCGGGCAGCGAAGGCGACCAGCCGGTCCTTGATCGTGCGCGCCGCGAGCTCGGCCGCCTTGCCGTTCAGGTCCGAGCCGCTCGAGGCGGCGGTCGCCGACGCATTCGGCACCTTGCCCGTGTCGGAGGCCGTGATGCGGATCCGGTCGACATCGATCTGCAGCTCCTCGGCGACCACCTGCGCGACCTTGGTGAACAGGCCCTGGCCCATCTCCGTCCCGCCGTGGTTGAGCTGCACGGTCCCGTCGGTGTAGACGTGGACCAGCGCGCCGGCCTGGTTCAGGTGGGTCGCGGTGAACGAGATCCCGAACTTCACCGGCGTGAGGGCGAGGCCCTTCTTCAGGATCTCGCTCGATGCGTTGAAGGCGTCGACCGCCTCGCGCCGCGCGCGGTACTCGGCGCTCGCCTCGAGATCGTCGATGAGATCGTGCAGGACGTTGTCCTCGATGGTCTGGCCGTAGGGCGTCACGTTGCGCTCGTCGACGCCGTAGAGGTTGCGCCGGCGCACGTCGAGGGGATCGGCGCCGAGGGCGCGTGCGACCTCGTCGACCACGTGCTCGATCGCGAACATGCCCTGGGGTCCACCGAAGCCGCGGAAGGCGGTGTTCGACACGGTGTTCGTCTTGCACCGGTGCGAGACGATGGTGACGTTCTCGAGGAAGTACGCGTTGTCGCTGTGGAACATGGTGCGATCGTTGACCGGGCCGGAGAGGTCGGCCGACATGCCGCAGCGCGCCGCGTACTCGAGCTCGACGCCGAGGAGCGTTCCCTCGTCGTCGAAGCCGACGGCGTAGCGCACGTGGAAATCGTGGCGCTTGCCGGTCATCACCATGTCGTCGTCGCGGTCGAGGCGCAGCTTCACCGCCCTTGCGGTGCGCCGCGCGAGCAGCGCCGCGATGCAGGCGAACTGCGCGGGCTGGCTCTCCTTGCCGCCGAAGCCGCCGCCCATGCGCCGGCACTCGACGACGACGTCCTTGGCCTCGCGGCCGAGGGCGTGGGCGACGAGCCTCTGCACCTCGCCCGGGTGCTGTGTCGAGCTGTGCACGAGCATCTGGCCGTCCTCGCGGGGAACGGCGAGGGCGATGTGCCCCTCGAGGTAGAACTGCTCCTGGCCGCCGAGGGTGAGTTCGCCGGCGAGGCGATGGGGCGCCTCGGCGATCGCCCGGGCCGAGTCGCCCCGGGCGATGCGCTCGCTCGGCAGCACGAAGGCGCCGCGCTCGAGGGCGGTGCGCGCATCGATGATCGCCTCGAGCTCCTCGTACTCCGCCCGCGCGAGCCGGGCGGCGCGCCGGGCCTCACCGACGGTGTCGGCGGCCACCGCGAAGAGCGCCTGGCCGACGAACTCGACCAGTTCGTCGGCGAGGATCGGATCGTCGTGGAGCACGGGCCCGAAGTTGTTCTCGCCCGGGATGTCCGCTGCGGTGATCACGTCGACGACGCCGGGCGCGCCGCGCACCGCGTCGAGATCGAGGCGCGCGACGCGCCCGTGGGCGCACGCGCTCGTGCCTATCGCCGCGTGAAGGGCCCGCCGCGGCTCGGGAAGGTCGTCGATGTAGCGTGCCTCGCCGCTCACGTGCAGGTGCGCGCTGTCGTGCTCGAGCGCGGCGCCGACCGCGCCGCGCACCCGGCCCGCCTCGCCCTTCGCGCCGCGGCGGCCGCTCACGCCGACGCCCCTGCCTGGCCGTGGTCATGGCGACCGTGATCGTAGAGGCTCGCCGCCTCCTCGACCCCGGTGCTCGCCAGGTAGAAGCGAAGGAGCAGGTTGCGCGCGACGGTGCGCCGGTAGCCGGCGCTCGCACGCATGTCGTCGATCGGGGAGAAGTCCGCATCGAGGGCGTCCATCGCCGCGTGCACGGTGCCCTCGCTCCAGCGCGCGCCCTCGAGCGCGCGCTCGCAGGCGAGGGCACGCCTCGGCGTCGCCGCCATCCCGCCGTAGGCGACGCGGGCGCTCTCCACCGCGTCGCCGTCGAGCCTCACGCGCCAGGCGCCGCAGACCGCCGAGATGTCCTGGTCGAAGCGCTTGGACACCTTCCAGGTCGCGAACAGCTCTCGCTCCGGCGGCCCGGCCGCCGGCAGCGGCACGCGCACCCGCTCGAGGAGCTCGCCCGGCTCGAGCGCGCTCACCTGATAGTCGAGATAGAGATCCTCGAGCGGCATCTCGCGCACGCGCTCTGCCCTGCGCAGCACCACGGTCGCGCCCAGCGCGATGAGCGCCGGCATCGAGTCGCCGATGGGCGAGCCGTTGGCGACGTTGCCGCCGAGGGTCCCGGCGTTGCGGATCGGCGGCGAGGCGAAGCGGCGCATCAGCTCGCCGAGCGGCGGGTAGTGGGCAGCGAGGACCGGCGCCGCGTCGGTGAGGGTCACCGCGGCGCCGATCTCCACGTGGGTATCCGAGATCTCGAGCCGCCGGAGCTCGGCGACCTCGCCGAGGTGGATGACCGTGTCGAGGCGCCGGTGCTGCTTGGTGACCCAGAGCCCGACGTCCGTGCCGCCGGCGAGCAGGCACGCGCCCGGATGCTCGACGGCGAGGGCGGCGAGCGCATCGAGGCGACGCGGCGCGAGGTAGCGCCGCCCGCCGTGCTCGAGGGCGAGCGTGTCCTCCCGCGCAATCGCCTCGATCGCGGCGATCACCTCGGCCTCGCCCCGCTCGGGCCCGTCGCGCCCGCCGGGGGCCCGCAGCCAGTCGGCCTCGGGCTCGGTGAGGGCGGCGCCGATCGCGTACATGCGCTCGGCGGCGTCGACGATCGGCCGGTAGCCCGTGCAGCGGCAGAGGTTCCCGGCGAGCGCGTCGTCGACCGCTCGCCGACCCGGATGGTTCCCACTCTTGTAGAGGGCGAGGAGCGACATCACGAAGCCCGGGGTGCAGAAGCCGCACTGCGAGCCGTGGCACTCGACCAGCGCGCGCTGCACCGGGTGCAGGGCGCCGTCGGCGCCGCGCAGGCTCTCCACGGTGAGCAGGCGCTTGCCGTCGAGGGTCGGCGCGAACTGGATGCACGCGTTGACGGCGCGGTAGCGCAGCCGCTCGCCCGACGCGTCCGGCTCGGCGAGCACCACGGTGCACGCGCCGCAGTCGCCCTCCGCGCAGCCCTCCTTGGTCCCGGTGCGCCCGAGATCCTCGCGCAGCACCTCGAGAACCGTCCGGGTCGGGTCGACGTCGCGCAGCGCGACCACCTCGTCGTCGAGGATGAAGCGCACGACGCCGGCCGCCCCCACCCTCAGCTCCCCCGGTAGGTGGAGTAGCTCCAGGGCGAGACCAGCAGCGGCACGTGGTAGTGCTGATCGGCGGCGACTCCGACCCGCAGCGTCACCCGGTCGAGGAAGGGCGGGTTCGAGAGCGTGACGCCCTGGGAAGTGAAGTAGGCGCTCACTTCGAATACGAGCTCGTAGACGCCGGGGGCGAACGCCTCGCCCTCGAGCAGCGGGCGGTCGGTGCGTCCGTCCGCATTGGTCACGGTCCGGGCGAGCGGCTCCGGCTCCCCGGCCCGGTGCAGGGCGACCGGGATCCCGGCCCCCGGCCGGCCGCTGGCGGTGTCCAGGACGTGGGTGGTCAGGCGTCCCATGCGGATGTCTCCTCCCGGGCAGCGGCGCCGGCGCGACGCCACGGGCGCTCGTGGTGCCGGAGTGACATCGCCCGCCGCGCGCTGGCGCGGGCGCTCACCGCTCTCGATGGTACACGCAGTCGCCGAGGTCGACCGCTCCGGCAGACGCCACCCGGGTGAGCACGTGGCCCGCGAGGAGCATCTGCGCCAGCCTCGCCGCCGTGAGCCCGGTCGAGACCTCCGGGGGCGAGCCGCGCAGGGGCATCGGCTTCCTGAGTCCCGCGAGGCCGCTCGCCGGGGAGCGGACCGCGCGATCACCGGAGCACCCGATCGAGATCGGCGCACAGATCCTCCGGATCCTCCAGGCCGACGGAGATCCGCAAGACGCCTGCGCCGGCGAAACGCTCGTAGCTCTCGCGCTGAGGGCCTTGGAGCCGGAAGGACGAGCGCATGAGGTCCTCGGTGCCGAGCCAGTAGACCAGGCTGCGGTGGTGCCCTAGGGAGACCGCGTAGTGGAACACCTCGAGCCCGTCCATCATGCGCCTGGCGACGTCGGCGCCGCCGGGAACCTGGACGGCGAGCATGCCCGAGAAGTTCTCCATCTGGCGCCGGGCCAGCGCGTGCTGCGGGTGGGACTCGAGACCCGGGTAGACGACGCGGGCGACCCTCGGGTGCGCCTCGAGGAAGCGCGCGACGGCGAGCGCCCCCTCCTCGTGGGCGCGCATGCGCAGCGGCAGGGTCGCCGCGCCGCGCAGGATCAGCCAGGCGTTGAAGGGGCTGAGCGCGCCGCCGTGGTGCACCCGCGCGCCGGTCACGAGGCGCTCGACGAGGTCGGCGGCGCCGGCGGCGGCGCCGCCCATCGCGTCGCCGTGGCCGCAGATGTACTTCGTGAGCGAGTGCACGACCAGATCGGCGCCGAGGGCGAGGGGGCGGGTCGCCACCGGCGTCGCGAAGGTCGAGTCGACGGCGAGGAGCGCGCCGCGGCCCCGGGTGATGCCCGCGATCGCGGCGATGTCGGCGAGGCGCAGGATCGGGTTGGCGGGCGTCTCGACCCACACCATGCGCGTCTCCGGGCGCATCGCGCCCGCCACCGCCTCGAGATCCGAGGTGTCGACCGGCGTCACCTCGATGCCGAGGCGCGGGAGCGTGTCGCGGGCGAGCTCGGCGGTGCCGGCGTAGTTGGTGTCGCTGATGACGAGATGGTCGCCGGCGCCGAGCAGCCCGAGCAGCACCGCGGCGGAGGCGGCCATCCCGGAGGCGAAGCAGGCGCAGGCCTCGGCCTCCTCGAGCGCGGCGATCTTCGCCTCGAGCTGGTCCACCGTGGGGTTCGTCCAGCGGGTATAGAGGTAGGGCGTGTCCGCGCCCATGTCGTGGGCGGAGAAGCCGATCGGCTCGTCGACGACGAAGGTGCTCGACATGACGATGTTCGGCGCCGAGGCCCCGGTCACGGGATCCGGCGCCTCCCCCGCATGCACCGCGATCGTGCGGCGACCCCTGTTGCCCATCGTCGACATCGCACCCTCCTCGCCGCGAGATTCTCCGCCCGGACGCTATCGCATACCATGCGGCTCGTCAGCGTCACCCCCGGGGGGGAGGAAATGCGTCCTCAGCGCGGCGTCCTCGTGGCGAGAGCCGCCCTCGCCTGTATCGCGCTGATCGGCGCAGGCTGCGCGAGCCTCGAGCCGCTGCCGCCGGCGCTGTACCAGTCCGAGACGCCCTTCGAGGCGCTCGCCCCCGAGCTGCGCACGACGGACGCCGACGTCCTCTTCGTCACCGACCGCGCGCCGGAGACCGACGCGTCGGGCGCGCTCACCTACGGCACCGGGCGCTCGCGCTCGATGGCCTTCGGCAGCGCGCGCGTCTCGCTCGCCCCGGGCCAGAGCTGGGACGACCTCGTCGCCTGGACGCGCTCGCAGTCCGGTGCCGAGGGCGTCCCCCAGCCGGTGCTTCGCGAGGTGACCGAGCTCGGGCGCTTCCCCGACACGCCGCTCGAGCGCGAGATCCTCGCCGACGGCACGGCCATCGACTCGCCACGGGCCCTCGCCGCGCGCGAGCACGCGGCGGAGAGGCTCCGCGGCGAGATCCGCCGGCGCCTCGCGCTCGCGACGCACAGGACGGTCGCCGTGTTCGTCCACGGCGTGCAGAACACCTTCGCCGAGACGGTGACCAACAACGCCATCATGTGGCACCAGGGTGGTCGCCAGCGGGTCATCGTGACCTACAGCTGGCCTGCCGGCGGCGGCAGCGGGCCGCTCACCCGCTACAGCTACGACCGGGAGTCGGGCGAGTTCACCATCTACCACCTGAAGGCGCTGCTGCGCCTGCTCGCCGCGATCCCGGAGGTGGACGGCATCATCCTCGGCGGCCACAGCCGCGGCACCGACATCGCCATCACCGCCCTGCGCGAGCTCACCATCGAGGCGCGCGCCTCGGGACGCGATCCACGGGAGGTCCTGCGCATCGAGCACCTGATCCTCGCCGCCCCGGACCTCGATATCGAGGTCGCCTCGCAGCGCTTCTCCGCCGAGCGGCTGAACGAGGCGGTCGGCGCCGTCACCGCCTACACGAGCAGCCGGGACAGCGCGATCGGCGCCGCGCGCTCGCTGTTCGCGAGCGAGCTCCGGGCGGGCCGTCTCGCCCCGGAGGACCTGGGCGAGCAAAGGCGGCGAGTCATCGCGGCGAAGGGCAACTTCACCATCATCTTCTACGAGGGCAGCGCCGGCGGACGCTTCGGTCACAGCTACTACCGCGCGCCCGCGGTCTCCTCGGACATCGCCCTGCTGCTCGCGGGGCGCGCGCCGGGCGCCGAGCACGGCCGCCCGCTCGAGCCGCTCGGCGACAGCCTGTGGTCCATCGGCGACGACTACCTGAGATGAGGACGGACCTGGGATGAGGAAGGACCTGAGATGACGAGTCCGGCACGATGAAGAAGCTGGCAATCGGCGCCGCGGTGCTCCTCGCGCTCTTCGGGCTGGTGGTCGTCGCGATGCTCCTCGTCGGCGTCGATTTTCGCGACGAGCCGACGATCGGCGAGATCGACACGCGCTGGACCCTGCTCGGGGCGAACTACAAGGTTGCCATCGACGCCTTCGACGACCCGAAGGTCGAGGGCGTCGCCTGCTTCATCAGCAGGCCCCGCACCGGCGGCGTCACCGGAGCGCTCGGCCTGCGCGAGGACCCCTCCGACGCCTCGATCGACTGCCAGCAGGTGGGCCCGATCCGCTTCCGCGAGCCCATCGAGGACGGGGAGCGGGTGTTCTCCGAGCGGCGCTCGCTGATGTTCAAGACCCTCGCGGTCGTGCGCTTCTACGACCCGGAGCGCAAGGCGCTCGTGTACATGACGTCGACCAAGCGGGTCATCGAGGGATCGCCGAAGAGCTCGCTGTCCGCGGTGCCGCTCATGCCCTGGGGCACGGTGCCCGCGGAGATGCCACCGGCGGGGAAGTAGCGAGTCCAGGTTCGCCGGGAGACGTCGTCCGGACGTGTCCCGGCTCGCAGCCGCGCCACGACCGTGCGCGGTTGCTCCGGGACGCGGCCCGCGGCCGTCGTTCCCGCCGGCGCATCCGTGTGCCGGACGCAGGTCGGTGGTCCGGTGACGCTCATCGGCCTGCTGACGACCAACGAAGAAGATGCGGTAACGAGGAGAGGAGTCGCATGAAGTTCGAGACGCAGGTGATCCACGCAGGCTACGAGCCCGACCCGACGACGAACGCGGTGGCGGTCCCGATCTACCAGACGACCGCCTATGCCTTCGACAACGCGCAGCACGGCGCCGATCTCTTCGACCTCAAGGTCGAGGGCAACATCTACACGCGCATCATGAACCCGACCCAGGGCGTGCTCGAGGCGCGCCTGGCGGCGATGGAGGGAGGTGTCGCGTCGCTCGCCCTCGCGAGCGGCCAGGCCGCCACCACCTACTCGATCTTCACCATCGCCGAGGCCGGGGACAATCTCATCAGCACCTCGACGCTCTACGGCGGGACCTACAACCTGCTCGCCCACACGATGCCGCAGCTCGGCATCGACACCCGCTTCGTCGGCCCCAACGACATCGACGCCATCGCCGCGGGCATCGACTCACGTACCAAGGCCGTGTTCTGCGAGTCGCTCGGCAACCCTGCCGGCAACGTCTCCGACCTCACTGCGATCGCCGACGTGGCGCATGCCCACGGCGTCCCGGTCATCGTCGACAACACGGTGCCGAGCCCCTATCTGTGCCGGCCCTTCGAGCACGGCTGCGACATCGTCGTGCACTCGCTCACCAAGTACCTCGGCGG
>CAJIAT010000683.1_pt1 | contig 13677 bp, 6 predicted proteins | sample 9199161 | NCBI WGS metagenome assembly CAJIAT01 (sample SAMEA7708281, study PRJEB35096) | sediment metagenome | biome: marine neritic benthic zone biome [ENVO:01000025]; feature: sediment [ENVO:00002007]; material: shallow marine sediment [ENVO:03000034] sea grass bed [ENVO_01000059] ... | reverse complement strand
GGAAGCCGCTCGCCAGGCAGCCGAGGAGGGACTCGTCGAGATCGGGCAGACCGCTCGGGACTGTCCGCTGATCGAGCACTACACACGGCTCTACACCCAGCGCAGCGCCGCCCGGCTCGAGGCCGACGTGCTCCGATACGTTCCGGCAGCTCGTCTCGCGCGTTCCGCCGAGGACTACATCGCGGCGGCCTCCGCGCACGTTCGGGCGAGCGTTCTCGAGTGGATCCGGACCGGTGATCTCGTGGGTCTGCCGCGCGGTCTTCCCGGCTCGGAGCTGGCCGCGGCGATTCACCGAACCGGAACCAGCAATCCTGCCGCCGTGCGCACGCGGCTCGGCGAGGGCCGGCCTCTCGGCGGGGCCGCGCGAAGCCGCATGGAGCGCGCCTTTCGGACCAACCTCGGAGAGGTCCGGATCCACACCGACGAGGCTGCCGCTCGCGAGGCCCACGCTCAGAATGCGAGGGCATTCGCCGTAGGCTCCCACATCGCCTTCGGCCGCGACGAGTACAGGCCGGGCTCGATCGTGGGCGATGCTCTGCTCGCTCACGAGGTCGCGCACACGCTGCAGCAGAGAGGCGTCGACTCGCCTGCCGCACAGAGTCGCACGGGCTCGCAGCGCCTGGAGCGCGATGCGCACGTCGCCGCGGGTGGTGCGCTGGCGAGCCTGTGGGCCGGTGCCACCGCGCTCGGCTCCGCCATGGCGCGCATGGCGTTCCCGCGGCTCCGAAGCGGCCTGGCTCTCGCCCGCTGCGCCGGGGAGAGATTCACCGACGAAGAGCTCAAGACCTACCTCGATCACATCCGAGAGCACGGTCCCGAAGGAAAGCTCAGCAGTGATAACAAGGCGCGTGCCGTGGTGCGCGAGTTCCGCGGCGGCAGCGGGAAGTTCCCGCTCGACGACTGGCTGGTCCTGAATCTCATCAAGGAAATGCTCGGCGGCGCAGTGCTCGCTGACGACGAGGCGCAGATCTTCGAGCTCTTGAGACGCTCGGAGAACGACCGCCTCGAGTATCTCTTCACGAAGGACCGGCTGACTCCGAAGATGGTTCTGCAGGACATCGGGGGCCAGTCCGAAGCGGACATCAAGAAGTTCTTCGAGCTCCGGTTCGTCGGAGGCATGGAGGCCGTCGAAGGCGACGAAGTCGAGGCCCGGGGCAAGCCCTATCCGGATCTGGAGCGGCTCGCCGATCGGCAGCTCGAGAGCATCCGGGCCGAGGCCAAGCGAAAGAAGGTCGAGCGACTCGAGGAGGAGCGCAAGAGACGCGAACGGGAGCGCAGGAAGAAGGAGAAGGAGGGAGACGAGGAGAGCGTCACGGACGATCCTCCGCTGCCGTCCTCGGCGGACGTCAAAGTCGACACTGGCGACATGGTGGACGCTCTCGCGCTCAAAGCGAAGAAAGAGGAAAAGAAAAAGGAGCCCATCGACAAGTGGCTCGAGGAGGAGGAGAAAGACGGCGGAGTCAGCTACCTCGCGTTCGCCACGGAGACGATCGAGAGAGTCGAGAACGCGGCCAAGAAGAGCAAGAAGTTCGAGGAGATCGCGGAGATGATGGAGCTCGCGCCGCCCAAGTTCGACGCGTCGATCGCCAAGGATGCCCTGCAGAACAAATGGTTCGCCGCCATCTCCGGCGGCACCGAGTTCCAGGTCTCGATGAGCTGGATCGAGGCTGCCGACGACAACCCGCGCTCGGTGTTCGGCAACATCGCGCACGAGGTGGGGGGCCACATCTACCTGCGCAAACGGGGCTCGCTGTCTCGGGATCTCTCCAAGAAGGTCCTCGCCGCGATTCCGGCCGAGGACAGGAAGGAGCTGTTCGACACCGCCGAGAAGAGACAGGCATTCGCCGATGCGTTCACCTACCCGGAGACCGAGATCTTCGCCGAGCTGCGCGAGCGCAAGTACTTCGAGCTGGGGCTCGGCAAAGGGGGCGACGCGCCAGACCAGAACATTCCCGAGCTGCTCCAGAAGCTGAAGCAGAACTGGGACACCGAGCTGGCGCGCGCCATTCTCACCAACGTCGTGGACCTTGCCCGCGTGACGAAGGGGATTCGTGAATCGGATGTCGACTTCCTCATCGCCGCGATAGACAGGGCCGACATGGGGTTCGAGATACGCTGAGGCCGGAGGCCGCACCCGGATCGAGCGGGCTCGCGCTCGGGACGGCGCGGGTCAGCCCATCGGTCAGGTTCTGCGTAGCGGTGGGAACTACATCGAGAGCGCTCGCGACATGTCCGCAACGGGAGACGATTAGTGCAGGGACGAGCCCCCGGAGTCACCGGGAGGAACCGACGAGGCCGGGGCGCCGCCGAGCGCACCGGGCGGACATCGGCGCCTGTCGCGAACCCCCTCGCGCGGCTCCAGCAGGGTGCGGGCAACCAGGCGACCCTGGCGCTCCTGGGCGTGCGCGAGGGCGCTGAGGAAGAACCGCAAGGCGCCGCAGAGGTCGCGGCCGAAACCAGCGGCCGGCCCGCCGGGCGCCTGCGCAGGATCACCCGTCGCCTGCGGCGAACGGCGCGTCAGCTCCTGCGCGAGGACGACGCCGCCGAGGCGACGGCCGACGCCGAGCGCATCTCCGCACTCTACGCCGAGGGGGCGTCCATTCTCGCGAGCGACCCGCCGGAGGTCGACGACGCCGGCGACGCGCGGCGCTCCTCACGCATCTGGACCCGGTTGCTGCTCACCCCCCTCGGCACGGCGCAAGCCACCCACCGTCGGCGTCAGGGCCGAGCGAGCCCCGCCGAGCGGGGCGATCTGATGGCTCGCTACGTGGAGGTGCTCGACCGCATGCGCGCGGGAACCCGCTCGCTGGTCGAGGCGCTTCCGCCCGATCTGCGCCAGACGGTCGGCGATGGGGCCGAGGCCGGGTTCCAGGTGGCCTGGGCCGAGGCCGGTCCGACGACGCCCCAGGCCCTGCTCGGCCGGAGCACCCTCACCACCGACGAGGCGGCGGCCGCCGGTCGCTACGTGGAGGTGTTCGAAGCCTTCCTCGACGACCTGCTCGTCTCGCTGCCGCGGCAGAATCTGAGCGCGGACGAGCGCGCCAGCCTCTCCACCCAGCTCCAGACAGGCCTTCGCCGCGCCTTCGTCTCCATCGAGCACGGTGAGGACCGCGAGCTCGGTCCGGTACGCATCACCAACCGCGTCGTCGCCGACAAGTACCGCCGGGTGAGCGCCTTGCTGACGGGCCGTGGAGCCTTCCAGCCGGCGACGATCATCACGAGGGACCTGACCTACGAAGTTCCCGACGACCTGCCTCAGCTCTCGTTCGACGTCGGGGTCGACCTCGCCGACATCCCCAGGCCCGAGCGTGCGCTCGTCCGGTTCGGGATCAGAACCGCCATCGACGCGGCCGGCGCCGAAGGGGTCACCCTCGAGAGTCTCATCTGGCCGGTGACCTTCCAGGTCGACCGCGGGGAGCCCCCGCGGCGCGTGCGCTACGAGCTCGTCTTCGACGCGCTGGGGAATCTGCGGGTCGAGCGACTCGGAGAGCCGAAGCCGCGGGAGGTGACGCCCGAGTTCAAGGCGCTGTCCACGGCCGAGAAGAAGACGCGCCTGATCGATGAGTTCGGCCTGCATGCCATCGTCGACCGCCCGGCGGACCCCGCGACGGGCAACCCGGGCGCGGTCTGGAAGCCGGCAGAGCTCGATCAGGTCAAGGCGGCCTTCGACCGCCTCCCGGAAAGCGACCGGGCTCTGCTCGAGGGCTACACCCTGGCCCGGGACCACCAGGTCACTGGAGGTGGCGACGAGCTAGCGGGTTTCGTCGAGATCGATCCGGGACCTCATGACACTCCGGCATGGCCGGCCACGCCCCTGCCCCACATGCACATCACGGACAAGGCCTTCGCCAACGAGAGCTTCTTCGTCGGCGCCCCGGGCGACGTCGGGCCTTTCGCCGAGTACACGCTGCTCCACGAGGTCGGCCACGTCGTCCAGCGTCACGCGTTCCTGGCCGCGCGGGCGAGCATAGCCAAGACCGCGCCCGCCACCGGGAAGCCGCCGGCCGCGATCGAGCGCGTGTCCATGCGTCGCGGTAGGCAGGCGAGCGCCTTCAATGCGTGGAACAGCGCCCAGCAGAACGCCGCGAACGAGATCACCAGCTACGGCAATGCCATGAACACCAATCCGGTGCCCACGCGCGCAGCGCAGGCTGCCCTGCGGGCCGTCGTCGACGCGGCCATCGCCGCCCGTGACCAGGCACGGGCCCAGCTCGCCAAAGCCGGCTTCGCGCAGTCGGTGGTCGACGGCGCCGCCGAGTTCGACGCGGCCCACGATGCCCACTACTCGTCGCTACAGCTGCTGGCGGTCGCCGAGGATCAGATCCCGATCTTCATCCACCTCGCCAACGAGTTCGGCTTCGCTCCCTTCACCGAGTACGCGCGACGGGGGGGCGACGACGAGTTCTTCGCGGAGACCTACGCGCTGTTCCTGGGCGATCCGGACCGTCTCAACGCGATGAACCGCCGGATGTTCCAGTGGTTCGAAGAGGGGCGGCCGCAGGATCGGCAATGGCGGCCGGCGAGCCCATAGCGATCGGGGCGGATATCGAGATCGGTGCGACCGGTGGGACTCGTACTCGTCCCGGTGTCGGCCCCACCAGGACGCCGGAACTACGCGGAAGGGCTCATGGTCTCGCGGAAGGTCGAACCTCTGGACCTTCGGCGCAGCAGAGCCGCCGCCTCTCCCCGCCGCTGAACGTGGAGCTTCTCGAGGATGCTGTGCACATGGTTCTTGACCGTTGCGACCTCGATGTGCAGCGAACGGGCGATCTCCTTGTTGGAAGAGCCCGCTTCGATGCGATCGAGGACCTCGAGCTCACGGCGACTCAGACAATCGACGGGGTCGGGCTCCCGGTGCTCGCTCGCCAGGCTCCCGACGAGATTGAGCAAGCAATGCGCGATTCGCGGCGAGCAGTGCAGCTCGCCCTTGACCACCGCCTGTACGTTCTCGACGAGGTCGTCAACCGATGCGTCGCGGCTCACGTAGCCGCTCACCCCGGCCTCGGCGCACGCGACTACGTCCTTCTCCAGCTCTTGCACTGCCAGCGCGACGACTCTCGCGTCAGGCGAGACCTGCCGCAAGCCCTGCACGATGGAAGCCATCTCGTCGAGCGCGGTGTCCCAGAGAATGACATCTGGCGCAGAGTCGCCCAGGTGATCGAGGCACCCTGCGTAATCGGATGCGGTACCGACGACGTCGAGCTCGGGTCTGTCGCACAACGCCTGTGACAGCCCGTCCCTGTATAAACGAACTCCGCAGACGATCAGAACGCGGGTTGGCATTTACTCGACTCCGTTCGAGACTTGGCCGTTTCCGTACCCGGTTTCAACGGTCCTTCTAGGTAGGTGAGCGCGAACGCTCTGGTCGATCGAGCCCCTGTCAGGGCCGCGAGTCGCCTGGTCTTACACCACGAAAGCCGACGAAATATCGAGCTCCCCGGACGCTCGCTATTGTGAGCAGCAAAGTCCCGTAGAGATCAATACGTCTGCCGCCGTTTTCCGACTCATTGGTGGCAAAAAGCACAGTTCCGACTCGCCTCGCCGGATACTCGGCGAATGGCCTCGACTCGACTACCTGCGGGTCACTCCATTCGTGGTCGGTTGAGCGGCTACCCGGGCGTCGGCCGGCCCGGTACAGGCTGCGGGGACACGCCGTGAATACGTCCATGCAGGCTCGACGGCCGCATCCCTGCGGCCGACGGTCCCCGCAACCCGCACCGGACCGGCCTTGTCCGAACACCGATGCGGGACACGCTGCCGCCTCGCCGGGCCGTCGTCGCCCAGCGGTCTGGCTTGGGTGCCGTCGCCCGATCGCGCATACTGCGCCCGGCCTGCGATCCGAGGAAACACATGCCGCAAGGGACTGCGAAGACCCGCGCGCTGGTCGCGTGCGTTTGCATGTCGATCGTCTGCGCCGGGTCCGCACATGCGAACATCGTGAAGGGTCTGGTGGACCTCGTCGAACTGGCGGGGGCGCTGCGGAGCGTCGGGAAGCTCCGGCGCTTCATCGAGGCGGGGCAGGTCGGTCCCGGTGCGCGCTATCTGGACTTCGATGCCGACGGCATCCACGCCATTGATGCGGACGACGGATCCGTCACGCTGTGGCGCGCGGAGCCCGAGTCCGGCACGCAGCCGCGATTCAACCCAGCTCCGGACGTCGATCTGTTGCTGCTCGATGCCGACGATGCGCCGGAGCTCGTCGAGCGGGTCGGGCTCGAGCTCGGGCGCGACGCGCTGCCCCGGTTCGCCGTGGTGCGCGACGGCTCGGCCAGGCGCGCGTACCCGATCGAGCTCGACGGAACAATGCGTCTGCTCGTCGAGGAGCTCCCGGGCACCTTCGTGGACATCGGCTCACGGCAGGTCGGCGACGTCCGCTGGGCGCTCGAGCAGCCGATGCTGCGCGAGCGGATGCGCGTCGTCAGCCTGTTCCACTCCGAGTACGACGCCCCGTACCTGAGCCGGCTGGACGACGCGGTCGGGGAGCTGCACCTGCCTGCGGGAGCGGGTGAGTCGCTGCTCGAGACCGTGGCAGGCGCGCCGGGACAGCAGCTCTTCGTCGTCGGGCACGTCGAGGACGGCGCGTTCGTGGTCAAGGACGCCGGCGGCAACGTCACCGGCCCGGTCGCGCTCGCCGATCTGGAAGCCGCCGCCCGGCGCAGCGACTCGATGCTCTTCTTTCTCGGCTGCAACACCGCCCAGGTATCCCGCACCACGGGGTTCACCCGACCGGTGGTCGCCACCGAGGTGGCCGGGATGCTCAGCGCGGCAATCGAGCAGGAGACGCTCGGCGGCGTGCTGTCGACCCTGTCGGGCGCGGAACGCATTCTCGCGCAGCCCTCGCTCGTCGATCCGACGAGAATGACGATCACCCTGGAGCAGGGGCGCAGGAAGGATGCGCGGGCCCGCTCGTTGACCCTCGTCTCCGTCCAGCTGCCGTCCGCGGCGCGCGGCCGTGTGCTGGCGAGGGAGCCGTTGCCGACCACCGCGTGGCTGATCATGTGGTACATCCTCGGCTGGGCGCTGCTCCTCTTCGGTGTCCACGAGACGCTCCGGCGCTGGCGCGGAAGCCGCCGGCCGGCGCCGCGTCTCGGCGACAGACCCCTGGCGAACCTGACCACGCGATTCGTCCGCGGCGTCGGTTTCGCAGCGATGATGCCGTTGTGGACGTTCGCGTACGTGCTCGCGATCGCAATGATCTGGCTCGCGTCTGTCGGGTTGCTCGTGAACCCGGCCGGTGTCGCGATCGCCGGGTATGCGGGATGGCGCACGCAGCGCGAGCGCGGCATCGGTGACGATGCCGCGTGGGCGGTCCGCTATGCGACGGTGCCGGTGTTCATGAGCATGAGCCTCCTGGCCACGACCTGTGCCTTCATCTATCCCGGTGAGGGCCAGCCCGGGTTTCACCTTGTCGGCGCCCTGGCGGCGCTCGCGTGCAGCGGTGCGCTGTACGCACTGCTGCGCCGCTTGCGGGTGAGTGCGCCCGCGCTGCTCCAGGCCCTGTACCGACTCCCGTTGGCCCTGATCGAGACCGCCGTGGCGCCGCTCGTTTCCGAGCGCGTCGCGTCGACGCCGCAGTCGTCGTGAAGGACGTCGAGATCCAGGCGCTGGTCGAGCTGCTCGCGCGGCGCGCACCGAACGCGCTCGCCGAGCTCCGGGAACGGTTTCCCGAGTTCGCCGATCGGCTGCAGCCGGGCAAGCGGCTCGGGGATCGAGAGCGTGCCGGCGCATTGAATGGCGAGGTGGAGGCGTTCCTGGTTGCGCTCGCCCACGAGACCGTGGAGCACGCGACGGCAGAGTGCAGCGCGGCGTATGTCCGCGTCGGCGATCGGATCCGAAAGACCGCGAGGTACCGGCTCGGCGGCGCGCTGACGTCGTCGATCAGCTCCTGCGGGCTCATCGCGGCGCTGATGGCCGACGCCACCGAGGCGGCGATCGTGGTCGGCACGCTCACCTTCGTCTCGTCCACGTTCACGCTGATTGCCCAGTACCACCAGGACGCCGGCGGCCAGACGTCGCTCTCGACCGTGCGCGAGCGCGTCGTGCAGCACATGGCCGAGGCGACGCGGCTCACCGGCGAGCTCAAGCTGATGGAAGCGAAGCGTTCTTTCGCGGGCATCGAGGAGCTGATCCGACAGCTCAACGTGATCCAGTCGGCAACGCAGCACGTGCTGCTCTGACGTCGCGGTCTATTGCGCTGCTCGAGCTCGTCGAGCGGATCGGCAGCGAGCTGCTCGACGTGACGCCCGGGTCGGCGCCGGCGCGCCATCGGTACGCAAGGCGCGGGCCGCTCTCGCCGATCCTCGGCCCGAGCGCTCAAGTTCGCCGCCCTCCATGCCGCTGGATCGAGGGCGCTGCCCGCCGGCCGGGCTCGGCTGACTCGACGTCCGGGATTTCGCAACGGCGGTCGTGGAATCGCGGCGGGACGCTCGCGCACGAATCGACGCCTTTCGCGGTGTGACGGACATGCAACCGAAGCAGCTACGGGACTACCTCGCGCAGATGGTGGACGGGGATGTCCGGATCAGCGCCATGATCTGGGGTGCCCCTGGCATCGGGAAGTCCAGCATCGTGCGCCAGGTGGCCGAGCGGGACGGCTTCGGCTTCATCGACCTGCGGCTGAGCCAGCTCGCCCCGACGGACCTGCGGGGACTGCCGGTCCCGCGCGACGGGATCACCACCTGGGCGACCCCTGAGTTCCTGCCCCGGGAAGGCGCCGGGGTCCTGTTCCTCGACGAGATCAACATGGCGCCGCCGGCGATGCAGGGCGTGGCCCAGCAGCTCATCCTCGACCGCCGCGTGGGCAGCTACGCGGTCCCGGACGAGTGGTTCGTGTGGGCCGCTGGTAACCGGAAGGAAGACCGGGCCTCGGTGTTCGAGATGCCCGCGCCGCTCGCGAACCGCTTCATCCATCTGGAGGTGGAGCCGGACATCGACGACTTCCGCCGGTACGCGCTGCTCCGCGACTTCGACCCTCACGTCGTCGGCTTCGTCGCCTTTCGTCCCGATCTGCTCCACAGGCTCATGCCCGGCGAGCCCGCCTGGCCGTCTCCGCGGAGCTGGGAGCTCGCGAGCACTCTGCACCGGGTGGGCCTCGACGTCGAGCCGGCGGTCGGCCCGAGCGCCGGCGCGGAGTTCTACGCCTACCTCGACGTCGTCGGCAACGTGCCAGACCTGGACGGGATCCTTGCGGGGAAGGCGAAGCCCGAGTTCCCCGCCGAGGTCTCCCTGAGCTACGCGACGGTGGTGGGGCTCGTGGCCCGCGTGCGCGAGTCGGAGCAGGTCGTCAACGGGCTGTCGTGGCTGGTCGACGCGGCGACGCCGGAGTGGGTGCAGCTCTTCGCGGCCGATGTCTTTCCCAAGCTGCGCAGCCTCGGCATCTTCCCCGATGCCCACGGCGCGATCCTCGCGCAGCCACGCCTGAAGGACTTTCTCGCCGACTTCGCCCAGCTGCTGGCGGACTGATGGACCGCGAAATCAGTGCGCACCTGCTGCGGCTTCGACGCAAGCATCCTTTCTTCGCGGCGCTGTCGATGTTCGCGCGCTACGAGTTCACCGACGCCGTGGAGCACTGCGAGACCGACGGGCTGCGCGTGCGCGTCTCGCCGGGCTACTACGAGCGGCTCCCCGCCGCGCAGCGCACGGCCCTGCTCCTGCACGTCACCCTGCACGCCGCCCTCATGCACCCTATCCGTCGTGGCATGCGCCACGAAGCGGTGTGGAACACCGCCGCCGACATCGTGGTCAACAACCTCATCCTCGACGCCGGCGCCTTCGAGCCGCCGTCGGGAACCGCCGTCGAGCCCGAGTATCGCGAGCTGAGCGTCGAGCAGGTCTACGAGCGGCTCGTGGCGCTGCCGAAGCAGCACCCCTCGCTCCTGGCGATGGCCGACGCGGTGCAAGGTGGCGGCGACGCGGGCCCGCAGTCGGCCGGCGAGGCGCGGGCGGAGGACCGAGGATCGGGCGGGCGCGACGCGGGAGCCTGCGGGGACTGCGGCGCGCAGGGTCCCCGAGGAGTCGGTCAGGCCCAGGACGTCCGCGAGGATGCGGCCCGACTCCTGGCCGTGCGCTATCCGACGCGGCCGGACCTCGGTGCACCGCGCCCCGAGGGCTCGAGCCCGCGGGAGACCGGCGTGGCCGACGCACCGGGCAGGCAGCAGATCGCCACCCACTGGCGCTCGGCGCTGCGCAAGGCCGAGGCGGTCGCGCGGCTGAGCGGTGACGGTCGCGGAGCACACGGCGCCGGCATGACCCGGGAGATCGACGCGGCGCTCGAGCCCCGGCTCGACTGGCGCACCCGGCTGTGGCGCTACCTCGTGCGCACGCCGACCGATTTCAGCGGCTTCGACCGCCGCTTCGTCCACCAGGGGCTCTATCTCGACGCCCTCGAGTCCGAGAGCCTGAAGGTCTACGTCGCCGTCGACACCAGCGGCTCGATCGACGATCGGGAGCTCTCCGAGTTCCTCGCCGAGGTGCGCGGCGTCAAGCGCGCCTACGCCTTCATCGACGTCGAGCTCTGGTTCGTCGACGCCGAGGCGACGGGCCCCTACCCGGTCGACGCGTTGATCGAGATCCCCGATCCGATCGGTGGCGGCGGCACCGACTTCACGCCGTTCTTCGACGCCGTCGCGCGGACCGCGAGCCCCTTCGAGCAGGCGCTGCTCGTGTACCTCACGGACGGCGACGGCGGTTTCCCCGGCCGGGCGCCGGAGTTCGAGACGCTCTGGGTGGTGACCGAGGGCGGCGAGGACGACTTTCCCTTCGGTCAGGTCGCACGGCTGGCCGATCGCTACCAACGCCAAGCGAGCGAGGCGATTCCATGAGCCTTGAAGACACCCTGATGAAGCTGCTCACCGAGGCGCTCGAGGACGGACCGAAGAGGGATGACGGTCTCACGCGCAAGAGCGCGCTCGAGCAGCTGCGCGACCCCGCGACGGACACGCAGACGCTGTATCGCCTCTTCAAGCGCTTCGACTGCGACGAGGTGGCCGAGGCCGTTGCCCGGCATCCGAACGTCGGCAGCAATGTCCTCGGGACTCTCCACGTGTTCATGCCCGAGATAACGGTCACCAATCCGGCCTTCGAGCGCATCAGCCAGGAGCGGAGCTGGCAGCGCAACCAGGACTACTACGCGCGCCGGGCGAAGAAGACGAGCCGCGCGAGCAGCGGCAGCTTCGCCGTCTCGACGCGCTCGCCGCAGCTCTACCGGGTGCGCTACTTCCTCGAGCACGGCATCGCCGCGGACTTCCGCCACCTCGCTGCCATCGAGGCGATTCCGGACGAGGTGCTGCGCCCGCACCTGACGGCGAAGAGCAGCCACCTGCGCAAGGCGCTCGCCGAGCGGCCCTCCTTCGAGGCCGCGGACTACGAGGTGCTGGCGAAGGACAAGGCCAAATCGGTGCGCCTAGCGCTCGCCGGTAATCCGGCGCTGCCGGAGGCCGTGGTCCAGATGCTGGCCGGGGACAGGGACGCGGACGTGCGCAGCGCCGCGGCGGCTCATCCGAACTGTCCGCGCGAGACGGTGCACACGGTGCGCATGAGCGAGGCCGCGCAACCGACCGTCCAGAGCAAGCCCGTGGAGAGCCTGTCTCCGGAGGAGATCGCCCAGGCGCTGCGCGACCCCGCGACGAGCGGCGAGCGGCTCGAGGAGATCGCCGCCGGGGCGCAGCCCCACGTGCGCTACGGCTGCGGGCTCCACCCCAACGCCGGCCGGGCGCTCCTGGAGGCCCTCGCCGCCGACGGCGAGGGCTGGCTGCGCGAGGCGGTGGCATTCAACCCGGCGACGCCGGCGGACATCCTCGAGGCCCTGGCCGCGGAGCCGTCGCAGGCCATGCAGCGCGCCCTCGCGTCGAACCCGGCGACGCCCAAGGCGATCCAGCTCTGGATCGCCGAGCACTCGCCGGGATCGGTGCGTCTGCTGCTCGCCAACGCCAGCGACGACGCCGACGTCCTGGCGAGGCTCTGCAAGCCTGCTGGCGACGAGGCGCTGCAGGACTGGCAGGAGCACCTGGCGCTGGCGCTCGACCCCGAGGCGAAGCCTTTCAAGCTGCGTCAGCTCCAGCGCTCGCGGGCCGGGCGACACGCCTTCACCGCACGGCTCGTCGCGCGGCACGCGAACTGCCCACCGTCGCTGCACGCGCAGTACGGCTACTACTGCTTCTCCGATCTCGCCCGCAACCCGCACTTCGCGCTGCAGGTGCTCGAGGATCCGAGCGCGATCCCCCGCGAGCCGGTCAAGGCGTGGGTCGTCTCCGAGTGGGTTGCCGACGGCAACATCCCCGGGCACATCGCCGATCACTACCTCGTGTCCGGGGATCCGGTGGAGGTCCGCCGCGGCGCGACCAGCCGCAGGGCGTCCCTGCGAGCGCTGCAGCCGCTCGTCTTCCACCCGGACCCGCGGGTTCGCAACGAGGTGGCATCGCGCCGCGATCTCACCCGCTTCATGTTCGAGGCGCTCGCCAGGGATCGGAACGACAAGACCCGCGAGCTCGCGGCGACCAACGCGCGCTGCCCGAGGTCGCTGCTGACGGGTCTCGCGCAGGACCGGGTGGGCGCCGTGCGCGCCGCGGCGATGGCGAACAAGCGTTACCTGGCGCCGGCTCAGGGAGCGGCTGCAGCCCGAACCGGCGCGCAGCCCCCGACCCAGGCGCTGCGCAACCGCGGGCCGAAGAAGGCCCGGATCAAGATGGCCGAGGAGGCACGGCTGCCCGAGGTGCTCTCCGATCTCGCCGGGGACCGGATGGTCGACGTGCGCAGGGCCGTCGCGCGCAACGAGAACACGCCGCCGCAGGTGCTCTGTGCGCTGCTCGGCGACGCCGAGCCCGTGGTGCGGCGGTGCGCGGTGCGCGAAGAGCTCCCCCGTGAGACGCTGGATGCTCTCGTCGAAGACCCTGATGACATCGTTCGGCGTCAGGCCTACTCGGTGCTGGACTACGTGCTGGAAGCGACGGACCAGGCCGACGGCGACGCCCGGGACGAGCTCCTGGCGAGGGCGGCCCGGGACGCGGTCCCGGCGATCAGGTCCCTCGCGGCCCTGGGGGTCCGTGACGCCGAGGTCCAGGTCGCGCTCGCCTCCGACGAGGACCCGTCGGTGGTCGAGTCCCTGGCGGAGAATCCGTCGCTCGCCGGCGAGCTCGCGGCCGCGCTGCTCGAGAGCGAGAACGAGAAGATGCGCGAGCGCATCGCCCACCGCACCCCGGACCTGGATCTCGTCGAGCGCGCGCTCGGCGATCGCAGCGAGTCCGTGAGGATCAACGCCGCGCTCAACGACGCGATCGTCACCGCGCCGATGCGCTTCGTCCACCACGCCAACCCGATGGTCCGCTACAACCTCGCCCGGAGCGCGGAGGCGATCCCGGAGGAGGTCTTCGACATCCTCCTGGGCGACGCGGATCCGCAGGTGCAGGAAGGCCTCGCCTCGTGCGGGGAGCTGCCGCGCGCACGCCTGGACAAGATCCTGCGCGGGAGCCCGGACCTCGTGCGCCAGTTCGCCCGCCGGGAGCGACTGAGCGAGGAAGAGCTGGCATCGCTGGCCGACCACGAGGACGAGGGAATCCGCGCGCTCGCAGCGCGCGACGGTGCGCTCTGCGGCGAGGCTTTCGAGCGGCTCCTCGGCGACGGGGAGGCCGTGCTCGAGGGCCTCCGGTACAACCGCCTGCTGTCGAAGGCGCAGCGCGCCAG
>CAJIAT010000594.1_pt1 | contig 13682 bp, 12 predicted proteins | sample 9199161 | NCBI WGS metagenome assembly CAJIAT01 (sample SAMEA7708281, study PRJEB35096) | sediment metagenome | biome: marine neritic benthic zone biome [ENVO:01000025]; feature: sediment [ENVO:00002007]; material: shallow marine sediment [ENVO:03000034] sea grass bed [ENVO_01000059] ... | reverse complement strand
GCTCACGTACGATGGCCCGAGCGATGGCGGCGCGCTGATCTGGCCTCCGGATCGCTGGCCGGGGCGTCGGTCGAGATAGTCGGTGAGGTTCAGGACATCCGCCGCCGCGGTGACCCGCTTCTCCTGCTCGTCCTTGTCCAGCCCGGCCATGCGCAGCGGGAAGGCGATGTTCTTGCGCACCGTCATGTGGGGATAGAGCGCGTAGGACTGGAACACCATCGCGAGGCCGCGCTTGGCCGGGGGCACGGTGGTCGCGTCCGCCCCGTCGATCTCGATCCGGCCCGAGGTGACGTCCTCGAGGCCGGCGACCAGCCTGAGCAGGGTGGACTTCCCGCAGCCCGAGGGGCCGACGAACACGACGAACTCGCCCTCGTCGATCTCGAGGTCGAGCGGCGGGATCACGTTCGTGTCGCCGAAGCTCTTCGTTACCTCCTCGAGTACGATCCGACCCATCAGTGTTCTCCCTATTTCACCGCGCCGAAGGTCAGGCCACGGACCAGCTGCTTCTGGCTGAACCAACCCAGTATGACGATCGGCGCGATGGCCATGGTGGATGCGGCGCTGAGCTTGGCGTAGAACAAGCCCTCCGGGCTCGAGAAGCTGGCGATGAACGCCGTCAGCGGCGCAGCGTTGGCCGCGGTCAGGTTCAGCGTCCAGAACGCCTCGTTCCACGCCAGGATGACGTTGAGCAGCATCGTCGAGGCGATACCCGGCACCGCCATCGGTGTGAGGACGAACAGGATCTCGTTCCGCGTGCTGGCCCCGTCCATCCGCGAAGCCTCCAGGATTTCCCCCGGGATCTCCCGGAAATAGGTGAAGAGCATCCAGATGATGATCGGCAGGTTCATCAAGGTCAGCACGATCACCAGCCCGGTGCGGGTGTCCAGGAGTCCGGTGTCCCGAAAGATCAGGTAGATCGGGATCAGGACGCCGACCGGCGGCAGCATCTTCGTCGAGAGCATCCACATGAGGATGTCCTTGGTGCGCCGGGCGGGCACGAACGCCATCGCCCAGGCGGCCGGGACCGCGATCAGGATGCCGAGAATTACCGAGCCGAACGAGATCACCACGGAGTTCCAGAAGTGCTTGGCGTAGTCCGTGCGCTGGTTCACCGCCTCGTAGGCCGACAGGTTCCAGTCGAAGAACAGGAACTTCGGCGGCGACGCGATGGCGTCGGCCTCGGTCTTGAAGCCGGTCAGGATGGTCCACAGGATCGGAAAGAAGATCGCCAGTCCGATGGCCCAGGCGACCGTACTCGTGATGATCTTGCGTCGGGTCGAGACTGCGCGCGCCACGGCTCAGATGTCCAGGTTCTTGCCGATCATCCGCATCAGGAAGATCGCCACGATGTTGGCCAGGATAATCGCGATCACGCCGCCGGCGGCGCCGCCGCCGACGTCGAACTGGAGCAGCGACTGGATGTAGATGAGGAAAGTCAGGTTCGTCGACGCGGTGCCCGGTCCGCCGCTGGTGGTGACGAGAATCTCGGCGAAGATCGACAGCAGGAAGATCGTCTCGATGAGGATCACCACCGTGATGGCTCGCGACAGGTGCGGCACCACGATGAAGAAGAAGCGGTTCAATCCGTTGGCGCCGTCCATCTCCGCCGCCTCGATCTGCTCGCTGTCGAGCGACTGCATCGCGGTCAACAGGATCAGGGTGGCGAACGGCAGCCATTGCCAGCTCACCATCACGACGATCGAGGACAACGGCGCGTGAGCGAGGAAATCGAACGGCTGCACCCCCAGCCAGCTGGCGACCTGCCCGAACAGCCCGTTCACCGGATTCATGAACATGTTCTTCCACACCAGCGCGGACACGGTCGGCATCACGAAGAACGGCGCGATGACCAGGACGCGGACGATGCCCTGGCCCCAGATCGCCTGGTCCAGCAGCAGCGCCAGGAGGATTCCGCCGATCACCGAAACCAGCAGGACGCCGCCGACCAGGAAAATCGTGTTCCAGATCGCGTCCCAGAAGCTCGGATCGGTGACGAAGAAGTAGTAGTTCGTCCAGCCGGTCCAGCTCTCCTCTCCGGGAGAGAGGAGGTTGTAGCGCAGGAAGGAGAAGTAGAGCGTCATGCTGAGCGGGATCAGCATCCAGCCCAGGAGCAGCACCACGGAGGGCGATATCATCAATCGGGCAACGGCCCGGGAATGCTGCGTCGCCACGGTCCTCCCTCCTGGAGCGCTCGTTGTTGTTGTTCGAGCGTGGGCCGGTCGGCGCTCGCCGAGCCGGCCCACGCTTGCGTCGGCTACTTGATGTAGCCGGCCTTCCTCATTTCACGCTCTGCGAAGCGCTGGGATTTCTCGAGCGCCTCCTCCACCGACTGGGTACCGGCGAGCGCCGCCGAGATCTGCTGACCCACGTAGGTGCCGATGCCCTGGAACTCCGGAATGGCGACGAACTGAACGCCGGTATACGGAACCGGCTCCAGCGTCGCGTCAGCCGGATTGGCCGAGAGGATCGAAGCCTGCACGGTCTCGGCGAACGGCGCGGCCGAGACGTACTTGGGGTTGGCGTAGGTGGACTTGCGCGTTCCCGGAGGTGCGGAGATCCAGCCCTCGGACTCGCCGACCAGCGTCACGTAGCTCTTCGACGTCGACCACTTGAGGAAGTCCTTGGCCGCGTCCGCCTTCTTCGAGCTCGCCGGGATCGCGAGCGCCCAGGCCCAGAACCAGCCCGCGCCCTTGGTCGTCACCTGCTTCGGCGCCGCCGTGAAGTCCGTCTTGTCGGCAACCGTGGACTCGTTGGGGTTGTAGATGAAGCCCGCGGCCGATGTCGCGTCGACCCAGGTGGCGCACTTCCCGTCGGCGAACAGGGCGCGGTTCTCGTTGTGCCCGTTCGAAGAGGAGCCAGGAGGACCGTACTTCGTCATGAGGTCGACGTAGTAGGTCACCGCGTCGACCCAGGGCTTGCTGGTGAGCTGGGGATTCCAGTCCATGTCGAACCAGCGTCCACCGAACGCGTTGACCATCGGCCCGACGAAGGCCATGTTCTCGCCCCACCCGGCCTTGCCGCGCTGGCAGGTGCCGTACACGCCGTTCGACGGGTCGTGCAGCTTCGCCGCGAACTCCTTGAGCTGGTCGTACGTCATCTGCTCCGGCACGCTGATGCCGGCCTTGTCGAACAGGTCCTTGCGATAGAAGGTGAACGAGCTCTCGGCGTAGAACGGCACGGCGTAGAGCTTGCCGTCTGCGGACAGGCCGTTGCGCACGCTCGCGTAGATGTCGTCGTAGTCGTAGTCCGCGCCCAGATCGTCGAGAGCGGTCAGCCAGCCCTTGGCGCCCCAGATGGGCGCCTCGTACGCGCCGATGGTGATGACGTCGAACTGACCGCCCTTGGTCGCGATGTCCGTGGTCACTCGCTGGCGCAGGACATTCTCCTCCAGCACCACCCAGTTCAGCTTGTGGCCGCTCTGCTTCTCCCACTGGGGCGAGAGCTTCTGCATGATGATCATGTCCGAGTTGTTCACCGTGGCGATGGTGATCTCCTCGGCGGCCACCGGCATGGCAGCGATGCCGGTGGCGGCGAATGCAACCGCGGATGCGACTGCCGTCTTCAACTGTTTCATGGGTATCCTCCTCCTCGGTATTCCGTGAATGAATTGTGTGCCCAGTCCTGGCAGCCCGACTGTCAAAACCGGCTGGACCGCCTGATGCCTTTCGAAGCTTCCGCTGGACTGCGAGCGATGCGACCCGCGTCGCTGCTCGAGACGTCCCATGCGAGAGGCGAACCCCGCCTGATGCGGTCTGACGCGTCAGTCGCCGAGCGGCTGAGGTTGGCACTCCCCTGGCCTGTTGCGCTTCCGGCCCTTTTCTGTATTGCCCTTCCTGGGCGCTCGTCAGCTTCAGTCATTTGACCGAGGGATCGCAAGTAGACCCCTCCGCGGCGAGGCGTGCAATTGACTGATCCACAGCCGGAACCGACGGTCGGCACCACTCGCGTGAGCGGGGTCCGCGGTCGGGCGTCCCCCGGCCTCGTCCGCTCGCCTGTTCAGCCCGGCCTTCTCGAACAGGTCCCCGCGCTACGTCACCATCGAGCTCTCGCCGTAGAACGGCGCCCCGTAGGGCCATACGCCGCTCGACAGGTCGCCACGCTTCGGAGGTACCAGGTCGTCCACGTCGTAGCTCGCGTCGAGCTCGAGGAGCAGCGAGGGGGCTCGTCATCTCTCCTCTCCTCCGAGGTCTGGCAGGGGATTGCGAGCTCCAGGCTAGCGATGCCCTCGTGGGCAACTCCAATACGAAGAGGAAAAATTCCTGTACTTTCTTTACCTCGGCCGTTGTTCCGTTCGGTGTGAGGGCCCGGTAATATGCGGAGAGAGGGCACTTCGGGAACGGCCGGCGTGTCGCAGAGAGTATAGGTTGGGCAGCCTCGAGGGCAGAGATGGCGCGCAGACCGGCGGCTGGCGGCAGAACCCGGAGCGGTGAGCCGGGTGCCTTCGAGTCCAGCCCCGAGTTCGAGATCACCGACCGAAGCGCCGGCGCGATCCGCTATCTGGAGCACGGCTACCCGAGCCCCCTCGTACGCTGGCACTGCCACAACGAGTACGAGCTCCACTACATCACCGCTTCGTCCGGGAAGGTCTTCGTGGGCGACTACATCGGTGAGTTCCGTCCCGGGAACCTGATCCTCACCGGGCCGCGGCTGCCCCACAACTGGATCAGCAGCTCCGACGACGGGCAGCGGTGGGAGCTGCGCGACATGGTGGTGCACTTCGAGCACGACGTGATCGCCTCGGCCGCGGAGCAGATCCCCGAGCTGGCCGAGATCCTGCCGCTGCTGAGCGACGCGAGGTACGGGATCGAGTTCTTCGGCATGGAGGATCGCGCGGAGCGCCACCTGCGGGCGATCCGCGAGGCGTCCGGGCTGGCGCGGTTCGGCCATTTCTGCCAGCTCATGCACGAGCTGAGCCGGTCCGCCCGTTACGAGATCCTCTCGGCCATGCAACTCGAGAACAAGGCGGACGACGCCGGCCTCGACAAGGTGAACGCCGTGGTCAACTTCGTGATCGACCACTACCACGGCAACGTCACGCTCGGGCAAGCGGCTGCTGTGCTCGGGATGAACGAGAGCTACTTCTCGCGCTTCTTCAAGAAGTCGACCGGCAACACGTTCAGCGAGTTCCTGACGAGGATCAGGATCAGCAAGGCCTGCGAGCTGCTGTCCGACACGGACCGGCAGGTCACCGCGATCTGCTACGAGGTGGGGTACAACAACGTTGCGAACTTCAACCGGCGGTTCCTCGAGCGCAAGCACGTGACTCCGCGCGCCTATCGCCGCCAGGTCCGTGAGCGCCTGACCCGCGGGGGAGCCGGCGCCGCGAGCGCCGATCGGTAGGACGCGCTTCCCCCGCCATGCACTACAAGGTGAGCCAGCGGTCCCGCGCCGCCACGTCCCAGCGCGCCGCGACGCGTCCGCCCTCGATCACGAAGGCCTGCTTGTGCAGCGCCGAGGTCGGGCAGATGTGGACCGGGATCGCGAGCGCCGCGTCCCCGGGCTCGAGGGCGTCGACGGACTCGGACTCGAGCACCAGATGCTCCTCGTTCTGGAGCACCTCGCGGGCGTCGGGGAAGTCGGGAAAGGCCAGGCGGTGCCCGGCCGGCGGGTCGGATGCGGCGGCCTTCGACCCGAGGTCGAAGGTGGCCCGGTTCGGCCCCGGCCGGCTGATGACGCGGGTGAGCACCATCGCGGCCGGCGTGAACCGCATGTCCGGGAACCGGTCCGCGTAGCCGGCGTCGTGCAGCACGCAGGTGCCGGGGCTGAGCTCGAGCGCCGGGTCGTTCAGGCGCGCGTAGAGCGGGAACGAGGGGGTGCCGCCCGCGACGATCCGCGGCACGGGCCAGCCCCGCGCCTCGAGGCCGTCGCGGAGCCCGGTGGTCATCCGCCAGCAGGCGTCGACGGCGGCGGCGCGCTCCTCGAGCGGCGTCTGGTGGTTCTGACCGTCGTACAGGTGCAGCCCGGCCGGCTCGACGCCCGGCGTCTCGACGATCGCTCCGTACAGCGCGATCGCCTGCGGGCCCGGTACGAGCCCCGTGCGGCCGAGGCCGGTGTCGACGTCCAGGAGCACCCCGATGGCGTGTCCGGCCCGGGTGGTCGCCTCGCCGAGCGCAGCGAGCGGCGCCGGGTGATCGGCCGTCACCGCGAGCTGCACTTGCGGGTACGCGTCGAGGAACTCGACCGCGCGCCCGACGTTCGGGCCGACCAGGTTGTAGGCGAGGAAGACGTCGGTGGCTCCGGCGACCGCGAGCATCTCCGCCTCGGCGAAGGTCGCGCACTTGTGGCGCGTGATGCCCATCGCGAGCTCGATCTCGACGATCTCGCGCATCTTGTGGGTCTTGCAGTGCGGACGCAGTCGGGCCGGCGTACCGGCGATGTCGATCATCTTCCCGACGTTCTCGCGCACGATGTCCGCGAAGACGACCAGCCCCGGTGAGATGATCCCGCTCGTGTCCTCGATGTGGTGCTTCGCGTCCATCCGAACCTCCCGCAGGACCCGACGACCGCGCCAGTATAGGCGCATGCCGGGCGCGCGTTGACAGCCCCTCGGGCCGTGCGCACCATGCGCCGTCTCGCGTGACGCGAGATCTCCGGGAGTCTCCGAGCGTGTCGACACCGCATCCGGGCGTCGCGATCGCCGTGTCGAACGTGGGGCACGTGTTCACGCACCTGTTCACGATCCTCTACGCGACGGCCGTCCTGCACCTGCCCGGCGTGTTCGACCTGCCCTACGGCGAGCTGCTGGGCCTCTCGAGCCTGGGTCTGGTGCTCTACGGCGTCGCCGCGCTCCCGGCCGGCTGGCTCGGGGACCGCTGGAGCCAGGTGGGGATGATGGTGGTCTTCTTCGTGGGCGTCGGGGTGGGGTCGGTGGTCACGGGCCTCGCCACCGATCGCGGCGGCCTCTTCGTCGGGCTGACCCTGATCGGGCTCTTCGGCGCCATCTATCATCCGGTCGGGATCGCCTGGCTGGTCGCCAGCGCCCGCCGCCAGGGCATGGCCCTCGGGGTCAACGGCGTCTTCGGCAGCCTCGGGAGCGCCATCGCACCGGTCTTCGTCGGGCTGATGATCGATCTGGTGACCTGGCGCGCGGCCTTCGTGGTGCCAGGCGTCGCCTCGATCGCGACGGGCGCCGTCCTGCTCGTGCTCTGGCGCACGGGGCTGACCGGCGACGTGCGCAGCGACCGCGCCGCCGCGCCGTCGCAGTCCCGGCACGCGATGCGGCGCGTGTTCGTGATCCTCACGCTCACCATGGCCTGCAACGGCTTCGTCTACACGGGGCTGACCAACACGATGCCGAAGCTCTTCGAGGGCGGCGAGCTCCCGCGCCTCGTCGAGGTCGGCCCGGCCGAGGCGCTCGGGGCGAGCTACACGGAGATCGGCTTCTACGTGGGCGCCGTGATCGGGCTCTCGTCGCTCGCGAGCCTGCTCGGCGGGTGGCTCGCGGACCGCTACTCGCCGCGCATGGTCTACATCGTCGCCTGGCTCGCGCTCGCCCCGACGCTCTTCGTGCTGACCTCGCTGCTCGGGGTGAGCCTGCTCACCGTCGCCTTCCTGGCGCTCGTGTTCAACGTGAGCTTCGCCGCGGCGGAGAACCTGCTGGTGGCGCGGTACACGCCATTCGAGTGGCGCTCGCTCGCCTACGGCGCGAAGTTCGTCCTGGCCCTCGGGGTGGGGGGGCTGACGGTCAAGCTCGCCGGCGTCACCTTCGACAGCACCGGGAGCTTCGACCTGCTCTACGCCCTGTTCGGGGCCGCCGCGCTGCTCGCCTTCGCGACGGCGATCGCCTTGCCGCGTCCGATCGGCCCGGCCTCCGGCTGACGGGCGCCATCACCAGAGATCACGGTCGTCGATCACTGCGCGCCGAGCCGGGCGCGGATCCGGTCGTAGCCGGCGTCCGTCGCCACGATCTCCCAGCGTGGCTCGCGGGAGGATTCGAAATCCTCGTAGCAGCCGTGGTCGAGGGCGTCGGCGACCATCGCCTCGGCGCTGACGGGGGCGCCACGCCGCGCGGCGTGGATGACCAGCAGACCCGCCTCGCGCAGCTCGAAGAGCCGCCGCACGAGCGCCTCGGCCGAGCCGTAAAGAGCGTCGAAGTCCGCGCACACCATGTACCAGGGCACCTGCACCGCGGCCAGCTCGAGCAGCTCCTCGTCCACTTCCGAGACAACCATGGCTCGATCTCCTCTGCTCGTTTGAGTACCGGCCGTGGCTGAGATAGCTTAGCAGCCTGTGGAGGAGCTCTGCTTCCAGCGTTCGGAAGTGGGGCGCAGGCGACGTCGCTCTCGACACTGTGCACAGAAACGTGCCGCGGTCGTCGCACGGGCGCCGGTACGGCGCACGCCATGCGGAAGAGACAAAGCCCGGGAGGAAGGAACGAATGAACAGACAATTCGGCAAGCTCGCCCTAGCGGCGGCGCTCGCGCTCGGCACCGGTGTCGCGGGCGCGGCGGAGTACAACTGGGATCTGGCCAACGAGTACCAGGCGTCCTCGATCTTCGGAGAGGGGGACGCCGTGTTCGCCGAGAAGCTCGCGGAGCTCTCGGGCGGACGGATCAAGGTCACGCTCCACATGGGCGGCGCGCTCGGCTACAAGTCCGTCGATCACTTCGACGCGGTGGGCGACGGGGCGCTGCCCATCGCCGACAGCTACACGGGCTCGTGGCAGGGCATCGATCCGATATTCACGATGCCCGCGCTGCCGTTCCTCGCCTCGACGGTGGAGGAGGCGCGCGCGCTCTACGAGGCGGCCAAGCCCTACTACGAGGAGGTCTTCGCGAAGAACAACCAGAAGCTGCTGGTCGCCTCGCCGTGGCCACCGAGCGGGATGTGGGGCAAGAAGCCCCTGGACGCCACCGGGGCGATCAAGAATCTCAAGATCCGCACCTACGACCCGAACGGCACGAAGACCCTCAAGGCGGCGGGCGCCGCCCCGATCCAGCTGTCCTGGGCAGACGTCGTCCCGCAGCTCACCACCGGTGGGATCGATGCCGTCCTGACCTCCGCCGAGGGCGGGGTCAACGCGAAGTTCTGGGAGCATCTGAACCACTTCACCGAGATCAACTACGCCATGCCGCTCAGCATGACGCACATGAATCTCGACACCTACAACGATCTCCCGGACGAGCTGAAACAGGCGGTCGACGCCGCGGCCAAGGCTGCCGAGGATCGCAACTGGGCGGCCGTGGTCGACCGGCGCAGGAACAACTACGAGACCATGAAGGCGAACGGCATGACCGTCGTCACCGGAGTCGATCAGGCCTATCTCGAGGCGCTCAACAAGGCGGGTCAGCAGGCCCTGTCCGACTGGCAGGCGAAGATGGGCGAGCGCGGCGAGAAGATCATGGCCGAGTACAAGAAGCGCACCGGCAAGATGTAACGACTCGCGGCCGTCGGCGGGCCGGGACGCCCTCTCGGCCCGCCGGCGCCGATTCGCTCACGCCGCTCCCGGGGGGCCACGATGCACGCCATCCAGCGGGCGGTCTTCGCCGTCTCCCGGCTCGCCGCGTGGCTGTCCGGTCTCATCCTGATCGCGATGGTGGTGCACATCCTCGTCGAGATCGTGCTGCGCAGCTTCTTCGACACCTCCACCTACGTGCTCGACGAGTTCATCGGCTACGGGGTGGCGGCGATGACGTTCCTGACCCTCGCCTACGCGCTCGAGGAGGGCAGCCTCATCCGCGTGAACATCGTCCTGTCGCGCACGCGCGGGCGGGCGCGGCGGGGCCTGGAGATCCTGTGCGCCGGGTCGACTCTGGTGCTCGCGTGCTACCTCGGCTGGTACGTGTTCCGGAACTGGAAACGCGACTGGGATCGCGGTGCGGTGAGCCCGAGCATCGCGGAGGTGCCGATGTGGATCCCTGAAGGTCTCGTCCTCGTCGGCTTCGTGCTCTTCGTGCTCCAGCTCGCTGCATACCTCGTGCGCCTCGTCGCCGGCGGTCCGATGATCGGCGACCAGTCGCGCGAGTGAGCTCGGCCAGATGGAAGCGCTCGTCACCGGCCTCATCATCCTTGTCCTGATCTTCTTCTTCCTCGGGATCGGGACCTGGGTCTTCGCGGGCCTGCTGCTGGTCAGCATCACGGGCCTGTGGCTCGTGCTCGACTTCAACTTCCACCGGATCGGCGTCATCTCGACGAAGATCATGTGGCGCTACGCGAGCACCTGGGAGCTCGCCGCCATCCCGATGTTCGTGTGGATGGGAGAGATCATCTTCCGCACAGACATCTCGGACCGGCTGTTCCGGGGCCTCGCGCCGCTGGTGGACGCGATCCCGGGTCGCCTGCTCCACACCAACGTCCTCGGATGCACCCTGTTCGCCGCCGTGAGCGGTTCGAGCGCGGCGACCACAGCCACGGTCGGCAAGATCACCACCACCGAGCTCGACGGTCGCGGCTACGACACCAACCTGACGATCGGATCGCTCGCGGGGGCAGGCAGCCTGGGCCTGCTGATCCCACCGTCGATCGTCATGATCATCTACGGCATCCTCGCCGAGGTCTCGGTGGCGCGCCTGTTCGCTGCCGGCGTGCTGCCGGGCCTGCTCATCGCGGCGCTGTACTCGGGCTACATCATCGCGCGCTGCGCGGTCAGCCCCGAGCTGTCGCCGAGCGGGGCCGAGCGCCCGACCCTCGCCGACAGAATCGCCGGGCTCGCGAACCTCATCCCCATCTTCATCCTCATGGTCCTGGTGCTCGGGTCGATCTACGCCGGGCTCGCGACGCCGTCCGAAGCCGCGGCCGTCGGCGTCGCCTCGGCGCTCGCGCTCACCGTCGTCACCCGGCAGATGAGCTGGGACGTCTTCCGGGACTCGCTGATGGGAGCGGTGAAGACCTCGTGCATGGTCTGCATCATCCTCATCGCCGCCGCGTTCCTGTCCACCGCGATGGGCTACCTCCACGTGCCGGCGAACCTCGCCGCGGCAATCGCCGAGCTCGACCTGAGCCCGGTGGGGCTGATGCTGATCCTCTCGGCCTTCTACATCGTGCTCGGCCTGTTCCTCGACGGGATCTCGATCACCGTCATGAGTCTGCCGATCACGCTGCCGCTCATCGTGCAGGCGGGCTTCGACCCGGTCTGGTTCGGCGTGTACCTGGTGGTGATGGTCGAGCTCGCGCAGGTGACGCCGCCGGTCGGCTTCAACCTGTTCGTGCTCCAGGGGCTGACGGGGCACCCGATCGGCCGCGTCGCCTGGGCGGCGCTGCCGTTCTTCGTGCTCATGTGCGTCGGCGTCGTTATCCTCACGGCCTTTCCCGAGATTGCCCTGTGGCTGCCTGGGGCGCTCTTCGACAAGCCGTGAGGATCGAACGCATCGGGAGGAGCGTCCAATGAACGACATCGTGTTCGAGAACGCATCGGTCCTAGAGCCCGGCGCCGGCGGCATCGTCGGAGAGCGCACCGTCCTCGTGCGTGCGGGGAGGATCGAGGCCGTCGCCGAGGGCCCCGTGGATGCTCCCGGGGCGCGCCGGATCGATCTGGCCGGCAAGGTGCTGATGCCAGGTCTGTGCGATGCGCACGTGCACGTGACCGCCGCGACGCCGGACTTCGCGGCGCTCGGTGGCTGGTCGCCCACCTACGTCGGCGTGCGCGCCATGGAGATCATGCACGGGATGCTGATGCGGGGCTTCACGACCGTGCGCGATGCGGGCGGCGCCGACCACGGCCTCGCACGCGCGGTTGCCGAGGGACGGATTGCCGGGCCGCACCTGCTCTTCGCCGGGAAGGCGCTCTCGCAGACCGGCGGCCACGGCGACATGCGCGGGCCCGGCCAGAGCGTCCTCGAACACTGCTACTGCTGCGCCGGCCTCGGGCGCATCTGCGACGGCGTGGCGGAGGTGCGGCGCAGCGCCCGCGACGAGATCCGCAAAGGGGCGACGCAGATCAAGCTGATGGTCGCGGGCGGCGTCTCCTCACCGACCGACCGCGTGGACAGCACCCAGTTCTCCGAGGAGGAGATCACCGCCGCGGTGCAGGAGGCCGAGGCGGCGAATATCTACGTCATGGTGCACGCCTACACGGCCCGGGCCATCAACCGGGCGCTCGGCTGCGGCGTACGCTCGGTCGAGCACGGCAACCTCCTCGACGGCTCGAGCGTCGAGCTGTTCCTCGCCCACGACGCCTTCCTGGTACCGACGCTCGCCACCTACCACGCGATCGCCGAGGAAGGCATCGAGGCGGGCTTCCCCGCGGATCTCCAGCCCAAGGTCTACGACGTCCTGGATGCCGGGATCCGCGCCCTCGAGCTCGCCCACGATGCCGGCGTGAAGACCGTCTACGGCACCGACCTGCTCGGCTCGATGCACCGGCGCCAGCTCAGCGAGTTCGCGATCCGGGGCGAGGTCATGAGTCCCATCGACGTCATCCGCTCGGCGACCTCGACGGCTGCAGAGCTCTTCGGCCTCACCGGCCAGATCGGGACCGTCGCCGAAGGCGCCTGTGCCGACCTGCTCGTCGTCGACGGCAATCCGCTCGACGACCTCGGCGTGCTACAGGATCCAGACCGGTTCCTGCGCGGCATCATGCGCCTGGGCGTGCTCTACAAGGACGAGCTCTGACGGATCGGGTGGGGTAGGCGGATTGCTGCGTGCCGGGCGCTCTGCTATACGCCGCTTTCCCCCGTGCCGGACGAGACGACCGTGTACCACGCACTGCTCCCGAACGACATCCACCTCGTCTACCCCACCCCGATCCTCGCCCGCCAGGTGCCGAACGGCGTAGAGCTCAGCCGCAGGCTGCGCGAGATCGTGCTCGCCCGGCGCGACCAGGATCCGGGGGTGACGATCACCAACGTCGGCGGCTGGCAGTCGGCGCACGATCTGTTCAGCTGGCCGCATCCGGAGGTCGGCGAGCTCATGCGCGCGATCGGCGAGTCGGTCCATGCGCTGATGGCCGAGGGCTCCGAAGAGCCGGGCGCCGCCGCCGGGATTCGAGCGGTCGGCTGGGCGAACGTGAACGGTCCCGGGGCCTACAACCGGCCCCACACCCACCCGGGCTCGATGTGGTCGGGCGTGTACTACGTCGATCCCGGCGACCGGCCCGAGGGTGACGAGGCGAGCGGGCTCATCGAGTTCCTCGACCCGAGGGCCGGGGTCGACATGCTCGAGTACCCGGGGCTCGCCTTCTCCGACACGTTCAAGATCGAGCCGGTCGCCGGGCTCCTCGTCGTCTTCCCGAGCTGGCTCGTGCACTACGTCAACGCCCATCACGGCGCCCGGTCGCGGATCTCCCTCGCGTTCAACGTGCGGGTCGTCCCGCAGGAGTGAGCTGGGGGTCGGGTCCGGGCGAGCGGCCGTCCGCGATCGGCCCGTTCTGACGCCTGTCCGAGGTCGCGATACGCCGGTGCCCGGCCGTGACCCGATTGGCCATCCCGCGACCCGCCGTAAACACGTCCATGTGGGCTCGGGCGCAGCATCCATGCTGCGCACGGTCGCGGGATGGCCAATCGGGTCACGGCCTCGAGCGTGATCTGCAACCCGGAGACCAAGCACAGTGCTAGCCCGCATATTGCACCAGGCCGGCACCGAGCCGGCTGCAACTGACTGACTCGCCGAGGGAAACTGTATCGGTGCGACGAGCTGCGGTGGCGACGTTCTGTCCTCGGCTCGCTGCCTATCGCAGACCTGGCTTGTCCATGCACGCCTGGGCTTGCTGTTCGCGCGAGCGATAGCTAGGCCTGGGGCAGGAGCCG
>CAJIAT010000028.1_pt1 | contig 13697 bp, 11 predicted proteins | sample 9199161 | NCBI WGS metagenome assembly CAJIAT01 (sample SAMEA7708281, study PRJEB35096) | sediment metagenome | biome: marine neritic benthic zone biome [ENVO:01000025]; feature: sediment [ENVO:00002007]; material: shallow marine sediment [ENVO:03000034] sea grass bed [ENVO_01000059] ... | reverse complement strand
GTCGATCCCCGATGTGATGCCGGGCACGACCGTCATCAGATAGATCTTCGCGCCCTCGAGCCCGGTCGCCATGTCCACGGTGGTCTTCAGGATCTTCTCGAGGGACTCCGTATCCGTCAGGTCGATCGCTGCGAGATAGCTGGCCATGTTGCTCACTCCCCTTGCGACCGGCTCGCCGGGAGCCGGTCCTGGAATCATCACGACCAGCTCCGCCGGGAGCCGGTCCGGAACGACGGACTGGCGCCGCCTCGCGGCGCCCGCCTCACTCGGGCATCTTGGTATCCCGCGGGCTCGGGAGCGAGCAGGCATAGATCGCCCACACCACGAACACGATCGCGAGGATGTTGATGATGGAGACGTCGAGGCGGAACGGCAGGGTGCGGTCCACCACCTCGATCTCCGGCACCAGCGCGGCGTGGATCGGGACCGACGGGTCGACGATCTCGCCGCTCGCGAGGGCCTCGTTGATGGCCTCGACCGCGTCGTTCGGCACGGGAACGGCGGATGCGACGCCGGCCGTCCCCGGTCCCACGTCGCCGGTCCCCTGCTGGCGCTCGACGGGGCTCGCGAGGACGTACTGGGTGGTGACGGTGGCCGTGGCAGCGTCCTGTCCGGGATAGGTGCCCGCGGCGACGGTCGATGGCCGGATGAAGCTGTAGCGCGCCGTGTGGCCCCCTTCCGCCCAGGCGTCGAGGCCGACGAGGCGCACCGTCCCGGTGCCCATCACCGCCTTCAACGTCCGGTCGCCCTGGGGCGCCATGACGAAGACGCCGTCCGCGTCGCCCGCGGCGAGGACCGCCGCCTGCGCCTCGAGGTCGTCGCCCGAGTTGACCACCTCGACCTTGCCCGCGAGACCCAGCGAGGTCAGCACCATGTCGAGGACGATTGCAGAGCCGGTTCCCTCCGCGCCCGTCACGATCTTCGCCATGTCCGCGATCGAGGCGGCGCCGCCCGCGGGCGCGAGCAGGTGCGCGGTCCGGTAGCCGAGCACCGCGAAGGCCTCAGCGCTGCTCTTCGCCACCGGCCCATCCGGGCCCGCCTCGTAGAACGACTCGGTGCCGACCATCGCCACCCGCGCCGCCCCGTCCTCGAGCGCCCCCAGCGGGTCGACGCTGTTCAGGATGTCGAGATCCTTGCCCGAGAACCCCGCGCGCACCGCGCGCAGCGCCCGCGCCGACTCGCTGCTGCGCCCCACGCCCGGGTCCGCCGCGACGCTCAGCGTCTCGACCTCGCCGCCGCCCGCGCCCTCCGGGAGCAGTCCCTTCGCCGCGAGGAACGAGGCGGCGACGGAGGCAGGCGTCTGCGCGTCGAGGTCGACGGCCTTGTTCATCGCCTGCATGTCCGCCGCGCTCACCGAGCCGGCGAGCTTCTTCAGCACGCCGTCGAGGCCCGGGACCGACTCGAGCGCCTCCTTGCGCACCAGCGGCATGACGTCGTACACGGGGAAGAACGCGAGGTCGTCCTCGAGCACCACGAGGCTGTACTCGGCGATCTGCCCGTCGGTCATGAACAGCTCCGCCACCTCCGCCGAGCCGTCGAGTAGCGCGGAGACAATCTGATCCTTGCCCTCCGCGCCCATGCCGAACTTCTGCGTGCTCGAGGCGCTCATGCCGTAGCGGCGCAGCATCTGCTGCAGGCCGTCGGCGGGCCGCAGGGTGAAGTCATCGTCCACCGCGAAGCTCACCGGACGCCCGAGCGCCGCGAGATCGCCGATGGACGCCACGCCGAGCTCCTCGGCCCGCTCGGCGGTCATCACGATGGCGTAGTCGTTCGAGAAGCCGAACTTGCCCGCCGGCACGAGGCCGAGGGGCTCGAACAGCTTCGTGATCGTCGCCGTGGAGGCCTCGCCGTCGCTGGTCGGCGCCTGGCCGAGGAAGATGAGCCCGGTGCCGTTGTACTCCGGGTAGACGTCGATGACGTCCTGCTTCATCGCCTCCATCACGACCTGGGTAGTGCCGTAGGGGATGCTCCGCTCGACGGTGATCCCCTCGTGCTCGGCCATCTGGGCGATCATCTCCGCGAGGATCATGCTCTCGGAGAAGGGCTTCGACCCCACGCGCAGCGTCGGCGCGTCCTCGGCGCAGCCGGCGACGAGGCCCGCGATCACCAGCGCCGCGATGGTTCCAGTGAGTCCGGGTGCTGCAGTCCTCGCCTTCACGATGCGCCCTCCTGTGCCTGAGGCTCGGCGTCGCCGGACGCCTCGGTCGGGGGCCGCACCAGCGTCCTGGGTCGATGCACGTGCGGGTCGTCGCGGATGATGCGAACGAATCCGGTGATCTGCAGGATGATGATGATGGTGAAGGGGATGGCGCCGGTGATCGCCATGGCCTTCGCCACCGCCACGCTCTCCGTGGCGAGCGTGCCGACGGTGATGGCGGCGATGATGATCCCCCAGATCAGCTTCGTCTTCGTTGCCGGGTTCAGGTTGCCGTGACTCGTCATCATGCTGATCACGAAGGTGCCGGAGTCGGCGCTCGTGACCAGGAAGATGAAGATGAGGCACAGCGAGAGGAAGCTCAGTACGGACGAGCCCGGGAAGTACTCGAGGAAGGCGAAGAGGGCCGCGGAGACATCGGCGAAGACCTGGTCGGCCAGGCCACCCGCGCCGAACAGCTCGATGTGGATCGCCGCGCCGCCGAAGGCCGCGAACCACAGCATCGAGACGATCGTCGGCACGCCCACGACGAAAATCACGAACTCGCGAATCGTCCGCCCGCGGCTGATGCGAGCGATGAAGATCCCGACGAAGGGCCCCCAGGCGAGCCACCAGATGAGGTAGGTCAGCGTCCAGCCGTGGAACCAGTTCCACGAGGCCGGCGGCTGGAAGCTGTAGATCTTGAACGAGATCGGGACGAACTGGATCAGGTAGTCGCCGATGGAGTTGACGAATACCTGGAACAGATAGGCAGTCGGTCCCGCGAACAGCACCACCAGCAGCAACAGGATGGCGACGATCATGTTGATGTTGCTGAGGATCTTGATCCCCTTGTCGACGCCGGTGCAGGCCGAGAGCAGGAAGCAGACGGTCATCACGGCGAGAATGGCGAAGCTGACGTTGTTCGACGTGTTGTCCGTGCCGAACACGCTGCTCATCCCCGAGCGCACCATCAGGGTGCCCATCGCGAGCGACCCTGCGAGACCGAAGATGACGGCGATCACCGCGAGGATGTCCGCGGTCGAGCCAAGAGTCTTCAACGGTCCCCGGCGGAAGACATTCTTGAAGCCCACCAGGATCGGCGTGGAGATCATCGAGGGCAGGCCGAGCCGGAAGGTGAAGTAGGCGATGACGAGGGCGCAGCAACCGTAGATCGACCAGGCGTGGAATCCCCAGTGGAAGTTCGTGATCACGAAGGCCTGGCGTGCCGCCTCCGGCGTCGAGCCCTCCATCCCGGGCGGCGAGGTGAAGTGGTAGATGGGCTCCGCGACGCCCCAGAAGAGCAGGCCCGAGCCCATGCCCGCGGCGAACAGCATGGCGACCCACGAGCCCGTGCTGAACTCCGGCTGATCGTCGTCCGCGCCGAGCTTGATCTCGCCGTAGCGCGAGTAGGCGATGACCACCATGAAGACCACGAAGAACGTGCACATCATGAGGAAGAACCAGTCCAGCGCGGTCAGCGAGTAGTTGACCAGGGCCTGCGCTGCACTGGTCATGCCGTCGGGATCAACGACTCCCCAGATCCCGATCGCGGCGCACAGCACCATCGAGATGGCCATTACGATGTTCATGCTCCCCTCCTGTTCGGTTCCGTTCGAACACGGATCGGATACGTCGGAGCGTTCAGCTCGGATCCGTGGTCTCGCGGGCCTCGGGAACTCCCCTCTGGTCGGTCGGGGTCTCGTCGCCCCGTTGCTGAGGTGGGTACGGACCGACGCGGCTGTGCCGACGGCCGGACCGGGCTTGCGCCCGGTCGCGCGCGCCGGGCGAAGAAGCCGTTTTCAAGGATTCAAACACGCGCTACGCCCGGATGGCAACGCGGTTCCGCGCGGTCGCTACGGCGCGCATGGCTCTGGCTCGCCGGCGCGACGCCCGAGTGGCGCCTCACGACTGTCAGTGACAGGGCTTCCGTGCGATGCTCGATGCGGTCGGCTCCGCACCGTCGCCGGGGCCGCGAGGCTCTGACGATGGAGGGACCCGGTGACCACACCACGGCCGAACGTACTGCTGATCGTCGCCGACCACTGGGCGGCGGAGTTCCTCGGAGTCGCTCGCCATCCGGCGCTCCTGACGCCCGGACTCGACGAGCTCGCCCAGTGCGGCGTGCGCTTCACGAACGCGTACTCGGAGAGCCCGGTCTGCATCCCCGCCCGCCGCACCCTGATGACCGGCCTGACCCCGCGAAGCCACGGGGACCGCACCTTCGACGACTCCCTCGCCATGCCGCCGGTGTGCACCCTGGCCCAGGCTTTCCGCGACGCCGGCTACCAGGCGGATGCGGTGGGCAAGCTGCACGTGCATCCGCAGCGCGACCGTATCGGATTCGACAGCGTGCTCCTCGACGACGAGGGTCGTCCGCAGTGGGGCACGGTGGACGACTACGACATCTATCTCGGCGACGCCGGCTATCCCGGACGCCAGTTCGATCACGGGATGAGCAACAACCAGTACCACTACCGCCCCTGGCACCTGCCCGAGGAGACCCACGCGACGAACTGGGCCGCGCGCAGCATGGCCCGGATCATCAAGCGGCGGGACCCGACGCGCCCGGCCTTCTGGTACCTCGGCTTTCGCCATCCGCACCCGCCGCTCGTCCCCCTGCAGTCCTATCTCGACATCTACCGCGAGATCGCGCTCGAGGCGCCCTACCGCGGCGAGTGGGTGAAGGCGCAGGGCGAGATGCCCTACGCCCTGTCGGCGGCGATGGCCCGGATGAACCTGTACACGGACGCCCAGTTCCAGGCGGGGAAGCGGGCCTTCTACGCGCTATGCACCCACATCGACCATCAGATCCGCTATCTCGTCGGCACGCTGCGCCTCGAGGGGTTGCTGAACGACACGATCATCTGCTTCACGAGCGATCACGGGGACATGCTCGGCAATCACGGCATGGTGGCCAAGCGGCTCTTCTACGAGGCGTCCGCGAACGTCCCTATGATCCTGCTCGACGCCGCGGGAAGGGGGAGAGTGCAGGAGGGCTCGACGAGCGATCGGCTGGTCGGGTTGCAGGACGTGATGCCCACGCTCCTCGACCTGTGCTCGATCCCGGTCCCGCCCACCGTCGACGGCTTCTCGATGCTCGGCGACCGGAAGCGGGAGTATCTCTACGGGGAGATCGGTGAGGATCCGACCGCGAGCCGGATGATCCGGACCGATCGGTACAAGCTCATCTACTACCCGGTGGGTCACCACTTCCAGCTCTTCGACCTGCACGAGGATCCGAGCGAGCGCCGCGATCTCGCGGCGGATCCCGCCAGCAAGGGCGTGCTCGCGGAGCTGACCGACGTGCTCGTGCGTGAGCTCTACGGCTCGGACGAGGGCTGGCTCGAGAACGGGAGGCTCCGGGGCCTCGCCGGCAAGAGCTACCGCTGGGCCCCGCACAGGAGCCTCAACAGCCAGCGCGGCGACGGCTGGCCGGTCTCACCGAAGGTCGACATCCCCCAGGTGGAGTGGTCGAGGGAGCGAGAGGCCTCCGGCGAGAAGCCCTGACGCGTCCGCTGGGCGCCGCCCCAGAGCGGGACGCCCGGCGGCGCCCGGCCCGAGGTACGGCGGACCGCTACGTCGGGTCCGTCTGCCCGCTCTCGGTCGGGCGAGCGGGATCGCCGGCGGCTACGTCGTCCGCGGGCGGGGCATCGCCCGTCTCGGAAGCGGCGGCAGGCTCCTGGCTGGCTGCCCTTGCCGCGAGCTTTGCGAGCCGTTTCGCCTCGCGTTTCTCGGCCTTGGCCTTCGCTCTCGCGTTGCGCTCGAATGCATAGTTGGGCTTTCTCGCCATCGTGCGTGTGTCCTCCTGTCGTGGGGGGGGGCCGGCGGCTGCTGCAGCGCCGCCGCCGGCTGCGGTGATCAGTCGACCAGTCGCAGGTTCTCCGCGGAGGTGCGTCCGTCGCGGCCCGGAGCGAGCTCGTACTCGACGCGCTGACCCTCGGCCAGCGCGCTGATTCCGGCCCGCTCGAGCGCCGAGATGTGAACGAACACGTCCTTGCCGGCGTCCTCGGGCGCGATGAACCCGAAGCCCTTGCCGGGGTTGAACCATTTGACATTTCCCGTAGCCATCTTCAATTCCTCGAACTCGATCTGAGCTCTCTCGTTGATCTCGGCGGCTCGCGGCATCGCGGCGGCCGGAACGGCTCGTGGTCGCGCGGCACCCGCGCCGCCCCGAGCCCGTTGCACTTCGGGGGCCCGCGTCGGCCTCCCGGGCCTGCTTCCACCAGGCGGTGCCGGCCGACTGGCCATGCCCTGGCGCCGCTGGTGCCGGGCGCCGTCCCCCTCGCGTTCGGCCCGCGCCACGGACGCCTCGCGACCGGGGGCCTGGCCGTCGAGCCCACGCACCGGAATACGCCGTCCGAGCAGCCGCTCGATGTCGCGCAGCAGCGGTCGCTCTTCCGCCTCCACGAGCGAGACCGCCTCTCCGGTCGCGCCCGCCCGTCCCGTTCGTCCGATGCGGTGCACGTAGTCCTCGGCCACGTTGGGCAGCTCGAAGTTCACCACGTGCGGAAGACCGTCGATGTCGAGCCCCCGCGCCGCGATGTCCGTCGCCACGAGGACGCGCAGCTCGCCGCGCTTGAAGCTCGCGAGGGCGCGGGTGCGGGCGTTCTGGCTCTTGTTCCCGTGAATCGCGGCCGCCCCGAGATCGGCGCGCTCGAGCTTGCGAGCGAGCCGGTTCGCCCCGTGCTTGGTGCGGGTGAAGACGAGCACCTGCGTCCAGCCGCCGCGGTGGATCAGGTCGGCGAGGAGGTCTGCCTTGGCGCTGCGTTCCACCTCGTAGACCACCTGCCCGACCGACTCGGCGGCGCTGTTGCGCGGCGCGACCTCGATGCGGCGCGGGTTGCTGAGGAAGCGGTCCGCGAGCGCACGAATCGGATCGGAGAACGTGGCGCTGAAGAGCAGGGTCTGCCGCTCGCACGGCAACAGGGCCAGCACGCGCCTGATGTCGTGGATGAAGCCCATGTCGAGCATCCGGTCGGCTTCGTCGAGCACGAGCGTCTCGACCTGTCCGAGGTCGACGGTGCCGCGTCCGAGGTGGTCGAGCAGCCGGCCCGGGGTCGCGATCACGACGTCCGTGCCCGCGCGTAGCGCGTCGAGCTGCGGTCCCATCGAGACGCCGCCGAAGATCGTGGTGCTGGTCAGCGGCACGTGGGCGCCGTAGGTCTCGATGCTCGCGCCGACCTGGAGCGCGAGCTCGCGGGTGGGAACCAGGACGAGCGCGCGAACGGGTCGCGAGCGCCCCTGGCGCCTCGGCCCGTCCAGCAGGCGCTGCAGCAGGGGCAGGGTGAAGCCGGCGGTCTTGCCGGTTCCGGTCTGGGCGGCGGCGAGCACGTCGTGCCCGTGCAGAACGGCCGGGATGGCCTGCTGCTGGATGGGGGTCGGCGTCTCGTAGCGCTGCTCGTGGATGGCGCGCAGCAGCTCGGCCCTGAGGCCAAGGGAATCGAAAGTCAGTGCACTGGCTCCTGGATGCCGGGCACGCAGCCGTGCCGGCGGTTGTGGGGCGCGGTCGGGACGACCTCGTGGGAGTCGCGAACGGCGGGAGCTGAACCTTCAGCAACACACCAGTATACACGACCCGCCCGCCAGCCGCACCAGAGACCGTCGAGTGCCGATGCCGGCAAGCGCGAGAAGCGATACAGTGCGCCGCGTCCGTGCAGGCTTCGTCGCCCGCCGGGACGTGACCGGGCTCGCGCCCGACCGGCGCAGGACCGCCTCGCGCGGCAGCACCCGGCAGCGCGTGCTGGTCCCGCCCGCGTGGAGGTCGACTGCCGCGCGCCGAGTCCCCGCCTCGCGACGTCGATGGCGACCCGAGTGTTGCGTACGGATGTTCACCAATCCCTTCAGCGCGCAGGAGCTGGCGGCCCGGATCGACCGGGCGAGGTCCGCGATGGCAGGGCTCGAGCTCGACGTCGCCCTCCTCTCCACGCCCGAGAACGTCTTCTACCTCACCGGCCTGGATCACTGGGGCTACTTCGCGCCGCACCTTCTCGTAGTGCCCGCGGACGGGCCGATGACGCTCGTCACCCGCGCGATGGAGCGTGCGACCGTCGAGGCCCAGGTAGGAAACGCCCTGTTCGAGGGGCACGGCGATCACGAGACCGCGGCGGATCTCGCTGCCGGCCATCTGCTGACCAGGACTCCCCGCGTGCGGCTCCGGTGACGGCGGGGCACGCCGGAGCTGCTCTGGTCGAGCGCGCGGGCGTACCAGCGTGACGTCCCGCTCCGGCGCAGGACCGGGACCGCTGGCGACCCGACTCGCGCCTGGCGCCTTCGTGGTCCTGTGGAGCACCGGCTTCATCGCCGCGAAGCTCGCGCTGCCGGATGCCGATCCGATGCGATTCCTGGCCTGGCGCTACGCGCTGGTGGTCGCGATCCTCGCGCCCGCCGCCGTGATCGCGGGTCGCCGCTGGCCGGGCCGGCTCGTGGACTACCGCGACGCAGCGATCACCGGCGTCAGCCTGCACTGCCTCGGCCTCGGCGGGGTCTTCCTCGCCATCGACCGGGGCGTGGAGGCCGGCGTGTCCGCCCTGATCATGGCTCTGCAGCCCGTGCTCGCGGCGCTCGTCGCCGTCCCCCTGCTGGGCGAGCGGATCGGGCCGGGTCGGATGGTGGGTCTCGCGCTCGGCCTCGCCGGTGTCGCCCTGGTCGTCGTCGACCGGCTCGAAGGGGGGATCGGCACGCTCTCGGGCGTGGCGTGGAATGCGCTCGGCGTGCTCGCCGTCACGACCGGCACGCTCTTCCAGAAGGCGCGCAGCCAGCGTCTGGATCCCTGGACCGGGATGGCCGTCCAGTTCGCCGCGGCCGCCCTTGCCTGCATGGCCCTCGGGGCCGCGTTCGGCGAGTCGGCGATGCGCTGGACCCCGGCCGTGCTCGGCGCGCTCGCCTGGTCGGTGCTGGTCCTCTCCGTCGTCGCGACCAGCCTGCTCTACTGGCTCATCCGTCGCGGCGCGGTTGCGGCGGTCTCGAGCCTGTTCTACCTCGTGCCCCCGTCGGCTGCGGTCCTCGCCTGGGCGCTGCTCGGTGAGCGCCTCTCGCCGCTCGCGATCGCCGGGATGGCGGTCACCGTGATCGGGGTCGGGCTCGTCACGCGCGGGTCGCCGGGGAGATCCGGCGCCGGCTGAGCGACTCGCAGGGATGCGCCGTCGAGGTGCTCGTCCAACGCCGCGACGGTACGATGCGGCTTCAGGACCCGTCGAGGCTGCGTCCGCTCACGCGAGAACGCGCGGCGGCGAGATGTGGCTCAGCCGAGGATCGACACGATGACGGCTGCCTCGACCCGAGAGCGCGCGAGGACCGGCGAGAGAGCCGTCATCCGTCCTGCCATGGGTCGCTCGCGATGAGCGTGCCGCGGTCGGGCGCCGGTCGCGCCGGCACCGGATGGTGAGCGAGAGCGCCGGGCCCTTTGCCGTCGGCAAGCTGCCCACGCCGATTCTGGCGGATGTCCTCGCGCGCCTGTCGCGGCCCGATCCCAGCGTGGTGCTGGGCCCGGGGATCGGCGTCGACTGCGCGGTGGTGCGCACCGGCGACGGGCTGCTCGTGTGCAAGTGCGACCCGATCACCTTCGTCACGCGGGATCTCGGTCACTACCTGGTGCAGGTCAACGCCAACGACCTCGCCACCACCGGCGCGACGCCGCGCTGGCTGATGGCCACGCTCCTGCTGCCCGAGGGGCAGGCGGACCGCGCGATGGTGGACGGCATCATGGGTCAGATCACGCGCGCCTGCGAGGAGATGGGCGCGGTCCTCGTCGGCGGCCACACCGAGATCACACATGGCCTGGACCGGCCGATCGCCGTCGGCTGCCTGCTCGGCGAGGTGTCCCCCGAGGCGCTCGTCACGCCGCGCGGCGCGCGCCCGGGCGACCGCATCCTGCTCACCAAGGGCGTGCCGATCGAGGGCACGGCCATCCTCGCCGCGGAGCTCGCCCACCGGCTGGACGGGGGCCTCGGTGCGGGCGAGCTCGAGGCCGCGCAGGCGTTCCTGTGGGAACCCGGGATCGGCGTGCTTCGCGACGCCCGCGTCGCGCTGGGCGCCGGGCGCGTGACGGCGATGCACGATCCCACCGAGGGTGGCCTGCTCGCGGCCCTCTGGGAGCTCGCTCAGGCGTGCGGCCACGGTCTGCGCGTGGATCTCGCGGCAGTGCCGGTGCCGGAGCTCTCGGCGAAGATCTGCCGCCTGCTCGAGGTGGATCCCCTTGCCACCATCGCGTCAGGGGCGCTGCTGCTCACCGTCGCGCCGGAGGACGGCGACGCGATCCAGCGGGCGCTCGAGGCCGAGGGGATCGCCTGCGCCGAGATCGGGGAGGTGCGCGAAGGGCCCGCGCGCCTGGAGAGCGCGGGCCCGGACGGCGCTGCCATCACGCCGCCGGAGCGTGACGAGGTGGCGAGACTGCTCGAGGGCGGCTGAGCGCGCGGGCCGGGGGACGCGGTATCACCTCACTGGGCTCCCCCTCAGATCCCGTTCAGCACCTCGAGCGCGGCCGCGTGGACGCGCCGGTCGCCCGCTGCGACCACCTGCCCGCCGTGCGCCGCGCTGGCGCCGCGCCAGTCGGTGAAGACGCCGCCTGCGGCTTCCACCACGGGAATCAGTCCCTGGACGTCGTACGCCTTCAGGTCCGACTCGACGACCAGGTCCACGAGCCCGTGGGCGAGCATGCAGTATGCGTAGCAGTCGCCTCCGAAGCGGCGCAGGCGCACGCGCTCGCTCAGCGCCTCGAACGCGGCGAGCTCGGCGGCGTCGAACATGTCCGGCGACGTGCAGCACACCACGGCCTCGCCGAGCGATGCGCACGTGCGGGTCGAGAGCGGTGTCCTGGCGCCGCCGCGTTCGAGCCAGGCGCCGGAGGGGCCGCCGGTGAACACCTCCCCCGTGTACGGCTGGTGCATCCCGCCCAGCACCGGCTTCTCACCGTCGTAGAGCCCGACCAGCGAGCCCCAGTGCACCTGACCGGTGATGTACGCGCGGGTGCCGTCGATGGGGTCGATGACCCAGGTGAGCGGCGAGGTGCCGGGCTGGTATCCGTGCTCCTCGCCGTAGACGCCGTGGTCCGGATAGCGTGCCGCGATGCGCTCGCGGATCGCCGCCTCGGCGGCACGGTCCGCCTCGGTGACCGGATCGTATGCCCCATCTCCCGCTGCCTTGTCGTCGACGGCCACGCCCGCGCGGAAGTGGGCGAGCGCGGGCGGTCCGGCGGCGCGGAGGAGATCGACCAGGAAGCGCTCCAGGTCGGCGAGCGCCTCGGGGGCGAGGTCGACGGGCGCGACCGTCGGCAGCACGGGCTCGGCGCCGATCACGGCCGGACCCGCGAGGTGGGGCGGCGTGCGAGCCGCGTCTCGACCCCCATCGCTCCCCCTGGGTCGGTCCTGGCGAGAGTCATCGCCGCATCCTCGTCCCCGGCCGTCGCGACGACCTCGCCAGCCCGCCGAGTTCTCAGCCGCCCGGCTCCTCGCCGTAGCGGCCCCGGTTGGCGAGGCGGGCCGTGTCGCCGTCGAAGTAGCTGCTCTCGCGATCGGCCATCGGCTCGATGCCGTCGTCGGCGTGCCGCGCCAGCGCCTCGTCAACGGGGCGATGGTGGTCGGTCGCGAGCCACAGGCGCAGCAGGTGCCGGCGGCGTTCCGGCGCCTCGTGATCGTGGAACGCCGTGCGCGAGTGCAGCACGGTGTAGTTGTTGATGAACGTGATGTCCCCGGGCTCGAGCATGACGTCGAAGCGCAGGTCCTCGCGCGCCGCCGTCTCGAGGAAGCGCTCGAGCGCCGCCCGGTCGAGCGCCGGCATCGGCTCGCCGAGCTCGACCTCGGCCATGTCGATGTACTCGGGGACGATGCGTGCGCTCACGTGACCGTCGCGCTCGCTGAGGACGGGAATCGGATTCTCGGTCACCGACGGCTCGCCCGGGGCCTGCTCGCCGAAGCGGTGCACGCGATAGCCGCGATATAGCGGCTCGAGGTACTCCGGGTGCGTCGCGAGGATCGCGTTGTGCACCGCAACAGCGCTCGTGTAGGTGCTGAGGCCACCGCTCCTCGCGGCGCGCAGGGAGAGCATGCCGACGACGTCGGCCGAGTCCGTGTGCAGCGGCACCTCGAGGCTGTTGCGGTAGGCCCGCTCGTTGGGGTCCTTGCCGGAGACGTCGACGACGTGTCCGATGCGGTCGCCCATCACCGACTGCGACACGGCGCGTCCGAAGTAGGTGCCGAGCCCCCAGTAGAGCAGCTCGACGTCCTCGATAGGGCGTTCTTCGACCGGGAAGCCGCGGATGAGGACGAGGCCTCGGCCGGTCAGCACCTCCTCCTCGAGCGCGGCCAGGTCGTCCGCGAGCGCCGGCAGCGGGAACTGCTCGCGGCCGACCGCGTCGATCCCGAGGCCCTCGGCCCTGACCGCCGCGAGCGCCTCCTCCAGCGCCTGCACGTGGTGGGGGCGGAGCTCGAAGGCAATGGCGTCGCGCGACAGGTCGGCTCCGCGCCAGGCGCACTGATGATCGATGTGCTCGAGGCATGGACTGCTCACGGGGCGCGCGGTTCGGTCCCGACAGCGGCGAGATCACTGCGCGCAACGGTCGCCTGCAAGGCGTACAGGCCGACCTCGGACGCGCCTCGCGCGCCGGCGCCGGCGAGCACGCTCTCCGAGAGCGCCGTCGTGCACAGCGCTTCGAACGGCTCCAGATCCGCCCACCCCTCGATGATCGCGATCCAGCGCGGCACCCGATTCGCCTCGCCCCGCGCCTTGCGCTCCGCAGAGTCGACGCCGCTCGCCTGCTTGTCAGCGACCAGCAGGTGTGCCCCCGCGACGATCGGCTGTTCCGCGACCGCGGTGAGGATCGACGACATCGCCTCGACGTGCGCGGCCGCATCCGGCTCAGGCACGTCGTAGCGCCAGGTCCCCACCAGTCCACCCTGTCCCGCGCCGCGCGTCACCGCCACCTGGCAGATCGAGCGCGCCACCCGCCGGAAGTGCCTGACGGTCGACAGCGTCCAGGGGGTGGGATTGTCCAGTCGCCGGCGATACTCCTCCCCGGTCACGACCGCGGTCGAGTCCGCCTCGTAGAGGTTGAAGTACTCGAGGTCGGCGCGTACGGCGAGGTAGCGCCGTCCGCGCGAGAAGCCGGGGATCGCCACGCGCTCGGGCATGTGCTCTTTGCCGTGCCAGGCGTAGAACTCGTCGCGCGCTTCCGGCGCGATGTCGTGCCAGATGGCCACGGCTCCTTCGCCTGCAAGGCTCATCGATGTGCTCCGCCGTCGCCGCGTTGACAGCCCTTCGAGCGGGAGTATATTCGAGCGAGAGCGTCGGAGCGGCCCGCACGACACCGGGCCCGCAGCGGCGCGCCGCACGCCGTCGGCCGGCGCTCGACGCTCGTCCCGGCGCACCACCGGCCACACGCGGTCCGGACCACACGAGCCATGACGACGATTAGAAAGCTCGCGGAGCCGGCCCTGTGGTTCACGGCGCTCCTGCTGATCTGGGAGCTGCTCGTTCGGGCGCTCGAGGTGCGCTCGTTCATCCTGCCGGCCCCGTCGGCGTTCCTCGCGCGCGGGGTCGAGGAGCACGAGCGACTGTTCGCTCACGG
>CAJIAT010000076.1_pt1 | contig 13804 bp, 9 predicted proteins | sample 9199161 | NCBI WGS metagenome assembly CAJIAT01 (sample SAMEA7708281, study PRJEB35096) | sediment metagenome | biome: marine neritic benthic zone biome [ENVO:01000025]; feature: sediment [ENVO:00002007]; material: shallow marine sediment [ENVO:03000034] sea grass bed [ENVO_01000059] ... | reverse complement strand
TCCGACACCGTGGCGCCGCGGATTCGAGCACGTCGACCGGCACCTGCGCGCGATCGGTCGACCCCGGGCAGCGCTGTGTGCCATGTCGCTGCGCTCACCAGCACCGTTCAGCTTCGAGGGGTTCGCCGCGTTCAATGGCGGATACCAGGCGGTGCTCGCCGAGTGGGGCGTATACGTCGGCGAGCACAACCCGGTCGCGCGCACCAATGTCGCGCCGGTGCACGCGGCCCTCGAAGAGCCGTCGCTCTACGGCTACGCATACACCGTCGAGAACGGCCTGTACGAGGACGCGCCGCACTTCGTGGTCGCCGGGGCGGGGGATCTCGTCGACCAGGCCGATCTGTCTCCGGAGGCGATCGTGCGCCCCGGCGAGACCACACCCGACGCGATGGCGGAGAAGGCCGCCGCCGTGATGGAGCGCATGACGGCACGCCTGGCGGGGCTGGGTGCCACCGCGGCGCAGGTCACGGCGATCGACGTCTACTGCGTGCACCCGATCCACGCGCTCCTCGCCGATCCGATCTTCTCGCAGCTCGACGGGGCGGCGATCCACGGCGTGCACTGGCATCCGTGTCACCCGCCCATCGAGGGCCTCGCGTTCGAGATGGACCTGCGCGGCGTGCGCCGCGAGCTGTGGATGCGCGGGCCGCCCTGAGGAGCGCCCGCGCCAGCGGGGGCTGAGCCCTCAGCCGGTCGTGGCAGCCTCGCCCTCGGGCGCGGTCGCGGGGGCCCAGCGCCCGCGCTCCTCGATGAACTGCGCGTAGATCTCAACGAGCTCCGGTCGCTCGAGGTGCAGGAAGTGGCCGGCGTTCTCGACGATCATCGGGTCGGCGTCCTGCATCCTCGCGGCCGCCGGATAGGCGTCCTGCGGATCGATGAGCGGATCGTCGGCGCCGTTGATGACCAGGGTCGGAGCGCGGATCGCGCCGAGGTCGACGAGATCCTCTACGCTGCCGCAGGCGCCCACGAAGCCGAGGTGGTGGTAGAGCGTTCGCGCCTGCTCGCGATCGAGGTGCTCGAACTGGGAGATGATGTGCGCGCGCCGCGGGCCGTGGATACGCTGCCCGAACTCCTCGATGATGAGGTGTCCGGCACGCTCGACCTCGTGTTCCTCGAACAGCCTGCGGCCCTCCTCGATGATGTAGCGGAGCACGCGGTTGTGCCGCAGACCGAACGAGCCGAGGATCATGCGGTCGACCTCCTGCGGGTAGCGCGCCGCGTAGGTCGCCGACACGATCGTTCCCCAGGACGCCGCGCAGAGCACGCGCTCGCGGTCCGCCGCGGTGCGCTTGATCAGGCGGTTGAGGACCGCGAGCTGCTCGCCGAGGGACACGCTCGCGCTGCCGCGCAGGATCCTGGAGCGACCGAGACCGGGCGCATCGAAGACCACGACGGCGTGGTCGCGGCCGAAGCGTTGGATGAACGGCCGCCACGCGGCCATCGTCTGCTGCGCACCGCTCACGCAGATGACCGCCTTGTCGCCCTCACCGTAGACACGGTAGGGGACGACGAACCGATCGATCTGCAACTCGCCCTTGCTCTTGTGCATCGTACCCTCGCACCGGTCGTCTGTGGGGGCGCCCGCGCGAGACGCGGCGCTCTCCAGCTGCCTCAGTCGAGCCGCTCCCCGGCCCTCACCGGCGCGGCAGCCCGCCGCGCGGTTCGATTCTCCGGGACCGCGGCCCTCGGGCCGTCGTCCCACGCCGCCAGATGCCTGTCATCGGACGCCTCACCCCGGCGGGGTCTGCACAGGCGTTATCGGCAGCTCCGCCGGCAACCTGAGCCAACGTGCACGTCTCACCTTCGATGGGGGTCCCGACCGGGCTTCGGTCAGCGCCGAGGTTGGCGCCGATTGTCACGATTCGACGGCAACTTACTGTGATGGCGTTGGCTATCTGCGAAGCGCACCCCGCCGGCGCAGACCGGGCGAGAGCGCGCTGTCAGGAACTAAACTGGACCAGAGCGGCCCCGGGACGGCGCCCGCCAACGCGAGCCCGGCTCCCGGCGCTCCTCTGTAAAATGGTGACGCCCGGACCCCTCGCCCGGGCCGCGAGCATTCCGAGAACGGGGAGTCGCAATGCCCGGAACAGCCGCAGCGTCGCCCCCTGTCCAGGCTGCGCCTGCCCTCGACACGGAGACCCTGAGCTCGCGCCTCGCGCGGCTGCGCGAGCTGCTGGAGGACGACGACACCGAGGCGGCCGAGCTGCTCGAGGATCTCGTGGCGCAGCCAGCGCTGCAGCGCCATCGCAGCGAGCTCGAGCAGCTGTCGGCCTGGATCGACGAGTTCGACTTCGAGCAGGCCCTCGACACCCTCGACTCCCTGACGCGCACCATCGAGGCACCATCATGAGCGACGGCAAGAAGACCCTTCTGGTCGTGGACGACACGCCCGCGAACATCCAGCTCGTGGTCGGGCTCCTGCGGGGACAGTACAAGGTGAAGGCCGCGACGAACGGCAAGAAGGCCCTCGAGATAGCGGCTACCGTGCCGCCACCCGACCTCATCATCCTGGACGTCGTCATGCCGGAGATGGACGGCTACGAGGTATGCCGCCGCCTGCGGGAGGATCGGGCGACGGCGGCGATCCCGGTCCTGTTCCTCACCGGGAACACCGATGAGGCCGAGCGCGAGAGAGGCCTCGCCCTGGGTGCGTCGGACTACGTCAGCAAGCCGGTAGACCCCGACGCGCTCCTCTCGTGCGTCGAGGCCTGCCTGACCAGCCGATGAGGGACGGACGATGAGGCCCCCGCCCGTGAGATCGGCGTCCGGCCAGTGGCCGGTCGCGCGACGCCGAGCACGCGTCCGGTGAGCTTCGTCGCCACGAAGACCAGGACGCCAACGGAGCACGGATGAAGCTCTCGAACCTGCGGATCTCCGTCAAGCTCCCGCTCATCGTGGTTCTCCTGAGCGTGGCCACGGCGCTCGCGACCGGCGCCGTCGCCTACTTCCAGAGCGCGGCGGCGCTGCGCTCGTCCGCGGAAGCCTCCCTCGTCGCGCTGCGCAAGTCCCGTGAGGCCTCGCTCGTCGACTACCTCGACTCGGTGCGTCAGCACGTGGGCGCGCTCGTGCGCCTCTCGACGATGCAGGACGTGAGCGCGGACCTCGCGCCGACCTGGGGCGCACTCGATGAGGACGAGCGCGCCCAGGTCCGGTCGCTCTACGACAGCGAGTCGGTGGTCGCGCCCTCGGCCGCGCTCGACGCGTCGCCCGGCGTCGTCTCCTACTACGCGGCCCACGCCCGCCACCACGAGACGCTACGCCAGGTGAACGAGAGCCATGGCTACTACGACCTGTTCTTCGTGTCGGCGAGCGGAGACCTCTACTACAGCGTCAAGAAGGAGCGTGACTTCGCCACCGGCCTCCTCGACGGCGAGTGGCGCGACACGGGCCTCGCCAAGGCCTTTCGCAGCCTCGCCGAGGAACCGAGCCGCGATCGCGTCGTCCTGGTCGACTTCGAGGGCTACGGGCCGAGCGACAGCGCCCTCGCCAGCTTCATGGGCGCGGCGCTCTTCGACGACACGGGGGTCTTCGCCGGGGCGATCCTCGTGCAGCTCCCGCTCGACCGGATCCGCGCCGTGCTGCAGCGGACCGCAGGCATGGGAGAGACGGGCGAGACCTTTCTCGTCGGGCCGGATCTGCTGATGCGCAGCGACTCGCGCTTCAGCAAGGTGACGTGGCTGCTGCGTACGAGGGTCGACACGGAGGCGGTGCGCCGCGCGCTCGCCGGCGAGGAGGGCGTCGCAACCGTTCCCGGCTACCGGGGACGGCCGGTGCTCTCGGCCTTCGGCCCGCTCGAGTTCCTCGGCGCGCGCTGGGCGCTCCTGGCCGAGATCGAGGAATCCGAGGTGCTCGCTCCGGTGGCGGCGCTGCATCGCTTCCTGCGCGCGACGAGCTTCGCCATCGCGCTGGTCGCGGCGGCGCTCGGGCTCCTCTTCGCGCGCTCCCTGGCCCGCCCGGTGGCAAGCATGACCGAGGCGATGCGCCGCCTCGCGGCGAGCGACGCGGAGGTCGAGGTGCCCTTCCGCGAGCGCGGCGACGAGCTCGGCGACATGGCCGGAGCGCTGCAGGTCTTCAAGCAGAACGACGCCCGCCGCCGCCAGGCCGAGGCGGATCTGCGTGACAACGAGGCGCAGCTTCGAACCGTGGTCGAGAACATGCCGGGCGTGGTGTACCGCACCGGCTTCGACGGCGCGCGCTGGATTCCGGAGTTCGTGAGCGAGCAGATGGAGGCAATCACCGGCTATCCGACCTCGCATTTCTTTGGCGAGGACGCCGCTCGGCGCTACCTCGAGCTCATCCACCCGGACGACGCCCGGTTCGTCGTCGCCAAGCGCAAGGCGGCGGCGGAGTCCGGCGAGGCGCGCGCGTGCTGGTACCGGATCACGACCGCGAGCGGTGAGATCCGCTGGCTGGACGAGCGCTGCAAGGGCACGCTCGAGAACGGGAGTCCGGCCTTCCTCGACGGCACCATCGTCGACGTCACCGAGCGCAAGCGCGCCGAGCGCGCCCTCGAGGAGCGCGAGGCGGAGCTGCGGAGCACCCTGGAGAACATGTCCGGCTCGGTCTTCGTCGTCGACCGTGACCTGAGGCTCCGCGTGTGGAACGCCCACTTCCCGGAGTTCTACGCGCTCCCCGACGAGCTGGTCTACGAGGGCGCGCCGCTCGAGGGCGTGCTCGCGCTGCGCGCGGCGCGCGGCGAGTACGGGCCCGGCGACCCCGGCGAGCTGGTGCGCATGCGCGTCGAGAGCTACCGCGACCGCGGCATCACCCAGGTCGAGGACCGGGTCCCCGGCGGTCGGGTGCTCGACGTGCGAAGGGCTCCGACAGGCGTCGACGGGATGGTGGTGGTCAGCAACGAGGTGACCGAGCGCAAGCGCATGGAGGAGGAGCTCCGGCGCGCGATGGAGTCGGCGGAGGCGGCGAACGAGTCCAAGGCACGCTTCCTCGCCAACATGAGCCACGAGATCCGCACGCCGATGAACGCGATCATCGGGCTCTCGCACCTCGCCCTCGGCACCGAGCTCACCGAGCGCCAGCGGGACTACCTGAGCAAGGTGAGCGCCTCGGCGCAGAGCCTGCTCGGCATCATCAACGACATCCTGGACTTCTCCAAGATAGAGGCCGGACGGCTCGAGATGGAGTCGATCCCCTTCGACCTGCACGAGGTTCTCGACAACCTCGCCGCCGTTGCTGGCATCAAGGCCTCGGAGAAGGGACTCGAGCTGCTGTTCTCGATCGAGCCGGACGTTCCCATGGCGCTCATCGGCGATCCGCTCCGACTCGGTCAGGTGCTGCTCAACCTCGCCAACAACGCGGTCAAGTTCACCGAATCGGGCCAGATCGTGGTGGACGTCGCCTGTCGCGAAGGCGCCCCCGACCGCGCGCTGCTCGAGTTCGAGGTGCGCGACAGCGGCATCGGCATGACCGAGGAGCAGCAGGCGTCCCTGTTCCAGTCCTTCTCCCAGGCCGACGCCTCCACGACCCGCAAGTACGGCGGCACCGGGCTCGGGCTCGCGATCTCCAGGCAGCTCGTCGAGATGATGGGCGGCGCCATCGGCGTGCGTAGCTCGCCGGGTGCCGGCAGCGTCTTCCACTTCACCGTCGACCTCGGCCGCGCAGAGGCGGCGCGCGAGCCCACCGCGAAAGACGTCGGCGAGCTCCAGGGGCTGCGCGTGCTGGTGGTCGACGACAACCGGCTCTCGCGCGAGATCCTCACCCACTACTGCGAGCGCTGCGGCTTCCGGGTGGACTCGGTGGAGTCGGGCGAGGCGGCGCTCGAGGCGCTGCGCGGCGACGACCCGCACCGGCTGGTGCTGATGGACTGGATGATGCCCGGCATCGACGGCTTCGAGGCTTCGCGGCGGATCCGAGAGCGCTGCGGCGCCGATAGCCCGGCGATCGTGATGGTCACGGCCTACGGCCGCGAGGAGGTGGTGCGGGAGGCGGCGGACCTCCAGGGATTCCTGATCAAGCCGGTCACTCCCTCGAGCCTCCTCGACACCGTCATGACCGCGCTCGGCCGGCGCGCCGCTCGGGCCTCGCGCCGCTCGGCTGCGTTCGCGATCCCCGAGCAGCTCCGGGGGGCGCGTCTCCTGCTCGTGGAGGACAACGAGATCAACCAGCAGGTCGCGGGCGAGCTCCTCGAGCAGGCGGCGGCGCACGTGACCGTGGCCGGCAACGGCCAGGAGGCGCTCGAGTCGATCGCCGGCGAGGAGCCGTTCGACGGCGTGCTGATGGATCTGCAGATGCCGATCATGGACGGCTTCACCGCGACGCAGCGGATCCGCGAGGACGAGCGGTACCGGGACCTTCCGATCATCGCCATGACCGCGAACGCGATGGCCGGCGATCGCGAGCGCTGCCTCGAGGCGGGGATGAACGACCACGTGGCCAAGCCCATCGACGTGCGCGAGCTGTTCGAGACCCTCGGACGCTGGGTGCGCGCGACCTCCCCTGCGCCGCCGGTCCCCGCGACCACGCCGAGCGCCGAGGCCGCCGATGAGGGCGCGTTTCCGGCGATCGACGGCATCGACGTCGCCGACGGGCTCGCGCGCATGGGCGGCAACGCCCGCACCTATCGCCGGATCCTCGCGAGCTTCCGCGACGGCCAGGCGGACGCGCCGCGCGAGGTGGAGGCGGCGCTCGCGTCCGGCGATCGGGAGAGCGCTCAGCGCATCGCGCACACGCTCAAGGGCGTCTCGGGCAACCTCGGCGCCACCGGCGTCTACAGCGCGGCGGCGGCGCTCGAGAGCGGGGTCAGGGACGGAGAGCAGGACCTCGGACCCGCGATCCAGGCCGTGGAGGCCGCCCTCGGGCCCGTGCTCGCGGGGATCGACACGATGCGCGCGGCCGAGGCCGCCTCGGCGCCGAGCGGCGGTCCGGCCCCGGTGGATCGCGACGCCATCGAAGCGATCTCGGCGCGCCTCGACGCGCAGCTCGAGGGCTTCGACTCGGACGCGACGGACACCGTCGACGAGCTCTGCGCGGCGCTCGCCGGGACCTCGCACGCCCCCGCAGGCTCGACCCTCGCCGCGGTGGTGCACGCGTTCGACTTCGACTCCGCGCGCGAGCAGCTCGCCGCGCTCGTCGAGGCGCTTCCCGACGAAGGAGGCTCCGATGCGGAGAACGGCGACCTGGAGCCAATGCTGGGACGCCTCGGTGAGCTCCTTGCCGGGAGCGACACCGACGCCCTGGAGGCGGTCGAGCCGCTGGTCGAGCGTCTTGCCGGGACCCCGCAGGAGGCGGCGGTCCGGGTCCTCGCCGGGCAGATCGAGCGCTTCGAGTTCGACGATGCGCAGGAGCAGCTCGCGCGGCTCGCCGGCGAGCTAGGGTCTGATCTGGCGGCAGCGGGCTGAGGCGAGCCCGCCCCCTGCCGACGGGGCGCTATTCGCCCTCGTCGAGCCAGAAGGCGTCCGGACGGTGGATCCCGAAGTGGGCGCCCGGATCCCAGTTGTAGATCCCGCGCTCCGGAACGTTGCGAAGACGCCGGCTGACCACCACCGGCTGCGGCACGCCCGCGATGATGCCGATGGTGAAGACCTGCTCGGCCCGGATCTCGAGCATCTGGCGCCAGATGTCGGTCTTCTCAGCGCGGCTCGCCGCTGCCTCCCACTGCTCGTAGAGCCCCACGAGCGCCTCTGCCACGGGCATGTCGACGGGCTCGCCGGCACCGCCGCGGCTCTCGTGGTACTGGCCCCACTTCGGCCACTGGTACTGGTCCTGACGCACCGGAGCCAGCTCGTGCGGGCTCATCTCCGGCGTCGGGAGCCCGTTCTCCAGCCCCCCCCAGACCGACATGACATTCTCGCCGGCGAAGATACGGCGCCGGAAGACCTCGCGCTGGAGCGGCTTGACCAGGAGCTCGATACCTACCTTCCTCCAGGTGCTCGCGACGATCTGCAGGATGTCGCTCTGCTGGGTGTCCTCGCCGGCGGTCTCGACGATGATCCGCAACCGGCGCCCGTCCGGGAGCAGCCGGTAGCGCTTGCGATCTCTCGACACGAGACCGATCTCGTCGAGGAGGGCGTTGGCGCGCTCGATGTCGTACTCGGCCCAGGCCGTCTGGAAGCGCTCCTGGAACAGCGGGCTCGACGGTCCCACCGTGTCGTTGCCCTCGCGCGCGAGACCGAAGAAGAAGATCTGGTTGATCTCGTGCCGGTTGGTCGCCAGCGACAGCGCGCGGCGAAAGCGCACGTCCCGCAGCAGCGCGCGCCAGACCGGGTCGACCACGTTCAGGTTCGGGATCAGGGCGATCTGTGCGCCCTTGGTGGTCTCCCAGAGCCTCACGTCGAAGCCGTTGCGCTCCTCTCCCTCCTTGAGGAAGGGATAGTCGCCGAGCTTGAGGCCGCGCGCCTGGAGCTCGCTCTCGCCGGACGACGTCTTCAGGGGTATGAGCTTCGGATCGGTGAGATTCATCACCACCCGATCGATGTAGGGGAGCTGGTGACCGGACGCGTCGACGCGGTGGTAGTAGGGGTTGCGCACGAAGACGAAGCGCTGGGAGGGCTGCCCGGTGGTGTTGATCCAGGGCTGCAGCGTCGGAAGGTCCGGGTTGGTGTTGCGATAGGGGCGGAACCGATCGGTGTGCAGCGCGACCCAGTTGCGCCGGCGCTCGCCCTTGACCACCGCCTCGAGGCCCTTCTCGTCCGCATAGCGGGCGTGGAAGCTCTTCAGGTAGTGCGCCGGCGCGTAGAGCGGCTGCGGACGCGCAGCGGCCAGCGAGGCGAGAAAGACCGGGTTGGGCGCGGGCCAGGCGTAGCGAACCGCGGTGGGACCGAGCACCTCGAAGGCGGGCGGCTCTCCGTCGACCAGCAGCGCGGCGGGGAAGCCGAAGGGCGAGAGCGAGGGATTGCCCGCGATGTCCTCGAAGTAGTAGCGGAAGTCCTCGGAGGTGAACGGATGGCCGTCGGACCAGCGATGCTCCGGGCGCAGGTGCAAGGTGAAGCTGCGTCCCCCATCGGCCACGTCGACCGCCTCGAGGAGGTCCGGCTCGAGCTCCAGATCCCGGCCGTAGGCGACCAGGCGCGCATAGCCGTACACGACCAGCAGACGCACGTCGCGGCTGCGCGAGGCGAGCGTGCGCACCTCTCCACCGTAGCGCCCGGGCACCGCACCTGGCGCCTCGAAGCGCTCGACGCTCGGCACCTTTGGCAGGCGCTTCGCGATCGGCGGGAGCTCGCCGGCGGCGACGCGCTCGCGCAGTGCAGGCGGCTCGAGCCACTGCGCCCCGGCCGCCCCGGCGAGCGAGAGCGCCACCGCAAGCCAGCACGGCCAGACGTACCGCTGCCTCATCCACCGCCCTCCCGAACGACGCTGTCGCCGGCATCAGCATATCCGATGGACAGCGGCGCCGGCGCGTCCGAGTGGCGCTCGCCGCGCCCGCGGATCGGACCGGCCGCGTCGGCATCGCGCGCCGTCACCGTTTGTTCACTTCCATTGCCCCCGAGGCTAGCATGACGTGTGGTGCGGTCTGCGCCCTCGCTGGCTCAGCGGGCGGTGGCGTGACGCCCGGCGGCGGCGAGCGGGCGGTGGCAGCGCAGGCGTGCTCGGTCGCCGCCCAAACCTCATCCGCCCTGAACCTCATGCGGCTCCGCGAGCCGGAGTGAGCCCGATGTCCGAGCACGACACCAAAAGCAATCGCGCCGTTCCGAGCCCGAGGGACGCCAGGCCCGCGGCGGCAAAACGAATCGGCTGGTTCGCCGTGCTCTTCACCTACGGGCTCCTGATCCTCGTCGCCGCAGCGATCGGGGTCGAGAACCAGACGCTCCCGTTCTTCGAGGTGGCGGTCGTCGCCGCCCTCGTGCTGTCGATCCACGGCCTGTATCCGCGCAGCGGCTTCTTCACGATCGTCCTCGCCAACTTCGTCGGCGTCTACGCGTGCATGTTCACCTTCTTCATGGTGAACAACTTCGAGGGGGTGCAGACCCTCACCGCGTCGATCGCCTTCGTCACTCCCGTCGCCGCGTTCTTCTTGGGCGTGGTCTCGCGCAGAGACGAGATCCGATCGGTGGTCTTCTCGGGAAGCGTCGGCGACACGCCCGACCTCGTACGCGGCGTCCGCTGGCTCGCCCCCGTCTTCGCGATCGGGCTCGTGACCTTCCTCCTGCCCCTGCCGGACCTGTCTCCGCGGACGAACTCGCTGGTGCTGCTCGGAGCGATGGGCCTCATCGGCGTCATCGTGTTCTTCGCCAGCTATCACGTGGCGGTGTTCCTGATCGACACCGGTCTGCTCTTCGAGGATCTGTTCAGACGCGTCGAGCGTCTCGTCAAGCCGGTATTCGCCTTCTTCACCTTCTACACGTTCTTCATCATCTTCTTCGGCAGCCTCTACCGGATCATCGACGCCTACACGGCGAAGACGCACTTCCTGGTGGGAGGCGAGGCGAGGCTCATCACGTTCGTGGAGAGCCTGTACTTCTCGGTGGTCACGCTCAGCACCGTGGGCTATGGAGACATCGTCCCGGCCACGCACACAATCCGGCTGGTCGCCACCGTCCAGGTCGTTGCCGGCGTCTTCCTGCTGCTGTTCGGGGTCCAGGTGCTGCTGACCTACGCGAGCGAGACCGGAGTGGAGAGGAAGATGCGCGACCAGTCCCAGGCCGATGCCACCGAGTCCGGGAACGAGCTCGGAACACGGCCTCCCAGGTCGAGGCGCTGAGCTGTTGCTCGGCTCCAGGAGGCTCTCGATGCTGAGCAGACTTCGCGGTCGCATCGACGAGGATCCACACTCCTGATGGTCGTGGACACTCCTCGACGGCAGGTGCGGATGCTGTTCATGGTCGCGCTGGCGTGCGGTCCGATATCGTGCATGGCCGATGACCCGTTCCGTTTCTGGGACCCCAGCATGCGGGGGGAAGAGTCCGCGACCCGATCGCGACCCGCCGTCGAGCTGACGACGGGCCACGTCGTTGATCTCTGCAACGGAGACGTCACTTCGGACGAATGTACGCAGACCGTTCGCGCCCTCATGGGTGGGCGCTCCGCGTATGGTGCTTGCCCGCTTCAGGACTGGGCGCGAAAGTTCGTTGCTCGGGCGCACAGGAGTTCGGAGTACCTGACCTATTGGCGGGCCGGGCCAGCCACCAACCTGATGACGATCGTCGCCGATGAGGCCGAGTACGACCACGGCTTCTCATGTGAGGACTGAGCGCCCGGGACTGCTCGGGAAGGTCGACGCTGGCCCAAGCATGAACGGCTTCCGGTCACCGAGCGCACCGCTGCGCTCGCGGAGCGAGGCGCTCAGCAGCGGAAGACGACCTCGACGGCGTAGTGATCCGAGATCGGGACCCGGCGACCGTTCGCCAGAGTGACCCGCGCCTCGTCGAGGACGATGCGAGCCGTGTGAGGCGAGAGCAGCCGGCCCGCCGCCTGGTTCACGAAGACGTGGTCGATACGCTGCGTGTACTGCGGATCCTCGCCATCCGCGCCGACCAGCGGGTTGTCCAGGTCCCAGCTCGCGCCGGCGCCGCCTGCCGCCGCGAACGCGTCCTCGAATCCCGCCGCGAGCACCTGACGGTAGCAGGGCTCGGAGGCGGTCGGGCCAGCGTTGAGATCGCCCGCGAGCAGCACGGGACCTCGTCCGGGGATCGCGTCGAGCATCTGGGCAATCTGGCGTGAGCGCAGGGTGATGGACCGTCGGCTCTCGGGATCGCCGCCCAGCAGCCCGCCGGCTGACGCGTGCACGTCGACGACGTGCACGGCGCCCACCACCGGCAGGCGCACCAGCGCGACGAGGAAGCCCATGCTCGAGAAGAGCCGCTCCTCGGGCTGGGCCACCTCGAAGCGGACGAAGCGCGCATCCTCGATCGGGTGTGCCGAGATCACCAGGAGCTCGCTACCGAGGCGCAGCTTCGGACCGCGCCGCGCGAGACCGGCGACGTAGGGATAGCGCTCGCCGAGGGCGGCGACGATGCGATCCTGGAGCGGACGGTGGAAGCACTCCTGGAGGCAGACCACGTCGAAGGCGCGCTCGAGCAGGGCATCGCAGAGCGCGCCGAGGCGCGCGCCGACATGGTCGAGCGGGCGCCACACGCTGCGTCCGAGGAGCTGCACGTCCTGCAGCGCGGCATTGAGACTCAGGACGGAGATCTCGCGCGTGCTGGCGGCGACCATGGGCCGGTTTCCGTTGCTCTCGAGGGTGTCCAGGGACGCCGACGCCGCGCGGCGCTGTCCGGTCACTCTATCCAGGTGCTCCGGGAAGGACCACAGGCGAAGGATCGCGGCCCGCGCTCGGCGTGGGCCGCCGACGTCCCAGGAGCACTGGGGCTCCCGGCCGTGGCGATCGGCGCCACGAGGCGACCCCGCGACCGCGCCCGACCGATCCGCCGGGGCCGGGTGACTCAGTCCTGATACCGCTCGGCGATGGAGACGAAGGCCTGCTCGTTGTCCAGGAAGGCGTCGACCAGCGCCGGGTCGAAGTGGCTCCCACGGCCCGCCACGACGATCTCGCGGGCCCGCCCGTGGGAGAGCGCCGGCTTGTAGACGCGCCGGCTGCGCAACGCGTCGTAGACGTCGGCGAGCGCCATGAGGCGGGCCGAGATCGGGATCTCCTCGCCGGCGAGTCCCTCCGGATAGCCGCTCCCGTCCCACTTCTCGTGGTGACAGCCCGCGATCTCGCGCGCGTAGCGCATGAAGCTGCTCTCCCCGAGCCGCGCCTCGGCCACCTGGAGCGCCTCGGCGCCCAGCCGAGCGTGGGTCTTCATCACCTCGAACTCCTCGTCGCTGAGCGGACCGGGCTTGAGCAGGATCCGGTCCGGGATGCCGACCTTGCCGACGTCGTGCAGCGGCGCCGACTTGAAGATGAGGCCGATGCTGCGCGGGTCGAGGACGTCGCGGAACCGGGGATGGTCGCGCAGCGCCTCGGCGAGCGTCCTGACGTAGCGCTGCGTGCGCAGCAGGTGCGCGCCGGTCTCGTTGTCCCGGGTCTCGGCGAGCGACGCCAGCGACAGGATCGTCACCTCGCGCGTGAGCTCGAGCTCCTCGGTGCGATCCCGGAGGCGCTCGATCATCCGGTTCGTGAGCGAGGCGATGCGGCCGAGCTCGTCGCGGGTGGTCGCCGGGGCGACCGGGGTGAACACCCCGCGCGAGGCGAGCCGCAGCGCGCGGGTCTGCTGGTCGAGATAGAAGCTCAGGTTCCGGGCGAAGGAGAACAGCACCTTGAGCAGGTAGCCGGCGACGGCCACGGTGACGAAGCCGACCTCGAGCATGATCGCCCGGTTGAGCGTTGCGAAGTCGGCGCGAGCGAGGTTGTGCTCCATCCAGAGGAGGTCCTTGCGCAGGACCAGCAGCACAACCACCGCCAGCGCCGACACGGCGACGAGCCCGAAGACGCAGGACTTCCTCACGAACGACGCCGTCCGGGCGCCCTGCGCCAGGTACCGGCCGCGTGCGACCATCTCCCGGCTGGCGTGCAGCTCCTCGGTCAGGGCCAGGTCGGCGGCCATGAAGAAGCCGAGCACCGAGCACCCGAGGAGGATCTTCGAACCGCTGTGCCAGGGGAAGTCGTGCACCGCCGTGTTGTAGAGCGCGAGCCCGGAGCCGATCGCGACGAGCAGCGCCAGATCGACCCAGAACAGGCGGGGAGCGACGCGCGCCTCGGGGCCCCTCGACGCGAGCCGGCGCCTCAGCGCGGTGCGCGCGAGGAGCGCCGCCGCGAAGGCGAGCACGATCGGCCACATGAGCGCCACCGGCGAGAGCGTCTCGATGAACGGACAGACCTGCGTGCCGTAGACGCCGAGCAGGGACAGCGCGATCAGCGAGTGACCGAGCGCGTGGACCTCGGAGCCAGCGGGCGCAGGGAGCCGGC
>CAJIAT010000026.1_pt1 | contig 13807 bp, 11 predicted proteins | sample 9199161 | NCBI WGS metagenome assembly CAJIAT01 (sample SAMEA7708281, study PRJEB35096) | sediment metagenome | biome: marine neritic benthic zone biome [ENVO:01000025]; feature: sediment [ENVO:00002007]; material: shallow marine sediment [ENVO:03000034] sea grass bed [ENVO_01000059] ... | reverse complement strand
TTGGTCGAAGCCTACCGCGGGCGCCCACTCACCGCTCATGCGATCGGTGAGATATCCGGGCTAGCGCCCCGACCCACCAGAACTGACCGAGCGCCGAGAGCGCGGCAAGGGCCGCGAGGGCGAACCCCGCCCAGTATGCGCCGGTCAGGTCGTGGAGCCAGCCGGCGAGGAAGGCGCCGCCCGCGGCGCCTAGACCGAGGCCGGTGCTCGCGGCACCGTAGATCGCGCCCACCCGGGGTCCTGGGAACAGCTCGGTGACGAGCGCGGCGACGATCGGACCGCGCGAGCCCTGGGAGGGCCCGAACAGCACGACGAACAGCACCATGAGCAGCGGCGAGGGCGCGAGCGCGAGAGCCGCGAGCGCCGCGATCCCCGCGAGCGTCATGGTGAAGGTGACCGCGACGGTGCGGCGTCGCCCGACGCGGTCTGCGAGCCAGCCCGCGCCGGCCATCCCCGCGACGGACAGCATGCCGAGGGCGCCGAAGGCGCTGGCGGCGTCGATGGGGCTGAAGCCCTGCTCGACGAGGTAGACGACGGTCTGCAGGGAGACCGCGTAGATCGCCGTCGAGGTGAAGAAGAAGACCGCGAACAGCCCCCAGAAGCCCGGCTCGCGGATCGCCCCGAGGAGCGTCCAGCCGCCGTCACCGGCGCGCCGTCCGACCTGTCCCCGGGCGAAGGGTCCGTCGCAGAGCCGTCGCCACGGCAGCGCCAGCACCACCGGGATGCAGGCGAGCGTGAGCGCCCCGAGCCAGCCGTAGGCCGCGCGCCAGCCGATGTGATCGACGAGCCACTGGGTCGCCGGCACCACGGCGATGACGCCGGCCCCGAGCCCCGCGTAGGCGACGCCCATGGCCGTCGCGAGGCGCTCGCGGAACCAGCGGCTGACGAGGGCGGACGCCGTGACCATGCCGAGGGCGGCGACGCCCACCCCACCGAGCACGCCGACGCAGAGGTGGAACTGCCACAGCGTATCGAGCCCCCCCGCGAGCCAGTAGCCCGCGCCCATGCTCGCGAGCCCGATCACGTACACGAGCCGCGGGCCGAGGCGGTCGACTCCCAGCCCTGCGAGCGGCGCCGCGAGGCCGTGCACCACCATGAAGGTGGCGTACACGCCGGTGAGCTGGGCGCGAGACCAACCCTGCTCGAGCTCGAGCGGAAGGATGAACACCGCGTAGGTCTCGCTCACCCCGCGGGCGAGGAGGTTCATCGCGAAGCCGACCGCGAGCACCGCCAGCGCCGTGGGGACGAACTCGCCGGCACCGCGGTGGCTGGGCAAGAGGCCTCTCCTCGTCGGCGCCGACGGACGGCGTTACCATGGAAGGCCCGTCGAACACCTCAAGGGACCACCCCGATGCCGACCCTCGAACTCGGGCCGAATGATGGGCTGCGCTTCGAGCATAACCCGCCGAGCGCTTCCGACGGAGTCACCTTCGTCGGCGTGAACGCGCTCTCCGGCGACTGGACCATGTGGGAGAGCACGATCGGCGAGCGGGTCCGCGCCCGCGGACACGGCACGCTGCTGTGGAACTTCCGCGGACAGGCGCAGAGCCCCGTGGAGGCAACCACGACGCTCGACGCCGATCTGATCGTCGGCGATCTACGGTCGCTGCTCGACGCCTGCGCGCCCGCGCGTCCGGTGCTGATCGGGCTCTCGATCGGCGGCCTGTTCGCGGCCCGGGCGATCCTCGCCGGAGCCGAGGCGGCGGGCCTGGTGCTCGTCAACACGCTGCGCCGCCCGGGGCCGCGCCTCGCGTGGATCAACGACGCGGTGACGCGGGCCGTGGAGATCGGCGGGCTCGAGCTCCTGCGCGACCTCTACGCGCCGCTGCTCTTCGGTGGCGAGTGGCTGGCCACGAACCGCGCGGCGGCGCTCGGCGACCCGTCCGCCTACGCACCCATCGACCGCTCGAGCGGCGCCTACCGGCTGCTGCGCGACTGCGCGCGCGCCGACTGGGACGTGCCCTGGGAGGGCCTGGCGCTGCCGACGCTCGTTGCGACGGGGATGGGCGACCACGTGTTCCGGGTCCCCGCCGACATCGAGGCGCTCAGCGCGAGGCTCCCGGACGCGCGCGCCGTCGTCTACGAGGACGCCGGCCACATGATCCCGGTCGAGCGCCCCGGGCGCTTCGCCGACGATTTGATCGCCTTCGCCCGGACGCTCTAGCCCGGATATCTCACCGAAGTGCGAGATCTGGAAGACATTGCACAGGACCTTGGATTCGCACGAGTCCAGGGACAGGCGAGGGCGCGTGAAATCGGTGAGATATCCGGGTTCACTCGCGCTGCAGCCGCATGCCCACCTCGAAGTGCTCGACCACGGGCGCCTCGGTGATGGCGTCGGCGAACTCGTGCGTCAGCGTCTGCAGGAGCCCTTCGGCCTCGACGGAGCGCATGTCCTCGTCGCTCTCCCACAGGGTCACGGTGCGCACGCGGTTGGCCTCCCGGTCGAGGAGCACGAAGGCCTCCACGAAGCCCTGACGCTTGCGCTTGACCTCGGCGACCGAGCGCCGCCACATCTCGAGCGACTCGTCGACGCTGCCGGGCTCGTGGGCGCGAGGCGAATCTGCGATACGGACCGTGGTCATGCGGGCGAACATGGGCGCTCCCTCGCTTGCGTCTGATGCCCGAGTATAGCGGGGCGCCTCGTGCGTTCACTCGAGGCGGAAGCCCCGGCTGCGGACGAACGCACCGAAGTCCGCGCGCTCGGGCACCGACACCTGGCGCGCCTTGTCCTCGGACCAGCAGTAGCGATCGGCCGTGCCGTAGCGATCGACTTGGCGCTGGGCGCCGGCGCCGATCGGCTGCACCGCGTCCCGGCGGCGGTCGTATCCGTCGACCTCGTCCTCCAGGCTCGCGTCGTCGTAGCGGTCCACGTGCACGGTGACCGAGAGCGGGAGCCGCGGGCTCAGGGCCACGTCCCCGGCCGGATAGCCGATGACCAGGCCGGCGACCGGGAACACGTGCTCGGGAAGGCCGAGCAGCTCGCTCACCTCCTCGGCCCGGTTGCGGATCACGCTGACCGGACAGCAGCCGAGGCCCGCGGCCTCCGCCGCGTGGACCAGGCTCGCGAGCACGATGCCGGCATCGACCGAGGCGTTGAAGAAGCTGTCGAGGTGGTCGTTCGCGAAGGGGCGCCCGCGCATCTCGCAGATGCGCCGGATGCGCCGGTTGTCGCCGCACACGACCAGGGCGACGGGCGCATCTCGTACCCAGGGCATGCCGGGGACCAGATCGGCCAGCGCCTCCTGGTGTGCGCGCTCGGCGAGGCGCACGATGCAGGCCTGCTGCAGGTCGGACTTCGACGGCGCCGACAGGGCGCAGGCGAGCACCGCGTCCAGCACCGCCGGGGGCACCGGCTCGCGCCGGAACCGGCGCTGCGAGCGGCGCCGGGCCATCCGCCCGAGCGCCGGGTCCTCGTCGAGCGAGCGCTCGACCTCGAGCCGCTCGCCGAACCGCGCCTCGAGGGCGTCCGCCAGGCTCATCGCACCGTCCTCCGCGCTGGACCGTCGCGCACCGTAGCGATCTCCCTGGCCGCGCGCCACCTGGCCAGCCCGGATATCTCACCGAAGTGCGAGATCCGTCAAACATCGCGCAGGACCTTGGATCCATGCGAGTCCATCGGCAGGGAGTGCTCCCGGCACTACTGCTGCATTTCCGCCATCCCTGGCGGTCAGTGGACTCGCATCGATCCAAGGGACAAGCGAGCGCGTGTGAAATCGGTGAGACGTCCGGGCCAGGCGCAGGATCAAGACGGCGAGGCCGCGCCGAGAGACAATGGGCGTGTTTGTCCGACCCCGGGAGGGATCGATGCGCCGACGTCCGAGACGCCTGCTCGCAGGCGCGTTGATCGTGGTCGGGGCCCTGGTGATGCTGCTGACCCCGGACCGTCCGCTCGGGCTCTCGCTGCTGGCCGCGGCAGTGGTCCTCGAGTTCGTCGGCATCGCGCTCGAGCGCCGGCGCTGACCCGCTGCGCGTCGGGCACCCCGGCCCGGCCACGGGACGGACGTCTCCCGGCGAGACGTCGTCACCGCTACGAGGAGAGGCAGATGGCCCCGAAGCTGGTCGAGTACGAGCAGGCGAGCGAGGCCGCCCGCGCGGTCTTCGACGACATCATGCGCACCCGCGGCACCGCGGACGTGAACAACTTCTGGAAAGTGCTCGCCCACGACCCGGAGGCGCTCGAGCGAACCTGGCGCAGCGTCAAGTCGGTGATGGCCCCGGGAGAGCTCGACGTCCTGGCCAAGCAGCTCGTCTACATCGCCGTCAGCATCGCGAACGGCTGCGACTACTGCATCGCGAGCCACCGCGCGGCGGCGCGCGAGGCCGGCATGAGCGAGGCGATGCTCGCCGAGCTCGTCTCGGTGGTCGCCCTCGCCAGCCACACCAACAGCCAGGCGATCGCCTATTCGGTGCCGATCGACGAGGCCTTTCGCGACTGAGATCACCACCGGAGCGCTGCGGCCAACGCTCCGCCGCCCACGCCAGCGCGGGCTGACGCCGAGGCCGCGGCGACGGACACCCGGTGAGCCTCACCCCTCGGGACGGCGCCGGCGCACGAGGGCGAAACGCTCGGTCTCGATCGCGTGCTCCAGCGGCCAGGTCTGCTCGGCGCCGAGTGGGATCGCCTGCCACAGCGCCCGGTTGACGAAGCTGCGCTCGGGAACGCCGCGCTGCGCTTCGACCAGCTTGTCGCGCAGGCGCGCGAGCTGGCCGTAGACGCGCACGAGGCGCGCGGCGCGCGGGTCCGAGGGCGCGAGCTCGAGCGCTCGCCCGGCCTCGGCCCCGCCCTCGGCGAGCCGGTCCAGCTTGAGCAGCGCGAAGGCGCGGCGCAGGCGAGGCTCGAGCGCCTGCGCGTCGATTTCGAGGCGCTCGGTCTCGACGTCGATCGCCGCCTCGTAGGCGCCGTTGAGCAGGTAGACGACGCCGAGGCGCTCGAGCGCGGCGACGCGCGTCGCGACGTCCCCGGCGCCGCGCGCGGCGACGAGAGCCGGGTAGTCCGGGGGGAGCATCGCGTGGGCCATGGCCCAGTCGGGCCGCTCGGCGATCACGCGGCCGGGGTCGAGACCGACCGCCGGGTCGAAGGGCACCCCCTCGGAGCGGTACCAGGCGGCGACGCGCTCGAGCAGCTCCGCGTTGCGGGGCAGCGCGCGCAGGTGGATCGCGTGGCGATAGGAGCGCGAGACGAGGATCCAGCCGGGCATCCGCTCCAGGTGCGTCGTCGTGTAGACCCCCAGCCACCAGCCCGGGAAGCCGACGCCGAAGTGCAGGTCCACGTCGCGACGATCGAGGACGTCTGGAAAGAACTCACCCTCGCGCATGCCACCCATGCCAAGGAGCGCGGAGTAGTCGTCGTACACGGAGGCGTCGTAGTGCTCGGTCCGCCCGTCGATGAAGGTGCGCAGACGCGGACTCAACCAGTAGCCGAGGAATCCCCCCATCCAGTACGCGTTGTACAGATTGCCCTCCAGTCCCGCAGCCTGGAGGAAGTGCACTCCCTCAGCGTGGTACTTGTGGCTGCGGTACGCCATGAGCAGGTAGTCCGCCGGCGCGCCCGCGAAGCGCACGACGAGGGACTTGAAGGCCGGACCGAGGGCGATGGCCACCGCGAGCGCGAGGACCCCCGCCGCTGCGATGGCCTCCCCTAGGACGAGCCGCCGCTCCCGCGGCAGCGCCCGCGCCGCATAGAGCGCCGGGAAGATCAGCATCCACAGGAAGCGGATCGAGACCAGCGCGGCAACCACGCCGGCAAGCGCGAGACCGAGGTGAATCGCGTCGAAGCGCTCGAGCGCCGCGGGGTCGCGGCGCGCGAGAAGCGCGCGGCCACGCAGGCCCGCGGCCACGAGAAAGGCGAGGATCACCGCGTCGGCGGCGAGCCAGGCGGCGACGCCGACGAGTGAGTGGTTGGCGCCCGGATCGGTGGGGTTGAAGGGCGACCACTCATCGGTGATGAACCAGATCGCCGCCCCGTGGCTGCTCGTGAAGAAGGTGAGGTGCTGACCGAAGCCCCGCGGATTCACCGCCGCCGCGAGGAGCGCGCAGAGGATCGCGACGGCGAGCGCTCGCGTCCACGCCCGACCCTCCGGGTCCGGACCCTGCGCGCCCGGCAGCACGTGCGCGATCGAGCGATGCAGCACCACGCCGAGCAGGGCAGCGATGGTGAGGTTGACGCCGACCAGGAACAGCGAGTGCATGTTCGCCCACACACCCACCAGCAGCGCGAAGGTGATGAGCCGAACCCGCCCCGGAGGCGCGCCGGGCTCGACGAGCAGCCGGTAGCCGAGGAGCACCGCCGGGATGCTGACGAGGTCGGGGCGCAGCTGCGCCAGGCGCGGCGCAGCGAGCACCGCGAACGCGCCGAGGACGAGCGCAGCGAAGGCGGGGCCGGGCGATGCGCGCCTCGCGACGGACCAGGCGAGGGCGAGGATCAGCACGACCGCGACCGAGTGCAGCACGCGCAGGCCGGGAAAACCCGCGACGCGGTCCACGAGGTGAACGATGACGCCGAACAGCCACTCGTGCTGCACCGGGCCCGTCGCGAGGCCGGTGTGGAGCGTCCCGTCACCGGCGGGCCACAGGCCCTCGCGCAGATAGGTCTCGCCGGCGGTCAGGTGCCACCACAGGTCGTCGGTGTACAGGGGCGCTGCGGCGAGGAGCAGCACCAGCGCGACCACCAGCGCCGCCGCGGTGACGGCGGCGGTGGCTGCGGAGCGTCCGGTCGGGTTGCTCTCGGCGGCTGACGACATCCGCGCTGCGGCGCGTGCCTACTTGCCGTGCATCGTCCACACGCCGTCCCAATCCGGCGGCGGCGGCACGGCCTCGTAATGGCGACAACGTCCGAGATAGACCCGCGAGAGCGCATCGTGCGGGTTGTGCTCGAGCGCCTCGGCGAAGGCGCCCGCCGCGCGCCTCCAGTCGGCCGCGCAGTAGGACTTCATGCCGCGGCGATAGGCTTCGAGCGTGCGTTCCATGTTCGGAAAAGAGCTCTGATCGTGATGCCCGAGGCTCTCGTAGACCACTACCGGCTCGCTCCTGCCCGTGACGCGGATGAGGTCCACCTCGCGCGAGGGCACGTCCATGCGGAGCGCATCGGCTGTGTACTCGCTGTACAGGACCTTGACGCCGTAGACCTTCGTGGCCGCCTCGAGACGCGAGGCGAGGTTCACGGTGTCGCCGATGACAGTGTAGTCCATACGCTTCGGCGAGCCGATGTTGCCGGCGACGAGCTCTCCGGTGCTGATCCCGATGCCGATGTCCAGGGCGCCCTTGCCCTCGCGGCGGCGCTTCTCGTTGAAGCGGCGCAGGACGCGGACCATCTCGTCGGCGACGAAGACGGCATTGTCCGCGTCGTCCTCGCTCGGGAACGGCGCGCCGAACAGCGCCATGATCGCGTCACCGATGTACTTGTCGAGGATGCCGCGGTGGCTGAAGATCACCTCGATCATGTCGGTGAAGTACTCGTTGAGCATCGACACCGTCTCGCGCGGTCCGAGCTCCTCGGAGAGCGTGGTGAACCCGCGGATGTCCGAGAACAGGACCGTCGCCTCCTGCGCCTGGCCGCCGAGGACCTCGTCGCCCTCCTCGAGCAGACGATCGGCGACCTCTTTCGTCATGTAGCGGGCCATCGTGCTCTTGACCCGCTTCTCGGCGGTGATGTCCTCGAGCACGAGCATGTAGCCGATGGCCCGTTCGTTGACGTCGATGAGCGGTACGACGTTCAGGTTCACCGACACCGAGCCGGCGTGTGGCAGCTCGAGCTCTGCGTCCATCGCGAGCTCGGCCTCGCCGGTCGCGACCACCCGCTCGAGCGCCTCGAGCACCCATCGATTCTCCCGCAGCGCAAAGGCCGACCCGAGGGGCCTGCCGACCACCTCCTCGCGGCGCAGCTGGAGGATGCGCACGACCGCGTCGTTGGCCTTGATGACGTTGCAGGAGGCATCGAGGGTGATGACCCCGTTGGTGAGCGACTTCAGGATGCTCTCGTTGTAGTTGCGCTCGTTGAGCACGTCGTCGAAGAGCTGGGCGTTCTCCAGCGCGATCGCCGCCTGCGCGGTGAACGCACGCAGGCGCTGCTCGTCGACGCGCCGGAAGGGCCCGCCGCGCCGGTTCAGCACCTGGATGACCCCGAGCTTGCGTCCTTCCTTGTTCAGGATCGGCATGCACAGCACGCTGCGCGTGCGATAGCCGGTCTTGCGGTCGACCTCGGGATTGAAGCGCGGATCCTCGTACGCGTCGGAGATGTTCACGACCTCTCCCCGGACGAAGCACGAGCCGGCGATACCGGCATTGCAAGGGATGCGGATCTCCCGCGTGCCGATCCCCTCGGCGATCCTCGACCAGAGCTCGTCGGACTGCGGGTCGTGCATGAACAGCGAGCTGCGGTCGGCCTCGAGCATCTCGGTCGTCGCCGAGATGATCTTGGCGAGGAGCGCCTCGAGCTTGAGCTCCGACGCGATGGCGCTGGTGACCTCGATGAGCTGGGACTCCTCGCGGCGCGCCTTCTGCACCCGCTCGTAGAGCCGCGCGTTGGCGAGCGCGGAGGCCGCCTGCGAGGTCAGCGCATCGAGCAGTCGCATGTCCTCGTCGTCGAATCCGCCGTCGAGCTTGTTCAGGACCTGCACGACGCCGATGGCCTCGCCCTTGTAGCGGATCGGCGCGCAGAGGATGCTCCGCGTGCGATACCCGGTCCGCCGGTCGACCTCCCTGTTGAAGCGCGGATCCGCATAGGCGTCGGGAATGATCTCGCCGCGCCCGGCGGCGAATACCGAGCCCGCGACGCCGAGGCTCGCGCAGAACCGGATCTCGCCGACCTCGTCGCCGGCACCGTCCTCGCCGCCCTGGGCGACGCGCGAGAACAGCTCGCCGGTCTCCGGGTCGAAGAGAAACAGCGTGCTGCGGTCCGCGTTGAGCGCGTCGCTGACGACCTCGATGAGCCGGGGCAGCATCACGTCGAGCGAGAGCGAATCGCTGACCTTGTTCGAGACGTCGACGAGCGCCGAGACGTGGCGCAGGAGGTCGCCCATCTTGCCCAGCAGCTCCTCGCGGTCGCTGCCCGAGAGCGCCGCCAGGATCCGATCCAGATCGCTCTGGCGCAGCCGGTGCTCGAAGACGGACCGGACGAGATCGATGTCTGCGGGATTCAGATCAGACATGAAGCGGCTCGTTGCGCTGCGCGGTCTCGACGCCGGCGCGTCCCGCGAATCGTGTTCCGCGGATGAGGTGGGGGCGCCGGTGGCCGGGACCTGGGTGCGCCGATCTTGGGTGGGCCTGCGGTGCAAGATCCGTTCCGAGCTGTGGGCAATCCGGCCCGAATCAATTGCTTGGGTGCTGGCAGGGGGCGTCGCCCCGACCCGCTGTCAAGAATCCCGACAGTCGATTGCTTCGTCTCGATCCGCCGGTCGTCGAACGAGTATAGCTGCCCGGCAGGGAGCGCCGGCACGCCCTCAGCGTGCGCCGAGGCGCCGGTACAGCGGAGCGAGGAGCGCGGGCAGGATATAGATGGGTAGCTGGGCGAGCGCGCAGAACAGAACCGTGTCGGGCGCAACGCCGGCGGGCAGCACCGCGAGGAGCAGCCCCAGCGCGCGGTTGCCCGTCGCGTAGCCGACCGTGAGCGCCCGGCGCATCCCCGTTCCCCGGGCGAGCAGCGCGCCGACCGCCTGCAGCACGAGGTTCGCACCGAACGCGGCGGCGGTGAACAGGACGACGATCCCGGGCTCGCGGGCGAAGCGATCGGCGACCCCGTCCATCACCGCCACGGCGAACACGAGCAGCAGCGCCACGGCGACGGCGTTCAGCCGGTCCGCCCACCCCTCGATTCTTCTGGCGCCCGCGATCCGGCGCACGAGCAGCGAGACGATCAGACTCCCGCCGACGAGCGCCGCGAGGCGAGCGGCGAGCGCGCCCGGCTCGATGCCGAGGTCGAGCCCGAGGGCGATGCCGGCGACCGCGGCGAGGGTGAACGGCCCGGCGAGCGTCGCGAGGACCACCATCACCAGGGCCACGGGGGCGTCGAGACCCCACAGGAAGGCCATCGCAGGCGTCGAGAAGAGCGGCGGCGTCGCCGCCATCAGCACGATCGGCACGAGCAGCGGCGCGGGGACCGGCACGAGGATCAGGACCAGCCAGGTGAGCAGGGGGCACCCGACGAGGAGCCAGCCCGTGAGCGCGAGGGGCAGCGCCGGTCGCGCGAGCTCGCGGCGCAGCGCGGGCCAAGGGATCCTGACCATGGACACCACCAGCAGCCCGGCGATGCACGCGCTCAGTGCGGGCCGCAGCGTGCTCGCGGCGTCCGGGAGCGCGACCCCGGCGAGGATCCCGAGCACCAGCAGGGAGGTCGAGTGCCGGCTCGCGAGGGCGGCAAGTCTCATCGTTCCAGCGCCTCTTCGCGCAGCGGCTCGGACAGCGCCGCCGGCCGACCGCCGGACTATATCGGTGTCGTGAGCGCACTACACGGGGTCGACGCGCCGGAGCCGCGCACCCGAGGCCGTTGCCGAGGCGAACGACGCGGCCTTCCCGACGACCCTCTCGCCTCACCGGCGAAGCGGGGAGAAGGGCTCGGAGCCAGAGAAACGGACGCCCGGCGGGCAGGCGCCCGCTGGGTGCTCGATCAGGCGGCGCGGCCCCCGAAGGCCGCGGCGCTGACCGCGTCGGTCATCCAGCAGCCCTCCGGGCACTCGGGGACACGCTGTCGCGACAGGTAGAAGACGTAGACCATGGTCGCCCCGTCACCGACCAGGGTCACCTGCTGCCGGGCCCGGTCGCCGTCGATGCGCACCGGGTCGAGCTGCGCGCTCCGGTACTCGAGCATGAGGCGATAGGGGCCCTCCTTGATCATTCGCCCGAAGCGCCCTACCGGCCCGGTGCTGGCCCGGTTGCCCGGGGAGGCGAAGCGGAACGCGACGGCGATGCCGCGATCCGCGGCGTCGTTGCCGCGCAGCGCCTCGAGCTGGATCCGGACCACCGCCTGCGGGCCGAGAGACGGGTCGGGCACCGGTGAGATCGCAGGCTCATCGGCCGGCGACGAGGCGGCGACCAGAAGCGATGCGCCGGCCGCGGCGCAGGCGAGCAGTCGTCGGATGTGGGTGGAAGACATCAGCACGGTCCCCGGGAGGCGTTCTCACTCAGGGTCGTTCATACCTCGCAGCGCGGGGGTTCGCCACGTCTTCTTGACAGCTCTGCGGGCGTGGTGCGAGATTCCCGGCCCATGTCGAGTCTCGCCCCCACCCGCACCAAACGCTGGTGGCGTCCCCTGTAGCGGGGCGGCCGACAACTCCCGCGTTTCCGTCAGGACCCGGCCGCCCGCGAGCTCGCGGCGCAGGGCCGGTCGTCCCCCTCCCCCCGCTGCGAGAGCCCTGGATGCCAGATCCACGCGAGGCGCGTTCACGCGAGCGATCGAGGAGCACTGTAGATGACCACCACCGCGGCGCAGGCCGGACCCCGGGTGCACGAGCTCGAGACCGTCGGCGGGATGCGCGTCTGGCGCAGCGAGGAGCAGATCACCTACCGGGACGCCGCGGAGCCCCTCGTCGACGCGCTCGACGCGCATCGCGGCGTGCTCCTGACCTCTGCCTTCGAGTACCCCGGGCGCTACACCCGGTGGGACATCGGCTTTCGCGATCCACCGCTCGAGCTCGACGCGTGCGGCCGGCGCTTTCGCGTTCGGGCACACAACGCCAGGGGCCGCGTCCTCCTCGCTGCGGCGGCATCGGCGCTCGATGGTCTCGATGCCCTCGACGCGCTCACGGTGCGCGACCACGAGCTCGAGGGCACCGTGCGCGAGGCTGGCGGACGATTTCCCGAGGAGCTGCGCAGCAAGCAGCCGAGCGTCTTCTCCGTGCTCCGGGCGCTGCGCGCACGCCTCGCCTGCGACGACCCGCAGCTCGGCCTCTACGGAGCCTTCGGCTACGAGCTCGCGTTCCAGTTCGAGCCGGTGCGCGAACGCCTCGAGCGGACCGCGGACCAGCGCGACCTGGTGCTCTTCCTCCCGGACGAGCTCCTCCTCGTCGACCACCGGCGCGAGGCCGCCCTGCGCATCCGCTACGACTTCGAGTATCGCGGCGAGAGCACCCGCGGCGTCGATCGCGGCGGGCCCCGCGATCCCTTCGAGCCGGCACCGCCCGGGCCCGCCGAGTGCGACCACGCCCCAGGCGAGTACGCGGACACGGTGCGACGGGCAATCGAGTCGTTCCGGCGCGGGGACCTGTTCGAGGTGGTGCCCGGCCAGACCTTCTCGGAGCCCTGTCCGGCGCCGCCGTCGGAGGTGTTCCGGCGCCTGCGCGCGCGCAACCCCGCACCCTACGGCGCACTGATGAACCTCGGCGAGCGCGAGTACCTGGTCGCCGCCTCGCCGGAGATGTACGTGCGCGTCGAGGGCCGGCGCATCGAGACCTGCCCCATCTCCGGGACCATTGCACGCGGTAGCAACGCCATCGGCGACGCCGAGCAGATCCGTCGTCTGCTCAACTCACCGAAGGAGGAGTCCGAGCTGACCATGTGCACCGACGTCGATCGCAACGACAAGTCGCGGGTGTGCGAGGCAGGCAGCGTGCGGGTGATCGGACGCCGGCAGATCGAGATGTACTCGCGCCTGATCCACACCGTGGACCACGTCGAAGGCGTGCTGCGCGAAGGCTACGACGCCCTCGACGGATTCCTCGCGCACACCTGGGCGGTGACCGTGACCGGCGCGCCGAAGCAGCATGCGATCCAGTTCATCGAGGACCACGAGCAATCGCCGCGGCGCTGGTACGGGGGCGCGATCGGCGCCGTCGGCTTCGACGGCCACATGAACACGGGGCTGACGCTTCGCACCGTGCGCGTCAAGGACGGGCGCGCCGAGGTGCGCGCCGGGGCGACGCTGCTATTCGACTCGGACCCGGACGCCGAGGAGGCGGAGACGCGGCTGAAGGCGGCAGCGCTCCTCGACGCCATCCGGCGCCCGGACGCGTCGACGCCCAGCCTCCCGGCGGCCGCGGCGCCCGGCCCCGCGGCCGGGCGCCGGGTGCTCATGGTCGACCACGAGGACTCCTTCGTGCACACGCTCGCCGGCTACTTCCGGCGCACCGGCGCCGAGGTGATCACCCATCGCTGGGGCTTCCCCCCCGAGGTGCTCGACGAGACCCGCCCGGATCTCGTCCTGCTCTCGCCCGGACCCGGGCGGCCGGAGGACTTCGCGCTCACGGCGACCATCGCCGCGGTGCTCGAGCGCGCGGTCCCCGTGTTCGGCGTGTGTCTCGGCCTGCAAGGGATCGCCGAGCACTTCGGGGCCCGCCTGGGCCTGCTGCCCTATCCCATGCACGGCAAGCCCTCGGAGATCGAGCACTGCGGGGCGAGGATCTTCGGCGGTGTTCCCCGGCGCTTCAGCGCCGGGCGCTACCACTCGCTGGTCGCCCTCGAGGACACGCTCCCGGAGTGCCTGCGCGTGACCGCACGCACCGACGACGGCGTTGTGATGGGCATCGAGCACGTCACGGCGCCGATCGCGGCGGTGCAGTTCCACCCGGAGTCGATCCTGAGCCTCGGCGAAGACGTGGGGCTGCGCATCGTGGAGAACGTCGTGGCGTTTCATCGCTGAAGAGGTCCTCCTGACCGCCTCGGCGCGCGGCGATTTCGGAGCAGCCGCATACGGCCGTGTTGCGGCTGCGACGCTGAAAAGGTCAGGAAGACCTTTTCAGCGATGAACAACCCCCCCCCCTCAACACTCGACGACGTTGACCGCGAGTCCCCCGAGGGAGGTCTCCTTGTACTTCGCCTGCATGTCGACGCCGGTCTGGCGCATCGTCTCGATGACGCGATCGAGGGCGACCTTGTG
>CAJIAT010000476.1_pt1 | contig 13855 bp, 11 predicted proteins | sample 9199161 | NCBI WGS metagenome assembly CAJIAT01 (sample SAMEA7708281, study PRJEB35096) | sediment metagenome | biome: marine neritic benthic zone biome [ENVO:01000025]; feature: sediment [ENVO:00002007]; material: shallow marine sediment [ENVO:03000034] sea grass bed [ENVO_01000059] ... | reverse complement strand
TGCTGTGTTGCTCGGTGGCGCTGCGGAAGAGATCGTCCCAGTCGAGCCCCGCAGCGCAGGACAGCTCGCCGTCGCTCAGCAGGAAGACCGAGCACCGCTCCATGTCCTGGTGGCGCAGGAGCACGTCGAGCGCCCCGCGCAGCAGGTCCTCTTCCGGACGATGCTGGATCTCGATCGCGGTGAGCCCGCGCAGCGCGGACAGCGAGTCGATGAGCGAGAAGAAGCGGCCGCGCAGCTCGCGCGCGGCCTCGAGGAAGGGCTCGGGGTTCACGACGAACCCGCCAGGAGCTTGCTCAGCTCTCCGATCTCGCCCAGGAAACCCTCGCACTTCCCTGCGCACGACGCGAAACCCTCTTCGCTGACCCCGAGCGCCCGCAGGCTCTCGGCCTGGACCCAGGGCTCGGCCACGCCCGCCAGGCGCTGGCGACCCCAGCGGGTCGCGATGCCGACCAGCACAGCATAGCCCCAGTTCTCGCCGCGATAGTCGAGCTGGTGGTGATTGCCGATGGCCGCTTCGACCTCCGCGGGCAGGTGCCAGCGGACCGCGAGCAGCGCGCCGGCCTGGCAGTGGTGTATCCCGATCTGCTCGGCCTCCAGATCGGTGAGCCTTCGCCCTGGCTCGCCGGCGGCGGCCTCGAGGACGTAGCCCATCTTGTCCGGAGCGACGTGGACGAGGGCGAGGAGCCCGAGGTTGTGCAGCAGCCCGCAGAGGTAGGCGGTCTCCGGATCGGCGACGGTCTCCTTGTCGGCCTGCGCCGCGAGCAGCCGCGACATCGCCGCCGCGAGCAGGGCGCTGCCCCAGTACTGCTCGCCGCTGAACTCCGGGCAACGCTCGGCGCGGAAGGTCCCGCTCAGCACGATCCCGAGGGCCAGGCTGCGCACCAGGCGAAGCCCGAGCACGCGGATGATCGCGTCCGCAACGGACCGCGCGCCGCTCCCGGCGCCGAAGAACGCCGAGCGGCTCAGCCCCACGATGCGCGCCGCGAGCGCCGGGACCTCCTCGATCACGCGCGCCACTTCCTCGAGGTGGACCTCCTCGTCGCCCAGCACTTCCAGGAGCCGCTGCGTGTTCTGGGGCAGCGGCGGGAGCTCCTCGAGCGAGCGCACGTCCGCTCGGAGCTCCTTCGCGTGGGGGGCCGTCGAGGCCATTGTTCGATTTCCGTACCGATGGGCAGGCGTGTAGTGGGTTATCGGTCGTGGAGGGCGCGGACTTTAGCCGGCCTATCTCCCTGATCTGCGGGCGTTTCCGGGCGCCCGGAGATGGGAGGCTCCCGGGTTGGCAGCAGGCGGGCGATCTAGCTTCCCGCCGCAACCCGGCTCCCGCAGCGATGAACAGCTCTCTACAATCGGGCCATGGACGTGCACGACGCCATCGTCGCCGGAAGGGCCGGGGCGGCGCAGGAGACCTCCGAGCTGCGCGACGCGCTCCTGCGCGAGCGCAGGGCTCGCGAGCGCGCCGAGGAGGCGCTGCTGCTGACCCGCTTCGCCGTCGACAACGCCGCCGAGCCGATGTTCACGCTGAGCGCCCGCGGGCGGATCCTCGACGCCAACGCAACCGCGGCCAGACATTACGGCTACTGCCGCGCCGAGCTCCTCGACCTGAAGATCGACGACCTCGAGGAGCCCGGGGCCGACGGGCGTTTCGAGACCGTCTGGCCGGGTCTGGACGACGGCGGCAGTGCGGTGGTCGAGTCGAGCCACCTCACCAGGGCCGGGGCCTGTGTTCCCGTGGAGGTCTCCTACGCCCGGTTCAGGCATGGCGGTCAGGCCTATTGCTGCGCCGCGGTACGCGATCTCAGCGAGCGCCGCCGCGCGCAGCTGGCCCTGCGCGAGAGCGAGCAGCGCCTGCGCACGCTCGTCGACAACCTGCCCGCGGCGGTGACGCTCAAGGGCCGCGACGGCCGCTACCTGCTCGCCAACCCGGAGTTCGAGCGCTGGTTCGGCGGCGAGCCGGGCTCGACACTGGGCCTCACCTGCCAGGACCTGCTCGAGGCCGAGACCGCGAGGGACTACGTCGCGGCGGACGAGCGCATCCTCGCGGGCGCGCCTTCGGCCCAGTGGGAGGCGGACCTGCGCACCGCCGAGGGGCACGAGCGGGTCGTGTCCGTGAGCAAGTTCCCGCTCCTCGGCGGCGAGGGCGAGGTCGTTGCGGTGGGCTCGATCGCCCTCGACATCACCCGGATCAAGCGCATCGAGCGGGCGCTCCGCGAGAGCGAGGAGCGCTTCGATCTCGCCGTGCGAGGCTCGAGCGACGGGCTGTGGGATCGGCCCGACCTCGGGGGCGACCGCCTGTGGTGGTCGCCCCGGGTCTTCGAGCTGCTCGGCTACGAGACCGGCGCGTTCGCCCCGACCCACGCCCGCCTCCTCGGCATGATGCACCCGAGCGATCGCGCCCGTTTCGCCGACGCGCGCAGGCGTCACTTCGTGGCGCGTGAGCCCTTCGACGTGGAGTACCGGCTGCGCACGCGCAGCGGCGAGTACCGCTGGTTTCGCTCGCGCGGCCAGGCGATCTGGGACGAGACCGGCCGGGCTCGGCGCATGTCGGGCTCGATCCAGGACGTGACCGCGACGAAGGAGGCCGAGGAGCAGCGCCTCGCCGCGGTGCGCGCCCAGCGCGATGCGCTGGTGCGCGAGGTGCACCACCGGATCAAGAACCATCTCCAGGGCGTCATGGGGCTGCTCACCCAGTACGCCGGGCGCGAGCCGGGCGTCGCCGACGTCGCCGACCGGATCCGCACCCAGGTCAACTCGATCGCCGTCGTCCACGGGCTCCAGGGACGCCCGAGCGACGGTACCCTGTGGCTCGCGAGCATCGTCAATGCCATCCTCCAGGCGGCCCGCGGCGTGTACAGCCACCGCTTCGACGCCGAGCTCGACCGTGGCGCGATGGCCGGCGTCGAGCTCGCAGAGCAGGAGGCGGTGCCGATCGCGCTCGTGATCAACGAGCTGGTCACCAACGCCCTCAAGCACTGCGACCCGAGCGCGACCGACGGCCGGGCGGTGCGGCTCATCCCCTTCGTCGACGGGCGTCAGGTGGGGCTTCGTATCGTCAACGCGGGCGCGCGGCTCCCGGCGGGGTTCGACTTCGCCGCCGGTCGCGGGCTCGGTACCGGGCTGCAGCTCGTGCGCGCGCTGCTGCCGCGCCAGGGCGTGGAGCTGCGCTTCGAGTCGGCCGAGTTCCAGGTGGCGGTCGAGGTGCTCCTCGAGGAGCCCGTGGTGCGTCGCAAGCGTCCCGATCCCGAGCCGGCGCTCGAGAGGGCCGAGCGGTGAGCGAGACGCGGGTGCTCGTCGCCGACGACGATCGACTGGTGCGGGTGACGGTCGCTGCCGGGCTGCGCCAGGCGGGCTACGACGTGCTCGAGGCCGGCGATGGCCTCGAGGCGCTCGAGCGCGCCCAGGAGACCCGCCCGGATCTGGCGATCCTGGACGTGCGCATGCCGAGGCTCTCGGGGCTCGAGGCGGCGCGGCGCCTGCGCGAGGAGCTGGGGGTGCCCTCGGTGATCCTCTCCGCCTACGACGACGACGAGGACGTCGAGCGCGCGGTGGAGGAGGGCGTGCTCGGCTACCTCGTCAAGCCGATCGACGCCTCCCAGCTCGTGCCCACGGTACAGACCGCGGTGCGGCGAGCTCGTGAGATGGCCGACCTGCGAGACAGCGAATTCCATCTCAACCGCGCCCTCGGTCAGGCGCGCGCCACCAGCGTCGCGATCGGGATCCTCATGGAGCGCCATCGCCTCGGCCAGGACCAGGCATTCCAGGCGCTGCGCGCCCAGGCACGCTCGAGCAGGCGCAAGGTCGCCGACGTCGCCGCCGAGATCGTGCACGCCGGCGAGGTGCTGAGCGCGTCGCCATCCGGCGAGTCCGCCTCGGCCAAGCGGCCAAAGGCCGACGGCGGATGAAAGCTGGCGCGGTGAGCGCTCGCGCCGAGGCTCCGGTCCTCGCCGACGCGCCGATCCTGTGGCTCCGGCGCCGGGAGGATCACCGGCTGCGCAACGGTCATCCCTGGGTGTTCAGCAACGAGGTCGACATCGGCCGGAGCCCGGTCGCCGATCTGGCGCCCGGGACCGAGGTCGAGGTGCGCAACCACGCCGGGCGCAGCCTCGGCATGGCGCTCGCGAGCCCGCGCTCGCTCATCTGTGCCCGCCTGTACTCGACCCGCCCTGGCGCCACCCTGGACCGCGCGGCGCTCGTCGCCCGGCTGCGCGATGCGCTCGCGCTTCGCGAGCGCTACTTCGCACACCCCTACTATCGGCTGGTGCACGGCGAGAGCGACGCGCTGCCGGGCCTGATCGTCGACCGCCACGGAGACGTGGTGGTCGCACAGCTCCTGGTGGCCGGGATGGAGCGCCGGCGCGAGCACGTCCTCGACGCCCTCGAGGAGGTCCTCGCTCCGCGCGCCGTGGTGCTGCGCAACGATGCGCCGTCCCGCGCCCACGAGGGGCTCGAGGAGGGGGTGGAGGTCGCGCGGGGCTCCGATCCCGGAGCCGTCACCGTCGAGGAGAACGGCTGCGTCTTCGCCGTCGACCCGCTGCGCGGCCAGAAGACCGGCTGGTTCTACGACCAGCGCGCCAATCGCGCCGCAGCCGCACGGCTCGCGGACGGCGCGCGCGTGCTCGATGCGTTCAGCTACAGCGGTGCATTCGGCGTCCAGGCGGCGCGTGCCGGTGCGCGCGAGGTGCTGTGCATCGACAGCTCGCGCGGCGCCGTCGAGGCCGCGCGCTCGAACGCCGAGGCGAACGGGGTCGCCGGGCGGATCGGTGCCGAGGTCGGCGACGTCTTCGATGCGCTGCGCGCGCTCGCCGGCGAGCGCCGGCATTTCGACCTGGTCATCCTGGACCCGCCGGCCTTCGTGCGCCGGCGCAAGGACCGGCGCGCCGGCGAGGAGGCCTATCAGCGGCTCAATCGCCTCGCCGCCCAGGTGCTGTCGCCCGATGGGGTGCTGGTGAGCGCCTCGTGCTCGTTCCACCTCGAGCGGGCGCGTCTCCTCGAGGCGGTGCGCCGCGCCGCGCGCACCAGCGGCCGGCGCGCGCAGATCCTCGTCCACGGCCACCAGGACGCGGACCACCCGGTGCTGCCCGGCTTCCCGGAGAGCGAGTACCTGAAGGCGGTCGTCGCCAGGATGCTCGTCGAGCGCTGAGGTGCGGTCCGGCCCGCCGGCTCGCTCAGCCCTCGTCGTCCGCTGCGACCCAGGGGGTCGTGACGTCGGGCCGCGCCGCCAGGGTCTCGGCGAGCGCACGCGCCTCCTCGGGGCCGGACAGGCTGCCGATCGAGAGGCGATGCCAGGTGCGGCCGTCGATGTCGACGCTCGTGAGCCGTGCCGCGTAGCCGTCCGCCTCGAGCCGTGCGAGGGCGGCGAGAGCCGAGGCCCGCGTCTCGTGCGAGCTCACGTGCACCTGCCAGCCGCCGCGCGGGCGCGTGATTCCCCCGCCGCTCGAGAGCGCGACCTCCGCGGCCCACTCGGCGAGCTGGCTCGCCGATACCGGGCGCACGGGCTCGGCGGGCGCGCCCCTCGGCGCGACGTAGAAGGTGAGCGGGTCGCGCATCTGGACCGGGGACTCCTCGCCGCGGCGTACGGTGACCTCGCCCTCGATCAGGCAGACGATGTCGCGGTCCGGCGCTGTCTTGCCCCACACGTCGGTGCCGCGGATCCCGGCGGTCACCCCGGCGATGCGGATGTCGAGGTCGCGGGCGCGCCCGCGCGAGAGCGCCGTGGTGGTGAAGCGGAACGCGCCCTCGACGATGTCGAGCAGTCCGCGGAAGCGCCCGCCCGGCTCCGGTGGCGCCTCGAGGGCGCTCAGCACGAACTGCGCGCCGGCGCCGAGCCTCACGTGGCTGCCCTCGTCGAGGCGCAGCAGCACGCGCGCGCCTTCGCCGGTGCGCACCCGGTCGCCGGAGTGCAGCCGCATGCCGGCCCAGCCGGGCCGCGTCGCGCCGTGGCGCTCGACCCAGACCGGCATCTGCAAGCCCTCGATGCGTCCGGCCGGGACCGCGAGCGCGGGCGATGGGACGGCGAGGGCGGCCAGGGCCAGGATCGCGGCCGCGAGCGTCGTCGCCGCGCGCGGACGCAAGGGAGCGACGGGCGCGACGGCAGCGTCGATCACCCGGGCCATGACGGGGGCGATGATGGGGGAGACGGGTAGTAGGGGGAACTGGGGGCGTGCCGATCCGGCCACGAGGCACCTCCTTCGGGTGGGATCTGCCGAGGCGTCGATTGATACGGACCGCTGCGCCGGGCGTCTCCCGAATCCCCCAGCCCTGCGCGCCGGCCTCTCTACTCACCGATCTCTCGCGAGCGCAGCCCGCGAATCGGTCAGGTATGCGAGTTAAGATAGCAGATGCATGCTCGCCTACCCCGACATCGATCCGGTTGCCGTTCAGGTCGGCCCGGTGACCGTCCACTGGTACGGGATCATGTATCTCGTCGGCTTCGGCGCGGGCTGGTGGCTCGGACGCATCCGTGCGCGTCAGAGCTGGCGCGGATTCACCCCGGTCGCCGTCGACGATCTCCTCTTCTACGTCGCCCTCGGCATCATCCTCGGCGGGCGCATCGGCTACGTGCTCTTCTACGGGCTCGGCGACTTCGTCCACGACCCGCTCTCGGCGCTGCGCGTGTGGGACGGCGGGATGTCGTTCCACGGTGGGCTGATCGGCGTGGCCGTCGCCTGCTGGCTGTTCGCGCGGCGCACTGGCCGCACCTTCTTCCAGGTCGCCGATTTCGTCGTTCCCCTGGTGCCGCCCGGGCTCGCCGCGGGGCGCATCGGCAACTTCATCAACGGCAACCTGTGGGGCGCGCCGAGCGAGCTGCCATGGGCGATGGTCTTCCCCGACCCGCGCGCGGGCGGCGTGCCGCGCCATCCGTCGCAGCTCTACGAGGCGCTGCTCGAGGGCCTGGTGCTGTTCGTCCTGGTCTGGCTGTTCACGCGCCGTGCGCGGCCGACGATGGCCGCCTCCGGCGTGTTCCTCGTCGGCTACGCCCTCGCGCGCATCGCCGTCGAGACGGTGCGCGTGCCCGACGCCCACATCGGCTATCTTGCCGGTGACTGGCTCACCACCGGGCAGCTGCTCACCGCGCCGATGGTGCTGATTGGAGCGGCGCTCGTCGTCATCGCGTACGCGCGCGGCACGCCGGCGGACACGACGGCGGACGCGCCCGCACGGGACGACCCGGACCCCTCGCCGGTGGCTGCCAGCACCGGAAGGCGCAGGAGGAAACGCGGCAGATGAGGACCTACCTCGATCTCATGCGCCACGTGCGCGAGCGCGGCATCGAGAAGTCGGACCGCACCGGCACCGGCACGCTGAGCGTGTTCGGGGCGCAGCTGCGCTTCGACCTCGCCGACGGCTTTCCTGCCGTGACCACCAAGTCGCTGCACATGCGCTCGGTGATCCACGAGCTGCTGTGGTTCCTCCAGGGTGGGACCAACGTCGGCTACCTGAACGACAACGGCGTCACGATCTGGGACGAGTGGGCCGACGAGAACGGCGAGCTCGGACCTGTCTACGGCGCCCAGTGGCGTGCCTGGCCGGGGCGGGACGGGCAGCCGATCGATCAGATCGCCGCCGTCGTGGAGGGGATCAGGCGCAGTCCGGACTCGCGCCGGCACATCGTCTCGGCCTGGAACGTCTCGGAGCTCGATCGCATGGCGCTGCCGCCGTGCCACGCGTTCTTCCAGTTCTACGTCGGCGGCGGCCGGCTCTCGTGCCAGCTCTACCAGCGCAGCGCCGACATCTTTCTCGGCGTGCCCTTCAACATAGCCTCCTACGCTCTGCTCACCATCATGGTCGCTCACGTCACCGGCTACGAGCCCGGGGAGTTCGTGCACACGCTCGGAGATGCGCACCTCTACTCGAATCATCTCGAGCAGGTCGACACGCAGCTCGAGCGCGAGCCGTACCCGCTGCCGCGCCTGAGGCTGCGGCGCGCGGTCGACTCGATCCTCGACTTCCGCTACGAGGACTTCGAGCTGATCGGCTACCAGCACCACCCCGCGATCCGCGCCCCGATCGCGGTGTGAGCCCCGCGGTGTGAGGCCGGCCACGCCGGAATCGTCCGCGGCGCAGCGCCGACACGCCTCGGGCCCGGTCGCGATGATCGCGGCGATGGACGAGGCGCGCGTGATCGGCGCGCGCGGCGCCTTGCCCTGGCACCTGCCCGCCGATCTTCGCTGGTTCCGCCGCGTCACCATGGGCAAGCCCATCGTCATGGGGCGCGCGACCTACGAGTCGATCGGCAGGCCACTCCCGGGGCGGCGCAACATCGTCGTGTCCACGAGACCCGGCCTCGCCATCGAGGGCTGCACCGTGGCGCCGGACCTCGATGCGGCGATCGCCGCCGCAGGGGATGCGCGGGAGATCATGGTCATCGGCGGCGCGCAGCTCTACGCGGCGGCGTTGCCGCGTGCGCGGCGGCTCTACCTCACCCGCCTGCACGCGCGATTCGCCGGCGACGCCTGGTTCCCGGAGCTCGATGCTGCCCGCTGGCGCACGATCAGCCGCGAGGATCACCCTGCCGGCGAGGGCGAGCCCTGCGCCTACAGCTTCGAGATCCTCGAGCGCATCGACGGGTAGCTGAATCCTGTTCGGAGCCGCGAGACACTGGTAGCGACGGCCGTGACCCGATCGGCCATCTCGCGACACGCCGTAAACACGTCCCTGTGGGCTCGGGCGCAGCATCCATGCTGCGCACGGTCGCGAGATGGCCGATCGGGTCACGACCTCGAGCGTGTTCCGTGACTCGGAACGGGTATCTGGCTGGATCAGCGTCGGCCCGGCACCTCGATGATCGCACCGTCCTCCAGGCGCACCGCCCGCAGCGCACCGCCCCACACGCAGCCCATGTCCACGTGGACGACCCCGTGGTGCGGGTCGAGCGGCGTCTCGCTCTGCAGCGCCGCCCAGTGGCCGAAGACGACCGTGGTGCCGCGGGAGCGGCGCTCCGGATGCTCGTACCAGGGCGTGAGGCCCTCCCCCTGGGTGCCCGGAGGTCCCTTCTCGCCGAGATCGAGGGCGCCGTCGGCGAGCACGTAGCGCATGCGGGTCAGCGCGTTGGTGATGTAGCGCAGCCGCTCGGCGCCCGCGAGCGCCGGGTCCCAGCGCGCGGGGCTGTCGCCGTACATGGTGTGGAAGAACGCCTCGTGGTCCTCCCCCCGGAGCACCGCCTCGAGCTCCCGGGCGCAGGTCTCGGCCTGGTCCGCGTCCCACTGGGGAGGCAGCCCGGCGTGGACCATGAGCCGGCGGGCCTCCCGGTCGCGGGCCACGAGCGACCGGTGCCGGAGCCAGGCGAGGAGCTCGTCGCGGTCCGGTGCCTCGAGGATCGGGTCGAGGGTGTCCTTGCGCCGCGGCTTGCGCGCGCCGGCGGCAACCGCCAGCAGGTGCAGATCGTGGTTCCCGAGCACGACTGTCGCCGCGTCGCCGATGCCGCGCACGAGGCGCAGCGCCTCGAGCGAGCGCGGCCCGCGGTTGACCAGGTCTCCCACCATCCAGAGCCGGTCCCGCGCAGCGTCGAAGTCGACCCGCTCGAGGAGCCGCTCGAGCTCGTCGCAACAGCCCTGGACGTCGCCGATTGCGTAGGTTGCCACTCCGCTTCCCCGAAGCGAGCCGATCGCCCGCGCGATCGCCGCGTGGATTATGCAGTGAGCGGCGGGCCGCGATCATGGCGCGCGCGAGGGGGCCCGCGCCGCGCGCTCTTGGCGACCAAATACCTGTTCCGAGTCGCGAGACACCGTGGCGACGGCCGTGACTCGATCGGCCCTCTCGCGACGCGCCGTCAACACGTCCCTGTGGGCTCGGGCGCAGCATCCATGCTGCGCACGGTCGCCAGAGGGCCGATCGAGTCACGACCTCGAGCGTGGGTCGGACATGGCGAGTGCCAGTCGCAGCCTCCTCGGTGTAGCGTCTTTGCGAACAGCTATTCAGCTCATGTGGCGGCGGCGCCGGCCGGGCAATCGAGCACGGCAGGCGACTGCCTCGGCGACGTGCTCGTCGGTGATCCACCCGCACGATGGCCACCTCCGAGAGCGCTCTCGAAGACGCCGGGCAGTCATCTGGAACAAGGCCGAAATGCGCGCCTTCGACGCCGCGTCCCGAGCTGGACCGATTGGCTTCCCTACAACTGTCAAAGCGCTGGTACGGCCGAGCCCGAGATCACCCACACGACGAGCGCCTCGGCAGAGGGAGGCACCGTGAAGAAGAGCGGTCTCCTGAACGGCCGAAGCTGGTCCGCGTAGCGTTCGAGCTGAGCGTCGTGCTCACCATTCACTGACGGGACCGGACTCCCGAGCTCGTCCACGGGCGCCGGTGCTCCAGCCATTCCCTCTGCCTGGCCGCGGTCCCCCGCCCGCGGACCGGTGAGGTGTCCGGTTCAAATCTCCGAAGCGTCGCATCGGTCATCCCGGCCGATCCCGGCCTCGGGCGCCCAGAATCCGTCCCGGCGCGCCTGACGACGCGGTGGGGCATGCCCGATCGCGTCGGACTTCTTTACACGTTCGCCGGGCAACCGCGCCGAGCTCGTCGTAACCCCTTGAAACGGCCGGGCCCCGTCGATCTGGCTTAGGAATTGCATTACTGTGAGCAGGGGAGCCGAGGAACGAAGAATATGTCCTGCGATGCCCCGAGGATCCGGCCACGGTTCACAGCCGCACCGGCGGTTCCCGGCGCAGCCGCCCGGCCGCGGTGGCCTCGCCACGCCCTCGAGCGTTGCGCCGCTCGCGAGCGCTCGCGCCTGTCCGGCGCACGCGATCTCGCCCGTGAGCACCCGCGTCTCGCCTACCTGACCCCGACCGACGATCCGTCGCCGGACGCTGCTGGTGCCCCCGGCAGACGGCCAGCGTCCGGGTTCGCGGTCGCCCGCTAGAGCTGGAGGACACGTATATGTCTGATTTCGCGAAAGACGAGCAGACGACCGAGAGACCGTTCCGGAGGGGTCTCCTCGCGGCTGTCGCGCTATCCCTCGCCTGCACGGGGTCGCTCGCCCTCGAGGACGATCCGGTGCCCATCTCGGGCCTCAGCCCGTACCCAGAGGGGGTCGACTGCAACGTGACGCCGCAGACGGGCACCGTGTGGCGCAACAGCGAGACCGAGCCCCACATGGACGTGGACTTCGGCGCGCCCGACGAGATGGCGGCCATCGTCCACCAGGACCGGTGGAGCAACGGCTCGGCGCAGAGCACGGCGACCTTCTACTCCGATGACGGTGGGCTGACCTGGGACCTGGCCGACACGCCGATCACGCGGTGCTCCCGCGGCCTGCAGACCGGCCCCGAGTCGTTCGACCGCGCCTCGGATCCGTGGCTGACGGTGACGCCCGGCCGCGTCGGCCGAGGTGACGACGACGGCGACAAGGACAAGGATCACGACGGCGGCGGCGGCACCGGTGCCATCTTCCACCAGATGAGCCTGATGACCGACAGGCTGCCACCGTCCTTCGACGACCTTCGCAGCGCCTACTCCATGCTGCGCTCCAAGGACGGCGGCAGGACCTGGTCCGATCCGATCGTTGTGAGCAACCGCACGGAGCTCGAGCCCGGCGCCCCGTTCAACGACAAGAACACCATGACGGCCGATCCCTACAAGCGGAAGTTCGTCTACGGGACCTGGCAGCTCCTGAAGGACGTGCTGCCGACAGACGACAGCGCGATTCCCCTTCAGTTCTTCTACAGCGACAGCTTCTTCGTCCGCTCGAGGAACAAGGGGAAGAGCTGGGAGCCGGCCCGGTCCATCTACGAGATCCGCAACGACGTGGCGCTGCTCGCCGAGGCCGGCATCGACCCGAACGTGACACCGATCTTCGGAGCCCAGAACATCGGCCACCAGATCGTCGTGCTGCCCGACGGGCGACTGGTCAACGTCTCCCAGGCGAGGTTCAGCATTCCCGGGCCGGACTTCCTCGAGCGCGTGATCATCCGCTCATTCGACAAGGGCAAGACCTGGGAGCAGGCCGCGAGGATTATCCGGACGAACACGATCGGCGGCTTCGTCGCCTTCGACGCCGAGCTGTTCGCTGCGACCGGCGGGGCCATCGGCAACACGGTCAGGTCCGCCGGCAGCATCCCCGATATCGCCGTGAACCGGACCAACGGGCACATGTACGTCGTGTGGCAGAACGTCGTCGACCCCACCTTGTCTTTCATCGGTGTCTTCATGACGATGTCCAGGGACGGCGGTGAGACGTGGTCCGACGAGATCACCGTCGGCGGAGGAGAGCTGACGCCGGATGGGTTCACGAGCTTCGCCCAGCGGCCGGCGGTCCACGTCGCCGACGACGGCACCGTGGGCGTGATCTTCTTCGACAGCCGCAACGACGTGGTGTGTCCGGATTTCAGCCTCACCAACGAGGAGAACCCCGAATGCTTCACCATCAACGCGGACGGCAGCGCCGTATCGGGCCCGTGGAGCCACGACTACTGGTTCAAGACCTATCACCCGGACATGACGTTCATCGAGGAGCGCCGGGTCACCTCTGAGTCCTTCGACCTGCGCCAGGCGCCCATCGCGCGCGGGTACTTTCCAGGCGACTACGTCAACTGCACGTCGACGGACAACGACTTCGTGTGCGCCTTCACGACCACGAACGACCTCGGGCTGGCGGTGCGAGGATCCCCGTCCGACGACGAGCTCCGCTTCGAGTCGGACAACCGACAGGACATGGTCTTCGCCCGCATTCATGGCGCGTCGGTTTGCGACATCGACTACACGCTGGCGAGGTACGAGGAGCAGCTCGCCGAGGCGGAGATCGACATACCGAGGAAGGAGCAGCGGCGGCGATTGCGCTTCCTCGAGGACAGATTCGAGGCCGCCTGCTTCGGCGACGACGACCACGACGATGACTGAATCGACTCCGGTTCGTGATGTCGAAACAGGCGATGATCGGCTCATCCGTTCGCGAGTGCCTGCACGCGACGCAGGTACTGCTCGCAGCTCACAGAGTCGTAGGAGGAGCGTGATGTCCACGATGATTCGAACGACCGCTCGCGTCGCGCCCGTCGCAGCGGGGATCCTGCTCACAGTGCTCGCGACGAGCCCGGCCAGCCATGCCCAGGGCGCGGGGGCGATCGTGCCGGCCGATGACAGGGACGTGCCGCACGGATCCCAGATCCCGGACCGGCGGATCGAGAAGACCGAGAGCATGGTGAAGGCGTACAAGGCCGAGATGAAGAGAAAGGAGCTGGCGCGGGAGGGCGCGGAACGGATCGAGCCGACCGAGGCTGGCCCGAAGGAGTAGTCGTACGAAGGAGCCATGCGGCGAACGGTCGCCGCGCGGCGCATGCCGTGCAGCGCGACGCGCTCGGCGACGCGCTGCGCCCCCGGGGCGAAGGTCGGCGAGCTCACGCGGGCGCGAGCCCGTCGCGGCCATGCCAGCCGCGCCGCGGGCCCGCGCGACCGCGCGGGCGATGGAGCGGGCGGGGTACCTTCCAGCGCCCTCGCACGACCCGCGATCACCCCGGCCGTGGTACCTTCCCCGCCGCTCGACGCTCGCGCCCCGAGCTGGCACGCGGCACGGTCCTGCGCTCGCCGCGGCGGGCGGCGGACAGGGTCCCGGGTTCGGGCGGGCAGACGCCAGATCTCGAGCAGCTCTCGCTCCACCACGTTCGCCTGACGGGAGTGCGCGATAGGGCGTACACGGAGCCGACCTGAGGAGAATCGAACGGTGCCAATCACCGCCTTTCCAACTCGCTGGCCGATGCTGGCCGCGGCCTCCCTCGCGCTTGCGCTCCACGGTTGCGCCGGTGCGCCCGGGCGCTCGCCGCTGCCCCCGGAGCTGACCAACGAGGCCACCATCCCCGGCGTGCCCGCCGCGCGGTTCTGGGGCGACGAGTGGCCAAAGTACTCCCTGGAGCGCTTCGAGAGCTACAGCGAG
>CAJIAT010000238.1_pt1 | contig 13875 bp, 8 predicted proteins | sample 9199161 | NCBI WGS metagenome assembly CAJIAT01 (sample SAMEA7708281, study PRJEB35096) | sediment metagenome | biome: marine neritic benthic zone biome [ENVO:01000025]; feature: sediment [ENVO:00002007]; material: shallow marine sediment [ENVO:03000034] sea grass bed [ENVO_01000059] ... | reverse complement strand
GGCATCGGTGTTCGGATAAGGCCGGTCCGGTGCGGGTTGCGGGGACCGTCGGCCGCAGGGATGCGGCCGTCGAGCCTACATGGACGTATTCACGGCGTGTCCCCGCAGCCCGTACCGGGCCGGCCGACGCCCGGGTAGCCGCTTAACCGACCACGAATGCGGAAACGCGCCACAGTCTTTCCCGGTGCTGCACGTTCTGTGGTTCTATCGCTTCGTCCGAGCCGAACTGGACACGGCCCGGAGCATCGCCGGCCAGTTGGTCGAGGAGGCCAGCGTTCGACAGGACTCTGGACTCGAGCTGGTGGCCAGAGGTTCGATCCATGAAGCCCTCGGCTCATAGAAGAGCTTGTGGCCGCGACCAACCTGAATGAACTGGGGCTCGATCGAGCGTCGCCGTTGGGGTCAAGCCTTGCAGCCGCTCGCAACGAAGAACCCTGCAGCGGCGAAGAACTGGTCATGCGTGCCCGCCCGCGCCAAGTCAGCGACCCACCCATCGGCTTCGTCCTGGGAGATCGCGCCAGCCTTCACAGCGTCCGCGGCGGTCCGGTCGAGCCACAGTATGCGCATCGCCTCTTCGTAGTTGGTCCAAACCCAAACATCTGGCTCGACGACAATGTCTACCAGACCCGCTCCTCGAGCCAAGGCGTGGAGTCGCCGCCCGACCCAGCCTGCAGGATGGCGATCTGAGAAGAAGTTCATCACTCGGCGCGTCACATCGCGATCGGCGGCATCGACGAGGTTCATCTCCATATCGGGTTCGTGTATGACAACCTTTCCCCCGAGTCGCGTAACACGCACCAACTCGTCCACTGCTGCCCGTGGGTCATCGAGGTGGTGAAGCACCCGGTCGATTCGGCAAGCATCAAAGCTGCCGTCAGGGAACTGTAAGTCGCGAGCATCTCCCAGGCGGAACTCGACCCGTAGACCGTCAGCCTCAGCACGCCTTCGTGCCTCACCTAGTAGCGCCTCGCTACTGTCGAGTCCGATTACCCGTCCGGACTCTCCCACGCGCTTCGCCAATTCTCGTGCGTCGTCGCCTGTGCCACAGCCAACATCCAGGACGGAGCTCCCTTCGCTCACTTCGAGCAGATCGAACGTTCGCCGCTTGTAAGCCTGAACTTGCGGTAGAGCGCCGATGAGGTCGAGATGATCGATGAAGTGCCGGGCATCGGCGCTCCGGTCGACGTCGGTGAAGTCGGTATTGGCTACACGCTCTTCCACGGGTCGACCTCCATCTGGGCGTCATGACATGCGAACTTCGACCAGACAGCGACGTGAATGGTGTCGCTGACCGTCACCTGGAGACCGGCGCGCCGGGCGATTTCGGCGAAGGCTTCGACCTGCGCGCACCGCCGGCCGTGCCAGTCCCCGATGGTGACAGGCCTCCCTGTACCGACGTGCCGGATGGTGCCGGGGGCCTCGATTCTCGCAGGGGCGTTCGTCGTGCCGGGGATTACTGCCTCGGGCGAGTCGCGGGCAGCCAGAATCTCGCTGTCCTCAACACCGTTCTGGAAGCTTACGATAGCCGTTTCGGGACCGACGAGTGGGGCGATGAGCTCGCACGCGGTCCGGGTGTCTTGCGACTTGACGGTGAAGAGGACGTAGTAGACGGGCTCCCGACCGGCGGGATCGTCCGTCGCTTCTACGTTCGCGAGCACAACGTCGCCAAGCTCGCTCAGAATGCGCAGTCCGGACGCCCGCACCTCCCGGAGGTGTTCGCCCCTCGCAATGACGAGCACCTCCGCGCCGACCGAGGCGAGGAGTCCCCCGAACAGCCCTCCGAGGCCGCCCGCTCCCATCACCGCCGCGTGCACCGAACGCCCCTTCCGAGAGCACCGCTCCCGGCAGTGGGATACGTGCAACTATAGACCCTCGTGCCCCTCGACCGCACGGCCGGCAGCAACGCTGACGGTTCTGTAAATCAGCGCCCGTCATGCAATGGCGGCAATAGATCGGAGTTCGCCGTCCGACCCAGATCTGCTGCGCTGCAACACCCTGCACAGGTCGAATCGACAAGAACGGCCAGGAGCCGGCATTCCCCAAGCCAGCCGTTCCATCCAGCCATTATGATCAAGAAGAGCTTTCCCAACATACGTGTGGCTGGCTGACTCGGCCGCTTGTCTTGGTTGAGGATGCAAATGCCGTCCGTCCGCCACGGCACACGGCAAATCGCGAATGGGCGCTCTATTCGCTGCTGTAGCCGATGGATACCCTGACAACGTGGGCTGTGGCGAGGACGCCGTGTGCCGAAAGTTGAGCGCAATTCGGAGCACATATGAGCATTTGGGACGCAGATCAAGCCTACGCGGATGTGCTGGAGTTGCTCCATACTCGTTCGCTGGAGGGCTGGGATATCCCGGCTCTTCTAAACGAAGTCGTCGAGTGTCTTGGCTCTCTCGGCATGCAGTTGTACCGCGTCCGCATCGGCCGGCCGATTCTGCATCCAATGTATGCTGTCGGCGCCTACTCGTGGTATCCCGATTGTGGCGTCAAAGTCGATGCTTACGCACGTGGACCTGAACAGGACGAGGCGTTTCGCCGGAGTCCTATGCGCTCGATCTTCGAAAGTGGCGCCACCGAAGGTCGCTACAGGATCCGCGCGGGGTCGGACTCCGATCGGTTCTCGCTATTCGTTCGTGCAGCGGCAGAGGGCGGCACGGACTACTTCCTCCAGCTGACAGGGTATGAGGACCGCACCACGTCACCCGACGGCCAGGAAGGCATCATGCTCAGCTGGATTTCGGCCGCGCCAGACGGTTTCAGCGACGCCGAAATCGATCTTCTGCAGCGCCTGCGCAAGCCGCTCTGTGCGGAACTCAAGAGCCTCACACAGAAGAGCCTGGTCGAAGATATTCTGCGCGCCTATCTCGGCGGTTATTCGGCAGACCGTGTCTATGCCGGGCAAATCCAGCGGGGCGATGGCGACATTATCGACGCCGTCATTCTGTTCTGCGACTTGCGCGGTTCGTCGAAGCTTGCCGAGCACTATGACCTGAATGGCTTCCTCGGCGTTCTAAACGACTACTATGAGGTCACGGCGGGCGCCGTGATCGAGGCCGGCGGAGAGGTCTTGCGCTACATTGGCGACGCGTCCCTGGCGATCTTTCCGATCGAGCGTTACGCAAACGAACGGGAAGCCTGCCAGGCTGCGCTGGACGTTGCATTGAACTCCGTTGTACGCGGAGAGCGGATCAACGCCGAAAGGATCGATCACGGCGAGCCTCCCATCGAGTTCGGCATCGGGTTGCACTGCGGAACGGTGATGTACGGCAACATCGGTACGCCTGACCGGATCGAGTTCACGGTGATTGGCAAGGCCGCCAACGAGGCGGCCCGCATCGAAGCACAATGCAAGGAACTCAACGAGACGATCCTCGTATCAGACACGTTCACCGAGTATCTCGACCGGCCGTGGCGATCTCACGGCACGTTCGCACTGCGCAACATCGGCAGACCGCTCGAAATCCTGTCGCCGCAAGAGTGATTCCTGTCGTTGAAACTGCTCGTGTGCGAATTCCCCTCGCCGAGGCTCGCAGATGGCCATTCGTGATCGGTTAAGCGGCTAGCCGGGCGTCGGCCGGCCCGGTACGGGCTACGGGGACACGCCGTGAATACGTCCATGTAGGCTCGACGGCCGCATCCCTGCGGCCGACGGTCCCCGCAGCCCGCACCGGACCGGCCTTATCCGAACACCGATGCGCAGATGGCCGCTTCGGGTCGGAGTTTGACTTTTGCCCTAGGTCCGCCGCACCGCAGCATTCTGGATGGTCTGAATCGACAACCGCAGCATCTTCAGCGAGTGGAATCGACAAGATCGGCCATGAGCTGCCATCGCAGTGGTGTCAGGTCGCGTCCAACAAAGGAGCGCACTGGTCTGGTTGTCAGGCCGCCATGGTCTCCGCTTGCTCGACCTCGATGGGAGCCGTTTCGTCCACGAGCGGCCGCCCCGCGGGCCCAGGTCCTGACCTACAACGGTGTGTTTCCTCGAGTGAGCACGGTCGACGATGCGCGACGCCGATTTTCGGCATAACTTCCACACCCACACCTACCGCTGCAAGCACGCGGTCGGCGATGTGGGCGACTACTGCCGCGCCGCGTTGGCAGCTGGCATGGAGACGCTGGGCTTCTCGGACCATTGCGCCCTGCCCGACGATCGCTGGCTCGACGTGCGCATGGCGATGAGCGAGCTCGATGGCTACGTGGCCGCGGTCGAAAGAGGCAAGTCGGATCACCCCGCGCTGAGGATCCTACTCGGCATGGAGTGCGAGTACCTGCCCGACCGCCACGACTGGTACGAGGACGAGTTGCTCGGCGAGCGAGGCTTCGAGTACCTCGTCGGCGGCCCGCACTACTTCATCGAGGACGGCGAGTGGACGGGGACGTACGGTGGCACTCGCACGCGGGGCTCGCTGCTCGCCTACGCCCGCTACGTCGTGTCGATGATCGAGAGCGGGCTGTTCGACTTCATCGCCCACCCGGACCTCTTTGGCAATTGCTACCGGAGCTGGGACGCCAGCACCGCCGACTGCTCACGCGCGATCATCGAGGCCGCTACCGCCTGCGGCGTCGGCCTCGAGATCAACGCCCTCGGCTTGCGCAAGATCGCGGCGCGGCCCGATTGCCCGTTCCCGATGTATCCCTGGCAGCCTTTCTGGGAGATGGCCGCGGAGCACGACGTCTCGGTGATCGTGAACTCCGACGCCCACCGTCCCGACGACCTCCAGGCGAGAACGGCCGACGCCCTGCGGATCGCGACCGACCTCGGCCTGCGCTTGATGGCGCCGGACGACGTCGGCGCCAGGCGGGCCGCGGCGCGCTCGGGCCCCGGCTGACGCCCCGCCGGACGCATCGCTGTTCGGATAGGCGGGTCCGGTGCGGGTTGCGGGGACCGTCGGCCGCAGGGATGCGGCCGACGAGCCTACATGGACGTATTCACGGCGTGTCCCCGCAGCCCGTACCGGGCCGGCCGACGTCCGGGTAGCCGCTTAACCGACTACGAATGCCGCCGGACGTCCCTCCGGCGGCCCGGGCGCCCATCAGCCGGGGCATTGGCGCGCGGCCGGCCACTGCGGTAGGCCGGCGCCGCGTTCTCGCTGAAAGCGCGGTCGCCCTGCAGAACCGAGGGTCGGTCTCGCCCGATGCGCCGCAGCGATTGTTGCGTCGCACGAGGGGAAAGACGGCCCAGGAGCGGACATGACATTGATCCGCGGTGCGAGACAGTCGAGGTCCGTCGGGGCAGCGGCCAGCGGCTTCAAATGCACAGGTTGGCGTGGAACGCGCCATCCCACCATGCCAGCGCGCGTGGACTCGGAGGGTGCGATTCAGCGTATGGTGTCCACAACGCCTCTGGTGCACCGTGGTTGCCGTGGACGACATTGGCGAATGGCTCGCGCTACATGGCCTCGCAGAGTACGAGGAGATCTTCCACCGCGAGCGCATCGAGTTCCGGGACCTGCGGGTGCTGACAGAGGACGATGCGCGCGAACTCGGCTTGCCGCTCGGTCCGCGACGCAGGCTGCTCACGGCCATTGCCGACCTACGCTCCCAGGATCCGCACACAGAGTCCTCGGGAGGCCGGCCCGCGGCCACGGGAGGTGGGCCGGAGCGGCGTCAGTTGACGGTGATGTTTGCCGACCTGGTGGGCTCGACCGCGCTCGCTGAACGCCTCGACCCAGAGGCGCTGAGCGACGTGATCCGGCGCTACCAGGCTGCGGCGAGAACGGCAATCGTCGAGTATGGCGGCTATGTCGCACGATACATGGGCGACGGCGTACTCGCCTACTTCGGCTACCCCACCGCGGCCGAGGACGACGCCGAGCGGGCGGTGCGCGCCGGGCTCTTGCTGGTGGACGAGGTGCCCCGGTTGCCGGCCGATGTCGAGCTCGCCGTGCGGGTCGGCATCGCCACCGGGCAGGTCGTCGTCGGCGAGCTGGTCGGCGAAGGCGACGCCCGCGAGCGCACCGCCGTCGGGGGCACGCCGAACCTCGCTGCCCGAGCGCAGGGCGAGGCGCCGGCGAACGCGGTCGTGATTGCCGAGTCCACGCGTGAGCTGGTCGCCGGGCTGTTCGACTGCGACGATCTCGGGATCAGGACCCTCAAGGGATTCGAGCACCCGCCGCGGCTCTGGCGAGTGCTCGGCGAGCGCGAGTCCGCCAGCCGTTTCGAGGCGATGCACAGCCGGGCGCTGACGTCCTTCGTCGGCCGCGCGGCCGAGCTCGGGCTGCTGGCGGAGCGGTGGCGCAACGCCCGAGACGGGGAGGGACAGGTCATTGCCATCAGCGGTGAGCCCGGCATAGGCAAGAGCCGGCTCGCCATCGAGCTCCGGCGAGCGACTGAGTCCGACAAGCGGACCGCGCTGCGCTTCCAGTGTTCACCGTTCCATACCCACTCGGCGTTCCATCCATTCGTCGAGCAGCTTCGCCGTGCGGCACGGCTGTTGCCGCAAGATGACGCAGGTCGCGCCCTCGAAAAGCTCGCGTGCACGCTCGCTGGCAGCGAAGCGGAGCGGTCGCGCGCCCTCGAGGCTTTCGCGGGCTTGCTGTCATTGTCGAGCGCACGTCTGCTGCCCCGAGAGCTGTCCCCGCAGGCGCGCAAGGCCGAGATCGTCTCGGCGCTGCGGGGCCAGATGGCCGCGCTCTGTGAGCGCCGCCCCGTCCTCGCGCTGTTCGAGGACGCGCACTGGGCCGACCCGACGAGTCTCGAGGTGCTGGACGCGCTGGTGGACGAGGCCCGTGGTCAGTGCGCGCTCATCGTCGTCACCCACCGTCCGGAGTTCTCGTCCCGCTGGTTGGCGCACGGTCACGTAAGCGAGCTGCGCATGAGCCGCCTCACGCACCGCGACGGCGCCGCGATCGTCGCCGAGGTGGCGAACGAGCGAGCCTTGCCCGAGTCGGTCGTCGCACAGATCCTCGAGAAGACCGACGGCGTGCCGCTCTTTGTCGAAGAGCTGACCAAAACGGTCCTCGAGTCGAGCGGGACAGTCGAGGCCACGGGCGGCAACGTGCTCGGCGGACTGCGTTCGGAAGCGGCAATCCCGTCCACGCTGCGCGACTCCCTGATGGCGCGCCTCGACTACCTAGGGCCGGGCAAGGAGGTCGCCCAGGTCGCTGCCTGCATCGGCCGCGATTTCAACCGGGAGCTGCTGGCCGCCGTATCGGATTGCGACGGCGACGGTTTGAGTAGCGCCCTCGATAGACTCGTCGAGCACCAGATCGTCTTCGAGCGCGGTAGCGGTGTGTTCACGTTCAAGCACGCCCTGCTGCAAGACGCCGCTTACGACAGCCTCCTGCTCACGCGACGCGCCCGGATCCACGAGCTGATCGTCTCGGTCATCGAGGCACGCCACGGCGGCGATGTGACCGAAGTGGCCGAGCTGCTGGCTTACCACTGCAAGCAAGCCGGCTCGATCGAGAAGGCGGTCCACTACTGCCGCCTCGCGGGCGAGAAGTCCAATGAGCGCTCCGCGTATCGCGAGGCGCTCCAGTTTCTCGAGGACGGGCTGGCGCTCGCGAGGTCCCTGGCCCCCTCCGACGAAGTCACGCGCGAGGCGATCAACATCCGGCTTGCCATGCGCGGCGGACTCGGTGCGCTCGGTCACTACGAGAAGCTACTCGGAGTGCTGTCGGAGGCCAAGGCTCTGGCGAACTCGGTTGGCGACGACGAGACGGCCGCCGCGGCCTCAATCCAGGAAACACATGTGCTCTATCACCTCGGGCGCCTAGACGAGGCCATCGACGAGGGTGAGAATGCAGTTGCACTCGCGACGCGAAGCGGCCGCCGGCCGAGAATCGTCGGCGCCAACGCCTACCTGGCGATGGCGCACTTCTTCCGCGGCAATTTGCGAAAGGCGCTCGACATCGCGCTACCGGACGCCGAGGAGCTGCGCGGGCGGTACCGCCACGAGACGCTGGAGACCACGGCGACTAGCTCTATCAACTGGCTACACAACCTCTCGGGGATGCTTGCGATGGTCGGCGAGTTCGACGCGGCGCTGTCTTTCGGAGAGGATGCGCTTGCGATCGCCGAGGAGACTCAGCGGCCGTTCGACAGCGCCATGGCGCGGATGTGGCCGGGCTTTGTCCTGTGCACGATGGGAGAGGCTCAGGCAGCAATCGAGCGGCTCGAGCCAGCTCTCGCCACGGCGACATCGCACCAGCTCGATTTCCAGCTGCCTTGGGTCAGTGCCAAGCTAGGCTACGCGTACGCCTTGGCCGGAGATGCCGAACGCGCATGTGAAACGCTGTCCAGTGGCCGCGAGCGCGCGCGGGCTCTGGGTCTCGTGCTCATCCGTATCTTGAGCACCGCCTGGCTCGGGTACGCCGAGCGAGAGGCCGGTCGACTCGGAGAAGCCCGTGCCCACGCGGAGGAGGCGCTTCGCGACTCCCGTGCGTGCCGGTTCGCCTGGGCCGAGGTGCTCTCTCTTCGTTACCTAGCCTGCGCGCTGGCGGACTCGAACGAAGGCGACCCCGGCCAGCCGGAGGCGCTGTGGCGAGATGCAATCGCGATTGCAACACGTTGCGGCGCCACTCCCTATGGCGCCAAGGCCCGGCTCGAGCTGGGCGAGTACCTGAGTTCCACGGGTCGCACCGACGAGGCACGAGCGCTGATCGAGTCGGCGAGTGCGGAGTTCTCCAGGATGGGCATGCGGCGCTGGCTGGAGAGAGCGGCGGTGACTGGACAGACCTTCAAGTAGGCCCTGAGCGCCAGGTACGGTTCGACGAGGACGGCGCTCGGAGCGAGGAGGCATCTGCTCGAACGCCGAAGACGGGAAGTGTGCGTTGGTCGCCCCCTCGATGGCCGGAATGGACCGTTCTGAGCGATCCGGGTCGATTTCGCGGCACCGCAGCAATCTCAACGAGCTGCCCCAACACAGACCTGTGCGCTCGTCGCTTTCTCGCTGGTCGTCCAGCCTACCGGTCCAGCACTTCGGCGATCTGGGAGAGTTGATCGGGTGCGAGCTGAATGCTGTCGGCGGCCGTGTTGTGTTCAACTTGCTCGACGGTCTTGGCGCCCGCGATGACGGATGCCACGGCCGGCCTCGTGAGCAGCCACTGTATGGCCACATGCGGGAGCGACACCTGGCGCTTCGCGGCGATTGATTTCAGTTCCCCGACGACTTCCAGGTTGGAGCCAAAGGTGTCGGCGTCGAACAGGCCACAAGCGTGACGCCAATCGCCTTCCGGGAGAACGAAATCTCGTTCGTAACGCCCTCCGAGCAAACCAAAGGCGAGGGGGCCCCAGGGAATTACGCTTATGCCCTGGACTACGCAGAGCTCTAGCACCTCATCCTCGACCTCGCGTTGCAGCATGTTGTAACGCGACTGTAACGCATCGATCGGACCAGCCTCCAGAGCGGCTCGTAGATGGGACGGCTCATAGTTCGACACGCCGGCGGCGCGGATCAAACCGTCCTCCTTCATGCTCATCAAAGCACCGAACGATTCCTCGGGCGGCGTGTATCCGTCATGACGGTGGATGTAGTAGAGGTCCACGTAGTCGGTGCCCAGCCGTCGCAGCGATGCTTCCAGTGCGGCGCGAAGGTAGTCCGGTTCGTTGTTGACTCCACGGCGTTCCCCATCGCTGAATACGTTCGCCCCTTTGGTGGCGATGATTACCTCGTCGCGACGCCCGGCGATGGCCTTCCCCACGAGCTCTTCGGAACGGCCGAAGCCGTATACGTCTGCCGTGTCGATGAAGGTCACGCCCAGGTCCACCGCCCGTTGGACCAGACGCACGCCTTCGGCCTCGTCTATGTCCGCATAGATGCCGTGCCCACCAACGTAGTTGGTGCCCAAGCCGATGCATGAAATGTCGATCCCGCTCTGGCCCAGCTTGCGTGCTTGCATGAGAGTGCCCTCTGTCCGTGGTTTGCGGTCGACGATCCGATTCGCTTGGAGCTCGAAGGTTCACCACCTCACGCGCCGAGCCCTTAGAACCGCAACGCGCAAGAACCGGCTCTCGAAAGCATGCGTTTGCGATGTACGCCGAGCGGGCTCGAGCCAGTTGAAGGAGAAGTCGGACGTCGCCGGAATGTCGACCCGGGCGGCGAGACCTCAGACGCGTCGCTCAGTTGGCCAGTCCTCGCACCATGTCGCAGGCGTCGAAAGCGTCTCGCTCGGGGCCCGGGCCGAGAGCCTCGCGTATGGCGTTGGCCCTGTCCCGCGCCTCCCGGGCGAGCTCGTCGCTGCCCTCGAGCGCCAGGTGACTCGCGAGCACGCGCAGCTCCAGCGCCGGATCTCCGAGCTTGCGGGCCGTCTCCAGGGCCTGCTCGAGCTCGGCCAGCGCTTCGCCCTTGCGCCCAAGGCCGTCCAGCGCCCGAGCTCGAGTGAGCAGGCCGCGTGCCAAGTACTTGGGTCGCGGCCGCAGGCGGCTCTCCTCCACCGTCGCCTGGGCGTGAGCGAGGGCCTCGTCCCAGCGCTGGCGGGCGAGGGCGATCTCAGCGCGAGCGTCGCTCAGCCGCTTACGCCAGAGCCAGCCGTGAAAGCCCGCCGCCTTGGCACCCATCTCCTCCACCCAGGGCAGGATGGCCTCGGTGCGACCTACCTCACCCCGCCGAGCATAGCTCACTAGCAGGTCCACGCCGGAGCTCACCGCCGGCGGAGGGAAGTCCAGGGAGCGGGCGAGCTCGCGCGCCTCCTCCGCGTAGCGCTCCGCGCCCGCGTGATCGCCCAGGTCGTTGCGAAATCCGCTGGAGATGGCAAGCGCCCGCGCCCGGTGTGGGTGCACGCCGTACTCGATGCCGACCCGCTGGGCCTCCTCCAGGGCGTCCATGGCCTCTCGATAGCGCCCGCGCCCCGCCAGAGCCAGCGCCAAGTTGGAGTGGGCGAAGACGATGGCGCCGCCGTGGTTCGCCTCCCGCGCGGTGAGCACCGCCTCGTGCCCGATCTCCACGGCTCGGTCGAGCTGGCCGATCCAGTAGCGGGCGACGCAGTTGAGCGGCTGGACGGCGGGCGGCAACGCCACGCCCGCGTCGCCCGCTCGCACCAAGGTCTCGTCGAAAGCCTCGATGCAGGTCGGCAGGTCGCCGTCCGCGCCCAGCGCCGACGCCTGATAGGCCATGGAAGCTACCTCCACGTCCGCCCGTCCTAGCTCGGCGCCCAGCACCCGTGCCTCGGCAGCATGGCGGTGCAGGCTCGGGAGATCGATCAGCCAGTACGACGCGTCCTGTAGCTCCACCAGCACCTCGGCCCGTCGCTCTGTGCGAGCGTCGCCGATCTGCGCCAGAGCCGCCTCCAATTCCGTCTTGGCGCTGGCGAAGTTGGACACCCGCATGTAGACCATGCCCGCTCGCGCGTGCGCCTCGAAGGCCAGATCCCGCCGGCCGAGACGCTCGGCGCCGGTGAGCGCCCGCCGATAGTGAGCGACGGCGCTTTGAGCCGCGAGCAGCCGCATGTCGTCGTCGCCGGCCGCCAGGCTCAGCTCGACGCTGCGCTCTCCGGCGTCACTGGCGAGCGCATGGCGTGCTAGCTCCGCCGCGCTCGTGCCGGTCTCCTCCAGCGCCTCGAGCGCCCGCGCGTGAAGCCGCTTTCGCTCGCCATCCAGGAGCGTGGAGTAGATGGCCTCCTGGGTCAGCCAGTGCTTGAATACGTAGTAGCGCTGATGGCCCGCCGCGCGCTCCTGCACGAAGTCGGCCCGGTTCACGCTGCGCAGCGCCTCCTCCACCGGCGCGCCGAGCACGTCCTCGAGCACCACGGCTGAGAAGCGACGGCCCAGCACGCTCGCCGCCTGCAGCAGCGCCCGCTCGTTCGATGGCAAACGGTCGAACCGTGAGAGGATGATCTTCTGGATGGTGTCGGGGATCTCGGCCTCACCGAGATCGTCGGACAACCAGGTTCCGGATTCGCCCCGAGTGCTGCACGCCCTTACCAGCTCCTGCAGCGACAACGGATTGCCGCCCGAGCGCTCCAGCAGTCGTGAGCGCAGATCCCCAGGCAGGGACTGGCGCACGACGATCTCCTCCAGCAGCTCGTCGGCGGCCACCTCCGGCAGCGGCCTCAGGTCCAGTTCCAGGCGCCGGTTGAAGTAGGCGGCATGCACGTGTCCGAGCATTGGCCACGCGGGGCACTCCACATCCGGACGCAGCACGAGGAAGACCAGCACCGGGTGCGTCTCCACCACCGTGAGCAACCGTTCCAGCAGCTCCACCGAAGCCTGATCGGTCCAGTGAAGGTCGTCCAGCACCAGCGCTAGGGGTGACGTCTCACAGTGGACCGCGATCAGCACGCCGATGGCCTCGGCGAGCCGCTGGGTTGTCGCCTGGGGCGACAACGGCTGAACCTCCGCTTCGCCCCGCCGATCCAACGGCAGCTTGAGCAGGGTGGCGAGCAGGGGCTCGTGGCGCGCCCGTTCGGGCGCCGTCAGGCTCGCGAGTGAGCGGCTCAGCTTGAGCGCGGCGACGGTGTTTGTGTCGGCGGGCTCGATGCCCGTGAGATCGCGCACGACCTCCACGAAGGGGTAGAAGCTTAGCTGGGTGGCGTACGACATGGAGCGACCCACCGCCCAGCGCAGTTCGTCGGCGAAGCGCCGGTGCAGCTCGAACACCAGCCTGGACTTGCCAATCCCTGCTTCGCCCAGCACCAGCGCGATCTGTCCCCTGCCGGAGCGCACCTCCTGCACCATCTCTACGAGCCGCTGGAGCTCTCCGGTCCGGCCCACGAAGCCAACGGGCTCTCCCTGCAGAACGCTCGGAAGCGAGACTGACGTGGCCGCCCGCAACGGCGCATACGCGGGCACCGGCGAGTCGAATCCCCGCAGCGTGAGCTCGCCCGCGCTCTGGAACTCGAACACGGAGCACGTCTGCCGGTAGACCGCCTCGCCCACCAGGATCCCGCCCGCGTCGGCGGCGCTCTCCAGCCGTGCTGCCTGGTTGATGGCGGGTCCGATGGCCGTGTACTCCAGGCGCAGATCGGAGCCCAGCTCGCCGATGACCACCTCGCCGGCGTTGATACCGACGCGGGCGCGCAGCGGGGTCCCGTAGGTCTGCTCCACGTCGTCGGAGAGCGTCTTCAAGTTGGCCTGGATGTCGAGCGCCGCACGCACGGCGCGCTCCGAGTCGTCCTCGTGGGAGAGCGGCGCGCCGAAGAACGCGAGCAAGCCGTCCCCCGACAGCCGCGCCACCATGCCCTCGTAGGCCACCACCCTCTCGATCATGGTGCCGAGCGCCCGGTCCATGAGCAGCTTCAGCAGCTCGAGCTCGGTGGTTTGACTGAGGGCTGTGGATCCCACCAGGTCCGCGAACAAGAAGGTCACCTGGCGCCGCTCGCCCTTCATCCGACCAGCGGACTCCTGCAGGCGCCGCTGGAGCTCCACCGGGACGTAGGGCTCGAAGGCGTGGCTCGGGCTGTCGTCCATCGGCCCTCCCCTGAGGGTTGCACCGCACGAGATCGCAGGTCGCAGGTTAGCGCATCCCGCGGCAGCGGGTCATAGTCGGCTCGGCGAGGCTCTCACTCGCATGCGCCGGCCGGGTATGAGAAATCCCACGGCCAGGACGCCCACGGGCAACCGACCCGAGCGGCGGCGTGAACTCCCACTGGGCGATGAGCTTGCTGCCACCTCCCGTCATCGACTACGTCTTCCCAACGAGCCGGTGCGCCTGCGCGAGCCGAAGCACACGCCCGAGTTCTGACTGCGGGTGGAGCTGGCGCTGCCCGCGTACGAGCAGCGCAAGGCATGGATGGCGGAGCATCGGAGGCTCTTGTGAACCGCTGAACCCGCACGACCGCGCTGCGGCATCGGTGTTCGGATAAGGCCGGTCCGGTGCGGGTTGCGGGGACCGTCGGCCGCAGGGATGCGGCCGTCGAGCCTACATGGACGTATTCACGGCGTGTCCCCGCAGCCCGTACCGGGCCGGCCGACGCCCGGGTAGCCGCTTAACCG
>CAJIAT010000395.1_pt1 | contig 13916 bp, 11 predicted proteins | sample 9199161 | NCBI WGS metagenome assembly CAJIAT01 (sample SAMEA7708281, study PRJEB35096) | sediment metagenome | biome: marine neritic benthic zone biome [ENVO:01000025]; feature: sediment [ENVO:00002007]; material: shallow marine sediment [ENVO:03000034] sea grass bed [ENVO_01000059] ... | reverse complement strand
CTGGGCTCGCTGCCTATCGCGGCCCTGGCTGGTCCATGCACGCCTGGGCTTGCTGTTCGCGCGAGTGATAGCGACGGCTATCACTCGCACTCCACAGCGGCGCCCACACGCACCTGTCCTGCGCCAGCCCCGCGATGCCTGGTGCAACATGCGGGCTAGCCCGGATATTGCACCGATCTCACACGAGCTCGCCTGTCCCTTGAATCCCAGCGGATTCGTCGAGCCAGGAAGTACGATCCGTACTGCGAGCGCTCGCCGAATCCACTCGACTCGGGCTCCTGCTTCGTCCCACCTCGTGCTAGCCCGCATGTTGCGCCAGGCATCGCGGGGCTGGCGCAGGACAGGTGCGTCTGGGCGCCGCTGTGGAGCGCGAGCGATAGCCGTAGCTATCGCTCGCGCGAACAGCAAGTCCAGGCGTGCATGGACAAGCCAGGTCTGCGATAGGCAGCGAGCCGAGGACAAAACGTCGCCACTGCAGCTCGTCGCACCGGTAGAGGTCCCCCCCAGCGAGTCAGTCAGTTGCAGCCGGCTCGCTGCCGGCCTGGTGCAACATGCGGGCTAGGAACGGCGGCGATGGCGAAGGCGACACGCGCTACCGAGTGCGGCGCGACCCCCTGTCGGGATCCCGCGCCCGCGGCCCCGTCATCGCGTCCGACTCACGGTGCGCCGGCGCCCCGCAGCAGCTCGACCATCGTCACGTAACCGCGGGCGCGCGCGAGCTCGAGCGGCGTGCGCCCGTTGCCGTCGGCGATGGACAGATCGGCGCCGGCCTCGATCAGCGCGCGCAGCGTGGCGACGTGGCGCGGGCCGCCGTCTCCGAGCACGATCGACTCGATCACGGCGGTCCACTCCAGGTTGTTCACGTGGTCGAGAGGGGCGCCCGCGGCGATCAGGGTCCGCACGACCTCGGCATGTCCGAGGTGGGCGGCTGCGATGAGCGCGGTGCCGTCGTAGATGCTGGTGACGTTGCCGGGGCGCGCGCCGATCGCGAGGGCGATCTCCAGGGTGGGCACGTCGCCGGCGACCGCCGCGATGGTGACGACGTCGTAGCGGTCGTCCTCGAGGGCGTTCGGATCCGCGCCGCCGGCGACGAGCGCGCGCATCGCCGCGTGGGCCCGGCCGAAGGCGGCGACGTGCAGCGCGGTGCGGCCACGCGCGTCGCGGCCGTGCGGATCCGCGCCGGCGGCGAGCAGCGCCTCGATGCGCGCCGTGTCATCGCGCGCCGCGGCGGCGTGCAGCCCCGTGTAGGCGGCGATCTCCGCGGGGCTAGGCGGCACCTGCCCCAGGCACGGCGCCGCTGCGAGGAGCGCGATCAGCGCACTGAGGATCGGTCCTCGGGCGATCGTGCCGCATCTCCCGCGACTCGGCCGAGTCCGCTCGCGCCCGCACCGCCACGACCGGGACCCGACGCCCTGGGACGCCCCGCGCGCAAAGCGCAGGAGTGAGCGCAGAGGGCGCAGCGGCCCCTCAGCGGTCCAGCGCATAGCCGAAAGTGCACGCCGCCTCGGCGACGATGGGCGTCACCGCACGCACGTCGTCCTCGGAGAGGTTCTCGCGCCAGCGCCCGACACGCCGGGAGTGGTCGGGACGCGAGTAGGGTCGTGAGGTGCGCGCCTCGACGAAGCGCTCGTTGTTCGTGTCCTGCACCCGATCGGCCCACGCGCCGATTGCCGGGCTGCAGGCCTCGGTGTCGAGGCCGACCACGGCACACACGCGCCGGGCGAAAGCAGCCGGATCGGCGATCATCTCCTCGAAGCGCATGACCTCGAAGCGCATCAGCTCGAAGCTGGCCGCCTCGACGCGGCTCGCGACCGCGGAGTGACCGACCGAGTTGATCCAGGCCCAGTGATGGGCGCAGCGCTCGACGAGCGGGCGGCCGAGCCAGCGCTGCCAGTCGGGAGGACGCGGGTGGTGGCCCCAGTCCTCGGCGATCCCCACGCGCAGCGAGGCGATCGCGTCGAGCGGGTGACGCACCTGCCAGAAGAGCGTGAGCGGGCTCGCGACGGCGCCGAGCAGGGCGTCGAGGGGGAAGGAGAGCCCGGGCGTCGGCGGGTAGCCAGCGCTCTCGCGCGGCACCTTGTAGGCCTGGGGCATGCGCTGGTCCGCCTCGATCACGTCCGCGAACGGCGGCTCGCTGCGATAGCGGTAGCCGGGCAGGTGCTCGAACAGCTCGCCGAAGATCGAGGTGCCGCTGCGCCCGCAGCCGAGAATGAGCACATGCGGCGGCGAGGCGTCGTCAGTCCGACGTTTCGATACCCGGTTCCCGGGCGGAGCAGTCATCTCGAGCCCAGCTCGTCATCGCACGATCGCCGATCGTGCCCGCGCCCATCCATCCTTGCCAGCCCCGTCGGGAAGCGGCCCCGAGGAAGCCGGCAAGTCGGGTCGTCAGGCTGCGTCGACGCGGCGAGTCCGCTTTCGCTCGTACATCAGGGCGTCCGCCTCGGCCATCAGGTCCTCGATGCTCGCGTGACGGGCGCAATCGAGCTCCACTGCGCCGACGCTGTAGGCGATGTCGTAGCCGCGGCTCGCCTGCGCGTTGTGGCCGTCGACTGCCCGCTTCAATCTCGCCAGAGCCTGCCTCACGTCCTGCTCACCGGTGTTGGTGACGAGCACCGCGAACTCGTCGCCGCCCAGCCGTCCGACGACGTCGGAATCGCGGAACGTGCGCTTGAGCAGATCTGCGAAGCTCACCAGCGCCCGGTCCCCCTCGGCGTGCCCGAACTCGTCGTTGATCTGCTTGAACCGATCGAGGTCGAAGTACATCAGGGAGGCAAGCGTCTCGAGTCGCCGGCAAAGGCTGCAAGCGTGCGCGCAGAGCGCCATGAAGCCGCGCCGGTTCGACAGCAGGGTCAGCTCGTCCATGGTCGCGAGCTGAACGGCGGTCAGCTCCTGCTCGGCCATGCGCGCGAGATCCCGCAGCAGGTCGAGATCTTCCTCGCTGAACTCGCGCGGATCGCGGTCGATAATGCACAGGGTGCCGAGCTTGCTGCCGTTCGCGACGGAGAGCGGACACCCCGCGTAGAAGCGGATGTGCGGCTCGTCGGTGACGAGCGGATTGTCCTGAAAGCGCTCGTCCGCGGAGGCGTCGGGTATCAGGAAGATCTCGTCGCCGTTGATTGCGTGCCCGCAGAACGAGACGTCGCGATGCGTCTGTGACGCGTCGAGCCCAACGCAGGACTTGAACCACTGTCGGTTGCTGTCGACGAGGCTGACGAGGGCGATGGGCACACCGAACAGCCGCTTCGCGAGCCGGGTCAGCCGATCGAAGCGCTCCTCGGGAGAGGTGTCGAGTATGTTCAAGGCGCGCAGCGTATCGATGCGGCTCGCCTCGTCAGCCGGGATCTCGGGCCTCAGCATGGCTCCCCCTGCGTCTATCTGAAGACTCACCTCGGAGTCACACTCGCGCCCCGGTCCGGAGTCCGGCGGCCCGAAGGCATCCGGAGCCCGTCACGCGGCGCTCGAAAACCCTATCGGCACGACCGCGCCACGCCTTGAGCGCCGTCGACGGGCCCTGGAGACGACCGCTTGACCGGCACCGACGCGCGCTCCCTATACTGCCCGCCGCGGCCCGGCCCGCTGCGACCCACGCGCGAGACGTGGGCGCGACCGGGCCGGTTGGTCCACTCCCGGGGCGCCCCGGGGCCGGAGCGACGGCTCGCGCTCCGGCCCCTCCCGGGCCTGACCGCGCACGCGAGCCTGGGAGGAACTCCATGCAAGCCAGACCGCTCGCTTTCCCCGCGCGACTCCGCGTCGCGCTCGCCGCCGCCGCGGCGCTCGTCGCGGCGACGATCTCGACCGCCCCCGCCGCGGAGCTCAAGGTGGCGGCCGTGTTCGAGACCCCCATCGAGGAGCCCTGGGTCAACCAGATCCACGTGGCCCTCGAGCGCGCCAAGGCCGAGCTCGGGATCGAGTACGTGTACTCCGAGAGCGTGAAGTCCGCGGACTTCGCCCGGATCATGCGCGAGTACGCCGAGGGCGGCTACCAGCTCGTGATGGGCGACGCTTTCGGCGCCGAGCGGATCGCGCGGCGCGTGGCGCGCGCCTACCCGGATGTCGCCTTCACCTTCGGCTCGGGGATCGGTCCCGCCGAGCCCAACTTCGCGGTCTTCGACAACTGGATCCACGAGCCGGCCTATCTCGCCGGGATGATCGCGGGCAAGCTGACGAAGTCGAACACCGTCGGGGCGGTCGCCGCGATGACCATCCCCGAGGTGAACCGCCTGTGCAACGCCTTCTGCGCCGGGGCGAAGGAGACCAACCCGGCGGTGAGGTGCAAGTTCTCCTTCATCGGCTCGTTCTTCGACCCGCCGAAGGCGAAGGAGGCGGCGCTCGCGCAGATCGAGCAGGGCGTGGACGTCATCTACGCCGAGCGCTTCGGCGTCATCGAGGCGGCGGCGGAGAAGGGCGTCGTCGCCATCGGCAACATGTCGGACCAGAGCGAGCTCGCCCCCGACACGGTCGTCACCAGCGTGGTGTGGGACATGTGGCCGACGGTCAAGCAGGTGGTCGGGCTGGTGAAGGCCGGCGTGTTCACCTCCCAGGACTTCGGCCAGTTCTCCTTCATGGGCAAGGGCGGCTCGTTCCTCGCCCCCTACCACGCCTGGGAGTCGAAGCTCCCGGCCGAGGTGAAGGGGATGGTCGCGGCGCGCAAGCAGGAGATCCTCGACGGCACGTTCCGCGTCGGCATCGACGAGAGCGCGCCGAAGTCCGAGTGAACGCCGCGCTCCGGCGCCCGCGCGAGCGGGCGGGCGCCGGAACGCGCGCCCACCTCGTGCGCATCGAATCGTCCCCCGGATGACGTGACCGCGGCTCGCGCCCACCCCCCGCACGCTCCGCTGCTCGAGATGCGCGGCATCGAGAAGCGCTTCGGCGACGTCGTCGCCAACCGCGGCGTCGATCTCGCCGTGGACCGGGGCGAGGTCCTCGGCCTGCTCGGTGAGAACGGAGCCGGCAAGACCACGCTGATGAACGTGCTGTTCGGGATCTACACGCCCGATGCGGGGGAGGTACGGATCGAGGGCGCGCCGGTCACCATCGCGAGCCCCGCCCACGCCCTGGCTGCGGGTGTCGGCATGGTGCACCAGCACTTCCACCTCGTGGCGCGGCACACGGTGCTCGAGAATCTCATGGTCGGCATGCCGGGCCGCGCCGGGCAATTGGACGAGGTCGTGGCACGCGAGCGCCTCGCGCGGCTCGTCGCCCAGTACCGGCTGCCGCTCGAGGCGGATCAGCCGGTCGGCGAGCTCGGCGTCGGCGAGCAGCAGCGCCTCGAGATCGTCAAGGCGCTGTTCCGCGGTGCACGGATCCTCATTCTCGACGAGCCGACCTCGGTGCTCACGCCGCAGCAGAGCGAAGGGCTGTTCGAGGCGGTGCGGGCGATGTGCGCCGACGGCGTCGGGGTGGTCTTCATCAGCCACAAGCTCGCCGAGGTGCTCGCGATCACCGATCGGATCACGGTGATGCGGCGCGGCGAGGTCGTCGAGAACGTGGACAACGACGGCTCGCGCGATGCACGCGCCCTCGCCGAGCTGATGTGCGGGCGCGAGCTGGTGCCGCCGGCGCGGCCGGCGCGCGCGCGTGGCCGCGCGTTGCTCGAGCTGCGCGGCGTACGACTCGATGGCGAGCGCGGGCGCGGGTCCGCGCTCACCGACATCGACCTCGCCGTGCACGCGGGCGAGATCGTCGGCGTCGCCGGCGTCTCCGGCAACGGCCAGCGCGAGCTCGCCGAGGTGATCGCCGGGGTGCGCGCCCCCGCCGCAGGCACCGTAACGGTGGACGGGAGCGCGGTGCGACGGGCGACCCCCCGGCGGATGCAGGCCCTCGGGGTCGCGCACATCCCCGAGGACCGCATCGGCGCGGGGCTCCTCACGACCCTCCCGCTCGCGGACAGCTTCGTCCTGCCGCGCCACGCGAGCGCTCCCTTCAGCCGCCTCGGATGGCTACGCCGGGGCGCGATCCGCGCCTTCGTGGCCGAGCAGATCGAGCGCTTCGCGATCCGCGCCGCAGGCCCGGAGGTGCGCGCCGGGACCCTCTCGGGCGGCAACCTGCAGAAGGTGCTCCTCGCGCGCGAGCTCGCCTTCGCGCCGAAGGTGCTCGTCGCGGCACAGCCGACGCGCGGCCTCGACGTCTCGGCGGTCGAGTTCGTGCACGGCAAGTTCCTCGAGATGCGCGCCGACGACCGCGGCGTGCTGCTCGTGAGTGACGACCTCGAGGAGATCTTCGCCCTCGCCGACCGCATCGTGGTGATGTACGAGGGGCGCATCGTCGGCGATCTCGACGCGGCCGCGGCGAGCGTCTCCGACGTCGGCCTGCTCATGGCCGGCGGAACACCACGCTAGTGCGCCTGCGCCTCGAGCTCCGCACGCGCACCCCGGCGTGGATGAACGTCGCGCTGCCGCTCGCCGCGCTGGCCGCGACCATCGCCTTGACGAGCGGGCTCGTAGTGCTCGCCGATGCGCAGGTCGGCGAGGCCTGGAGCGCGCTTGCCGCCGGCGCCTTCGGCTCGCGCTTCAACGCCATCGAGACGCTGGTGAAGGCGGCCCCGCTCGTGCTCACCGGCCTCGCCGTCGCCGTCGCCTTCCGGGCGAAGTTCTGGAACATCGGCGCCGAGGGCCAGCTCCTCGCAGGCGCCATGGCCGCCGCCTGGATCGGCGCCCGGGAGGCGCTCCCGGTGCCGCTCCTCGTGCCGCTGATGACCGTCGGCGGGGCTCTCGCCGGCGGGCTCTGGGCCGCCCTGCCGGCGGTGCTCAAGCTCCGCTACCGGGTCGACGACGTCGTCGCCACCCTGATGCTCAACTTCGTGATCTTCTACGCGATGATGGCGCTGCTGAGCGGGCCGTGGAAGGACCCGCTGAGCGGCTACCCGGACTCGCCGGACATCCGCTTCGAGGCGGAGTTCCCGATCCTGCTCGAGCCGACGCGCCTGCATCTCGGGGTCGCGCTCGCCGCGCTCGCCGCGATGGCCGTCTGGCTGCTGATGACCCGCACCACCATCGGCTTCGCGATCCGCGCCGTCGGCGAGAACGCTCGCGCCGCTGCCCACGCGGGGGTGCCGGTCGCGCGGGTGGTGTTCCTGACGGCGCTGATCTCCGGCGGGCTCGCGGGGCTCGCCGGTGTCGGCGAGGTCGCGGGGCTGCACTTCCAGGTGATGGCCTCGCTCTCGCCCGGCTACGGCTATACCGGCATCGTCATCGCCATGCTCGCGCGCCTCAATCCCCTCGGGGTGGTCCCCGCGGCGCTGTTCTTCGCCGCCATCGCCACCGGCGCGGAGACGATGTCGCGCAAGACCGGCGTGCCGGTCTTCCTCGCCGACATCATCCAGGGCGCCTCGCTCATCTGCATGCTGGTGGCGCTCCTGTTCACCACCTACCGCGTGCGCGTCGCGACGTGAGGAGCTGAGAGGGCATGGGCGAGATCCTCGAGCAGCTCCTCTCCGTCGGCTTCCTCGCCGCGCTGGTGCGCATCGGCGCGCCGCTGCTCCTCGCGACCCTCGGGGAGATGTTCGCCGAGCGTGCCGGCGTGCTGAACCTCGGCATCGAGGGCACCATGCTGCTCGCCGCGATGGTCGGCTTCTGGGCGGCGTACGAGAGCGGCAGCCTGTGGCTCGGCGTCGGCGCGGCGGCGGCGACCGGGCTCGGCCTCGGTCTGCTGATGGGCCTGCTCACGGTGACCCTGGGCCTGAGCCAGCACGTCTCGGGGCTTGGCGTCACCCTCCTTGCGAGCGGCCTCGCCTTCTTCGGCTACCGGCTGGTCTTCGGCCAGCCTTCGCAGCCGCCGCGCGTCACCGCCTTCGAGCCGGTGCCGATCCCGGGCCTCGCCGACCTCCCGGTGATCGGCCCGGCGCTCTTCGACCACGTCGCGCTCGTCTACCTCGCCTTCGCGCTGGTGCCGCTCGCGGCCTTCGCCCTCTACCGCACCCCCTGGGGGCTAGCGCTGCGCACCGTGGGGGAGAACCCGCACGCTGCGGCTTCGGCAGGCGTCGCCGTCGCGCGGGTGCGCTACCAGGCCCTGGCGCTGTCCGGCGCGCTGTTCGGCGCCGCGGGCTCGTACTTCACCCTCGCGCAGTTCAACGCGTTCACCTTCGGCGTCATCTCCGGCCGCGGCTGGGTGTGCATCGCGCTCGTGGTGCTCGGGCGCTGGGATCCGTGGCGATGCGCGCTCGCCGCCCTGCTCTTCGCGAGCGTCGACGCGCTCCAGCTCCGGCTGCAGTCGAGTGGTGCCATCGACCTGCCCTTCCAGGTGTTCCTCATGCTCCCCTTCGTCGCCACCGTGCTCGCGATGGCCGTGCTCGCGCGCAACGCCCGCGCGCCGGCCGCGCTGCTGGTGCCGTTCCGGCGCGAGGAACGCTAGTCCCAGGGGTAGCGGGGCTCTCCGAGCCTGCGCCCGGGGGTCTTGGCCTATACTCCGGGGCTTTCCCGCGACGGGGAAGCGCCGCATGAGCGAATCGAGAGCCCAGCCCCGGCACATCAAGCTGACCTCCCACCCGCACGGACGGCGCCAGACGACGCCGGTCGAGTGGGGGGCTGCGAGCGCGGCCGAGCGTGGGCCCGTCGTCGCGACGACCACCGAGCCGGAGCGGCGCAACGCCATCGGGGCCCACTCGGGCGCCTACTCGCTCTACCGGGCGCTGGCCGTGGCCTCCGGCGGCCTCGACCCGGTGCACCGACCCGACCTCACCGACACCGCGCCAGCAGAGCACATCGGTCCCCACCGGCAGTGGGCCGATCCGGGCCGGATCGTCTCCATCGACCCCTACGGGCATCTCATCGGGGAGGCCTTCGCGGAGCGGCTGGCCGAGGGCTGGGACATCCGGCCGACGATCGCGGTCACCAAGGCGCGGGTGAACATGCCGGAGATCCAGGCGGCGATGGCCGCGGGACGCCTCGTGGCGGACGGCGACGTGCTCACCGAGAACGGCGACGTGCGGGTGACCAAGGCCGCCATCGAGCCGGTGTGGTACCTGCCCGGTATCGCCGAGCGCCTCGAGACGACCGAGGCGGCGTTGCGCCACGCGCTGTTCGAGCACTCCGGCGGCATGTTCACCGAGCTGGTCACGCGCAACGATCTCAAGCTCTTCCTGCCGCCGATCGGCGGCATCACCGTCTACATGTTCGGCGATCCCGCGGCGACGGCAGACCCCGAGCGCAAGGTCGCCTGCCGCGTCCACGACGAGTGCAACGGCTCGGACGTGTTCGGCTCGGACATCTGCACCTGCCGCCCCTACCTCGCCCACGGCATCGAGGTCTGCGTCGAGCAGGCGCAGCACGGCGGGGTCGGGCTCATCGTCTACAACCGCAAGGAGGGGCGCGCGCTCGGCGAGGTGACCAAGTTCCTCGTGTACAACGCGCGCAAGCGCCAGGAGGGCGGCGACCGCGCCGAGACCTACTTCGAGCGCACCGAGTGCGTGGCCGGCGCGCAGGACATGCGCTTCCAGGAGCTGATGCCCGACGCGCTGCACTGGCTCGGCGTGTCGCGCATCGACCGCTTCGTGTCGATGAGCAACATGAAGCACGACGCGCTCGCCCGTCAGGGCATCGAGATCGTCGAGCGCATCGCGATCCCCGACGAGCTGATCCCCGACGACGCGAGCGTGGAGATGGACGCCAAGAAGGCGGCCGGCTACTTCACCGAGACGCCGGTCGACGACGACGAGCTCAAGGCGGCGAAGGGTCGGGGGCTGCACGATTAGACGAGAATCCGACGCGGTCGCCGAGCTGAGGCGGCCAGCCGCGATCCACGAGCGCTGCGCGGAGATCCTCGCCGCGGGAGAGGCGGGACGGCTCGAGGCGCTGCGGGTGCACCCGGGCCGGCTCGACGCGGTCGCCGAGCACGTGGCCGGCGTCATCCGCGAGCGCTATCCCGAGCTCGCGGTGCCCTTCCACAGCCGCTGGCGCCACTTCGACGTCGGCGGCGTCGACCGCTGGGCGCGCCTCGCGTCGACCCTCCACGGCGCGGACCGCGCGACCGTCGCCCGGGCGCGCATCGATCTCGCGGTGACCAGCGTGCTCCTCGACGCCGGCGCCGGCGCGCGCTGGGGCTACCGCGAGCCCGCCACTGGTGAGCGCTTCGTGCGCTCCGAGGGGCTCGCCGTCGCGAGCCTCGATCTGTTCGCCTCCGGCGCGCTCTCCGCCGACCCGAAGGCGCCGCTACGGGCCGACGCGGCGGCCCTCGCGCGGGCTGACACCGCCCTCGTCGGCAACGCCTTCCAGGTCGACGACGACAACCCGCTGGTGGGTCTCGAAGGTCGCGCCGGGCTGCTCCGCGCCCTCGGCGCCGAGCTCCGCCGTCACCCTGACCTCTTCGGCGAGGGAGCGCCGCGCCTCGGCAACCTCTACGACCACCTCGCAGCGCGCGCCGCCGACGGACGCCTCCCGGCGGCGGAGATCCTCGCCGCCCTGCTCCGCGGCCTCGGCGGGATCTGGCCCGGACGCATCAGCCTCGGCGGCGAGAACCTCGGCGACGTCTGGCGCCACGAGGCGGTGCGCCGCGACGATGCGAGCGACCGCCTCGTGCCGTTCCACAAGCTCTCCCAGTGGCTTGCCTACTCGTTGGTCGAGCCGCTCGAGGAGGCGGGGCTCGAGGTCGTGGATCTCGATGCGCTCACCGCCCTCGCCGAGTACCGCAACGGCGGCCTGCTAGTCGACCTCGAGATGATCGAGCCGATCGACCCCGCGGCGCGGACGCGCGAGCACGACCCGGGCGACCCCGTCATCGTCGAGTGGCGCGCGCTCACCGTCGCGCTCGTGGGCCGGCTCGCAGGTCCCGTGCGCGCGCGCCTCGGCGTCGAGGCCGGGGACTTCCCCGTCGTCAAGCTCCTCGAGGGCGGGACCTGGGCTGCCGGGCGCGCTCTCGCCGAAAAGCTGCGCGAGGGCGGCGAGCCGCCGCTGCGCGTGCGCAGCGACGGGACCGTATTCTGAGCCGAACTGCCGCGGCGTGCCGGCGAGGGAGCACGGCGGCAACGCACGACTCCGCTTCATCCCGATCCGACCGAGACACGACGGTGTGCACTTTTGCACCGGCCGGCAACCCGCCATCGCGTAACGTACTCGGCCCGGGCCCGTCATGGACTGCGGAGGAGAGATCGAGATGAACGAGCCAGTCGTCCCCGGCGACGCCGCCGGACTCAGCGCCGAGCCCCTCCTCTCCCGGACCGGCGGGCCGGCGCCGGCGCGCGCTCCCGAGCGCGGCCGTGGACACGGCGACCGCTCCGAGGCAGCCTTGCCTGGCGTCGGGGCCCCCCCGCGCAGGAGATGGAAACTGGTCACGCCAGATGAGCTCCGGAGCGTGGAGATCCTGAGCGCGCTCGGCGAGCCGGAGCTGCAGGCGGTCGCGAGGGCGTGCCGCCCGCGCCGCGTCGACGAGGACGAGACGATTATCCGGCACGGCGAGCGGACCACCGACGTGTACTTCCTCCTCGACGGCACGCTCCGCGTGAAGATGTACTCGAGCACCGCCCGCTACATCACCTTCGAGAAGCTCGAGGCCGGGAGCATGGTCGGTGAGTTCGCGGCGGTAGACGGCGCGCCGAGATCCGCCTCGGTCGTCGCCGAGACGCCGTGCTACCTGGCGCAGGTGTCGGGCCCGGCCTTCAAGCGCCTGCTCGACGAGACCCCGGCCCTCGCCGCCGCCGTGCTCGCCCGGGTCGTGGCCGTCGCACGCTGGCTCGCGAACAAGGTCCACGAGTACCACGCGTACTCGGTGAAGGGCCGGGTCTATCTCGAGCTCCTGCGCGAGGCGCGCAAGGTCGAGCTGCGCGCTGAGCACCCCATCGCAATCGGGCCGCTCTGCGATGCCGACCTCGCGAGCCGCATCGGCTCCGGCCGGGAGAACGTCAACCGCATCATCTCCGAGCTCCGCGACGCGGACGTGCTCTACCGAGTCGACAGGATCATCTACATCACCGATCTCGCCAAGCTGAGGGCCTTGCTCTCGGACCAGGAGAACAGGTAGGGCCGGACAACGACCGCGCCGGGTACCGCGCGCGCACCTCGACGGCTGCCATGGGCGGGTCGTGCGAATGCGCACTCCACGAGGGAGTTCTTCCCGGACTGACGAACGCACTTGCGACAGGTGGCAAGAGTTCACCTGCCGCTGTGAACTATTTCACCACACCGCCTCCGAGCTCTTGGTATACGGAGCGTGGGCCGTGGATCCGGCCCCGGTGCTCGTGACGACGGCCCTGTGTTGGGGCCGGGCGGGCGCCGCACCACGCGAGAGGGACCACGCCGATGCTACCTACCGATTCGATCGCGGAGATCCGCAAGGAGATCCAGCACAGCTGGCAGATCGTCGACTGGCCGAAGTTCTACCCCTGGTGGCCGAAGCCGGCCCAGGTGAAGATCCTCTTCTACGCCGACGGCAGCGTCCGCTACGACGGAGGACCGTTCTTCGGCCTCAAGCAGGTCATCGCAACGCTCACCGCCGACCCGTATCACTGGGTGAGCTTCGACATCACGACCGCGCACCGCTTCAACGACCCGACGGCCGATCACGACCAGGTCGACCTCGCCGCGGCGCTCGCTCTCGACGAGTTCGACGAGCTCTGGATCTACAGCATCAACGCGAGCCCCCAGCTCACCGCGAGCGAGCTCGCGGCAGCGAAAGCTCTGATGGACGATCGCAAGGGCGGCGTCCTGATCACCGGCGACCACGCGAGCCTCGGTGCGGCCTTCGGAAACCTGCCTCGCGCCGGCAAGATGCGCGAGCTCCCGGCGCCGCCATCATCCGGGCCGGACTGGAACAACACCCTCCGCACGGGGGCGGACGCGGCCTACCAGTTCGACGATCAGTCCGACGAGTACCCGCAGCCGCTGCGCCTGAGGTGGTACTGGGGCGGACCGCTCTGGAAGCGGCCGCATCAGGTGCTCTGCAGCCCCGTCGGCCCGATCGACATCTTCCCCGACCACCAGCACGAGGGAGAGGCACTCGCGCCGTCGCCGACGCCGGCGAGCGAGTGGCCCGGTGGCAAGGCTGCCGAGGTAATCGCCTGGGGGGAGATCGAGTCGCCGGACGCGGACATCGGCCGCGAGCTCGGCGTGCTATCCGTCTACGAGGGCCACGAGGTAGACGTCGGGCGCATCGTCGCCGACTCGACCTGGCATCACCACTTCGACATCAATCTGCGCGGCCTGCCCGCGAATCCGGCGCGCAACGGCTTCGTCACGCCGGGGACGGATGCGTGGCTGTCGAGTGCGACGAAGATCCAGCACTTCTTCCTGAACGCGGCGATCTGGCTCGCGCCGCCGACCAAGCAGGCCGCCATGCGGTTCGCAGCCACGTGGCCGATCCTGTGGTCCGCGCCGATCATCGAGATCGACCGCAAGGCCTCGGTGCTGGTCATCGGGAAGCAAGCCTTCGACGCGCTGGGATTGAGGGCGCCGCAGTGTGCCGTGTTCGGCTGGCTCTGGGAGCTGGTCCCCGTGGAGATGCACAAGCCCTTCTTCGAGTTCCTCACGCTGCCCGATCCGCCCCCCTACTTCGAGTACCTCACCGGCGTTGCCATCCGCTCGCTCATGGAGAAGTTCGAGGTGAGCCCGGGCCGACCTCTGCCGGACCGGGCGCCGCGCCAGGCGGAGTTCGACGCAGTGCTCGAGGGAGCCGCGGCGCGGGCGCTCGATACGCTGATCGAGGACTGTGACAGGCGCACGAGCGGGCTACGCGAGCTGGTCGGGCTCGCCAAGCGCTGAGGCGAGGAGCCGGACCCGGCTCGAGGCCGCCGCCGGCCAGTCCGGAACGTCGCCTCAGGCATCGTGGATCCTGGCGCGATATCCGGGCTAGCCCGCATGTTGCACCAGGCATCGCGGGGCTGGCGCAGGACAGGTGCGTCTGGGCGCCGCTGTGGAGCGCGAGCGATAGCCGTAGCTATCGCTCGCGCGAACAGCAAGCCCAGGCGTGCATGGACAAGCCAGGTCTGCGAT
>CAJIAT010000075.1_pt1 | contig 13950 bp, 12 predicted proteins | sample 9199161 | NCBI WGS metagenome assembly CAJIAT01 (sample SAMEA7708281, study PRJEB35096) | sediment metagenome | biome: marine neritic benthic zone biome [ENVO:01000025]; feature: sediment [ENVO:00002007]; material: shallow marine sediment [ENVO:03000034] sea grass bed [ENVO_01000059] ... | reverse complement strand
GCCTGGACCAGTCGTACTGGAATCGAAACGGCGGCGCGTCGGGAACGATCGGGAGGGAGACCGGGCCGGTGCCGGAATCGTCCGGGAAGACCGCTTTCGGAAGCTCCTTGCCCGGTGAAGGCTCGGGCCGGACGCCCTGCGAGCGCGCGCTGGCCGCGAGGCCGCCGACCAGCACCGTACCGATCGCCGCGGCGAGGGCGAGCGCGCCCTTCGCGCGGCCCTCGGCTCGCCGTGGCGGCCGGCGCCTGCAGCTCACCACCCCACCTGTCCTCGCTCACGCCCCACCCGGGGCAGCCTCCTCGACGGGCCCGTCCGCGGGCGAGCTTACCCTGGCGCGACGTGCCGCGCGGGGCACGTCAGCCGAAGACGAGCATGTTCAGCGCGACGCCCGCGAGGAGCACCTGGGTCATGCGACTGAACGTGCGCTCGTGCGTGGCCCGCATCAGCCGGCGTCCGACGATCGTCCCCACGACGACGGCGCATCCGAGCAGCGCGATGAGCGGGAGGTGGTCCTGGAACTGGAACCCGATGGCGAATCCGAACAGCGGGATCTTGATCGCGTGGCTCAGAGCCTGGCAGGCGGCCTTCGTCGCGACGTGCTGCTCCTTGACGATTCGCCCGTACAGGAGCGCGCGCGTGACCAGTGGTCCCGACGTGCCGACCAGCGTGCCGACGCAACCTGCAAGCAGCCCGAGGCCGTAGCACAGCCGCGACGACATGCGGGGCGGGTGCCCGCCGTCGCCGTCCGGCAGCAGCACCGAGACCAGGATCCCGACCGCGATGATCTTCCCGAGCGTGTCCGGGTCGACGAGGCTGACGAAGTAGGCGCCGACCAGGGCGCCCGGCACGACCGCCACGCTGAATCGACCGACGATCGACCACTGGATGTGGGGCCAGTAGGCCGTGATGCGCGCGGCGTTGGCGACGAGCTGGACCGCCGCGTGCACGGGCACGACGGCGCGCGGGTCGAGCGCCACCAGCAGGGCGCTGAGGAGGATGACGCCGCCGGCGACGCCGGTCACCGCGGAGATCACCGCGCCCACGAGCGCGACGGTGGCGAGCGCTGCGAACGATAGAACGGTCACCCGCGAAGACGCGACTCAGCTCTGAAGCGCGGCGCTGCGAGCGACATAGTCCCGGTGACCTTCCACCAGCTCGTCCCTCAGCGTCCTCGCCGAGCGCACGAAGAGCTCGTAGCGCATCCTGAAGTGATCTGCGAGATCCTTCGAGTGCATGCCGATCACCGACAGGGCGTGGCCGCGCCCGAGCTGCGACGCGACCGCGAAGCAGATGTCCTGCTGCTTCGCCTTGGACAGCGGCTTCTTCAGCTTGACCGAGTGCGGTGAGATCTGGCGGCCCCAGTACTCCACGCCCTCGTGGGTGGCCCAGCCGGGGCGCCGCTCCCAGTCGGGAGCGAAGAGATCGCCCGCCGCCACCATGCGCTTCCCGTTGTGCGAGAAGGGGTTGTAGTACCAGCGGGTATCCGGATCGTCGTAGACCTCCTTCACGTCGATCAGGATGTCGTCGTCGCCACGACCCAGGCTCGGCACGAGGAGGAAGAGGTGGTGCAGCTTCCCGAACGATCCTCGCACGCAGGCGCTGGTGAGGAGCTTGAACCGCTCGAGGAGGTGGAGCTCGTTTCGATTGCGCAGGTAGTCCCTGAGCAGTGTTGACGCGCTCTCCGCGGGAGCTCTCGCGTTGCTCTTGAGCTTCCCGGCCCAGCGGCGGTTCGAGCTCAGGTATGCGCGCGTGCTGCGCTCCCAGTCCTTCGGAGCCTTGGAGCGCAGGTGCGCCATCTGCTCGAAGCCCCGGTAGGGCTCGAGCGCGCCCTGCAGGTAGCCATCGTTGAACGCTTCGGTCACCGCCGGCGACAGGTCGTCGCCCTTCCCGCGCAGCATCACGGAGATGAGGAAGCGAACGATGTCGTACGCGTAGGGTCCGAAGCGGGACCGGTCGAAGTCGACCATCGCCGCGCCGGAGTCGCTCTTCGCGTAGTTGTCGAAATGGGGATTGCCGTGAATGAACGCGGTGGGGATGTCGTCGTGGTCGACGATGTCGGCGAATCGCTGCTGCATCCGCCCGTTCATGTGCCGGAAGTAGAAATGGGTCCCGCGCCGCTCGTCGAGGTACATGCGGCGCAGGTGCTCGGGATCGTCTCCCGGGTCCTTGTGGAACGCTCGGTCCATGCCCTTGTCCTGCGTGTTGGCCTGCGCTCGACGTCGGGCCAGTCGTCACCGTGGTCGGGCGCGAATGGGGCAGTGATTCGGCGTTTTCATGAAGTTCTTTAATCTGCCTGTAACAATTTTGTGGTAGCGGCGGCGCGCCTTTCTCGTATCTCATTGAATTTATTGAGTTAACGCAGCGGAGCCATCGGATCGGTCCGACGCCCGTGCGCGCGTGGTGGCAATCCGCCCGCTCCGCAACTGGCGCGACGGGTACCCCGACCGCGCCGATCCCCGGGGCCCGATCGCGCTCAGCCGGCGAACCGGTCCAGGCGATAGGGGGCGAGATCGACGTTCGGCTGACCGCCGGACACCAGCTCGGACACGATGACGCCGGTCTGCGGCGCCATGCCGAAGCCGTAGTGGCTGTGACCGAAGGCGGCGACGAGCCCCGGGTGCCCCGGGACCTCGCCGATGCAGGGGAGGCTGTCGGGGAAGGACGGTCGCGTGCCCATCCACTCCTCGGCGGCGTCGGTGTTCAGATCCGGGAAGAGCTGCTTCGCCAGCCGGCTGAAGACCCGGGCGCGGCGGTAGTCCGGGGATGCGTCGAGGCCGGCGAACTCCGCGGTGCCGGCGCAGCGCACGCCTGCGCGCATCGAGCTCGCGACGAACCGGTTGCGGGTGTCCATGATCGAGTGGTTGAGGCTCACGCCGGGGTCGCGGAGCACGAGGTGATAGCCGCGCTCGGCCTCGAGCGGCGGCGCGAGGCCGAGCGGCGCGAGCAGGCGGGCGGACCAGGCGCCCGCGGCGAGCACCACCTTCGCCGCCGCGATCGGACCTGCGTCGGTCTCAACCGTCCAGCTCGCGCCGGCTGCGGGGTTCAGGGCACGGACCTCGGTGCGGGTGAAGCGCGCCCCCATCGCGCACGCCTTCTCGAAGAGCGTCTCGCCGATCGCCCCCGGGTCGAGGGCGCGGGCCTGATCCTTGATCGCCACCGCCGAGCGGTACTGGCGCGAGAGCGCCGGCTCGACCTCGTGCAGCGCGCCGTCGCGCAGCACCTCCATCGGCACCCCGCGCTCCGCGCGCATGCGCCAGCCGAGCCCGGCGAGGCTCGCGCCGGCGTCCCGGTAGACGTGCAGGTACCAGGCGTCGACGAGCAGCCCTTCGCCGCGCGTGCCCGCGAGGTGCCGCCGGTACAGATCGACGCTCGAGCGATTGAGCGCGTTGAGCGCGTCCCCGATCGCCGGCAGCCGCGCCGGGGCGCCGGCGCGCAGGAACCGCACGGCCCAGGGCGCGAAGCGCGCCGCGTGCCGCCAGCGGATCGACACCGGTCCCTCCGGGTCCAGCAACCACCGGGGGAGCTCGCGGAGCACGCCCGGCATGGACTGCGGGACGCAGGTCCAGGGCGAGACCACACCGGCGTTTCCGTGGCTCGCGCCCGCCGCGGGTCGATCCCGGTCGACGAGCACGACGTCGATGCCCCGCTCGCGCAGCGACAGGGCCGAGCAGATGCCGACGATCCCGGCTCCGACGACGACGACCGGCGATTCCACCTCAGGTCGGTCCGGGTGCTTTGCCCATCCGCGCGTCGACCGCTCGACATGTCAGCCCGGCCGGAACCTGCCGGAGATCGGGTGACGAGCGGCGTCGCATGCGACCGGGCGGGCGCTACGCCTCGACGCGGACCGGCTCGGACTGCGCCGCGCGATCGCGCCGGCGGGTCAGCAGCTGGTGCGCGAGCACGGGGACGAACACCGCCAGCGCGTAGAGATCGCTCTCGGTATTGGGCGCGACGAGCAGCACCCCGGCGAGCGCCATCGCGGTCCTCGCCGCCGGTCCCATGTGGGCGAGGAAGAAGCCGGCCACGGAGGTGGCGACGAGGAACACGCCCGCGGCGCAGCTCACCACCGTTGAGGCGAATGCCGCCCAGGTGAACTCGCTCTCGATGACGATGAGCATCGCCGGCGAGTAGACGAAGACCATCGGCACCATCAGCTTGGCGATGCCGAGGGAGAAGGCCGAGAGGCCCGTGCGGAACGGGTTGGCGCCGGCGATCCCCGCGGCCGCGTAGGCCGACGCGCACACGGGAGGCGTGATCTCGGAGATGACGCCGTAGTAGAGCACGAACAGGTGCGAGGCGAGCGGCGGCACGCCGAGATTGCCGAGCGCCGGCTGGGCGACGGTGGCGAGCATGATGTAGAGCGCGGTGGTGGGCAGCCCGGCCCCCATGAGGATGCACGTCACCGCGATGAGCACGAGCGAGACGAAGAGCGTCAGCCCCTCGACGCCGAAATCGGTGAGCGGGAACCACGCGAGCAGCGGCTGGAGCCCCTCGGCGATAGTCTGTGCGCTGTTGGTGACCATGAAGCCGAGACGGAAGCCGAGGCCCGTCGAGTTGACGACCCCGACCACGATGCCGATCGCCGCGCACACCGCGCCGACCGCGAGCGCGTACTTCACGCCCATCATGCAGCCGTCGAGCACGTCGCGGATGCCGATGCGGTGCATGGGGTTGAGGAAGCCGATCGCGAGCGCCGAGGTGATCCCCCAGAACGCGGCCATGTGCGGTGAGTAGCCGCTGAACAGGACGTAGATCAGCACCACCAGCGGAACCGCGGTGGGCCAGCCTCGGCGCAGCACCGCGAGGAGCAGCGGGATCTCCTCGCGCGGCATGCCCTTCAGTCCCAGCCGTCTGGCCTGGAAGTGCACGATGGAGAGCACGCCGACGTAGTGCATCGCCGCCGGCACGATCGCCGCGAGCACCACGGTGGTGTACGGCACCTCGAGGAACTCGGCCATGACGAAGGCGGCGGCGCCCATGATCGGCGGGGTGATCTGCCCACCCGCGCTCGCCGCCGCCTCCACGCCCCCGGCGAGGTGCCCGGGATAGCCCATGCGCTTCATGTTCGGGATCGTCAGCGAGCCCGTGGAGACGGTGTTGGCGATCGATGAGCCGGAGATCGTGCCGAAGAAGGCCGAGGAGACGACGCTCACCTTGGCCAGCCCGCCCGTGTAGCGGCCCGCGATCACGGTGGCGATGTCGACGAAGAACTGGCCGAGGCCCATGCGCTGCGCGAGGACGCCGAACAGGACGAAGTGGAAGACGACGGTCGAGACGATCCAAAGCGTCACGCCGAAGATCCCCTCCGCCGGGAAGTACATGTTGTTGATGAACTGCGACCAGCCGATGCCCGGGTGCCTGAGGATCTGGATCGGGATGTACTGGCCGAAGACCGCATAGGCGGTGAACAGCCCGATGATGATCGGCACGATGATGCCGAGAGACCGGCGTACCGCCTCGAGCAGGACGACGATCAGCACCGTGCCGAACACGACGTCGATCGGCTTCGGGTCGCCCTGGCGGATGACCTGCTCGGGGAGGAAGAACTGGCGGCCGAAGAGCTCGAAGTCGATCTCGTACCAGGTGACGCCGATGTAGAGGGCGCCGGCGATGCCGGCGACGATGAACAGCCAGTCCCAGATCGGCACGTTGCCGAAGCGCCACCAGGTGTTGGCGGCGCCGGTCCACCGCTCCTCGCTCTTGAACATCGGGTAGGCGATGAACACGAGCAGGATGACACCGGACATGTGCACGCCCATGTGCCAGTAGTCGACGGGCACGCCGATGCCTGCGGTGACGTAGTGGTAGGCGGCGAAGAGCACCGAGAACGCGAAGGTGAATCGCACCAGCCACGGGCCGATGGCTCGTGTGTGGAAGCTCGAGTCGTACTTGCGCTCGAGCTCCTCGGCCTTCTTGACGTCGAACTCAGCCAAGGGAAATTCTCTCGCCGCGGGATGCTGGTCTGCGGTGCGGGGAAGAACTCACGGCAGTCAGATCTCGTCCGTCGCCGATCGACGACGGACGAGGGGCTCGCCGGCCTCGCAGCGTGCGAGGCCGGCGCGGCTGCGCCGCTACTTGATCATCCCTGCTTCCCGGTAGAACTTCTCCGCGCCCGGGTGCAGCGGGATCAGCACGCCCTTGAGGGCGGTCTCCTGGCGGATGGCCTTGCCCTTGGCGTGGCCCTTGTCGAGGAGCTTGCGCGTGTTCTTGTTCCACAGCGCCTTGGTGATGTCGTAGATCAGCTCCTCGGGCTGGTCGACGGAGGTGACGAACTGGCCGTTCACCGCAACCGTGGGCACGTCGTAGCCGATGCTCTCGTAGGTGCCCGCCGGGATGTCCGACGGCACGTAGTAGGGAATGATCCCGTTGATCTCCTTACGCTCCTGCTCGGAGAACCTGTAGAGCTCGAAGCCCTTGGTCGAGCCGAGCTGGATCAGCGCCGCGAAGGGCGTGCCGCCCGCGTAGAAGAACGCGTCGAGCTGGCCGTCGGCGAGGCGCTGGGAGCTCTGGGCGAGACCGAGCTCGTGCTCGTCGGCCTTGATCCCGTAGTGGTTCAGGATCATGCGCACCGAGACCTGGGTGCCCGAGCCCGCCGCGGCGACCCCGACGCGCTTGCCGTTCAGATCCTTCAGGCTCTTCAGCTGCACGCCCTTCGGCGTGACGAGGTGCATGTCCTCGGGGTACAGGTTGGCGATGACCCGCACCTTATCCTTCTTGTTGCCGACGAATTTGCCCTCGCCCGCGTAGCCCTGGGCAACGCTCTGGGCGCCCGCGAGGCCGGCGTCGAGCTGTCCGGCATGGATGGCGTTCATGTTGGCGACGGACGCGTTGGTGGACACGGCGATGGCGACCAGACCGGGCACACCGCAGCTTCCCCCCTTCTCGCAGGGCCGCGAGCCGGGCGGATTCGAGATGGCATTGGCGATCAGGCCGCCGATCGGATAGTAGGTGCCGCCGGCGCCGCCGGTCCCGATGCGGAAGAACTTCATGTCCTGGGCCTGCGCCGCGCCGGCGGTGGCGACGGCGACGAGGGCCGTGAGGGCCAGCTTGCTCAGTCTCATCGTGCTTTCTCCTCTGTGGTGCGTGCCGGTGTACACGCCGGTCTGGTGCGTGCCGGGCTATCGCGCCGCCGCTCTCGCGAGGCGCCGCGGCTGGATCGTGCCGTGGGGCGTTCCCGCTCCCCGTCGTGACGCGTTCTGATGCGCGCACTCGCCGGCCGCAGGCTCGTGTCGGATTCGCTCTGCCGCATCCTCACTCACGCCCGCGGCCGAATGCAACGCCCCACCGGGGCCGGTCGTCTCACCGCCCGGGGGGCCCGGGGAGCCGGCTCAGCGCGGGCGGTGCGCCCTCAGCAGCGCGACGAACGCGGCGATCCCCTCGTCCAGGGCGTCGTCGTTGTGGATCCAACAGGCGGCCGCGGGACCTCACCGGCGCCCCCGTCATGAAGCAACCGGCCGCGTCGCCAGAGGTGCGCGCGCGATCAGCTCGAACGGCTCTCCGGGCGCCGGCTCGCGGAACACCGAGATGGCCTGCACCGCGACCGGTCCGGCGAGCGCCGGTGCGAACCAGCGCGCCGCCGCGGCACGCAGCCGGCTGCGCTCGGTCGGCGCCTCGATGCGGCCGGTGAGCGAGAGGTGGAAGCGGAACTCCTCGAGCACGTAAGGGTAGCCCCAGCGCTCGAGCAGCGAGTCCTGGCGCGAGGTGAGTCCGGCCCGGCGCCGCTCGGCGAGCTCGTCGTCGCCCGGTGCGCGCCGGAAGCGATCGAACGCGCGCAGGCATCCTGCCGCGAGGTCGTCGAGGTGGGTGCCGCTCGTCTCGTCGGCCGGGCGCAGGGCGACGAAATCGCCGAGCGTCGCGCAGCGCAGCCGTACGGCGAAGGCGCGCTGCCCGCGGGCCCAGTCGCGCACCGCCGTGACGAGCCCGTGCTCGCCCGGGTCCCCCTCGATGCGCATGGGCGGCTTGAGCGTCGCGTGGAAGCCGTAGCGCCGGGGCGCGGCGGTGAGCGCCGCGAGGCGCCCCGGCTCCACGCCGTCGACGCCCGGCGAGCGCAGCGGCTCGCCCGACTCGGCGTCGCGACCGAGCCACTGGCAGCCGCGCGCCCACAGCGCGCTCTCGGCGCCCGGCGCGAGGAAGACGGCGTAGCGCGGCTCGCTCAACTGATCCGCACGCCCCCGCGCCACACCGCGCGCACCGCCGCGCTGCCGTCCGGGAGACGGCGTAGTCGCACGAGATCTGCGCGCTTGCCGGCCTCGACGGCGCCGCGATCGCTGAAGCCGAGCACCTCGGCGACGTTGATCGTGACCGTCGCGATCGCCTCGGGCAGCGTGTAGCCGTGCTCGTCGTGGAGCTTGAGCGCCCCGTGGAGCAGGCTCACCGGGACGTAGTCCGAGGACAGGGCGTGCAGCAGCCGCCGATCGGCGAGCTCCCCGGCGGAGACGTTGCCCGAGTGCGAGCCCCCGCGCACGAGGTTCGGCGAGCCCATGACGTTGAGCATGTCGTGGGCGGCCGCATGCTCGGCCGCCTCGACGGTGGTCGGGAACTCCGAGATCCGGATTCCGTCGCGCGCGGACTCCTCGACGTGCTCGGTGGTGGTGTCGTCGTGGCTCGCAATGGGCAGCCCGCGCGGGCGCCAGAGATCCAGAACCGCCCGGCGATGCTCCTCGGCGACGCGCGCCTGGACCTCCTGGCGCTCGCGGATGTACTCGGCGAGCTCCTCCTCGGTGTAGCTGCGCCGCTTGCTGTGGAAGGTGCGCATCTTCTCGAGGTCGCGCCACTGCCGTTGGCCCGGCGTGTGATCCATGATCGAGACCAGGCGCACCAGAGGGTCGCCCGCGAAGGGCTCGAACATCTCGACCACCGCCTCGTCGGAGACCTCGCAGCGCATGTGCACGAGGTGCTCGCAGCGGAACAGGTCCGCCTCGCGGCCGTAGGTGAGCGCCTCCATGCTGAGGTCGAGAAGCCGGCGCCGCCTGCCGTCGCTGTGGTAGTCGCCGACGCAGATCGCGTCGAGCACCGTGGTGATTCCTGCGCCGGCCATCTGCACGTCGTGGGCGAGGAGCGCGGAGATGGACGACGGCCACAGCACGCCCGGCCGCGGCTCCATGTGCCGCTCGACGTTGTCGGTGTGGATCTCGACGAGGCCCGGGATCAGGAGATCGCCCTCGCAGTCCTCGGCGCCCGCGACCGAGGCCGATCCCTCGTCGACGGCGGTGATGAGCCCTTCTTCGAAGCGTACGCTGCCCGCGAAGACGCGCTCAGGCGTGACCACGGTGAGGTTGCTGAGTACGGTCTCGGCCATCGGCTCGCTCACCCCTTGGAGACTTCGACGCTCAGGCCGCCGCCTGGAAGCGCGTGACGTCGAACAGGCGCGTCGCCACCGCTTCGCGCACCGCCTCGTCGTGGAAGATGCCGACGATCGCGGTGCCGCGCGCGCGGGCCTCGGCGACGAGATCGATCACGACGTCGCGATTCACCGCATCCAGCGACGCCGTCGGCTCGTCGAGGAGCAGCACAGGATAGTCGCGCACGAAGCAGCGCGCGATGTTCACCCGCTGCTGCTCGCCGCCGGAGAAGGTCGCGGGGGGCAGGCCCCAGAGCCGCGGCGGCAGGTTCACCCGCTCGAGGAGCGCCTCCGCGCGGGCCCGGGCCTGCTTCCCATCGGTCTCGGCACGGGCGCGCTCGGCGACGACGTCCACCGCGGCGATGCGCGGGATGACGCGCAGGAACTGGCTGACGTAGCCCATCGTGCGCTCGCGCACGGCGAGCACCGTGCGCGCCTGCGCGCCGACGAGCTCGACCCACTCGCCGTCGTGGCGCACCCGGATCGACCCGGCGCTCGGCTTGTAGTTGCCGTAGAGCGATCGCAGCAGCGTCGACTTGCCGGAGCCCGAGGGTCCGGCGAGCACCACGCACTCGCCGCCGGCGACGGTGAGGTCGAGGTTCGCGAGCACCGGGATCCGCACGCCGCCCTGGGTGTGCAGCGTGAAGGTCTTCGATAGCGCCGACACCTCCAGCAGCGGCGCCGTGCGCTCGGGAGTCCGGCCTCCATCCATCGTCGTCTCCAACCGCCCGACCTCAGGCCTGCAGCACCGCGGAGACGAGGAGCTGCGTGTGGGGATGCTGCGGGTCGTCGAGCACCTGGTCGGTGAGCCCGCTCTCGACCACCCGGCCGTCCTTCATGACCATGAGCCGATCGGCGAGCAGGCGCACGACCGCGAGGTCGTGGGTGACGACCACGGCGGCGATGCCGAGGTCTCGGACCAGACCGCGCAGGAGATCGAGGAGCCGGGCCTGCACGGAGACGTCGAGGCCGCCGGTGGGCTCGTCCATGAATACGAGGCGGGGCCGGGAGACGAGGATCCGCGCGATCTGCAGCCGCTGCTGCATGCCGCCGGAGAAGGTCCGCGGGAGATCGTCGATGCGCGCGAGATCGATCTCCACCTGATCGAGCCAGTGCACCGCGCTCGCGCGGATGCTCGCGTAGTGCCTCGCGCCGACGGCCGTCTGGCGCTCGCCGACGTTGCCGCCGGCCGAGACGTTCATGCGCAGGCCGTCACGCGGGTTCTGGTGGACGATGCCCCAGTCCGAGCGCATCAGCATCCGGCGCCGGGGCTCGGAGAGCGCGAAGACGTCGGTGAGCCCGAGATCGCGGGTATCGAAGCGGACCGTGCCGGCATCCGGGACCAGGCGCGCGGACAGGCAGCCGAGGAGCGTCGACTTGCCCGAGCCGGACTCGCCGACGACGCCGAGGACCTCGCCGGGGTAGAGCTCGAAGCCGACGTCCTCGCAGCCGACGATCTCCCCGTAGCGGTAGCCGAGACCCTCGACCGCGAGGAGCGGCGAGCTCGCCCCGCTCATCGCGACCCGCTCCCGTCGGTGCCGGGCGCCTCACCCGCGTCCTGCGCGCCCCGGTGCCCCGCCGCGCGCCGGCGTGCGCAGTGGTCCGAGTCCGAGCACACGAACATGCTCGCGCCCCGGTCGTCGAGGATCACCTCGTCGAGGAAGCTGTCCGGCGCGTCGCAGAGCGCGCAGCGCGCGTCCCAGCGCTGCACGGTGAACGGGTGGTCGTCGAAGTCGAGGCTGCGCACCCGCGTGTACGGCGGGATGGCGTAGATGCGCTTCTCGCGCCCGGCACCGAAGAGCTGCAGCGCGGGCATGCCGTCCATCTTCGGGTTGTCGAACTTCGGCGTCGGCGTCGGCGCGGTGACGTAGCGCTCGTTGGTGAGCACCGGGTAGTCGTAGGAGACGGCGATCTCCCCGTAGCGCGCGATGTCCTCGTAGAGGCGCACGTGCATCAGCCCGTACTCGGCGTAGGCGTGGAGCTTGCGGGTCTCGGTCTCGCGCGGCTCGAGCTTGCGCAGCGGCTCGGGCTGCGGGACCTGGTAGACGAGGATCTGATCCTCGCGAAGCGCCTGCTCCGGGATCCGGTGGCGCGTCTGGATGACGCTCGCATCGCCCGTGTGCTCGGTGGTGGCGACGGCGCACACGCGGGCGAAGAAGCGCCGGATCGAGACCGCGTTCGTGGTGTCGTCGGCCCCCTGATCGATGACCTTCAGCACGTCGTCGGGGCCGAGCACCGACGCGGTGACCTGGATCCCGCCGGTGCCCCAGCCGTAGGGCAGGGGCATCTCGCGGCCGCCGAAGGGCACCTGGTAGCCGGGCACCGCGACGGCCTTGAGGATCGAGCGGCGGATCATCCGCTTGCTCTGCTCGTCGAGGTAGCCGAAGTTGTAGGTGCCGTCCACGGAGTAGAAGGCGCCGCTCGCGGGCCGCTCGCCGGCCTCGGTGGCTGTCGAGCGGCTCATTCGGCGGCTTCCCCGCTCGCGCTCTCCGGCGTCTCATCGTCGCTGCGCGCCTCGGCCTCGGCGCGCAGCTTGCGCACCAGCACCAGCTCGGACTGGAAGTCCACGTAGTGCGGGAGCTTGAGGTGCTGCACGAAGCCGGACGCCTCGACGTTGTCCGCGTGGGCGAGGACGAACTCCTCGTCCTGGGCGGGATAGTCGACGTCCTCGTCGAGCTCCGGCGCGCGCAGGGCGCGGTCGACGAGGGCCATGGCCATGGTCTTGCGCTCGCAGTGCCCGAAGGCGAGGCCGTAGCCGCGCGTGAACTGCGGCGGCTGGTGCTTGGAGCCCGCGAACTGGTTGATCATCTGGCACTCGGTGACGGTGATCTCGCCGATCTCGATCGCGAAGCCGAGCTCCTCCGGGACCAGCTCCACGCTCACCTCGCCGAGGCGGATCTCGCCGGCGAAGGGGTGGTTGCCGCCGAAGCCGCGCTGGGTCGAGTAGCCGAGGCCGAGGAGCCAGCCCTCGTCGCCGCGGGCGAGCTGCTGCAGGCGCTGGTCGCGCGCGCCCGGATAGCGGGCGGGACGGCGCGTGATGTCCGCCGGCTCGGCGCCGGTCTCGTCGCGCTCCTCCTCGATGAGGCCCTGGTGGCCGAGGATCTCCGTGACCCGGGGCATCGTCTCGTCGATGCGCTCGTCCTGCGCGTCGTCCGGCTGGTGCGAGTCCGGCTCGGCTCCAGGCTCGGCCCCAGGATCGGCCAGGGAGAAGTCGAGCAGACGGTGGGTGTAGTCGTAGGTCGGGCCGAGCACCTGTCCGCCCGGGAGATCCTTGAACGCGGCGGAGATGCGCCGGCGCACCCGCATCTCTCCGGTGTCGATCGGCTCGCTCGTGCCGAAGCGCGGCAGGGTCGTGCGGTAGGCCCGAAGCAGGAAGATCGCCTCGACCGCGTCGCCCCGCGCCTGCTTGAGCGCGAGGGCGGCGAGCTCCCGGTCGTAGAGCGAGCCCTCGGTCATCACCCGGTCGACCGCGAGGCCGAGCTGCTCGCCGATCTGACCGAGCGTGAGCTCGGGCTCAGCCCGGTCGCCGCGGCGCTCCTCGGCGATGAGCTCGTGCGTTTCCTCGATGGCGCGTTCGCCGCCCTTGACCGCGACGTACATGGCCTACGCCTCCCAGGCGACGCTGCGCGGCAGCCCGACGAGCTGCCGGCCGGCGGTCAGGAACAGATCCACGCCGAGGGGGAAGAGCGCGTGGTTGGCTGCCCAGCGCGCCGCGAAGTCCGGCGCGAGGCCGCGCGGTGCGAAGGCGATGGCGCCGTCGACGCCGGGTCCGCACAGCGTGCCGGGCGCGCCGCCGTCGAGCGCGTCGACCTGGAGGATCACCGTGGCCGACCGGTCCGGGTACTGGTCGTCGCCGATGACGAAGCTGTCGAGCGGCGGGCAGCGCCCGCCGTCGGTGATCAGCGCGAAGTCCGCGGCGCCCGGATCGGCGTCGAGCGACGCCCCGCAGTGGAAACGCAGAGCCCCGCGCACCGCCTCCGTGTCGGTGGGCCCATCGAGCCAGACCCGCGTGTCCGCGTCGAGCAGGGTCAGCGCGAGTGCCATCGTCGCGGGGTCGAGGGGGGCCGGCGCCTCGATCTGCGGCGCGATGGTGCGCACCGTACCGGGCCGGCTCATCGCCTCGAGCGCGGCGCGAAAGCACGCCTGGCTGTCCAGCACGAGGTTGCCGAAGCCCCGCGTCAACGCGGCGCCCGCCGCCGTCGCCGGGGCGCTCACGCCGGATTCTCGCCGCGGACCATGGTGAAGAAGTTGACCTTGGTGCGGGCGGCCTTGCGCGAGCGTGCCTCGGCGCGAGCGCGGTGGGCGGCCTCGAGCGGCGCGATGACTGCCGCCTCGAGGGCCGCTTGGCGCGCTGCGTCCTGGAGCAGCGCGTCGAGCACCGCTGCGCGCTCGGCGTGGTCGCCGTCGCGCCCCTGGACGTAGCCGTGACCGACGGTGCCGTCGGCGAGGCGCACCGCGCAGCGCGTGACGGTCATCTCGCCGAGGTGGAAGGGCGCACCGGTGCCCCCGGCGCGGGCGCGGACCATCACCTGGCCGGGCTCCGGGTGGCGCAGGAAGACGTAGCCCGGAAGCGGGCCGAGCGCCTCGACGCAGGTCGCGAGCTCGTC
>CAJIAT010000345.1_pt1 | contig 13968 bp, 13 predicted proteins | sample 9199161 | NCBI WGS metagenome assembly CAJIAT01 (sample SAMEA7708281, study PRJEB35096) | sediment metagenome | biome: marine neritic benthic zone biome [ENVO:01000025]; feature: sediment [ENVO:00002007]; material: shallow marine sediment [ENVO:03000034] sea grass bed [ENVO_01000059] ... | reverse complement strand
GGGGTCCTCAACCAGGCCGGGCGCCGTCGATACGCTCGAAGAGCTCGGCGGAGAGCTGCTGCGCTGCCTCGACCTGCGCCGGACTCATGCGCGCGGCGATGATGTCGCGGTTGCGACGCGCCGTGTCCTCACCGCCCGCAGCGGCGACGTTGTACCAGGCATAGGCCTGGACGAAATCCTGGGGGACGCCTCGCCCGGTGCCGAACATGAAGCCGAGATTGGTCTGCGCCGCACGGTGTCCGCGATCGGCGGCGTCCCGATACCAGCGCACGGCCTCGGCGTAGTCCTGGGCCACTCCGAGCCCGAGGCAGTGCATGAGGCCGAGGTCGAACGCCCCCTGACGGTTGCCGGCCTTCGCCGCCGCGTGCGCCGTCGAGAGCGCCGCCGAGTAGTCCCTGGTCATGCCCGCCATGACCGGGATGTTAGCGCGCCTGTTTCCTCCGATCGCGCCCCCACGACCGGAACGTGAGGAGGTCGACATTCCCCGGTCCGGGCCCTGGCGAGCCGGCGGCGGCCCGACCGCGCCCCCGGAATGGCGCGACCGTGCGGTGACGCATCCGCGTCCGGCGGGTTATCTTCGGCGCCCTGCGGCCCCGGCCGGCGCGGACTCGCCGCGCCACGGGTATCTGGAGGGACTCTGCAACGTGCAGGACCGACACGACCTCGAGCTGCTGCTGCGCTCGGCGGTGCCGATCGTGGTCATCGAGAGCCACGAGGAGAACCGCGTCGTCGAGCTGATCCGCGAGATGCGGCTCGAGCCTCCCCGCGCGGTCTTCCACTGGACCGTGACCCGGGGCCTGCTGCGCCTGGCAGACGGCTACGAGGCCCAGGCCCACGCCCGCGAGCCGCGCGAGGCCCTGTCGCAGATCAAGATGACCCGGGCACCGGGGATCTACGTCCTCTCGGACTTCCACCCCTACCTCTCGGAGCCGGTCCACGTGCGCCTCATCAAGGACATCGCGCTCGGCCACGACGACGTCGCCCACACGATCGTCCTCCTCTCGCATGCGGTCGAGCTGCCCGGCGAGCTCGAGGGGTTCGCAGCGCGCTTCGAGCTCACCGTGCCCGACCGCGAGACCCTCGAGAGCATCGTCGTGGAGGAGGCGCGCCGCTGGGCGGACGCCAATGGCGAGCACGTGCGCACGAACCGCGACATGCTCACGCGGCTCATCGACAATCTCGTCGGAATGCCGCGCAGCGACGCCCGGCGCCTGGCCCGCCGGGCGATCGCCGACGACGGCGCCATCAGCGAGAACGATCTGCCCGAAGTGATGCGCGCGAAGTTCGAGCTCCTCGGGCGCGATGGCGTTCTGAGCTACGAGCCGGACACGGCGCGCTTCGGCGAGGTAGGCGGTCTTGCCAATCTCAAGCGCTGGCTCGAGCAGCGCGAGCCGGTGTTCTCCGGCTCCCTCGCCCGGCCCGGGCTCGACGTGCCGAAGGGCGTCCTGCTGCTCGGGGTCCAGGGCTGTGGCAAGAGCCTCGCAGCCAAGGCCGTCGCGGGCGCCTGGGGCGTGCCGCTGCTGCGACTGGACTTCGGCACGCTGTACAACAAGTTCTACGGCGAGACCGAGCGCAACCTGCGAGACTCGCTGCGCCAGGCGGAGCTGATGGCACCGTGCGTGCTGTGGATCGACGAGATCGAGAAAGGGGTGAGCACCGACTCGAGCGACTCCGGCGTCTCCCGGCGCATCCTGGGCACCCTGCTCACGTGGATGGCCGAGAACGAGCAGCGCGTGTTCATCGTGGCAACGGCCAACGACATCGAGTCGCTCCCACCGGAGCTCCTTCGCAAGGGCCGGCTCGACGAGATCTTCTTCGTCGACCTCCCGGATGCCGAGACCCGGCGCACCATCGCGCGCATTCACCTCGACAAGCGCGAGATCGACGTCGACGCCATGGACCTGGACTCGCTCGTGGCCGCCTGCGACGGGTTCTCCGGGGCAGAGATCGAGCAGGCGGTCGTCTCGGCGCTCTACGCGGCACACGCGAAGGGCGGCGAGCTCGATACGGATACGCTGGTCGAGGAGATGCGCCGCACCCGGCCGCTCTCGGTGGTGATGGCGGAGCGCATCGCCTGGCTGCGCGCCTGGGCGGCGGAGCGAACCGTGCCGGCGAACTGAGCCGGCTGGAGCAGGAGACGAGCCGATGACCGAGCACGGCACCGCACAGGGAGCCACCCGCGCCCTCGCCGGCCACGTGGCGTCGCTGCGCCTCGATGCGCTGCCCGGTGAGGCCCGCGAGCGCGCCCGCCACTGCCTGATCGATTTCCTGGGCGTGACGCTGTCGGGGAGCAGAACGGTGCTCGCGCGCACCGTGGCGGCGGAGGTGCACGAGGACGGGGCAGCCCCGCGCGCGACCGTCCTCGGCGACCCGCAACGCACCGGTCCGCTCCAGGCCGCCCTCGCCAACGGCACCGCCGCGCACGCGCTCGACTTCGACGACGTTCACCCGGCGATGCGCGGCCATCCGACGGTCGCGGTGCTCCCGGCGGTGCTCGCGGAAGCCGAGGCCGGGGACCACGCTGGCGGCGCCGTCCTCGCCGCCTTCGTCGCCGGCGTGGAGGTCGCGTGCCGGGTCGGTGCGCTGCTCGGCGATGCGCACTACATGCGTGGCTTCCACGCGACCGGCGTCGCGGGCACCCTCGGCGCGGCGGCCGGCGCGGCGCATCTACGCGGTCTCGACGCGCGCGCCACCGCCCGCGCCCTCGGCATCGCCGCCTCCCAGGCGGCGGGCCTGAAGGGGGCCTTCGGCACCATGTGCAAGCCCTTGCACGCGGGAAAGGCCGCTGCCAACGGCCTGCTCGCCGCGCGCCTCGCGGCCCGGGGATACGAGGGACGCGAGGACATCATCGAGCGCGACCAGGGGCTCGCCGCCACCCACACGGACACGCTCGACGCCGGCGCCCTGGACGGGCTCGGAACGGCGGCACCGATGGTGTGCCAGGTTCTGTTCAAGTACCACGCCGCCTGCTACGGGACCCACCCGACGATCGACGCGGTGCGCGGGCTCGTCGCCGAGGCCGCGCTGACGCCCACCGGGGTGCGGCGCGTCGTGGTCCGGGTGCCGCCCCGCAACGTCGGCATGTGCACGATCCCCGTGCCCGCAACCGGCCTCGAGGGCAAGTTCAGCATCGCCTACGCCGTCGGGCTCGCGCTGTGCGGCCGCGACACCGCTGCCGAGTCCTCCTTCAGCGATGCCGCCGTCGGCGACCGGGAGGTGCTGGCGGTCGCCGAGCGCGTCACCGTCGAGGGCGATCCGCAGGTCCAGCGCCACGGAGCCCACGTCGCCGTCGAGCTCGCCGACGGGCGCAGGCTCGAGCGCATCGAGAGCCTGCTCGAGCCCGAGCGCGATCTGGCGCGACAGGCGGGCCGCCTCGAGGCCAAGTGCCGCGTCCTCGCAGAGCCGGTGATCGGCGGCACGGCCTGCGAGAGAATGCTCGCCGCCGTGGCAAGGCTCGAGACGCTCGAGTCCGTCGCGCCGGTACTCGATGCGTGCCGGCCGGAGCGCGCCGCCGCGGCGTGAGGCACGGCGCGCAGACTCCGGCACCGGAGGTCCGCGCGACCGTCAACGCCAGACAGCCGTTCGACGCCCCCGATTGCGAGAGCCGGGTCGCGGTGGAGCCCGTCACCGCTGGCGGTGAGCTGCCCGCCTCGGCTCAGCAGACGATCAGCGAGGTGTCGAGCCGGCTCAGCCGCTCGCACCCCTCTGCGTCGACCAGCACGCTCTGGCCGAGCGTCATCGCCCGCCCGGCGGCGCTGTCCATCAGGATCATGTGCACGAAGAACACCATCCCGGGCTCGGCGAGAACGCTGTTGCCGGCGTAGAACATCGGCCAGTCCATCCAGGTCGGCGTGTAGGTCGCGCCGAGGCTGTAGCCGCAGGCGTTCAGCCGGTGCTCGCCGTAGCCCGCGGCGTCGAGCACGCGAGCGTGCGCGTCGAACACCGCCCCGACCGGCTCCCCTGGACGCAGCGCCTCCAGGCTGGCGCTCATCGCCTCGTCGCAGGCAGCGTGCATCGCCCGGCTCTCCCGGGTCGCCACGCCGATCTGGAGCGTGCGCATGAGGCAGGCGTGGTAGCGACGGTAGACGCCTGCGTGCTCGAGGGTGAGCTGATCCTCCTCGTCGAGGTGGCGCCGGCCGGTGAAGTAGCGACACAGCAGCGCGTCGCGCCCGGAGCCGATGATGAACTCGTTCCCCGGATAGTCGCCGCCACCGCGAAACACCGCACCCTGCATGGCGGCGAGGATGTCGCCCTCGAAGGCACCCGCACCCGCGCTCTCGACCGCGGCCTCGAGCGCGTCGTCGGCGAGCGCCGCCGCCCGCCGCACGTAGGCGATCTCCGCCGGGCTCTTCACGACGCGCAGCCGGCTCACGAGCTCCGAGGCGTCATCGAGCGTGCAGAAGCCCTCGAGCGCCGCCTCGAGCCGCCGCCAGCTCGCGCCGGTGAGACCGTAGGCCTCGAGCTCGACGCCGAGCCGGCGACCGCGGCAGCCGTGCTCTTCCAGGATCTCGCGCAGATCCTCGCCCGGGTCGTGCCCTTCGCGATCGACCCAGACCCGCACGTCCTCGATGACCGAGGTGTGCGCCGCCTGGCGCTGGTCGGCGGACCGGGTGAGCAGCGTCATCGCCCCGTCGGCACCGAGGTACAGGCACTGGAAGAAGCAGAAGCCGAACGTATCGTAGCCGGTGAGGTAGAACATGCTCTCCTGGCGGAAGATCAGCAGACCGTCTAGCCCCCGCGCCGCGAGCGACGCCAGGGTCTGCCTCCGCCGCTCGGCGAGCTCCACCTCGGTGAAGTGAATCGCCATCGATGCTCGTCCCAGTCCCGCGCCCCCTGGCCGGGTCATTTCGAGGGTCGGGCGAGTGGCTGTCAATGCTGGCGCCTGTGCCGCGCCAGTCTTTACACTCGCCGGGCGCCGGTGAGACGCGAGCTGCCGGCGAGTGGAGGCGCATGAGCGATCCGTCGACTGCCGAGGCCGAACGCCCCTTCAAGGTCGCCTTCGTCCTGGTGCCGCGCTTCAGCATGGTCGCCTTCGCCTCGGCGCTCGAGCCGCTGCGCCTCGCGAACCGGCAGTCCGGGCGCCCGCTGTACACATGGTGGACCGTCACCACCGACGGCGAGCCGGTCGCGGCGAGCAACGGCATGACCTTCGCGCCGGAGCACGCGCTCGACGCAGAGCCGGGCGCCGATCTCAGCGTGGTCTGCGCGGGAGAGGACGTCCAGGAGGTCACGGACCGCAGACTCGTCGCCTGGCTGCGCAAGAGCGCGCAGCGCAAGCGCGCCCTCGGGGCGGTGTGCACCGGAACCTACCTCCTCGCCAGAGCGGAGGTCCTCGACGGGTACCGCTGCACGGTGCACTGGGAGAACATCACCAGCATTCGCGAGCAGTTCCCGCGCGTCGTCGTCTCCTCCGAGGTCTTCGAGATCGATCGCGATCGCTACACCGCCTCTGGGGGCACCGCGCCCATCGATCTCATGCTCAACGTGATCGAGCGCATGCACGGCAACGCGCTCGCGGCCTCGATTTCCGAGGAGCTCGTCTGCGAACGGATCCGCCGGCGCAACGACCGCCAGCGCATCCCACTGCGCCTGCACCTCGGCACCGGCCAGCCGAAGCTCGAGGAAGCCGTGGCGCTGATGGAGGCGAATCTCGAGGAGCCGATGAGCCTGGACGAGCTCGCAGGGCACGTGCAGCTCTCGCGCCGCCAGCTCGAGCGGCTGTTCCGCAAGCACCTCGAGTGCGTCCCGACGCGCTACTACCTGGAGCTGCGCCTCTCGCGCGCCCGCCAGCTCCTGCTGCAGACGAACATGTCGATCGTCGACGTCGCCTTCGCCTGCGGCTTCGTCTCCGCGCCCCACTTCAGCAAGTGCTACCGGGATCACTTCGGCATCCCGCCTCGCGACGAGCGGCGCAGCCGCAGGCCCACGCCCTCCGGGCCGGGGCGTGGCTGAGCTCCGGCACCCGGTCCGGCGCTGAGCCACGCTCCAGCTGAATGGCGAAGCGGTATTCCCGGAGGCTCGCGCACATTCCGTGCGCGTTTCAGCGCCGGTGCCGCCTGCCAGTGGCCGCGTCGAACAGGTAGGTGTGACGTCTGTCCACCGCGACGCCGACGACCTCCCCGATCGTCTTTCGCGTGTGCCGGTCGGCGCGAGCGCACACGTGCGTGCCGCCGGCGTCGACGGTCACCAGCACCGCCTCGCCGGTGAGCTCGCAGGCGTAGACCGGCGCATCGAAGCTGCCCTCGCCCGGCGCGACGACGGCGAGATCCTCGGGCCGGACCCCCAGCACGACGTCCCGCCGCGCCTCGGCCGAGAGGCCCCCCACGGCGATCCCTGGCGCCTGGAAGGCGCCGCCGCTCACCTCGCCCGGAACGAGGTTCATGGAAGGAGACCCGATGAAGCCGGCGACGAAGAGGTTCTCGGGATCGTTGTAGACGTTTTCGGGAGTGGCGAGCTGCTGGATGACCCCGTGGTCCATCACCGCGACGCGATCGGCCAGGGTCATCGCCTCGATCTGATCGTGGGTGACGTAGATCGTCGTCGTCGCGAGCTCGTGCTGCAGATGCTTGAGCTCGGCTCGCGTGGACACGCGCAGCTTCGCGTCCAGGTTCGACAGCGGCTCGTCCATGAGGAACACCGCCGGCTCGCGCACGATCGCGCGGGCCAGGGCGACACGCTGGCGCTGGCCGCCCGAGAGCGCCCTCGGTTTGCGGTCGAGCAGCTCGAGGAGCTGCACCCGCGAGGCCGCCCGCCGGATGCGCTCGTCCCACTCGCCCTTCGGCACGCCGCGAACCTTCAGCGGATAAGCGATGTTCTCGCGCACTGTCATGTGCGGGTACAAGCCGTAGTTCTGGAACACCATCGCGACGTTCCTGTCCTTGGGCAGCTCGTCGTTGACCATCCGGTCCCCGATCCAGATCTCCCCGGCGCTCGGCTCCTCGAGGCCGGCGATCATGCGCATCGTGGTCGTCTTGCCGCAGCCCGAGGGACCGAGCAGGACCAGGAACTCCCGATCCTCGATCTCGAGCGACTGATCGTTGACGCCGAGCACGTTGCCCCAGCGCTTGGTGACGTCCTTCAGGGTTACGCTGGCCATCGGCGGCTCGACTGGCGCATGGTGCTAGTACCTCGCGCCCGCCTCACCTGACGGCGCCCAGGGTCATGCCCTGCACGAAGTGCTTCTGGATGAGCAGCGCGAGGACGAACATCGGCACCATGATGATGATCCCTGCAGCGGCGAGCAGGTTCCACAGATCACCCTCCTCTGCCTTGAACAGCGCCAGGCCGACGGGGAGCGTCACGGCCTCGTTGGTCGTGAGGATCAGCGCGAACAGGAAATCGTTCCACGCGATGATGAAGCAGAATATCGCAGCCGTGACGATGCCCGGCGCCGCCATGGGCAGGACGATGTTCCGGATGACCTGTATCCGGGTGGAGCCGTCGACCAGGGCGGACTCCTCGGTATCGATCGGGATGCCATCGATGAAGCCCTTGATCATCCAGATCGCGAACGGCATCACGATGGACAGGTTCACGAGAATCAACCCCGTCCGCGTGTCGAGGATCCCGACGTCACGAAACAGCACGAAGAAGGGCAGCACGATCACGACGGCCGGAACGAACTGGGTGGCCAGGATCATCACGAACATGACGCGCTCGCCGCGCATGCGAAAACGCGAGAAGCTGTAGGCGGCGAGCGTCGCCAGCGGGATCGCGACGAGCACGGTGACGAACGCCACCACGGTGCTGTTGAAGAGCTTCTCGTGCAGGTCGTAGGGAGACTGGAATACGGTCTGGAAGTTCTCGAGGGTCGGTCGGAAGACCAGCTTGAGCTGGTACACGTCGACGTGCTGCTTGAACGCGGCCATTCCGATCCACACGATCGGCACCATCATCACCGCAGCCACGGCGAGGATGAGGCAGATCTTCACCGCCTCGTAGAGCCTCTTCTTCTGGCGATTGTTGAGCATCAGTCCCGCCGGAAGACGAACCGTGTGTACAGAAAGGTCAGGGCGATCATCGGGATGACCATGATCCAGGCCACGGCCGCGGCGAAGCCCATGTCGTAGTACTTGAACCCGTTGAAGTACGCGTAGTGGGCAAGCGTCTGGGTCGCGGTGCCCGGGCCGCCGTTGGTGAGCATGTAGATCTGGTCGAATGTCTTCAGGGAGAAGATGGTCTTGAGGATTACCACGACGGCGAGGACGGGCTTGAGCTGGGGGATCGTGATGTCCTTGAAGACCTGAAATCCCGAGGCGCCGTCCACCTGGGCGGCCTCCATCGTCTCCCGGGGGAGCGCGGCGATGCCGCCGATCAGGACCAGGGTGATGAAGGGGATCCAGCCCCAGGTATCCGCCATCACGCACACGGCGAACGCGAGCGTCGGGTCCGAGAGCCACGCGACGTCGGCCAGCGGCGGCACGATCAGACCGAAGAAGGCGTCGAAGAGCCCGAACTCCGGATTGAACATGAAGCGAAACGAGACCCCGACGAGCGCCGGGCTCATCGCGAAGGGGAGGATGAGCAACGTGCGAACGGTGAGTCTCAGCCGTCCGCCGGGAGCGAGCAGCAGTGCGATACCGAGAGCGAGAAGGGTCGTGAGCGCGACCGTCAGCGCGGTGTAGACGACCGTGACCATCGTGGCGTTCCAGAACCCGGGCTCCTCCAGGAGCGCCCAGGAGTAGTTCTCGAAGCCGACGAACGGCCCTGGTACGTTCGACTTCGAGAGCCTCCAGGCGCGGAAGCTGAGGATCAGGGACTGGAGCAAGGGCCAGATCGCCGTGGCGAAGACCACCACGACGGCCGGGAGCACCAGGAGATACTTCAGATGCCGGTCACGCATCGGGCGCCTCGGTCGGCAATCGGCGCGGGCAGCGCAGCCGGCGCACTCGGCGCGCCGGCCGCTCCGCCCGGTGCACGGCGCTCAGTAGCCCGCGCGCCTGAGGATCTTCTCGCTGCGCTTCGCCGCGTCGGTCATGAGCTCGCGCACGTCTCCGCCGGCCGCGGCCTGGGCGATCGCGGCGGACAGGATGTCGCCGATCTCGGGCCACTCCGGGATCTGCGGCATGATGTCGGACTCCTCGAGCGACTCCCAGGCGGCCATCTGGATGTTCGCGTTCGCCGCGTTCACCTCCGGGTCCTTGAGGCTCGAGATGTGGGTGACGACGTTGTTGATGATCGTCTTGCCGCCGACCTCGCGCTCGATGGCGTTGGCCTTGTCCATGGCCGGGTTCGAGAGCCACTTCAGGAACTCCCAGGCCGCTTCCTGGTTCTTCGAGTACTTCGAGATCGAGAAGGGCATCGAGATCGCGTAGGTAATGGAGCGCCCCTTGTAAGTGGGGAGCCCGGAGAAGGCGACCTGGTCCTTCGCCAGCACCGAGGACTTCGGGTTGATCATCGACGAGTAGGCCCACCACCAGACCGGGATCATCGCCGACTTGCCCTGCATGAAGGACTGGCGCGCGTCCTGCTCGACGAAGGAGAGGGACGCCGGGTTGGTCACCTTCTGCTTCGTGTGCAATGCGATGTAGTCCTCGGTCGCCGCTAGTCCCGCCTCGCTGGCCCAGACCGGCTTGAAGCTCTCGTCGAACACCTCCGCCCCGGCGGACCACAGGTAGTTCAGCCAGATGAACAGGTTCTGCCGGTTGCCGTCGTTGTGGTAGTAGAGCGCCAGGGGCTCGATGTCCTTTCCCGACGCACGGATCGTCTTGGCGCTCGCGATCACGTCATCCCAGCTCGCCGGCGCCGACAAGCCGAGCTCGTCGAACACATCCTTGCGGTAGAACATGAGCATCGCGTGGGCGCGCAACGGGAAGCCCAGCACCTCGCCTTGAAAGCTCGCGGACTTGGCGAAGGCGGCCGGATAGCGCTCCATGGAAATACCGTCGCGCTCGAGCAGGTCGTCGAGGGGAACCAGCCAGTGGGCGTTGGGCGGGCCCCAGGAATCGAGATAGTTGACGACATCGAAGTTGCCGTCCGCCGCCACGCCGACGGACGCGACCTTCTCCTGCAGCGCCGTGAACGGGATGAACGTCCAGCTCGTCTCGATGCCCGTGAGCTCGGTGAACTCCTTGTCCCGGAGCATGAGCCCGTCGAACTGGGGGGTGACCACCGAGAGGATCTTGACCTCGGCCCCCGCGTAGGGCTTGCCCGGCTCGAGGTCGTAGGGCATCGACTGCGCGGACGCGAGCTGCACCCCTGCCATCGCCAGCGCGGCGCCGAGCATTGCCCGCCGAAACCAACCCTTCCTTCTCCGCTGCATGGGTCTTCTCCTCTCTCCCTGTCGAACGTCCTGTCGAACGTCCTGTCGAACGGTAAGGCCTGGAGACGGACCGGAGACCGTCCGGACGCCCATCCAGCGCCCGTGCGGCCTCAGAGCCTGACGACCTTCCCCGGATTCATGATCCCGTGCGGGTCGAGCGCCTGCTTGATGGTCCGCATGAGCGCCACGCTCTCGCCGTGCTCGCGCTCGAGAAAGGCGAGCTTGCCGTAGCCGATGCCGTGCTCGCCCGTGCACGTTCCGCCCATCTCGAGCGCGCGCGCCACCATGGCCTCGTTCACCGCCTCGGCGCGGGCCACCTGGTCCGCGTCGTCGGGGTCGAGGGCGAAGACCAGGTGGAAGTTCCCGTCCCCGACGTGCCCGACGACAGTGACGAACAGGCCTGACGCATCGATGTCGCGGCGGGTCTCCAGGATGCACTCGGCCAGCCGCGAGACCGGGACGCACACGTCGGTCGCCCAGCCCTTCGAGCCCGGACGCATCGCCAGGGTGGCGTAGTAGGCGTCGTGGCGCGCCTGCCAGAGCCGCGTCCGATCCTCCTGTCGCGTCGCCCACTCGAAGTCACCGCCACCCATCTCTGCGGCGAGCGCCCCGACCGACTCGGCCTGCTCGCGCACACCCGCGTCGGAGCCGTGGAACTCGAAGAACAGCGTCGGCCGCACCGGGTACTCGAGTCCCGAGTAGCGGTTCACCGCGTCCATCTGGACCTCGTCGAGGAGCTCGATGCGGGCCACCGGGATCCCGCACTGGACGGTCGCGATGACCGTGTTCACCGCCCCCTCGAGGGTCTCGAAGGAACACACGGCGGCGGAGACCGCCTCGGGAATCCCGTACAGGCGCAGTCGCAGCTCGGTGATGACCCCGAGGGTGCCCTCCGATCCCACGAACAGGCGCGTGAGGTCGTAGCCCGCCGCGGACTTGCGCGCGCGCCCGCCGGTGCGCACCACGCGCCCGTCGGCGAGCACCACGGTGAGCCCGAGCACGTTCTCGCGCATCGTGCCGTAGCGCACGGCGTTGGTGCCCGAGGCGCGCGTCGCCGCCATCCCGCCGAGGGAGGCATCGGCGCCCGGGTCGACCGGGAAGAACAGGCCGGTGTCGCGCAGGTGCGCGTTCAGCGCCTTGCGGGTGACCCCTGGCTGGACCCGGCAGTCGAGATCCTCGGCGTTGACCTCCAGGACCTGGTCCATCCCGGTGACGTCGACGCTCACCCCACCGCCGACGGCCTGCACGTGGCCCTCGAGGGAGGTGCCGGTGCCGAAGGCGATCACCGGCGCTCCGTGCTCGGCGCAGAGCGCGACGATCCGCGAGACCTCCTCCGTGGACCTGGCGAAGGCGACCGCGTCGGGGGGCGCGAGGGGGTGGTAGGACTCGTCACGGCCGTGCTGCTCGAGGACCGCGGGCGAGGTCGAGAGGCGCTCGCCGAGGACCGCGCGAAGCGCCTCCACGAGGCCGGGGCTGGCGGGTGCGCTGGCGCTCAAGATGGATCTCCGGCTGGCGCGGCGCGCCGGGACGCCGGCGCTCCTGGTGGACCAAGGATACACGCGCCCACGGGGCCGAATCGAACGCCCGCCCGCCCCGCCGGCGCAGACGCTCCGTCGATTGCGGCGCGCGCGCGCTCGGGTCAGACTGCCCGCGATGGAGCACACCCGGATCAGGCCCTTCAACACCCGGGACACCTACCCGGAGCAGCGCCTCGACAACGACCTCGCCCAGGCGGTCGTCGCGCGGGGCCGCACCGTGTTCCTGCGCGGTCAGTGTCCCCAGGATCTCGACACCGCGCGCAACGTCGGCGAGGGCGACCCGGCCGCCCAGACGCACCAGGTGATGGGCAACATCCGCCAGCTCATCGAGGAGTGCGGTGGCGAGATGGCGCACCTCACCAAGCTGGTCGTCTACCTCACCGACGTCCGGCACCGGGAGGCGGTCTACCGGGCGATGGGCGAGCACATCCGGGGCGTGCACCCCGTGTGCACGGGACTCGTGGTGGTCGCCCTGGCGCGCCCGGAGTGGCTGGTCGAGATCGACGCGACCGCGGTGATCCCGGACTGATGCCGCGCGACCCGCAGCGAACGGAGAGCAGTCCATGCAGGTCCTCAGCGAAGCGCAGAAGGCGCAGTTCTGGCGCGACGGCGTGCTCACCGTCGAGGAGGCGGTGACGCGCGAGCAGCACGCGGCGATCCGGCGCGACCTCGACGCCTGGGTGCACGAGAGCCGCTCGCACGCGCAGTCCTATGGCGAGGCGCGCGACGGGCGGCCGCGCTTCGATCTCCAGCCCGGCCACTCGGCCGATGGTCCCGCGCTGCGGCGGGTGTCGGCGCCCTGCGACGTCTCCGACGCCTACCTGGAGGTGATGCGCGAGAGTCGAATCCCGGACATGGTGGCCGATCTCCTCGGTCCCGACGTCCGGCACCACCACAACAAGATCAACGCCAAGCAGCCCGGTGCCGCGACCGAGGTGAGGTGGCACCAGGACTTCCCCTTCACGCCGCACAGCAACACCGATCTCGTCACCGCGCTGCTGATGGTGGACGCGGTCACCGAGGACAACGGGCCGCTCGAGGTCGTCCCGGGATCGCATCGCGGGCCGCTGCACCCGCTGTGGCACGAGGGGCGCTTCACCGGCGCGATCGCCGAAGCCGACGCCGCCGAGATGCAGCTCCGGGCGGTGAAGTGCCTCGGTCCCGAGCGCGCGGTGTGCCTGATGCACACGTGTCTCGCACACGGATCCGCGCCCAACCGCTCGCACCGGCCGCGCACGCTGTTCATCGCCGTGTACTCCGCCGCCGACGCGGTCCCGCTGAGCCCGAACCCGGTGCCGAACCTGCACGAGGGGCTCATCGTCCGCGGCAGCGACCCGGGCACCGTGCGTACCACGAGCTTCGAGCTGCGCGCTCCGGAGTACCCGAAGGGCGCGTCGTTCTTCACCCAGCAGTCCCACGCGGAGCGCGGGGCGCGGTGACCTTCTCCGTCGTCGCGCGATGCCGGGGGAGCGGGATGTTCGGGGTCGCCGTGTCGTCTTCCTCTCCCGCCGTCGCGGCGCGCTGCGCCTACGCGCGCGCCGCCGTCGGCGCAGCCTCGACCCAGAACGTGACCGACCCGACCCTCGGCCCGCGGGCGCTCGAGCTGATGGCGCTCGGCGCCTCGGCACCCGAGGCGCTGGCGGTGATCGCCCGCGCGCGGCACGCCGAGCACCGGCAGGTGCTCGCCGTCGACGGCGCCGGGCGCACGGCGATGCACTCGGGATCGGAGACGCTGGGCACGTGGTCCGAGGCGCAGGCCGACGACGTCGCCTGCGCCGGCAACCTCCTGGACGACGAGCGCGTCCCCGGTGCCATGGTCGAGGCGTTCCTGGCCGCGTCCGGCCACCTGGGCGACCGGCTGATCGCGACGATGCGCGCCGGCCTCGCCGCCGGGGGCGAGGCCGGCCCCGTGCGCTCCGCGGGCCTTCTCGTCGTGCGCGAGGTGCCGTGGCCCGTCGCCGATCTGCGCGTCGACTGGACCACGGGCGGCCGATGCCCGATCGAGGAGCTCGCCGCGCTCTGGGAGGTCTACGCGCCGCAGCTCGACGACTACGTCACCCGCGCGCGCGACCCGGGCTCGGCCCCGCGCTACGGCGTGGCCGGGGATCGCTGAGGCAGCGCGCCGTGTGCGGCATCGTGGGGATCGCGGCGACCGGAGCGCTCGCGGGC
>CAJIAT010000681.1_pt1 | contig 14031 bp, 12 predicted proteins | sample 9199161 | NCBI WGS metagenome assembly CAJIAT01 (sample SAMEA7708281, study PRJEB35096) | sediment metagenome | biome: marine neritic benthic zone biome [ENVO:01000025]; feature: sediment [ENVO:00002007]; material: shallow marine sediment [ENVO:03000034] sea grass bed [ENVO_01000059] ... | reverse complement strand
GTGCCCGGCTGCGCCTGGGCGCTCACCGAGATCATCTCCCGCGCGGGCCTGCCCGAGGGCGTGTTCAACCTGGTCATGGGGCGCGGCTCGGTGGTCGGCGAGGCGCTGCTCGGCGCGCCGGAGGTCGCCGCCGTGAGCTTCACCGGCTCGGTCGCCACCGGACGTCGCGTCGCCGAGGCCTGCGCCGCGCGCGGCGCCAGGGTCCAGCTCGAGATGGGCGGCAAGAACCCGCTGGTGGTCCTCGACGACGCCGATCTCGAGGTCGCCGTGGACTGCGCCGTCAACGGCGCGTTCTTCTCCACGGGCCAGCGCTGCACCGCGTCCTCCCGGCTGGTGGTCGAGGCCGGGATCCACGACCGCTTCGTCGAGGCGGTGACCGCGAAGATGAGCACCCTGGTCGTCGACGACGCGCTCAAGCAGGGAACCCACATCGGCCCCGTGGTCGATCAGAGCCAGCTCGACCAGGACGAGCGCTACATCGACATCGGCCGCGAGGAGGGCGGCGACCTGGTCGCCGGCGGCGAGCGCCTCAACCGCGAGACGCCCGGCTTCTATCTCTCGCCGGCGCTGTTCACGCAGACCACGAACGACATGCGGATCAACCGCGAGGAGGTCTTCGGGCCGGTGGCGAGCGTCATCAGGGTCGGCGACTACGACGAGGCGCTCGCAGTCGCCAACGACACCGAGTTCGGGCTGTCCTCGGGCGTTTGCACCCGCTCCCTCGAGCGCGCCACGCACTTCAAGCGCAACGCCGAGGCGGGGCTCGTCATGGTCAACCTGCCGACCGCAGGCGTCGACTACCACGTGCCCTTCGGGGGCCGGAAGGGCTCGAACTACGGCCCGCGCGAGCAGGGCAGCTACGCCGCCGAGTTCTACACCACCGTCAAGACCAGCTACACGCTCGCGCTGTAGGCCGGCCCGCCGCGCGGGCATCGGGTCCGAGCGCCGGAGGAGCCCGCCGGAGCGCGGCCCGGAGAGCCGCGTCGGAGCGCCGCGCTCGACGGCTCGCAGCACACGCCACCGGGGAGGAGAGATCGATGTTCATCACCCGCCACGCCACGTCCCACGGGCCGCGCTGGGCCGTCGACGGACGCTTCCTCGTGCCGAGCGCGCGGCTCGATGCGCTGCTCGAGGCGCCGGCGGCTTCCCTCGGCGCGCTGGTCGGCGCCCTCGCCACGGACGAGGCGGCGAGCGGCGAGCTGCTGCCGCCGATCGAGCACTCCCAGGAGGTATGGGCGAGCGGCGTGACGTTCCTGCGCTCGCGCGAGGCGCGCATGCACGAGTCCGAGGTGCAGGACGTCTACGAGAAGGTCTACGACGCCGAGCGCGTCGAGCTGTTCCTCAAGGCCGTGGGCTGGCGAGTGATGGGAACGGGGCAGCCGGTGCGGGTACGCCGCGACAGCGTCTGGAACGTGCCCGAGCCCGAGCTGACCCTGGTGCTCAACCGCGCCGGGGAGATCGTCGGCTACTGCGCGGGCAACGACGTCTCCTCGCGCAGCATCGAGGGGGAGAATCCGCTCTACCTCCCGCAGGCGAAGGTCTACGACGGCTCCTGCGCGCTCGGCCCGGGGATCGAGCTGGCCGGACCCGAGGCGATGGCCGATCTCCCCATCGCGCTCTCCATCGCGCGCGACGGCGCGAGCGTGTTCGAGGGCGAGACCTCGACGGCCCAGCTGAAGCGCTCGCCAGAGGAGATCGCCGGCTGGCTGTTCCGCGAGCTCGCCTTCCCCCAGGGCGCCTTCGTCATGACCGGCACGGGGATCGTCCCGCCGGACGAGTTCACCCTGAGCGTCGGCGACGTGGTGCGCGTGCGCGTCGGCGCCCACACGCTCGAGAATCCGGTCGCCTGATAGCGAGCCGATGACAGGGGTCGGACCACCTCTCCGGCCGGGGCGCAGGTCGGAGCGGCGTGTGATCGCGGCACGCGATTCGAAGCGGAGAGGAGAGGAAGATGTCCGATGCACTGTTCAGGGTCGACGATCAGGTGGTCCTGGTCTCCGGAGGCAGCCGCGGCATCGGCCGGGCGATCGCCGCCGGCTTCGCCGAGCGCGGCGCCCGGGTGGTGGTGACCGGGCGCGAGGCCGAGACCCTGGAGGCGACGGCGCACGAGATCGGCCCGGACGGTAACGTCGGCTGGGCGGTCTGCGACGTCGCGGTGCCCGACAGCATCGAGACCTGCGTCGCCGAGGTCCTCGAGCGCGAGACGCGCATCGACACGCTCGTGAACGTCGCCGGCGTCAACCGGCGCATGCCCGCCGAGCGCTTCAGCGTCGAGGACTACGACCTCATCCTCGACATCAATCTGAAGGGCGCCTGGCTCATGTCGATCGCGGCGGGGCGCGACATGCTCGCGCGCGGCGCCGGATGTCAGATCAACATCGACTCGCTGAACACCCACGTTCCGCTCACCCAGGTTGCGCCCTATGCGATGAGCAAGACCGCGATGGTCTCGATGACGCGCTCCCTCGCGTTCGAGTGGGGTCCGAGGGGCGTGCGCGTGAACAGTCTCGCCCCCGGCTTCGTGCTCACCGATCTGACGCGCAAGCTCTGGTCGAGCCCGGTGCTCAACGAGTGGAACGAGCGCGCCACGCCGCTCGGTCGCCTGGCGACGCCGGAGGACATGGTGGGCGCCGCCATCTTTCTCGCCTCGCCCGGTGCCGCCTACGTGACCGGCCACACGCTGCGCGTCGACGGCGGGATCACCGCCGGGATCCCCTGGCCGATCGATCTGGCGACCTGATCCGCCACGGGCGCGCGCCGTGGGACGCTTGTCCTGGGCTCGAATTCGAGTCCTCTTTGCCTCGTAACGAGTTGATCCTTCTTCGTTCGACCGGTGATCCTCGGGTCGTTTCGAGGTTGTCGAACTGCGCGGAATGCCCGTTTGACACGCCCCCCCTCGCAACATAGGTTCGGTGCATCTCGCCCCCGAGGGGCGGGGGACTCGCCACGAGCACAGGAGCCCTGGACGTGCCGCTCGCGTGTCCGTAGGGCCGCCAGAGCGCACCCGAAATGGAGGAGCAAGCCATGTCCAGACTGATTACCGTGATTGCGACCGCTGCCTGCGTGGCGCTGTCGGTTCCGGCCGCTGCGCAGTGGCAGCCCGAGAAGCCGATCCGGATCATCGTGCCCTGGAGCGCCGGGGGCTCGACCGATCAGTTCGTGCGCACGGTCGCCGGCGACCTCGAGGATGCGCTCGGGCAGAAGGTGGTCGTGGTCAACCAGACCGGCGGCGCGGGCGCCGTCGGGACCAAGGCCGCGCTCGAGGCCGACAAGGACGGCTACACCTGGACCGCCGGGGCGGCGAAGGATCTCGGCACCTACGGCGTCACCGGCGCGATCGACACGAGACTGTCGGATTGGAACCTGTACCTCGGTCTGGTGAACTTCACCCTGCTGTCGGTCAACCCGGACTCGAAGTTCCAGTCGGTCGGGGACGTGGTCGCTGCCATGAAGGCGAGCCCCGATGCGGTCACCATCGCGACCGGCGGCATCAACTCCGCGAGCGGCGCATCCGCCGAGGCGATGAAGGCGGCCGTGGGCGGCGACTACAAGATGGTCACCTACGACGGCGGCAACCCGGCGGTGATGGCGACGGTGAGCGGCGAGACCGAGATGACGACCCAGCTCGTCTCGGAGCAGTACGAGATGTTGCGAGCCAAGCGCCTGAAGCCCCTCGCCGCGTTCACGCCCGGCCCGGTCGACGTGCCCGGGGTGGGCACGATTCCCTCCATCACCGGCTCCGTGAAGGCCAAGGTCGGCCCCGTGAACTTCGGGATCTGGGCGCCCAAGGGCGTGCCGCAGGAAGTGGTGGACACGATGGGCGAGATCTGGGAGACGAAGATCAAGAGCTCCGAGCGACTCGCCGAGTACGCCGAGTCCAAGGGGCTCACGGTGAACGTCCTGTGGGGAGACGCCGCCTACGAGTACGCCTTCCCCACCACGCAGATCAACGCCTGGCAGATCCACGACGGCGGCAAGTCGAAGGTGAGCCCGGACACGATCGGTATCCCGCGGCCCTGACCGCGCGGCCCGCCCCCGGCCGGCGCCGGCCGGGGGCGTGCGAGTGCGCCCTACTGCGACCATGGCCAAGGCAGATTTCCTGACCGGGCTCGTTCTGCTCGCCCTCGGCCTGTACATGATCGCCGAGGGCCTGCGTCTGCCAGGAGCGGGAGGCTTCATCGAGGCGGGCGGCGAGCCCGGACGCGTGCCGATCATGCTCGGTGGTGCCATCGCCTGCCTCGCGTCGATACTCGTCGTGCGCGCCCTTCGCGCCGGCGGCCGGCTCCGCGGGCGTCTAGAGCTCACCGAGGAGCAGCGCATCGGCGCGCGGCGCTGCGCCGCCACCGCGGCGCTCTGCTCGGTCTATGCGGTCGGGCTGCTCGGTGCCGAGGTCGCCGGCTGGGAGATCGCCTATCACGAGGCGACCTTCGCCTTCGTCCTGGCGTTCATCGTCGCCTTCGAGGTCCGCTCGGCCCGGGAGAACGCGGCGCGTACCCATTCGGTGCTCGCGCACCGCGCCCCCGGCATCGCGCGCGCCATCGCCCGTGTCTTCGCCTTCGTCCCCGCGCGCGCCGCCCCTTTCGCCTGGCTCGCCGCCGTCGCCCTGGCGCAGGCAGCGATCGTGACCGCCGTGGTGACGTGGCTCTTCGAGAAGCAGTTCTACGTCAAGCTGCCGTGATGCGGCGATGCGCCAGGTACCTGTTCCGGGTCTCGGAACACGCTCCTAGGCGGTCCTCGCGACGCTCGCGGTGCTCGACTACCTAGCGACCACGGCAGGTCACATCGGCGCCGCGATCGTCTCGCTCGCGGTGCCCGAGCTGCTCCTGTACGTGGTCGCCGGCACCTTGCTCGGCATGGCGATCGGGATGCTCCCGGGACTGACCGCCACCATGGGGGTCGCCCTGCTGACGACGCTCACCTACCGGATGGAGCACGACGCGGCGCTCATGATCCTGGTGTGCCTGTACATCGGCGCGATCTACGGCGGCAGCCGCAGTGCGATCTTGCTCAACATCCCGGGCACCCCGGCGAACGCGGCCACCACGATGGACGGCTACCCGCTCGCGCGCGCCGGCCGGGCGGGCCCGGCGATGGGCGTGGCCACCACCGGCTCGTTCCTGGGGACCCTCATCGGCATGCTGTTCCTCGCGACGGTCGCCCCGCTGCTGGCGGAGTACGCGCTCCAGTTCCAGACCCACGAGTTCTTCTGGCTGGCCCTGTTCGGCATTCTCATCTCTGGCCAGCTCACCGCGATCGAGGACCCGCTCAAGGGGTGGATCGCGGGCTTTCTCGGGCTCGCCGTGGCGATGGTCGGCCAGGAGGGGCTGTACATGACCGATCGGTTCACCTTCGGCTACACGGAGATGCAGAGCGGCGTGAACCTCATCCCCGCGATGGTCGGCGCCTTCGGCTTCTCCGAGGTCATCTCGGTCATGTACGCGCGCCGCGCGGAGGTCGTGCGCTCGACGGCGCGTCTCGGCGACGTCATCCCCGATCTCCGGGACGTGCTGCGCTATCGGCGCACCATCGGCCGCTCGGGCGTGATCGGAACCTTCATCGGCATCATCCCCGGCGTGGGCGAGGACATCGGGGCGTGGGTCTCCTACGCCGCCGCGCGACGTGCGTCGAAGGAGCGCGAGCTGTTCGGGAAGGGCTCGGTCGAGGGGCTCATGGCCGCCGAGACGGGTAACAGCGCGGCGCCGCCCGGTGCGCTGATCCCCGTCCTCACCCTCGGCATCCCGGGCTCCGCGCCGGCCGCCGTCCTGCTCGCTGCCATGGTCCTGCACGGCGTGCGTCCCGGGCCGATGATCATGTTCGAATCGCCGGACTTCGTGTACCGCGTCGTCGTGATGGTCCTGTTCGCCGCCGTCGCGATCGTCGTCTTCGGTATCCTGCTCACACCGATCCTGCTCAAGGTCCTCGCCATCCGGCGCGAGCGGCTGATGCCCGTGGTCTTCGTCCTGTGCGTGATCGGGAGCTACGCCATCCAGCAGCGGATGTTCGACGTCTGGGTGATGGTGATCTTCGGCGTCGTCGGCTTCGTGCTGCGGCAGATGAAGTACCCGATGGCTCCGCTGGTGCTCGGTATCGTGCTCGGGGACATCTTCGACAAGAGCTTCCGTCGCTCCTGGGTGATCCACGGCGGCGACTTCTCGTTCTACCTGCAGCGTCCCATCTCGCTGGTGCTGATCGGCCTGTGCCTGCTGACGATGGCGATGACCTTCGGCCCCACGCGCCGCCTGCTCGGCGTCGCCGCTGCGCGTCTCGCGGGTGGGCTCGGCGCCCTCGCGCGGCTCGTGGGCCGGCGTGGCTGAGGCTGTCGGCTGATGGCGAGAGCGCCCGCCGGCTTCGCGCTCGCGCGCGAGGAGATGTCCTTGCCACACGGCGCCACGTCCCCAGGCGCGCGGGCGCTGCTCACGAGGGCCGGGAAGCCGATTCTCGCGTTCACGCAAGGTCCGTTCCGACCATACCTGCATCCGGTGCTGACGCCCGCCGGGCACTGCGTGAGCGGCGAGCGCCCAGCCGATCATCCGCACCACGCGGGCCTGTGGATCGCCGCCGAGCGGGTCGCATGGACTCCGGCCGGCGGCCCTGGCGAGGTGCACACCTACAACTTCTACGTCGACGAGGTGTTCCAGGGCAGGGCGCCGGGGCGGATCGAGGAGATCGCGATCGACCTCGTCGACGACGCGGGGGTGGCGCGCATCGTGCAGACGATCGAGTGGCGCGGCCCGGCGGAGTGGGGGGCGCCGGCCGGCCGGCTGGTCCTCGCCGAGCGCCGCACGACGCGTGTCGCGTGCAGCGAGGAGCGCCACGTCATCGACGTCGAGTCCGAGCTGAGCGCGCCAACGGGCAGCGTGAGCATCGGTCCGACGCGCCACGCGTACTTCAATGCCCGCGTCGCCGCGCGGATGAGCCTCGCCGGCGAGGGGCGGGTGATCGACTCGCGCGGGCTCGGCGGTGACGCCGTGTCCGGTGAAGGTGCAGACTGGGTCTGCTACGTCGGGCCCGTCGGCGGCGGGGACCAGGCGAGCCTCACGGTCCTCGCTGCGCCCGGGAGCGGTGGGGGCTGGTTCGCATCGGACTGGGGCGTCGTCACCGTCGGGCCGTTCCGCCGGGCGCCGGGAGCGCTGGCCCGCGGCGCGAGCCGCTCGCTGCGCTACCGGCTGATCGTGCGCGACGGCGAGGCCGGTGGCGTGGAAGGCGACGCGGACCGTCTGGCCTATCTGGGAGCCCTCGGAGCTCCTTGAAGTTCAGGGAGCTGCGAGGATCGCGACACGTGCGGGGAGGGGTTTGGCGTGAGCTCGGCTGGAAGTGAGGGATCGAGTCGGATTCGCGAGGTGCACGGGCGACGGGTCTGGGATTCGCGGGGCCGGCCGACGGTGGAGGCGGAGGTTGTCCTCGAGAGAGGGCTCATCGGGCGCGCCATCGCACCGGCTGGTGCGTCACGGGGCTCGGCCGAGGCGGTCGACCTCCGCGACGGTGGCGAGGCCTTCGGCGGTCTCGACGTGACCCGGGCAGTCGCGGCCGTCGACGGCGAGATCGCCCGGGCGATCGCGGGGCTCGACGGTGCCGATCAGGCCGCGGTCGACGCGGCCCTCGTCGAGCTCGACGGCACGCCGACCAAGTCCCGCCTCGGCGGCAATGCGACGATCGCGGTCTCGATGGCCTGCGCGCACGCTGCCGCGGCTGCCGCCGGCGTTCCGCTCTGGCGACACCTGCGCGGCGATCTCCCCGCCAGTCTGCCGCTGCCGGAGATCCAGATCCTCGGCGGCGGCGCGCACGCCGCCGGGCGCGTCGACGTGCAGGACTTCATGGTGATCGCGACCGGCGCGGGCGACTTCGCCGAGGCGCTCGACTGGACCGCCGAGGTCTACCGCGCCGCGGGCTCCATCCTCGCCGCCGATGGCCGGCTCCAGGGCGTCGCGGACGAGGGCGGCTACTGGCCCGCCTTCGACACCAACGAGGAGGCGCTCGAGACGCTGCTGCGCGCGATCGAGGCGGCCGGCCGCATCCCCGGCGACGAGGTGGCCATCTCCCTCGACGTCGCCGCCTCCGAGCTCGGCGCCGGCGGGCGCTACCGGCTCGCCCGGGACGGACGCGAGCTCGACAGCGACGCCATGGTCGAGCTCGTCGCCCGCTGGACCGAGCGCTATCCCATCGTCTCGGTCGAGGATCCGGTGGCCGAGGACGACGCTGCGGGCTTCGCCGCCTTCACCGCGGCGGTCGGTGAGCGCGTCCAGGTCGTCGGCGACGATCTCCTGGTCACCGATGCGAGGCGCGTCGCCGAGGCCGCGGCCGGCGCCGCCTGCAACACCGCGCTCATCAAGCCCAACCAGGCCGGGACGCTGACCGAGACCCGCGCCGCCCTGGAGGCCGCGCTCGGCGCCGGGATGGGCGCCATCGTCTCGGCGCGCTCCGGCGAGAGTGAGGACGTGACCATCGTGCATCTCGCCGTCGGCTGGGGCGCACCGCAGCTCAAGGTCGGCTCCTTCGCGCGCTCCGAGCGCATGGCGAAGTGGAACGAGGGCCTGCGCGTGGCGGATGCGCTCGGCAGCGGCGCCGTGCCGCCGCGCGACCGCTTTCCCTGGGGCAGGTGAGGGGGGAGCCGCTCGCGCACCGCGTGGCGTGAGCGCAGCAGGGTGGTCTCAGCGATGAGCAAGCCGGCGGTCCTGGTCACGCGGCGCATGCCGCCGAACGTCACCGCGCGCCTCGAGCGTGACTACGATGCACGCCTGAACCCCGACGACGCGCTGATCGCGCCGGACGCGCTCGCCGCCGCCGCCGCGGGCTGCGACGCGATGCTGGTGTGCGCCTCGGAGCGGCTCGACGCGCCCACGATCGCCGCCCTGCCGGGCGGCGTGCGCGTCGTCGCGACCTTCTCGGTCGGCTACGAGCACATCGACGTCGCGGCGGCGCGCGCCCGTGGCATCGTCGTCACCAATACCCCGGACGTGCTCACCGAGGCGACCGCCGACATCGCGATGCTGTGCCTGCTCGGCGCGGCGCGGCGCGCTTCCGAGGGCGATCGCATGGTGCGCGAGGGGCGCTGGGTGGGCTGGGACGCGATGCTGCTGCTCGGCACGCACCTCGGCGGCAAGCGGCTCGGGATCGTCGGGATGGGGCGGATCGGGCAGGCGCTGGCGCGCCGCGCCCGGGGCTTCGGGATAGCCGTCCACTACCACAACCGCTCGCGCCTCGCGCCCGAGGTCGAGGCGGGCGCGACCTACCACGCGCGCCTCGAGCACCTGCTCGCGGTCTCCCAGTTCCTCTCCATCAACGCCCCGTCGACCCCCGACACGGTGCGCCTGCTCGACGCCGAGCGTATCGCGCGGCTGCCCGACGGCGCCGTCGTGGTCAACACCGCGCGCGGCAACATGGTCGACGACGATGCGCTGATCGCAGCCCTCGGCTCGGGGAAGATCGCCGCCGCGGGCCTCGACGTCTTCGACGGCGAGCCAGGCCTCGATGCGCGCTACCGCGCCCTCGACAACACCTTCCTGCTCCCGCACCTCGGCAGCGCGACGCGCGAGACCCGCGACGCGATGGGCTTTCGCTGCCTGGACAACCTCGACGCCTGTTTCGCGGGTCGTGCATGTCCAGACGCCTTGTGATCCATGAATCAAGCGGTTGGGGTAGTGGGTCGCGCCACGTATTTCTGCGCGCTGCGGGTGCAGGCTTGGACATCCCTCGAGTGCTCTGCTAGTAAGGACGGCGCCAAGACGGAGGATCGAATCGTGACCGCACTCCCCACCCGAGCGCTCGGCAATACCGGCGAGCAGGTGTCCATCCTCGGGATCGGGGGCGGCCACATCGGCCGGCTCACGATCGAGTCCGCCGAGGTCGTGCGCATCATCCAGTACGCCATCGACCAGGGCGTGACCTTCCTCGACAACGCCTGGGAGTACTCGAGCGGCCGCTCGGAGACGCTGATGGGCGAGGCGATCCAGGGCCGGCGCGACGAGGTCTTCCTGATGACCAAGGTCTGCGCGCGCGATCGTGCCGGCGCCGAGCGCCAGCTCGAGGAGAGCCTGCGACGACTGCGCACCGATCGCGTCGACCTCTGGCAGTTCCACGAGATCAACTACGCCAACGATCACGAGTGGATCTTCGCGCGCGACGGCGCGGCCGAGGCGGCGCGCGCGGCGCTCGAGTCGGGGAAGGTCCGCCACGTCGGATTCACCGGCCACAAGGATCCCGAGTACCTGCTGTCGATGCTCGGCCACGACTTCCCCTGGACGAGCATCCAGATGCCGGTCAACGTCCTCGACCCGTGCTACCGGAGCTTCATCCGGCAGGTGATCCCGGAAGCGGCCGGGCGCGGCGTGGCGGTGCTCGGCATGAAGAGCCTCGGCGGCCGGGGACAGATCGTCACCGAGGCCGGCTTCACGCCCGAGGAGTGCCTGCGCTTCTCGCTGTCACAGCCCATCGCATGCCTCGTCTCGGGGCTGGACTCGATCGCCGTGGTCGACCAGAACGTCGCGATCGCGCGCGATTTCGTGCCACTCGGCGAGGTCGAGCAGCTCGCCCTGATCGAGAAGGGCCGCGCGGTCGCCGGTGACGGTCGCCACGAGTGGTTCAAGTCGACCCCGTTCTTCGACAGCCAGTACCACCGGCAGCAGCACGGCTTCCCGACGGCCCTGGTGATGCCGAACTGACGCCGGCGCCGCGCTGCGAATCGCGACGCCACGCTAGGGACGGTTCCCTAGGGCAGCCAGCGGATCTCGCGCGCGGTCGCGTCGCCGATGACGACGTCCGCGAGGCCTCGCGGCGTCTCCGCGCGGGTCGGCGAGAGAGGGATGCGCCCGCCCATGATCTCCGCGAAGCGCTGCGGGTGGAGCGGGTCGCGCCCGGGCTCGGCGTAGCCGAGGGGATAGACGGGCAGGCCGGTCGCCGGGTCGTAGCGGTCCTGGGCGCCGAGGGTGTGCAGCAGCTCGTGGGCGATCACCACGGCGTTGCTGCCGGTCATGTGGCGCGTCGCGAAGGCATTGACCACTCCGACCAGCCCCTTGCGCAGCCCGAGAGAGTGGGCGAGGCGCGGGCTCGCCTGCGGGTCGTGGTAGAGCACGAACATGCGGACGTCCGGGGACGGCCCGTCGTCCGGCGGGGTGAAGGTCGCGTACCAGCGCAGGCGCAGGCTCCACAGGGCGATCGCGAGCGGATTGCCGCTCGCGGGCGGCGCGGGGGGCCGCTCGCGCACCTCCGCGCCGAGGCGGACCTGGACCGGGCGGGTGAGCGGGACGCCGTGGTGCTCGGCCTCCTCGGCGAAGAATGCGTCGACCTCGGCGAAGCTCCTGGCCTCGAGGCGGTCGATGTAGCTGCGCGTCGCCTCGCGGTCGTCCCCCGCGATCGGGTGCACCGTCACCCACAGCGTCTCGTCCCAGTCGGTGCTGCGCGAGCCCGCCAGCCAGGTGCCGACGGCCACCAGCAGAAGGACGTAGAGCAGGATGGTGATCCGGACCTTGCGGGCCAGCGACATCGGCGCCTCCCTTGGCATGCCTCCGGCGAGGCGGCTCGGCGTGCGGTGGAACACGGTCCAGCCAACTGTAGAGCACGATAATTGATGCCTTGCTAATTGTTGCCTAGGCAAATAATATGCCCGGCATGCTCCGCGAGAATCTCGATCGCAACTTCGGCTTCCTGCTCAACGACGTGGCGCGGCTGCTGCGCACCGTCTACGACCGGCGCGTCGCCGACCTCGGCCTGACCCGGGCGCAGTGGTGGGTCCTCACGCACCTGTACCGCAACGAGGGCGTCACCCAGACCGAGCTCGCCGACACCCTGGAGCTCGAGCGGCCCTCCCTCGGTCGGCTCCTCGACCGGCTCGAGGCGAACGGGTGGATCCGCCGCGAGGCGTGCACGCGGGACCGGCGCGCGAAGCGCGTCTACCTCTCCCAGGACGTCCAGCCGGTGATGCGGCGCATGCGCAGCATCGCGGCCGAGCTCCGCGAGGATGCGCTGGGCGGCGTGGACGACGAGTCCCGGGAGCGGCTCATCGACACGCTGCTCACGATGAAGGCCAATCTCATGCGAGCGGGCGCCGCGTCGACCGAGGAGCCCGTCGAGCGCCGCGCGGTCGAGGCGATGGGGGCAGCCGGTGGCCGCTGAGCGGCCCGCCGAGGTCCCCGAGGCGCCGGAGCCGTTCGCGCCACCGGCAGGCCCGCCGCTCGCGCGCCGCCTGGCCCGCACGGCGCTGCGCCTGGTGCTGCTCGTGGCCGTGCCCCTCGCGGCCGCCGTCGCCGGGCTCTACGTCTACGCCAAGGGTGGCCGGTACGTGGAGACCGAGAACGCGTACGTGAAGGCGGAGATCGTCGCGGTCAGCGCCGACGTCGACGGCCGGGTGACCTGGGTAGGCGTCGAGGACAACGCGGAGGTGGGCACCGGGCAGGTGCTGTTCCGGATCGACGCGGCCCCCTTCGAGGTCGCCGTCGCCGAGTCCGACGCGAAGCTCGACCTGGTGCGCACCGAGATCGAGTCGCTGCGCGTCGACCACCGCCAGGCGCTGGTCGAGGCGGAGGAGGCGGGTGAGCGCGTGCGTTTCCTCGAGGGCCAGTACCTGCGCCAGAAGCGCATCAAGGACAAGGGGCTCGGCACCCAGGAGGCCTACGACGAGGCGGCTCACGACCTCGCCATGGCCGAGCGCCGCGTCCGGGTCCTCGACGAGCGGGCGCGCGGGGTGCTCGCGTCCCTTGCCGGAGACGTCGATGCGCCGGTGGAGGTGCATCCGCGCTACCGAAGCGCGCTGGCCGAGCGCAGGCAGGCCCTCATCGACCTCGACGACACGATCGTCAAGGCATCCGCCGACGGGGTCGTGAGCAACATGAAGCTGCAGGTGGGCGAGTACGTCGAGGCCGGGGAGCCGGTCTTCTCCCTCATCGAGCGCTCGCCCGCGTGGGTCGAGGCGAATCTCAAGGAGACGCAGCTCACCCACGTGCGCGAGGGCCAGCGCGCGACCATCGTCGCCGACGCCTATCCGGACTACGAGTGGCAGGCGACGGTGCACACCATCGCGCCCGCCACCGGGGCGGAGTTCGCCCTGCTGCCGCCGCAGAACGCGACGGGCAACTGGGTGAAGGTGGTGCAGCGCGTCCCGGTGCGCCTCGAGGTCGAGCATCGAGAGGCCGCACCGCAGCTGCGTGCCGGCATGACCGTCACCGCGAGCATCGACACCGAGCGACAGCGCGAGCTGCCCGTCGCCGTGCGTCGGGTGCTGCGCGAGGACGGCGTGGCCGCTCTCGTGCGCGGGCTGGTCGAGCGCTACGAGCTGCCGAGCTTCGTCGAGGGCATGCTGCGCCAGGCCGTCGCCGCGACGCCGGAGGACGCGCTGGCGCCCGCGACGAACTGAGCGGTGTGCCCGGGTCGGTCGCGGATGGCCCCCTCGAGCTACGCGACGTCCCCGAGCCTCGCGCCGCCACGCCGCTGACCGCTGACGCCCCCAGGGGGCCGCGCACGGGGCCGATCAGAATCCGACCATGTCGCCGCCCTTCAGATCGAGCATCTGCCGCGCCTCGGTGGGCGAGGCGATCTCGAGGGATAGGTTCTCGAGGATCGTGCGGATGATGGACACCTGCTCGGCGTTCGACGTCGCGAGCTTGCCCCTGCCCGCATAGAGGCTGTCCTCGAGGCCGACGCGCACGTTCCCGCCCATGATCGCCGCCTGGGTCACGAAGCTGAGCTGGTGGCGTCCCGCCGCGAGCACGCTCCAGCGGTAGTCGTCGCCGAACAGCTTGTCGGCGATCCGCCGCATGTGCACGAGGTTCTCGTGGTCCGCCCCGATCCCGCCGAGGATCCCGAAGATCGTCTGCACGAACAGCGGCGGCTCGACCAGCCCGCGGTCGAGGAAGTGCGCAAGGGTATACAGGTGCCCGACGTCGTAGCACTCGAACTCGAAGCGCGTGCCGCAGCCCTCGCCGAGCTCGCGCAGCACGTACTCGATGTCCTTGAAGGTGTTGCGGAAGATGAAGTCGCGGCTGTTCTCCAGATGCTGACGCTCCCAGTCGTACTTGAACTCCTTGTAGCGATCGAGCATCG